>Ga0207705_10002095_pt1 | contig 15507 bp, 17 predicted proteins | sample KBSC13metaG_FD_184314 | JGI IMG/M metagenome (GOLD analysis project Ga0207705, IMG submission 184314) | Corn rhizosphere microbial communities from Kellogg Biological Station, Michigan, USA - KBS C1-3 metaG (SPAdes) (version 2) | ecosystem: Host-associated > Plants > Roots > Rhizosphere > Soil ...
CGTGCGCACCGACAGGTCGAGGCGGTCGAGGTTGTACATGCGCGAGTCGCCCAGCAGGTTGGCCAGGTGGTTGCGCACCGCGTTGGCGGCCTTGCGCGTCACGAACGTGTTGGCCGGCGGCGGCGCCACGCCCGAACCCAGAGCGGGATGCAGCACGGTGGCCAGCGCGGCATCGCGCAGCGCGGGCGAAATGACGCCGGCCTGCGCCAGCACGCGCAGGTGCGAGTTGGTCAGGTTCTCCAGGTCCTTCTCGCCGGCGCCCAGGTAATAGGCGGGGCGGCGCTGCGCGATCATCAGCGACAGCGCTTCCTTGTACACCAGCGCAAATTCGGGGGTCATTGCATTGCTGCTCAGGATGCGGTTGACCGACGCGAAATCGCGGCCGTACCAGACCCACATGCCGTCGCCGATGCCGTTCACCTCGCCATAGCCGAGCTTGGCCGACAGCGGCACGGTGTTCAGGTATTCGAGCACGATGCGGCGCCGGGTCTTGCTCGTGTCCTCGCCGTCCAGGTAGGAGCGCAGCGTGGCCGACGCCATCTGGCGCAGCTTGTCCGTCAGCGAGGCCGTGCGGCCTTCCGGCGAGTGGCGGTATTTCTCGATCTGCGTGGCGAGCGTGCTGCCGCCGGCAACGCGGCCGCCGCCGCCCAGGCCCACCGAGTGGGCGGTCTTGTCGAACACGGCCTTCGAGAAGCGGTCCCATTCGACGGCCGGGTTGCGCTTCGGATACGTCGTGTCGAGCAGTTCGCGGTTCTCGATGAACAGCAGGCTCTTCACGAGCAGCTGCGGCGCGGCGTCGAACTTGTCGTACAGGCGCTCGGGAAAGCGGGCCGAGAACAGCGGTTCGCCGTTGGAGTCGAGGATGTCGAGGCCGGCGCGGGTCTTTTCGCGGTACGTGGCGAACAAGCCCAGGTCGGCCAGTTCGACCATCTTCGGCGACATGCGCGCCTGCGCCACGACAACGTAGTCGCGCGTCTTCAGCTTGGCCAGGTAGTTCGGCAGGTTCGAATAGCCAAGGCGTTCGTCGTACGGACTCGCTTGCGGGAAGCGGATCGCGTCGCTCGGGCCGTTGGCCATGCGGTAGTTGAGCTTTTGCGTCAGGTTGGCGAAGAAGCGCGCCTCCAGCGCCGACGTGCGGCTTTCGTACACGCCGAGCGCCGACACGCCGGCCACGGCGAGCAGCAGCAGGACGAGCAGGGTTCGCTTGACCTTGCGCCAGCGTCGCTTGGGCGGCGCGGCCTGCGGTTCCGGCGTGTCGCCGCCTCCGCCCGCGCCCGCGCCCGGCTCGAGCGCGGGATCGAGACTGGGCTCCAGGCGGGGCGACGTTCGAATGGGGACATCCTGCTCGGCCGCCATGGCGGGCACGCCGGCGAGAAGGGGTTGCGCTGGCGCGGCTCCACCGAAAATACGGCGTAAGGCGCGGGCGACGATGCGGGGCCGTCTGAGACGGCGAATACTATCCATGATGGCTCAACCGGTGTGAAACACGCCTGCAAATCCCGTCAACCTGCTCGCCATCAGCTGCCGATCGGTTCGAGTGATCCAGGTCGTAAAAGTTCGAAAAGCGGCGATAACCTCACTCCAGATCTCGCCCGCTCACAATCATCATTCCACCACATCAATGTGAACTACAGGACCCACTCATGCAGATTTTTGAGGTCGCCCTTCTATTTTCGCAAAAAAACAACGGCTCAGTTTGTCGGGGTGTCCCCGCCTCGCAACGGACCCGTCAGTGGGGTTGTTTCTACACTCATGCGCTCGAGTGCAGCGCACATGTCCGACCATGCCAGATCCACCTGTTCCGGCACCCCTTTCACTCCCAGTTCGATGTGCCTGCGCGTGTGCGCATCGCCCACGCTGGGCAGGCTGAATACGCGCACGCCGGGGTAGCGCGCCTCCAGCGTTTCCATCAGCGGCGTGAGCACGGCCTCGGCCTGCTCGTACACCCGCAGCGCCCGTTCGGCATGCGGTTCGCGGTGGAAGCGGTCGGCGTACAGCGTGTCGAGGACCCACGCGATCATCGGCCACGCCATCACGGGAAAACCGGGCACGAAGTGATGCCGCGCCACCGTGAAGCCGGGGATGCGATTGTAGGGATTCGGGATCAGCGTGGCGCCGGCCGGGAATTCGGCCATCTTGAGGCGCTGCAGGTTTTCCGGGGCCTGCAGGTCCGCATCCGGCCCGGCCGTCTCGCGGATGCGGTCTTCGATCAGGGACCGGCCCTCGGGATGCAGCACCAGGGGCACGCCGAGCGCCGCCGCGGCGCACTGGCGCGTGTGGTCGTCCGGCGTGGCGCCGATGCCGCCACAGGAAAACACGATGTCGGGGCCGGCGAACGTGCGCGCCAGCAGCGCCGTGATGCGCTCCGGTTCGTCGCCGACCACCTCGACCCAGGACAGGCGCAGGCCACGCTCGCCCAGGATCTCGATCACCTTGGGCAGGTGCTCGTCGCGCCGTTTCCCGGACAGGATCTCGTCGCCGATGATGATGAGACCGAAAGCCATGCGCGCCCCCTTCCGACCGCGCACGCGAAAGCGCGCGCCGTGTCATCAGTGTGCCATAAAGCCGTGTAACCCTGCCGCGCGATCGGACGCGCGCGAATCAGGGTGTGATGTCCTTGAACGGCTGGGCCGCGCGCAGGTCGGCCAGCGCCTGCAGGCAGAAGTACTGGAACCACAGGCCGGTGAAGATGAAGATGACGAGGTAGAGCCAGATCGACAGCACGGCCAGCACGGGAAACAGCATCACCGAGAACAGCGCACCACCGATCCACGCCACGCCCGGCAGCGCGCCCAGGAGGCCGGACACGGTGCCGATCAGCAGCAGGGGCCGGCGCTGCGCGTGCATGATGGCGCGGCGCTCCTCGAGGCTGGCGTGGATGGCGAGCGCGTCGTAGCCCATCACGCGCGCCGTCAGCCAGCCCCACAGGACGGCCTGCACGACGAGGGCGACGGGCGCCAGCGCGTACAGCGGCAGGGTGACGAGCCAGAGCAACGCGAACACGACGATCCCCGACAGGTTCACGCCGAGACTGCCGAGGAAACTGCCGCCCTCCTTCCGTTCGAGGGTCGGGAATTGCACGCGGCTGACGTGACGCGCGATCGCGGGCATCGCGCCGACACCGATGAACAGCAGCGACGTGATGATCATCAGCGGCAACAGCACGAGCATCGCCACGAGCGGGACCACGAGCGTCTTCAAAAAGCCCAGGCCCAGCATGGCGAGGATGCTGCCGCTCGTCTCGAACAGGCCGTAGTCGGCGAACAGCGCCTGCAGCCAGTCCAGCAGCGGCTGCATGCCGGCGTACAGCAGGCCGCCCCACAGCGCCAGCGACAGCAGCAGCGGCACGACGGACAGCAGCAGCATGCGTCCCGAGAACTGGGAGCGCAGCGCGCGGCCATAGGCGATGGCGACGGGGCGCATCATGCGGCGTTGCGCCGGCTGCCGGCTTCGACGAGGCGCACGAGTCCGAGCCACTGCTGGCGCCAGAAACCGCGCCCGTAGTCGCGGCCCGGACGCACGCTGCCGTCCGGATGCGTGTGCGCAAACTGGTCGCGCACGCCGGTGCCGTGCCAGCCGGGCGCGAAATTGGCGGTGCCGAACAGCACGTCCCACACGGGCAGCAGCACGCCGAAATTGCAGCCGCCCAGTGCGCGTCCCTGCGACTCGTGGCCGATGCCGACGGCGTGGTGCGTGCGGTGGAAGCGCGGCGACACCAGCAGACGCTCGCCCAGCCGGCCGAAGTGGAGGCGCACGTTGGCGTGCTGCAAGCTCTGCAGGGCGCGCGACACGGAGACGAGCAGCACGTACTGGCTCGGCGCCACGCCGATCGCGAGCGCGAGGACGGCCATGTAGACGTCGCGCAGCAGGTCGTCCAGCAGGTGGTTGCGGTCGTCGCTCCACAGATTCATGTTGCGCTGGCTGTGGTGCAGGCTGTGCAGGGCCCACCACCAGCGGAACTTGTGCTGGCCGCGGTGGAGCCAGTAGTCGAAGAAGTCCAGCACGACGAGGTACAGCAGGAAGCTGGCGAGCGGGTGGAAGCCCGTCATCAGGTTCTCGAGGTTGAACGGGTGCACGCCCTCCATGCGCAACGCGCCGGCAATGGCGTCCATGACGGGATCGAGCGTGAAGAACACGGCCATGCTGAAGAAACCGAGGCGGTGGATCAGCGTGTACACGAAGTCGTTCCAGCGCGCGTAACGGTCCGTCATCTTCTGCGCGGGAATGATGGCTTCCAGCGGACGCAGGACGAGGTAGAGCGCGGCCACCTCGCAGATGCCGGCCAGGAACCATTCCACGCCTTCGAAGGCGTCTTCGATGTATTCGCCGAGGCCCATGGCGAACATCGCGGGTTCGACCACGGTCTCGAACAGCCATCCCTGCAGGAAGGCGAAACTATCGAGGAAGTGCTGGATCATGGGATGTCGTTCTTGTTCGAAGGATACTCCCGCAGTGTAGCGAAACAGAAGCCCTTGCGCTCGAGCCCCGCGATCAACGGCTCCAGGTTCGCAGGCATCCACGGATCCTTGCGCGACCAGATGCCCATGTGGGCCATGAAGATGTCGCCATCCTTCAGGTTGTCGAGCACGCGCTTCAGGAGCACCGCGTTCGGGAATTGCTCGCTGGACGTCTCGTCGCCCGAGAAACCGGCCGGCGCCCAGCCCACGTGCTGGTAACCGCAGGCCTGCGCGGCCGCGAGGATGTTCGGCGAACTGTGGCCGCCGGGCGTGCGGAAGATCGGATCCAGGTGGCGCCCGGTCAGCTGCTCGAAGCGTGTGTCGACACGGCGCAGCTCATCGCAGTACTGCTGCCCCGTCCACGTTGCCTTCTGGCCGGCGCGCGCGCCGAACTGCGGCTTGACGACGATGCGCCCGCCCGCCTCGTCGCGCTGGAAGTAGACGTGGTCGAACGTGTGGCTGCCGAACGCGTGCCCCTCCGCCACCCGCGCCTTCCAGTAGCCGGCCCACGACGGGTCGAGCGACCAGTCGCCGCGCACCGTCTTTTCGTTGGCGAGGAAGAACGTTGCCTTGATGTGGTGGCGGCGCAGCGTGTCGGCGATCAGCTCGGCCTGCGACTGGCTGCCGGTGTCGAACGTGAGGTAGATCGTGCCCTTGCAGGACGGCGCATCGGCCGCCCACGCCATCGGGGCGGCCGCCAGCATCAGCGCGGCGGCCGCGCGCAGTGGGCGCCCCATCACAGCCGCGGCGCCGCGTTGGCGAAGAACACCCCGTGCGGCGAGCGGCCGACCGGGATCATCTTGATCACCTTGCGGCTGGCGACGTCGATCACGGCCACCTTCTTGATCCAGCGCAGCGTCACCCACAGGGTCTTGCCGTCGTTCGTCAGCTCCATGCAGTCAGGGCCGCCCGGCACCGGGATCATGCCGACGTTCTGCAACGTGGTCTGGTCGATGATGTTGATCGAGTTCTGCACGCGGTTCGAGACGAACACGTGACGGCGGTCGCCGAGGGCGCGGAAGTTGTGGGCGCCGTCGCCCGTCTTGATGCGCTTGATGGTCTTCTGCGCGCGCCAATCGATCACCTCGACGTAGTCGCTGCCCATGATCCCCACGAGCAGGTATTTGTCGTCCGGGGTCATCGTGATGCCGGCCGGGAGCTTGCCGACCGGCAGCGTCCACTTGACGGACTGCGTTTTCAGATCGATGGCGCTGACCTGGTCGCTGCCCTGCTGCGTGACGAATGCCGTCGTGCTGGCCGCGTCGAACGCGATGTGGCTGGGCATGCGCGCCAGCGGCAAGCGCTTGCTGAGCGTCAGGTTGCCGCCGTCGTACTTGTAGATGTCCACGCGGTCCAGGCGCAGCGACGCCGACACGAACCATTTCTGGTCGGGCGAAAAACCGATCTGGTACGGGTCGAGCACGTCCGCGAGGCGACGCTGGACCTTGCCCGTGACGGGGTCGAGGAAGATCAGCTCGTTGCCTACGGAACTGGCGACGATCACCGATTTGTTGTCCGGCGTCGCCATCAGGTGGTGCGGTTCCTTGCCGACCGCGAACGTGCCGTTATCCGCACCCGTCGCCTGGTCGAGCAGCTGGACGGTGGCGTCGCGCGAATTGAGCACGACGACGACGTTCGCATGGGCGGCCTGGATGACCGAAAAGAATGCAAAACCAGTAATGAGGGACTTGCGGAAGCGACGCAACATGGGTGGCACGGGACCAGTGGAGGAAAAGCCTTATTCTACGGGGAAACTTTCGCTTGCCGTAGGGCCAAACGATGGAATCGCGCGCGACCGGCGCGCCGCCGCAACACAGTGGACAGGGCGTCAATGGCACTTTGACAGGCCATGCACTACAATCGGCCTTTCACTCTGAATAACAAGGGAAAACCCATGTCCATCACCACCACGAATTCCGGCCTGCAATACGAAGACACCGTCGTCGGCAGCGGCGCCGAAGCCAAGGCCGGCAACTACGTGACCGTCCACTACACGGGCTGGCTGCAGAACGACGACGGCAGCGTCGGCACCAAGTTCGATTCCAGCAAAGACCGCAACGACCCGTTCCAGTTCCCGCTGGGCGCCGGCCACGTGATCCGCGGCTGGGACGAAGGCGTGCAGGGCATGAAGGTGGGCGGTGCGCGCCGCCTGATCATCCCGGCCGGCCTGGGCTACGGCGCGCGCGGCGCGGGCGGCGTGATTCCGCCGAATGCCACCTTGATCTTCGACGTCGAACTGCTGAACGTCTAAACGGTTTGCGCCTGAACGGTAGGGTGGCCCCCCGAGCCCACGCGTGACGCCGGCATGCCGCAAACGTTCGCGTGGGCACGTTTCATTGGATTGATGCCCCCGGCATCAATCCCCCGGCCTCAAATGCCCACCCTACGCCCACCTGAGCATTCCTTCTAAAATCCCATCAAATCAGGGATGATTCCCGGCACGATGCGCTAAGATGCCCGAAATCTTGCCTTCCATGCATGGCAGGAACCCGCACATCGCCAAAGGAGTTACCATGAGTTTGCAAGAACAGTTCGCCCAGGCCCAGCTCGATTCGAAGAACCTGCCCGAGCGCCCGGACAACATGACCCTGCTGAAGATCTATGCGCTGTTCAAGCAGGGATCGAGCGGCGACGTCACCGGCGAGCGTCCCGGTTTCACCGACATGGTCGGCCGCGCCAAGTACGACGCGTGGGCCGCGCTGAAAGGCACGTCGCAGGACGACGCGATGCAGCAGTACGTCGACCTGATCGAAGACCTGAAGAACGCGTAATCAGTTCAAGCGAAGACTTTGCGCATGCTTTCCGCCACCTTCGTCTCGATGGTGGACGCGAAAGCACTCATCAGGAAGCCCAGCTTGATGCGCAACGCCGCCTGGCGCTCGCCCAGCGTGAGCGCCCCTTCCACGCCGCTGCGCGCGAAACGCAGCACGTCGCCTTCCCATCTGCACTGCAATCCGTATTCGCGGGCGAGCTTGTCCGCCACTTTCTGGGCGGCGGCGCGCGCGTCGGTCTGGCTCAGGCTGTGCGGTTGGGTGATGCTGATGTCCGGCATTCTGCTTTCCTTGGTAATTCGACACAAATAGCCCGCCATGATGCCAGTTGGCGGACGCAAAGGCCAGCGCTTGCCTAGAGAATAATCAATTGATGAGTGTCAATGCCCACGGTGGGCAAGCGGCGACCATTCCTCGTATCAGGCCCCCGGGCCGGTCATCGAGGAGGAACGAGCATGACATCATCCCGGCAGTCCCAGCCGCCGGTCGGCTTCGTGCCGACGCCCAGCAGGACGTACCGCCAGCATCGCAAGGCCGCGCAGCTGCTCGACCAGCCGGGGCGCCCGCGGCCGCTGGCCGGCCCCGGCAGCCCATCGCCGCGCGAAGCGGACCAGCCGGCCGACGTCCCCCTGCCCTACGCGTCCGGCGCGCGCGTGCTGATGTGGAAGCAGGACCCGTCGGTGGACGAGATCGGCACGCGCAAGGTATTCCTGCCCGGGATCATCCTGGCCGGACCGCGCGACGCCCGCATCGCGCTGGCGTCGGGCGATCCCGGCATTCCTCCGGTCGAACCGAACGCCTTCGGCGACTTCGTGACGATGCCCGACACCCCGCAGTTCGACGCCGTCCACACGTTCGCCGTCGTGCGCCAGACGTTGACGATGTACCAGCGCGCCCTGTCGACGGCGGGCAGCGCGATGCCCCTGCCCTGGCAATGGAACAGCAGTACGGACACATCCCCGCTGCAGGTCTGGCCCTACGGCCTGCCGAACGTGATGAACGCGTATTACAGCCGCGCGCAGGCCTGCCTGAAATTCGGCGACTTCGTGCCCAACGGGGAAACGGCGCGCCTGTACACGTGCCGCTCGTTCGACATCGTCTCGCACGAGACGGGCCACGCCGTGCTGGACGGCCTCAAGCCGCAATGGCTGATGGCCGGCAACCCGCCGCAGACCGGCGGCCTGCACGAGGCGTTCGGCGACCTGACGGCGATCTTCCTCGCGCTGTCCCAGCTCGACCAGTGCGAGGCCGTCGTCGCGCAGACCAAGGCGCGCCTGCACGACAAGACGTTCCTGGCCGACATCGCCGAGCAGTTCGGCCTCGCCCTCGGCAGCACGACGGGCCTGCGCAATGCCGACAACGATCTCACGCTGTCGCAAGCCGGCACCGAGGTGCATGCGATCTCGCAAGTGTTCACGGGCGCCGTCTACGACATCCTGGCCGACGTGTTCGCCTTCGAGCGCAATCCCGCGCTGGAGGATTGCGCGAGCGTGCTGCACCGGGTCGCCGGCTGGCTGCGCGGCCTCGTGCTGCGCGCGCTGATCGCCGCCCCCGACGCGGCCGCTTCCTTCGCCGACGTGGCCAACGAGATGCTGCGCCTGGCGCTCGAGGACGGCAGGCCGCAGGCCGTCGTCAACGCCATCCGCGACCGCTTTGCGCAGCGCGAGGTGCTCGCCGTGCCGGCCGCGCTTGCGGGCGACCACCCGGCCGGCCTGCGCCTGGCGCCGCTCGTGACCGACGCGCCCGGCGCCCGCCAGGACCGGCGTGCCTGCTGCGGCACGATGAACCTGGCCGAGTATTACGACGTGGAACGGGTGCTGCAGCAAGAAGCGGATGCGCTGGCCCGCTGGTGCGCCGCACACGGCCGGCTCGGCCCGGCCGGCGAACAGCCGCCGGCCATGCAGACGCCCGCGGCCGGCGTGACGCTGACGACCGTCGCGGTGGCCGAGGGTGTCATCGCAAAGGCGGCCACGGTCGACCTGCCCGCGTCCGGGCACCCGGCCGGCAACGCCGCGCAGCCCGTCCCGCCGACCGCCTGAAGCCGTCACCGCCGGTTGCCGCGTCCTGCCTGGCGGGTCCGGACGGGGCCGCCCGCCCGGCCGGCGCGCCGACTCCGAATACATTTGCTTATGTGTATTGTGTATAAGCCTGATTTGTCGTAGAAGCAGAATTGCCCTAAAATACAGTGCTTTGCCGCGTCCGGCGAACACTCTCTGTATGTTGGGCACCTCGAAAAACCGTCGCGAGCGGCCGTAATGCCGTCCGAGAAGCGCATCTGTACGAGTAGTACAGCCGGTCCGCCGTCGCGGAGCATCGCAGGACGGCAGTGCAACGCGCAGCAGGTTTTTCGACGTGCCACACGCCGCCGCTTCCACTCACTGATAGGACTGTTATGACCCACGTTGTCACCGAATCGTGCATCCGTTGTCGCTATACCGATTGCGTGGATGTATGCCCGGTAGATTGTTTCCGGGAAGGCCCGAATTTCCTCGCCATTGACCCGGACGAGTGCATCGACTGCGCCGTGTGCGTGGCGGAGTGCCCGGTCAACGCGATCTATGCGGAAGAAGACGTGCCGTCGGACCAGCAGCAATTCATCAAGCTCAACGTCGAGCTGGCACGCAACTGGCCGTCGATCACCAAGACCAAGCCCGCCCTGCCCGATGCGGAAGAGTGGAAAGACGTCAAGAACAAGCTGGACCAACTGGCCCGCTAAACATCTTTAGACCCAACACAGTATCGGGGTCGCGGAAAACCGTAGCGAGCGGCAGCAGGAGGCACTGGCATGCAGTGCATGGCAGTGCGAGAAGCGCTGCCGCTCCTGCAACGCGCAGTAGGTTTTACGCGCCCCCAACCACACAGGAAAAAAGCATGACTATCAGTGCCACCCCCGAAGTGGGCACCATCGCTCCAAACAGCTCCTTTGCCGGCGCCATCGAAGCCGATGCCGTGATTATCGGCGCGGGCCCGGTCGGCCTGTTCCAGGTGTTCGAGCTGGGCCTGCTGGAGATCAAAGCTCACGTGATCGATTCGCTGCCGGCCGTCGGCGGCCAGTGCGTGGAACTGTATCCGGACAAGCCGATCTACGATATCCCGGCCGTGCCCGTCTGCACCGGCCAGGAACTGACCGACAACCTGCTCAAGCAGATCGAGCCGTTCGAGCCGACCTTCCACCTGGGCCAGGAAGTCACCACCGTCCAGCGTCGTGAAGACCACCGCTTCAACGTCGAAACGTCGACCGGCACCCGCTTCATCACCAAGACGATCTTCATCGCGGCCGGCGTCGGCTCGTTCCAGGCGCGCACGATCAAGGTCGACGGCATCGACAAGTTCGACAACAGCCAGCTGTTCTACCGCGTCAAGGATCCGAGCCTGTTCGAAGGCAAGAACCTCGTCATCTGCGGCGGCGGCGACTCCGCGCTGGACTGGGCCCTGAACTTCGTCGGCAAGGCGGAATCCGTCGTGCTGGTGCACCGCCGCGAAGACTTCCGCGCCGCGCCCGCTTCCGTTGCCAAGATGAAGCAGCTGTGCGAAGACTACGAGATGCAGCTGATCATCGGCCAGGTCACCGGTTTCGATGAGAAGGATGGCCAGCTGTCCGAAGTGAAAGTCACCGGCGCCGACGGCGTGACCCGCCGTGTCCCGCTGGACATGCTGCTGGTGTTCTTCGGCCTGTCGCCGAAGCTGGGCCCGATCGCCGAATGGGGCCTGGACATCGAGCGCCGCCAGCTGAAGGTCATGGACACCGAGAAGTTCGAGACCAACGTGCCGGGCATCTTCGCCGTGGGCGACATCAACACCTACCCGGGCAAGAAGAAGCTGATCCTGTCGGGCTTCCACGAAGCCGCGCTGGCCGCCTTCGGCGCCGCGCCGTACATCTTCCCGGACAAGAAGATCCACATGCAGTACACGACGACCTCGCCGAAACTGCACAAGATCCTCGGCGTCGAGACGCCCGTGTTTGACTGAGCCGTTCCGTAACTCGGCGACGACGAAAAAGCCCCGCACAGCGGGGCTTTTTTCTTATGTAGTGCACTTAACGAACCGCCCCTGTGGAAGTGTGATACAAATGCTGCAACGCAGTATCATCACTTTGTTGCAGCGGCTCCGTTGTTGCCCCAAACCAAGCCGAATAGGCCTATAATTGGTCAATACGTAGCGCAAACGTTTGCAATTGCGCCCAGAGTCATGAAGGAAATAATTATGCTTTACCAACTGCACGAGATGCACCGCTCCTTCCTGAACCCGCTGATGCAGTGGGCCGATGCCTCTGCCAAACTGTTTTCGAATCCAGTCTCACCGTTCGCGCACACCCCGTTCGCGCAGCGTATCGCTGCCGGCTACGAGTTGATGTACCGCCTCGGCAAGGACTATGAGAAACCTGCTTTCGGCCTGACTTCGACCACGATCAACGGCCAGACGGTAGGGATCATGGAACGAACAGTCGTCGACAAGCCGTTCTGCAAACTATTGCACTTCAAGAAAGACATGAGCGACGCGGACTTCGCGGCGCTCGGGCAACCGACGGTACTCGTCGTGGCCCCGCTGTCGGGCCACCATGCGACGCTGCTGCGCGACACCGTGCGCGCGCTGCTGCCGGACCAGGATGTCTACATCACCGACTGGGTCGACGCGCGCATGGTGCCGATGTCGGACGGTCCGTTCCACCTGGACGACTACATTTATTATGTCCAGGACTTCATCCGCCACCTCGGCCCTGACGTGCACGTCATCTCCGTGTGCCAGCCGACCGTGCCCGTGCTGGCCGCGATCTCGCTGATGGCGACGAACAAGGACCCGAAGCTGCCCAGGACGATGGTCATGATGGGCGGCCCGATCGACCCGACCAAATCGCCGACGGCCGTCAACGACCTGGCGCAGGAAAAGCCGTTCTCGTGGTTCGAGAACACCGTGATCTATGCCGTGCCGGGCAATTACCCGGGCTTCGGCCGCAAAGTCTATCCGGGCTTCCTGCAGCATGCCGGCTTCATCGCCATGAACCCGGGCCGCCACGCCCAGAGCCACCGCGAGTTCTACCAGCACCTGGTGCGCGGCGACGACGACTCGGCGGAAGCGCACCGCAAGTTCTACGACGAGTACAACGCCGTCCTCGACATGCCGGCGGAGTACTACTTGGAAACGATCAAGACCGTGTTCCAGGAACACCGCCTGCCCAAGGGTACGTGGCAAGTGGGCGGCCAGCTCGTGCGTCCGCAGGACATCAAGGATGTCGCGCTGTTCACCATCGAAGGCGAACTGGACGATATCTCCGGCGCCGGCCAGACCCATGCGGCGCACGACTTGTGCAGCAGCATCCCGGCCGACAAGCAGAAGCAGTTCACGGCGCCGAACTGCGGCCACTACGGCATCTTCTCCGGCCGCCGCTGGCGCGAGATCATCTGCCCGATGATCGGCGAGTTCATCCGCAAGAACGCCTGATCCGCTCGCACGAGCGTGACCCGAACGATGCCGCGGCCTGGTCCGCGGCATTTTTTTATCTGGCGCTTATTTGGCGCTACTGTGTGCGGCCCTGTAGCGCTGCAACTCGTCACCGAGCCAGCGTCCGCTCGGCACCGCCGGCGCCGTCCCGCAGCGCACCTCGTAGGGCTTGCCGCTCATGCTGCTCGTCGATGCCGCGCGCTCGATGAACGCCTGCGCATTGGGCACCATGTCGCGCTTTTGCAGGTAGGCGTATTTTTCTTCCAGGTGGGCGCGCGCCTTCTGCGCGTCGTACCACGTGCCATTGCGGTTGAACTGGCAGCCGGAGCGGCCAAGATAATCGAGCAGGTGGACCACCTCGTCGCGCGTGCGCGCGTCTTCCGCAGCGAATGCGGATGGCGCGCCAAGCAGGATGGAGAGGATGCCCGCCGCGCACAGGCGGCGGGACAGGTTCAGCGGGACCGATGACATTGGATGCAGGATTGGTTATACATCGGTCCAGTGTAAAGCATCAGGCAGCAATTTGCCGAGTGCCCGCCTCGATCGTCCAGTGCACGCCAAGACGGTCGACGACGGCGCCGAAGCAATCGGCCCATGTCGTCGCACGCAACGGGACGCGGACGTCGCCGCCCTCGCCCAGTGCTTCCAGCACACGGGCCGCCTCGTCCGCGTCGGCGACGTACAGGCTCAGCGAAAATCCCGCAAATTCCGGCCCGCCGGGATGGTGCCCCTCGGACAGGTAGACGATGGACTCGCCGATGCGCAGGCCGGCGCGAATAATCTTGCCGGGACTGCCGGGAGGCAGGAACTGTGGCTGGCCGCCGGGCTGCGCCGTCAGCTGGAACAGCACCTCGGCGCGGAGGGTGCCACGATAAAAGGTCAGGGCATCGGCGCACAGGCCGGGAAAATAAATGATTGGTATCGTTTGCATGAAAGTCGCAGAATCGATAAGGAGAGGATAGATGGCCCACCGAGCAACCTTCACGCAATCGACGGGAAAGAAATCGGGCCGCGGTTGCCTGCATGGCGCTCGGCAGGAATACGTGGTTCACGATGCCCTCCTTTCTTCGATTGATGAGGCGACAAGTCTAGAGCAGATGCCTGTCGCGTTCAAGATGCAAAAGACCGTTCCCGCGCTGGCGGGAACGGCCTGGCGATACACCTGCCGGGGCCGCCGTGAAGGCGGCCCACGGTTTCAGTGATTGATGATCAGGTCGGCGATGACGCCGGTGGCAATTGCCGCCAGCACGTAGTCGCCCCCTGTTTGCACCCAGTGGTAGCCCCTCGGCGGCGGCCGCAGATGGTGTTCGCGCCAGTTGTTCACGACATACTGGTGGCTGCGGTAGCGCGCCGGCAGCCGGCCGCCGCGGCGGATATCATGAGAAGGTCCGGCGCCATCCCAGCGGCGGTCGCCGCCATACCCCTCGTCGCCGTAACGGCCGCCGCCGCGGGCATGGTAGCCATCGCTGCGGCGCTCGTTACGGTCGTTGCGGTCGTCCATGCGGCGGTCGCCGCGGTCGTGGTCGCGCTGGCTGTACGGTCCGTCGCCACGGTGGCTGTCGTCGCGGTTGTTGCGGTCGCCGCCGTAGTAGCGATCCTGGGCAAAGCTCGATGCGCCGGCAGCGCTCAACAGGGCGGCCAGCAACGTGGACATCGCGAGGTGCTTCTTGTTCATAAGACCCTCCATGAAGTTCAGTGCCTGGACTCCAGTAGACCACCGGGCTCAGCCTGCGCTCCGTACGGTGCACCACGCATGCATGCAGATCGGATTGACGGAAGGCATCACAAGGCCCGTCTCCAGCCAGGGGCATTTCTCCCGGACCGGGCTTTTAGCGGATAATGACGGTTTATCCAGTTTCGAAGTAGCATCGCCGTGACCAAGACGCTCGCCGACCAGATCGAAGACCTGCTGCCGCAGACCCAGTGCACCAAGTGCGGCTATCCCGCCTGCCGCCCGTACGCGGAGGCGATCGCACGCGGCGAAGCCGAGATCAACCAGTGCCCGCCCGGCGGCCTGGAAGGTGTCGCGCGGCTGGCGCGTCTCACCGGCCGGCCCGTCATTCCAATCAATCCGGCCAATGGCGTCGAGCGTCCGCGCCCCGTCGCCTTCATCGACGAGAACCTGTGCATCGGCTGCACCCTGTGCATCCAGGCCTGCCCCGTCGACGCGATCCTGGGCGCCGCCAAGCAGATGCACGCGATCCTGCCCAGCCTGTGCACGGGCTGCGACTTGTGCGTGGCGCCTTGCCCCGTCGACTGCATCGCGATGATTCCCCGCACCGACGATCCCGCCAGCGAGCCGACCGGCTGGGCCGCGTGGTCGCAGGAACAGGCCGACGCCGCGCGCGCGCGCCACGACTTCCGCACCGAGCGCCTGCGCCGCGAGAAGGAAGAGAACGATGCGCGCCTGGCCGCGAAGGCCCTGGAAAAGATGCGCGCCGTGACGGCCGAGCAGACGAACACGGCGGAAGAGCTGGCGGAAAAGGAACGCAAGCGGGCGATCATCGCCGCCGCCATCGAGCGCGCGAAACAGAAAGCCGCCCAGGACAACAAACAATAAGCATCGATGAATCCCGCCAAACGCCTCGAGATCTTCACGCGCTTTCGCGACGCCAACCCGACACCCACCACCGAACTCGAATACACGACGCCGTTCGAACTCTTGATTGCCGTGCTGCTGTCCGCGCAGTCGACCGACGTCGGCGTCAACAAGGCCACGCGCCGGCTGTATCCGGTGGCGAACACGCCGCAGGCGATCCTCGACCTCGGCCTGGACGAACTCAAGACTTATATCTCGACGATCGGCCTGTACAACAACAAGGCGAAGAACGTCATCGCCA
>Ga0207705_10002096_pt1 | contig 15503 bp, 15 predicted proteins | sample KBSC13metaG_FD_184314 | JGI IMG/M metagenome (GOLD analysis project Ga0207705, IMG submission 184314) | Corn rhizosphere microbial communities from Kellogg Biological Station, Michigan, USA - KBS C1-3 metaG (SPAdes) (version 2) | ecosystem: Host-associated > Plants > Roots > Rhizosphere > Soil ...
TGTCCTCGGTGCCGGCGGTGGTGGTGACGTAGGCGTAGATGCCCTGGCCCTTGATGTCGTGGGGGAAGCCGACGACGGCGGCCTCGGCGACCTTCTCGTGCAGCACCAGTGCGCTCTCGATCTCGGCGGTGCCCATGCGGTGGCCGGAGACGTTGAGCACGTCGTCGATGCGGCCGGTGATCCAGTAGTAGCCGTCTTCGTCGCGGCGGCAGCCGTCGCCGGTGAAGTACTTGCCGGGGTACTGGCTGAAGTAGGTCTGGAAGAACCGCTCGTGGTCGCCGTAAACGGTGCGCATCTGGCCGGGCCAGCTCCGGGTGATGCACAGCGCGCCGGACGCGGCGCCTTCGAGCAGCGTGCCGCTCTCCGGGTCGACCAGCGCGGGCTGGACGCCGAAGAACGGCCTGGTCGCGCTGCCGGGCTTGAGGTCGGTCGCGCCGGGCAGGGGGGTGATCATGTGCCCGCCGGTTTCGGTCTGCCACCAGGTGTCGACGATCGGGCAGCGGCTGTCACCTACGACGCGCCAATACCATTCCCACGCCTCGGGGTTGATCGGCTCGCCGACGCTGCCGAGCAGGCGCAGGCTCTTGCGGCTGGTGCGCGTGACCCATGAATCGCCCTCGCGCATCAGCGCGCGCAAGGCGGTGGGTGCGGCGTAGAAGATTTCGACCTGGTGCTTGTCGATCACCTGCCAGAAGCGGCTGAAGTCGGGGTAGTTGGGCACGCCTTCGAACATCACCGTCACCGCGCCGTTCGCCAGCGGGCCGTAAACGACGTAGCTGTGCCCGGTGACCCAGCCGATGTCCGCCGCGCACCAGAACACTTCGGGCGCGCGGTAATCGAACACGTACTCGTGGGTCATCGCGCACCACAGCAGGTAGCCGCCGGTGGTGTGGAGCACGCCCTTGGGCTTGCCGGTCGAGCCGCTGGTGTAGAGCACGAACAGCGGGTCCTCGGCGCTCATTTCCTCGGGCGGGCAGTCGGCGGATGAAAACAGCTCTCGCTCATCTTCGAGCCAGAAATCGCGACCTTCCTTGGTATCTACGGGGATGGTGTTGAGGTGTGAGACCCCCAACACTGCTTTTACGCCCGGGCACTGCTTTAACGCCTCATCGACGTTAGCTTTGAGCGGGATGATCTTACCCCCTCGCATGCCACCATCGGCGGTCACGACGATATTGCTATCGCAGTCATTGATCCGGCCAGCGAGAGCTTCGGGAGAAAATCCGCCAAACACCACCGAATGAACGGCCCCGATCCGCGCGCAGGCCAACATCGCAATCGCGGCCTCCGGAATCATCGGCATGTAAATTGTAATGCGGTCGCCACGCTTCGCACCCAGCCGCTTCAGAGTGTTTGCAAAGTGACAGACTTCGGTGTGCAGCTCGCGGTAGGTGAGGGTGCGGCCCGGGGTGTTCGGATCGTCCGGCTCCCACACGATCGCCGTCTGGTCGCCGCGCGTGGCGAGGTGCCGGTCGAGGCAGTTAACCGAGAGGTTGAGCGTGCCGTCGGCGAACCAGCGGATGCGGAAGTCGGCCTCGTCGAAGCTGGTGTCGTTCACTTGCGTGAACGGCCTGATCCAGTCGATCCGCTGCGCCTCCCCGCGCCAGAAACCGTCCGGGTCCTCGACCGAGAAGCGGTACTTCTGGGCATAGGCCTCGGCGTCGATCAGCGCGTTCTCGGCCCACTCGCGCGGCACCGGATGGATCACCTCTTCGCTCATCGCCTGCTCCCGATACGAACCCGGACAGGGCTAAGTCCCTCCGGCGCAACCGGCAAGGGGCGTTAGCGCCAGATCGCGTTCAGCGCCGGCAAAAGGTGCACGCGATGCTCGGCCGGGACGCGTTCGAGCAGCTCGCGCTCGAACGCCTCGATCACTTCGCGCCCCTCGGCCAGTTTGGCAACGCCCGTGTCGGTCAGCCCCAGCCCCTGGCTCTTGCCGTCGATCGGCGCGCGGGCGATCAGCCCGGCGTCCTCCAGCCGCTTGAGGATCGGCACCATGTTGGCGCGCTGGATGTCGAGCTGGCGGCCGAGCGCGCTGGAGGTCGTGCCGGGGTTCGCCTCGACCAGAATGAGCAGCGAGACATCCGACTGGCGCAGGCCGAGCGGGGCGAGCCGCGCGGACAGTTCGACCGCGGTCGCGTTGGCGGCTCGGCGCAGCGCATAGCCGGGGAGCGAGACGAGCGGATCGCGCATAATCGCTATTGTCGATAACAAACTCGAAAGCTATGAGCAATAGCAATACTGGTGATTCGAACTGGAGAGACCCTCATGGCCATGCCGTCGCAACCCGATCCCCGCCCCGAAGCAGAGACCGTCCGTTACGAGATCGAGGACGGCGTCGCGTGGGTCTATTTCAATCGTCCCGACAAGCGCAATTGCATGAGCCCCAAACTCAACCGCCGGATGCTGCAGGTCCTGACCGAGCTCGAATTCCGCGACGATGTGCAGGTGCTGGTGCTGACCGGCGAGGGCAGCTCATGGTCGGCAGGCATGGACTTGCTCGAATACTTCCGCCTGACCGAGGAGGAAGGGCTTCACGCCATCCGCCGCTCTCAGCGCGAAGCCTATGCCTGGTGGGAACGCCTGCGCTGGTACGAGAAGCCGACGATCGGGATGATCAACGGCTGGTGCTTCGGCGGCGCCTACGGCCCGCTGTTCGCCTGCGACCTCGCCTATTGCTCCGACGACGCGCAGTTCGGCCTTTCCGAGATCAACTGGGCGATCCTGCCGGGCGGCGGCGCGAGCAAGGTGGCGGCCGAGCTGATGGGTTTCCGCGATGCGATGTACCACGCGATGATGGGCGAGAACCTCACCGGCAAGCAGGCCGCCGAGAAGGGCATGGTCAACGAATCGCTGCCGGCGGACAAGCTCAAGGCCCGTGTCGAGCAGGTCGCCGATGTCCTCAAGAAGAAGGACAGCCAGGCCCTGCGCGCGACCAAGTGGGCCGTACGCCGGGTGCGTGAGATGACTTACGACAATGCCGAGGATTATCTGATCCGCGCGCAGGAAGCGCTCAATCAGTTCGGCGGCGTCGCCGCGCGCAAGGAAGCGACCAAGCAGTTCCTCGACGACAAGACCTTCAAGCCCGGCCTGGGCGTGTTCGACAAGAGCAAGGTGACCAAGGGCTGACAGTCCCCCTCCCCAGCGGGGAGGGGTTAGGGGTAGGGGTGCGCGGCCACAGGTCGCGCGCCTCGCAAGCATCGGAAACCCCCACCCAACCCTCCCCCTTGAGGGGGAGGGCTTTTCGGCTACAGGCGACGACGAAATTCCGGAGAACCTTTCGATGACCACCCGCCGCTTCACCAATGCGCAGATCGACCGTTTGCTGCGGCCCAAGTCCGTCGCCGTGATCGGCGCCTCGGACCGGCACGGCGCGCTCGGCGCGACGCTGCTGAGCAACCTAGTGAAGTACGAGTTTCACGGTGACATCTATCCGGTGAACCCCAAGCGCGACGAGCTGCTCGGGCTCAAGGTCTATCATTCGGTCGATGAGCTTCCCGACGGCATCGATTGCGCGGTGCTGGCGATCCCGCGCGACTTCGTGCTCGGCACGGTCAGGAGCCTGGGCGAGAAGGGCTGCGGCGCGGTGGTGATCTACTCAGCCGGCTTCTCGGAGTCCGGCGAGCAGGGGATGAAGGACCAGCAGGAACTGGCCCGCATCGCCAACGAACACGGCATGATCGTCGAAGGGCCGAACTGCCTCGGCTGCACCAACTACATCGAACGCGTGCCGCTGACCTTCGTGCAGACCAACATGCGCACGCCGCCGGAAGGCACCCGCGCGGTGGGCATCGCCTCACAGTCCGGTGCGCTCGCCGCGGTGCTGGCGACGACGCTGTTCGCCCGCGACGGCTACGTCTCTACCTCGGTCTCGACCGGCAACGAGGCGGTCAGCGGGGTCGAGGATTACGTCGAGTGGCTGATCGACGACGCACGCACGCATGTGATCGCGATGTACGTCGAGAGCCTGCGCCGGCCGCAAGCATTCATCGCCGCCGCCCGCCGCGCGCGGGAGGCCGGCAAGCCGATCGTCATGCTGCACCCGGGCAAGAGCAATCGGGCGCAGGAAAGCGCGGCCACTCACACCGGGGCGATGGCCGGCGATTATGCGCTGATGAAGGCCAAGCTCGGCCGCGAAGGGGTGATCTTCGCGGAGACGCTCGAAGAGCTGGGCGACATCGCCACGATGGCCGTTACCTGCACGGCTCTGCCCGGCGCCAACATGGCGGTGCTCGGGGAGAGCGGCGCGTTGCGCGGCCTGGCGTTCGACATCGCCGAGGACATCGGCCTCGACCTGGTCGACCTCAATGACGAGAACACCCCGGCGATGCGGGCGATCCTGCCCGATTACGTGCCGGTCTCGAACCCCACCGACATCACCGCGCTCGGCCTCTCGGAGCCGGAGATCTACACCAAGGTTCTGACGGTGCTGCTGGAAGATCCGCGGGTCGGCTCGGTGGTCGCCTCGATCATCCAGTCCGACCCGATCACCTCGAAGATCAAGTTCCCGGCGATCATCAAGGTGCTGGAAGACGGCACCTTCTCCAAGCCGCTGGTCTTCGCCGGCGTCGACGAAGGCGCGCGCGTGCCCGCCGAATACGTCGATGGCCTGCGCAAGGTCGGAATTCCGTGGTTCCCGTCGACCGAGCGCGCTTATCGCGCGATCGCGCGGCTGGCCGACCTCTCCAAGCGCGACCTGACCGACCGCTCGGAGCCTCCCTTGCCGGTAGCCGGGCTCGACGCCGTTTCGGGCGTGGTGCCGGAATACAAGGCGAAGGAGCTGCTCAAGCCGCTGGGCCTCGCGTTTCCGACCAGCCGGTTCGCCGCCACCGCCGAAGCGGCGGTCTCGGCAGCCGAGGCGATCGGCTATCCGGTGGTGCTCAAAGCGCAAGCCGCCGCGCTCGGCCACAAGAGCGACGCGGGCGGGGTGATCCTGGGCCTCAAGACCGCCGACGAAGTCCGCGCCGCGTTCGGCCGGATGTACGCGAACGTCGCCGCTTACGATCCCAACATCGCGCTCGACGGCGTCCTTGTCGAGAAAATGGGCAGGATGGGCGTCGAGATGATCGTCGGCGCCAAGAACGATCCCGAATGGGGCCCCGTCGTGCTGGCGGGCTTCGGCGGGGTCACCGCTGAGATCCTGAAAGACGTGAAGCTGTTCACGCCCGACATGGGCCTCGATCAGGTCAAGGCGGGGCTGTTGGCGCTCAAGCAGGCGCCGCTGCTCAAGGGCTGGCGCGGCGCACCGGCGCTCGACGTCGATGCGCTGGCCGGGCTGATCGTCCAGGTCGGCCGGGTGATGACCGGCAACCCGCGCATCCGCGAGGTCGACCTCAACCCGGTGATCGTCCACCCGCAAGGAGAAGGCGTGGTTGCGCTCGACGCCTTGATGCTGGTGGAAGGTTAGGCTTCAGGGCTTCGCTCGGTCGCGCTTTTCGCGATAGTAGCGCTTCAGTCTCTGGTGCTGCGAATTGTGGATTCCCCACCAGATCGCGCCCGCCACGCCGCCGATCAGCAGGGCGAGGAGAAAATAGGCGATGATCAGTCGTTCGGGCATCGGCTTCACCTCCGGTGGCGGCTTGCATCGGTCGGAACGACCCGTGCCCAAAGGGACGCCCGAAGCCTCGCGCCGTCAATTGCGTAGGATTCCCTAACATTGGGGAGGCAGGCTAGTTCCCGGCGTCATCGCCGTAGGAGCGCTTCGCCCGTTCCTCATATGTAAAGCGGATGCGCACCCAATCGCCGACTTCGAGCATGCCGTTCACGCGCGGCGGCCGGACCCGAAACTGCCACGACGCGGCGATGACGGATTCGATGAGATGCGAGTTCTCGGGGTATTCGTCGAGGCCGACGCAGTCTTCCACGCGGTAGTCGGGCACCGTCTTGCAGGTGATCAGCGCCCAGCCTGGCTGCGCCGTCGACAGGTACCCGGCCATTTCCTGGTGGGTCGGTTCGTGCAGGTACCAGCTCGCGCCGTACATCGGCTGACCGTTGGGCGCGGTGCCGACGCGCACGGAATCGCCGAATGCGGGAGAGTATGCTGGGCCGTACGCCGGGGCCTTGGGCGCGGCGGGCTTCGCCAGCTTCGAGATGTCGAACGACTGCATTTGCTGCGGCGAAACCGGAATGATGGCGGCCGGCGGCTGGCTCGCCACGGCCACTGTCGGCGGCGCGGGCTGCGGGTTCGGCGCGGTCGCCTGCCGCTGGGTCGGGGCAGGTGCCGCTTGCGACGCCGGCTCGGGCTTCTTGCTCTCCTCGCTGACATCGAACGTGGTGGGAGCCATCGTCACTTCCTTGCGCGGCAACGATCTTACGCCGAGCGAGATGATCACCAGGATAAGGAGCAATTCGAGCGCGAGCGCGATCACCGCGCCGGTCGCCTTGTGTCCCCAATCCTCACGCACGCGTTCGATCAACGATCGCGGAACGCGCGTTTCAGGCGGGGCGAAGGCGGACATGGGCTTTCAACTCAGGTGTCGGGACCGGCGCTGCCGGCTCTTTGACGAGCCGCTGGTCTTTCTCGGGGAAGGATGTCGGGTGTGGGGTAAAGGTCAGGTATGGTTATCGGACGGACCTTGTGCGGCGCCCCGGCCGAGGCGCTCCTGGTGTTTGGCCCGACGTTCGCTGCGCGCCCGCCGGCGGACATTGCGCTCGGAATTGTAACTCGCCCACCAGATCATAGCGGCGATACCGCCCAGCAGCAGGATGAGCAGGAGGTATGCGATCAAATGGCGGCTCGACACCGATTCCTCCGGCGGCTTCGGCGCCCTTTTGGGCCGATTTGGACGTTTGGGCCAGCATCGTCGAAAAACCTGTCCAATTTTTAACGTGAGCGTCAGAGCCGTCGCCGTCTCACCAATGGCTCAGGCTTACCTCATGACGGGCCGGCGAGGATGGGACATCCCTGGTCCTCAACAGGATGAAAGGAACGAACGATGCCGCCGGCCCCCGATCGCGAGGAAGTCACCGCGTCACCCTTTCGCTCGTTAACCGGATGGATGCCGCTGGCCTTGGCCGGCGCCGCTCTCGCGCTGCTCGCCGGGTACTGGCTAACCGGCCCGCATGCGCCGAATATCGTGTTCGACCACGGCGTCCGGCGCACGGACGAGAGCGGTGTGGCCCGGTTGTGGCAATTGCTGATGCTGGCGCAACTCGCGGCTATCGCGCTGTTTCTCTTCCGGTGGGCTCCGCGCGCCCCGCGTTCCGCCAGGCTGATGGTGGTGCTGCAAGTCTGCGGGCTCGTTGCCGCCGCGCTGCCGGTCTGGCTGCTGGAGCACTGACCGGAGCGCCGGGCGGTTCAGAATGCCGCGATACCGGCGATCGCCCGGCCGAGGATCAGCGCGTGGACGTCGGCCGTGCCCTCGTAAGTATTGACCGTCTCCAGATTGAGCATGTGGCGGATCACCTGGTATTCCTCGGAAATGCCGTTGCCGCCATGCATGTCGCGCGCGGCCCGCGCGATCTCGAGCGCCTTGCCGACGTTGTTGCGCTTGACCAGGCTGATCGTCTCCGGAGCGAAACCGCCCGCGTCCATCAGCCGCCCCACGCGCAAGGAAGCCTGCAGGCCGAGCGCGATCTCGGTGACCATGTCGGCGAGCTTCTTCTGGTAGAGCTGGTTCGCTGCCAGCGGCCGCCCGAACTGCCGGCGCTCCAGGCCATAGCCGCGGGCCGCGGCGAGACAGAACTCGGCCGCCCCCAGCGCGCCCCAGGAGATGCCGTAGCGGGCCCGGTTGAGACAGCCGAACGGGCCTTTCAATCCCTCGGCGTCGGGCAGCAGCGCTGCGGGGCCGACCGCGACGTCGTCCATCACGATTTCGCCGGTGGTGCTCGCGCGCAAGCTCAGCTTGCCTTCGATCTTCGGCGCGCTGAGCCCTTTCATCCCCTTCTCGAGCACGAAGCCGCGAATCGCGCCGCCATGCGCCTCGCTTTTCGCCCAGACGACGAACACGTCGGCAAACGGTGCGTTGGTTATCCAGGTCTTGCTGCCGGAGAGCCGAAACCCGTCGCCGTCCTTTCGGGCCAGGGTGCGCATCGAGCCGGGGTCGGATCCGGCGTCGGGCTCGGTCAGCCCAAAGCACCCGATCAGCTCGCCGCGGGCGAGGGCCGGGAGGTACTTCGCCTTCTGCTCGGCCGAGCCGTAGGCGTCGATCGGATGGATGACGAGGCTCGACTGGACCGAAGCCATCGAGCGGTAGCCCGAATCGACCCGTTCGATCTCGCGCGCCACGAGGCCATAGGCGACATAGCCGGCGGCCGAGCCGCCGAAGTCCTCGCCAAGATTCACGCCGAGCAGGCCGGCTTCGCCCATCAACGGGAACAGTTCGGGCGCGTCGATCTCGTCGCGGAAGGCGCCGATCACGCGGGGCTGCAGCGTGGATTGCGCGAAAGCATGCGCCGCGTCGCGGATCATCCGCTCTTCGTCGCTGAGCTGGTCGTCGAGGTTGAGCGGGTCGGCCCAGTCGAACGGCATACGATTGGTCTCCTTTGAAACCGCATAGCGGTCTCGAAGGGTCTCGCCAATCGGCGTGGCAATCAGTGCGTGGTCTCGGCTTCCTCCAGCGCGTCGCTGATGAGGGTGATCAGCCGGTCGGGCGGGCACGGCTTGGCGCAGGCGCGGGCCTGGGGGTAGCGCTCGGCGACGTCGTCGGGCGCGATGTGGCCGGAATGGAAGATGATCGGCACGCCGGCATCGGCCAGCGCATCGGCGAGGGGATAGACCTCGCCATCGGCGGTCTTCACGTCGAGGATCGCGCAATCCGGCATTTGCTGATCGATCGCAATGAAGGCGTTCTCCTTGTCGGCAAACGGCCCTTCGACACGAAACCCGAGGTCGCGCACCGTCTCTGACAAGTCCAGCGCGATGATGAACTCGTCCTCGACGACGAGGATGGTGGGGCGCTCGCGATGTTTCATGGGTAAATCATCCAGTTGCGGCCAGGTGAGGGGCCAGCCAAGCTTCAATGGACCGGCCGATGGTGGGTTCCCGCCAATCTGCCGGAATCGGGAGATTCCCGACCAGCGCCGGTCACAAGCGGCCAAAGCGCTCCTCGAACGCCGCCATGTCGCCCGCGTCGAGATAGCGGGCCTGGGCCGGCCAATCGTCGCGGCGGATGCGGCCGGCGAAAGCCCCCATGCGGGCGTCGATCCGGTCGATCTCGTCGTCGTCCCACGCGGCGATTTGCGAATAGCGGGTGACACCGAGCGAATTGAGAAGCGTCTCCACTTTCGGCCCGATCCCCTTGATTTTCTTGAGATCGTCGCCCGCGACGGTTTCGTGGACCGGGCGCGCCATCGCGGCGATCGCTTCGCCGGTGCCGGCCAGGCCTTGCGGAGCAGGCGGGGGCAGATCGGCTTCGGCCTGGACGGGCGCCGCGTCGATCAGCGCCTGGTTGCGGCGCGCCGGCAGCCCGTCGCTCGGGCCTTCGCCGGAGCGCTCGATCCGCGTGCGGCGCGATCCGCCGAGGAGCCACCAGATGAGCGCCAGCGCGAGCACGATGACACCGGCGACGATAAGCCAGTTGCTGGAAGTCATGTCACTCATCCCCGATGCTCCTTCAGATCCGTGGCGCGGACATTTAACGCACCGCGGAGTGCCCGCAAGGTCACGCCTCGCCTACGGCCGCATTGGCGGTGCGCTTGAACAGCACCCGGTCTTCCGGCCCGAAGCCGCGCCGCCAGATCACCCAGCCGTAGGATAAAAGGATCGCCGGAATGCCGAAGATCAGCTCGGCCCATTCCGGCAGTTGCAGCACGACTTCGCCCACCAGCACCGCCACGATGGCGCCCCAAACCAAGGCCCAGCGCCAGTTGTTGATCGACCGGCCGAGGATGCGCGAAAGGGTCAGGGCCTTTGCCAGCGAGGCCACTCCCAGGGCCAGCGCCAGCGAGAGCGCCGCGGCCGCCGCGCGGTATAGCTGCGGCATCCCCAGGCGATCGATCAGCAGCATCGCGCCGATGGTGAGCAGCGCCTGCAAGCCGATGGTGGCGATGGAGATGACGAGGTTGCGGAACCGCGCGACGTAGATCAGCGCGGCTTCGGAAACGACCGCCGTCGCGGCCACGACTTCGGCCGCCAGCAGGAACGCGAGCGCGCCGGTGCCGCCGACGAAGTGAGGGCCCACCAAGCCCATCACGGCCGGCCCGGGAATCCCCAGCGCCAGCGCGATGCCGGCCTGGGCCGCGGTGATCCAGAAGCCGACCTGGCACACCTGCCGGGCGATCGCGCCGTAATCCTTGTCTTTCAGCGCCCGAGTGATCACCGGGCTGAGGATCGGATCGAAGCTGGTTTTAAGCTTTTGCGGCAGGCTCGCGATCTGCTGGGCGATATAATAGACGCCGACCGCCGCCGGAGTGGCGAACAGGCCCAGGATGAACAAGTCCAGCCTTCGAGTGCCCCATTCGATCGCGTCGGCGGCGGCCAGGGGCGCGCCGCGAACGGTGAGCCTGACCATGCGGCCGAGGTTGGGCGTCCAGCGTCGGGGGAGGCCGTAGGTCTTCACGAACGGCCATGCGGCGGCCAGCAGGGTGGCGAAGATCGACGTCAGGTAGGCGAGTTGCAGTCCGTTTTGCGGTGCCAGCAGAAAATACAGACCCGCGCCAATCGATTTCGTCCACGGCTCGACGATCGCTCTCGCCCAAACGGTGGCGCCGACATCATAGCGATAAGCCTGCGCGGCGAGGAGGATTTCGGTCAGCGCCCACGCGGGAATAGCCAGCACGAGAAGCTTGTCGACTGTCGTGTACACGCCGCTGGGGAACATCAGCACGGGGATCAGCCACAGGATCGCCCCGGCGGCGGCGGCGGTCAGCAAGGCCATCAGCAGGCCGTCCGCGACGATATGCGATGGGTCGCCCGCCTCCTCCGAATCGGACAGCCGCTGCGCCAGCCCTCGCTTCTCGCCGAGCGTGCAGAGCATTCCCATGAGCTCGACGATCACCAAGGCCGATGCGAATCGTCCGAGTGCCGTCGGGCCGTACAGGCGGCCGGCGATGAACAGGAAGGGCAGGTTGCCTGCGAGGCGCAACAGGAAGCCGAAGAAGTTGGTCCGCCCGCCCCGCGCCAGCGCCGCGATGTCGCCGCTCCCTTCGGCACCTGCGGCAGGGATGGGCGGTTCGCTCAAGCCGCCGAGCCTTCGGACTTCAGCGGGCGGGCGAGGAGGTTGGACACGATATCGCGCGCCGGAGAGCCCTGGAGCAAGTGATAGACCGCTGTCGTGATCGGCATCGACACGCCGTGCCGCGCGGCGAGCTCGACCAGCACCGGCGCGGTGTGAGCCCCTTCGGCGACCGTCCGCCGGTCGGCCATCAGCTCTTCGGGCGAGCGGCCTTCGCCGAGCGCCTTGCCGAGCGAGAAGTTGCGGCTCGAGGTCGAGGTGCAGGTCAGCACGAGGTCGCCGAGCCCACACAGGCCGGCGAGGGTGTCGCGGTGCGCGCCCAGCGCCTCGCCGAAGCGCATCATTTCGGCGTAGCCCCGGGCGATCAGCGCCGCGCGGGCGTTCTGTCCGAGCCCGAGGCCTTCGACGACGCCGCAGGCGATGGCGAGCACGTTCTTCACAGAGCCGCCGATTTCCGCGCCGATCACGTCCTCGGAATAGTACGGGCGGAAGTTGGGCCGGGCGATGGCGGCCGACAGCCGCTCCCATTGGGGATGGCCGCCGGCGCACGCGAGGGTGACGGCGGTCGGCATCCCCGTGGCGACTTCGTGCGCGAAAGTCGGGCCGGACAGCACGGCGATTTCGCTGGCGGGCGCGGCCGAGCGGGCGACGTCGCTCATCAGCCTGCCGGATCCCGCTTCGATGCCCTTGGCGCACAGCACGAGATCGCGAGGGTAGGAGCCGAGGCCGTTCAGGACCGCGCCGAGATGCTGCGCCGGGGTGACGAGCAGGAGAACCTCGCACGCGGAGGCCTCCGAGAGATCGCCGGTGCAGCGAACCGACTCCGCCAGGCGGGCTCCGGGGAGGAACAGCGAGTTGCTCCGCAGGGCATTGATCTCCTCGACCAGTTCCGGCTCGCGCGCCCACAGCAGCACCTCGCGCCCGTCGGAGGCGAGCATTTGCGCCAGCGCCGTGCCCCAGGCGCCGGCGCCGATCACGCCGATGGCCCGTTCGCCCTGAGCCTGTCGGGAGCGAAGCTGACGCGGAGCGTCTAAGGTCATGCCTTGTATCCCGCGCCGCGCACCGGCTCGGCCGCCGGATCGAGCGGCCAGCGCGGCCTGGCGGCGATGTCGAGCGGGTCGGACGCCCCCTGGCCCAGGCATTCGATGCCGGCCCAGGCGATCATCGCGCCGTTGTCGGTGCACAGCGCCAGCGGCGGGGCGACGAAGCGCAAGCCGCGCGCTTGCGCCAGCTTCTCCAGCGCGTGGCGGATGCGACTGTTCGCCGCCACGCCACCCGCGACGACCAGCGCGCTTACCTCATTCATTTTCCCGAGAGCCAGGTTCAAGCGGTCGCGGATGCAGTCGATCGCCGCCTGCTGGAAGCTCGCGGCGATATCCTGGGGGCGATATTGTCCGCTCTCGGCTGCCCGAAGTACGGCGCTCTTGAGGCCGGCGAAGGAGAAATGCGGCTCACCGCTGCCGACCAGCGGACGCGGCAGCGGAACGGCCTTCGGGTCGCCTTCCAGCGCCAGCTTCTCGACCGCCGGGCCGCCGGGATAGCCGAGGCCGAGAATTTTCGCGGTCTTGTCGAACGCCTCGCCCAGCGCGTCGTCGATCGTCGTGGCGAGGCGCTGGTAGCGGCCGACGCCTTCGACCCGCAGGATCTGGCAGTGGCCGCCGGAAACCAGCAGTAGCGCATACGGGAAATCGAGCTCGGGATCGGCCAGCCGCGGGCTCAGCGCGTGGCCTTCGAGATGGTTGATCGCGATCAGCGGCTTGTCGCTCGCCATCGCCAGCGCTTTCGCCGTGACGAGGCCGACCATCACGCCGCCGATCAGCCCGGGACCGGCGGTGGCTGCGACGGCATCGCAATCCGCCAGCGTCATTCCGGCATCGGCGAGGACGCCCTCGATCAGCGGGGCAAGCTTCTCGGCATGGGCGCGGGCCGCGATCTCCGGCACGACGCCCCCGTAAGGCGCGTGGGCGGCCTCCTGCGAGGCGATCCGCTGGGCGAGAATGCGCCGGTCGCCCGTGACCAGCGCCGCCGCGGTTTCATCGCAGCTGCTCTCGATCCCCAGGACTACGGTATCCTCGCCCATCACGGGTTTCCCTGACGCAGAATGACTATTAGGGCAAGCAACCGACGATGGACGATACCCCGAAGATCAGGCTCGGCACGCGGCGCTCGCCCTTGGCGATGGCGCAGGCGCAAGAGGCGCGCGCCCGCCTGTGTGCCGCGCACGGCTGGGCGGAAGGCGACGTCGAATTGGTTCCGGTCGAGGCGAGCGGCGACAAGGTCCAGGACCGCCCGCTGGCCGAGATCGGCGGCAAGGCGCTGTGGACTCGCGAGCTGGATTTGTGGCTGCGCGATGGACAGATCGACGCCGCGGTGCATTCGCTCAAGGACGTCGAGACCATCCGCCCGGTCGAACTGACGATCGCCGCGGTCCTGCCGCGGGCGGACAAGCGGGACGTGCTGCTGGGCGCGGCGTCGATCCACGCGCTGCCGCAAGGCGCCGTCGTCGGCACCAGCGCCCCGCGCCGCGCCGCGCAATTGCTCCACGCGCGGCCCGATTGCCGCGTGGTGCCGTTCCGCGGCAATGTCGCGACGCGCTTGGCCAAGCTCGCCGCGGGAGAGGCGCACGCGACGTTCCTCGCCGCAGCCGGGTTGCAGCGCCTGGGCCAGGACGGGGCAGGGCACCCGCTGGCGGCCGACGCGTGGCTGCCCGCGCCCGCCCAGGCCGCCATCGCGATCGAATGCCGCGCACAGGACCGCGAAACGGGCGCGCGGCTGGCCGCGATCGACCACGGGCCGAGCCGCGCCGAAGTCATGGCCGAGCGCGCGCTGCTGGCGGCGCTTGGCGGCAGCTGCCACAGCCCGATCGCGCTGCTGTGCGATCTCGACGGCGCTGCGCTGGCGATGCGCGCGGCGATCTACACGCCGGACGGGGCGGAGAAAGTCGCCGGCGAAGCCCGCTTCGCGCCGGGCGATGCGGAGGGCCCCGCGCGGCTGGCGGCCGAACTGCTCGGCCGTGCTTCGGCGGCGCTGCGGGCGCACTTCGCGGGCCGATGACCCGACCGATCCTGACGATCCGCCCGGAGCCGGGCTGCGGCGCGACCGTCGCGGCCGGCGCCGAGGCAAGCCTTGCGATCGCCGGCTGCCCGTTGCTCGAGTTGCGGGCGGTTGCCTGGCAAGTGCCGCCGGGCCCGTTCGACGGCCTGCTTCTCGGCAGCCCAAACGCCTTGCGTCTCGGTGGACAAGCCGTGGACAGCCTTGTGGATAAGCCGGTGTACGCGGTGGGAAAAGCCACCGCCGAGGCCGCCCGGCAGCGAGGGTTCGCGATCGCGCGCATTGGCGAGGAAGGCCTTCAGCAACTGCTCGAGAGCCTCGCACCGGCGAACCTGCGTTTGCTGCGGCTGGCGGGGCGCGAGAGAGTCGCTCTCAGCCCCCCGCCGGGCCTCACTATCGGGACCGCGATCGTTTACGAAGCCAAGGATTTGGCGTTGTCCGACGAGGCTGCGACGCTCCTGCGCGGCGGAGCCCTTGTGCTGCTTCACTCGGGGGCCGCGGCGCGCCGGCTCGCCGCGGAATGCGATCGCCTGGCCATTCATCGCCGCGACATCGCGCTTGCGGCACTTTCGCCGCGGATCGCGGAGGCTGCCGGGCCCGGTTGGGCCGCGCTGCGCTCGGCGGCCGAGCCCACGGAGGCGGCGCTATTGGCGCTGGCGCGCGAGATGTGCCATGACCCGCCGCGGGATTGAGACGAAACGCCCGTGAGCGCCGCTCTGCGCGTCGCGAAGGAACCCGATGGACGAAGACTACAGCACGATCGCGCAAGCCCAGGTGCGCCGGAGCGGGCGCATCGGTGGGCTGCTCGGCATCGCCGGCGGGGCCTTCCTGCTCGGCGCCGCGCTCGTCGCGCTGATGTGGTGGAACGGCTTTGCCCCGCGCGAGCTCATCGGCCTCAAAGCCACGACGGCGTCAGCCCCGGCGCCGGCGCCAGCTGTCATGCACAGCGCCGGCAACGCGGCGCAAGCGAGCCAGGCGGTGGCCCAGGTCCAGCAGGTCGTGCAGCAGCAGGGCGGCCTCGACAGCCGCGTGGCGGCGATGGAACAGCGCATGGCGAGGCTCGACCTGCAACTGCAAGCGGCTTCGGGCAATGCCGCGCGGACCGAGGGTCTGCTGATTGCATTCGCCGCCCGCCGGGCGATCGAGCGCGGCGCGCCGCTTGGTTACCTGACGGATCAGCTTCAGCTCCGCTTCGCCGAAGCGCATCCGGATTCGGTGCGCACTGTGGTCGATTTCTCGCGCGATCCGATCACGCTCGACCAGCTGGCCGTCCGCCTGCAGGGGATGTCGCCGGAGCTCGTCAAGGCGCCGAAGGACGAAGGCGCGCTTGCCTGGCTC
>Ga0207705_10002097_pt1 | contig 15501 bp, 17 predicted proteins | sample KBSC13metaG_FD_184314 | JGI IMG/M metagenome (GOLD analysis project Ga0207705, IMG submission 184314) | Corn rhizosphere microbial communities from Kellogg Biological Station, Michigan, USA - KBS C1-3 metaG (SPAdes) (version 2) | ecosystem: Host-associated > Plants > Roots > Rhizosphere > Soil ...
CCTTGGAAAAGGCCTTCTCTCGGCCTCTCTCGGTGCGCTTCTCCAGGCGCGCGGGTACAAGGTGCGCATCCGCAAGTTCGATCCGTATCTGAACGTCGATCCAGGGACGATGTCCCCCTACCAGCATGGCGAAGTCTATGTGACCGACGATGGTGCGGAGACCGATCTCGATCTCGGTCACTATGAGCGGTTCACCGGCGTTTCCTCGCGCCAGTCGGACAATGTCACCACGGGACGAATCTACCGCGACATCATCGCTCGCGAGCGGCGCGGAGACTATCTCGGCGCGACGGTCCAGGTGATCCCGCACGTCACCAACGCGATCAAGGGCTTCGCGCTCACCGACATCGAAGGACTCGATTTCGTGATCTGCGAGATCGGCGGCACCGTCGGCGACATCGAGAGCCTGCCCTTCATCGAATCGATCCGGCAGCTTCGAAACGATCTCGGCCGCGACAATACGGTCAGCGTCCACACGACGCTCGTTCCATGGATCGCCGCCGCGGGCGAGCTCAAGACCAAGCCGACGCAGCAGAGCGTCCGCGAACTCTCCAGCCTCGGAGTCCAGCCGGAAGTCCTCCTGTGCCGCTCGGATCGCCCTCTGCCGGATAGCGAACGCGAAAAAATCGCGCTGTTTTGCAACGTGCCCAAGTCAGCGGTCATCCCAGCCCTCGATGCACGCAACATCTATGATGTCCCTCTCCAGTATCATGAAGCCGGACTCGACGATGAAGTGCTTCGCGCTTTCCGGATCTCCGATGCGCCCGAACCGGATCTCGCCCGCTGGCACGACATCATGGACCGCATCGATCATTACGAGAGCGAGGTGACGATCGGCGTGGTCGGCAAATATGTCGGCCTTCCGGACGCCTACAAAAGCTTGAACGAGGCGCTGGTCCATGGCGGAATCGCCAACCGCGCCAAGGTCAACATCCGCTGGCTCGATGCCGAATTGTTCGAGCACGAAGACAATCTCGCCGCCGAGCTCGAGCCGCTGCACGCGATCCTGGTACCCGGTGGCTTCGGCGAACGAGGATCAGAGGGCAAGATCGCCGCCGTCAAGTTCGCGCGCGAACGAAAGGTGCCCTTCTTCGGAATCTGCCTCGGCATGCAGATGGCCTGCATCGAAGGCGCTCGCGCGGCAGGGATCGCGGAGGCCTCGAGCACAGAATTCGGACCCACGCCCGAGCCGGTGATCGGCCTCATCACCGAATGGATGAGCGCCGAAGGGCTGCAGGAGCGCGCAGCCGACGGCGACCTTGGCGGCACGATGCGCCTCGGCGCCTACGAAGCGGTGCTCGGCCACAACAGCCGCGCCGCCGGCGTCTATGGCGCCACGACGATCAGCGAACGCCACCGCCACCGCTATGAGGTCAACACCCATTACATGCCGGTGCTTGAGAAGGGCGGGCTGGTCTTCTCCGGGATGTCGCCGGATGGGCGCCTGCCGGAAGTGATCGAGCGCCCCGACCATCCCTGGTTCATTGGGGTCCAGTTCCACCCCGAGCTCAAGAGCCGCCCGTTCGCGCCGCATCCGCTCTTCGCCGGGTTTATCGGCGCAGCGCTGCACCAGAGCAGACTGGTTTAGGCCTGAGGCCCCGAGCGTAAGCGACAGCTTTGCGGAGCAAAGCGGAGCTTACGTCGAAGAGAGGGCGAATGCCGGCCGACGGGTCGGCGTCAGCCGAGCCCGATCGACGTCACGCGATTCACTCGCGTGACGGCAAACCGCAGGTGGATGCCGGGTCAAGCCCGGCATGACGGGCGCGGCGGAACCGCCCCGTTCCTGAACAGTTACGCCTCCGTTCCGCATTAACCACAAAGGGGCGCGAAATGCTTCTTACGCTTGCTATCATTATCCTGATCCTGTGGGCCCTGGGCTTCCTCGCCTTCCACGTGACGGCCTGGTTCATCCACATCCTGCTGGTCATCGGCATCATCGTTCTCATCTGGCATTTCGTCGCCGGTCGCAGGGCGGTCTAGCAACCGTATAGTCGCCGTTGCGGGGCGCGTTTTGCGTCCCTAGATGCGGTGAATGACCAATAGCGTTTCCACTCGCCTGGTAGTTCTGGGTTCGGGCCCGGCCGGTTTGACGGCAGCAATCTATGCCGCTCGTGCCGGGCTCGCGCCGATTGTCATCCAGGGCATTCAGCCCGGGGGCCAGCTGACGACGACCACGGATGTCGAAAATTACCCCGGGTTCCGCGATGTGATCCAGGGGCCGTGGCTGGTCGAAGAAATGCAGGCACAGGCCGAACATGTCGGCACCAAGATCGTTTGGGACCACATCTCCTCGGTCGATTTCTCGCGCCGTCCGTTCCTCCTCGTCGGCGACAGCGGCAGCCAGTATCATGCCGATGCGGTGGTGATCGCCACCGGCGCCCAGGCGAAGTGGCTCGGTTTGCCGTCGGAAGAACATATGAAAGGCAGGGGGGCGTCAGCCTGCGCGACCTGCGACGGCTTCTTCTATCGCGGCAAGAAAGTGGCGGTGATCGGCGGTGGCAATACGGCGGTCGAGGAAGCGCTCTACCTCACCAACCACAGCCACGACGTGACCCTGATCCACCGCCGCGATTCGCTGCGCGCGGAGAAGATCCTGCAGGACCGGCTGTTCGCTCACCCGAATATCGACATCATCTGGGACAGCGAGGTGGTGGAGTTCGTCGGCGGCGGTGATCCCGAAGCGCTGGTCGGCCTCGATATCCGCAACAAGCATACCGGGGCGATCAGTCGCGTCGAGTGCGACGGCGCTTTCGTCGCCATCGGCCACAAGCCCGCGACCGAGCTGTTCGAGGGCCAGATCGATCTCGACAGCGACGGCTACATCAGGGTGCAGGTCGGAACCACCAAGACCAACATCCCCGGCGTGTTCGCCTGCGGCGATGTGATGGACAAAATCTATCGCCAGGCGGTGACTGCGGCGGGCACGGGCTGCATGGCGGCGCTGGACGCCGAACGCTTCCTCGCTGCACAGGAGTTCGAGGCGCTGGCCGCGGAATAACTGCAGGAATCGCGCCGCTCAGCGCGTGACCTCCTCCCACTTCCCGATCCACGACGCGGGAATTCGAACAGCAGGGCTTTCCTTCTGCCAAACAATTCCGGCGATCCACCAGCGTTTGCCGTCGAAGTAGAGGTGATAATAGTTGATGTAACGCTCGGCGATTGGCCCTCCCCGATGGTGGCGAACTCCTGAAATACTGCGCACGTCGGCGACGTCGCCGTACCGCTCGATCCTCCGGCCTATTTCGCTTTCATAAGCTGGTTTCGTTGAGTCGAACTTCTGCCAGTACTGCTTCTCCGTCATCGGAACGGCCTTCAACTTGCCGTTGTCCTCCGAAACGGAAACAAAATTGGCGCCCGGCATATAGAGAGCGTCGTCCCGCGCTTGCTGGCGGACCTTGCTGACCGGCCCGGCCGGGCCGCTCACCGTTTCGTAATCGACTCGGATGACATGAGCGATCGTGTCTACGTCGGCGGGATTTGCGCGCTTCGGCGGCGCTGGGGCCATCGCCCCGGAAGCAAGTGCAATCGCCGCAAACAGTGCGATTCGGAGGCAGGGCATCAGTTCGACGGTGCGAGCTTCGTGTTCAGCACCCAGCCGACATTGTCGTTCTCGTCCGCGACCTTCCACCACAGGCCGTTTTTCTCACCCGTCGGATAGACGATCGATCCTGGCGGAAGGGTCCGGATGGCCTTTGCTCCGGCTTCGGGAGCGACCCGCATCGCCACCGGCGCCTGCGCGGTGAAGGTCTTGGTCGGCGAAGCTTCAGCCGTTGCTTCAGAGCCCGGGCTCAAGAGACCGAGATCGTTGACCATCTTCGAATAGGCCTGGATGAACGACAGGGTGACGATGCGGCCTATGTCTGTATTGTCATAGCCGCCGCCGACCAAACCGGCAGCGCCACCAAAGAAGCCTACTCCACCGCCCCCGGCGAAGGTGAGGCTGTTCTTGGCCGCATAGCCGTCCGCGACATCCAGGGTTTCGGTTGTGCGCACATTGGTCAACGTCAGGACGGTGTTGGCTTCCATCTTCCTGCTGCCGATTCCGCCGGCTATCGCTCCGAAACGTCCGCCGATCAAACCGCCGATCCCCGCTCCGACGGCGCTGCCGCCCGAATTGCGGTTTGCCGCCTGCACTTCGGCGACCAGCACATAATCGGCCGCTTTGACCTGTCCCTGGCCGACATTCGATCCGCGCTGAAGTCCAAGGTTGCCGCCGATGTCACGCTCGCGCTCCGCGGCATTCAGGCCGGCGCCGCGATCGACCAGGTTGAAGCAGCCGGAACGCTGCACCAGCACCTTGATCAGCTTCTCCGGCCCGGCGAGCTGGAACTGAGTCCAGCCGGAGGGATCGTCACCGTTTGCCACCGACACCGTGCCCAGCTTGCGCGCGCAGTGCGGCACGTCGTTCATCATCTGCTGCTGAGTTCTTTGAGTGCCGGAAGGGCCCGCCTGTGCGGACGTCCCCGTGGGAAAAGAAAATGCAAGCAGCGCCGCTGCGGCGGCGACAGGCGCGGTCTTCATGTGAAATGCCCCCAAGTTGAGGGTGCTGATTTACCAGAAAGCCAATCGAGTCGGAAGCGTTACGACCTTCGCGTGCGCCTATCGTACCGCGCGGATTTGGTCCTTCGCCCCGGGCACCGGCTCGGACGGGTCGTTGCCGAGGCTGATCACCCGGTTGTTCTCATCGACATGGACGACGATCGGCTTCCAGCGTTTCGCTTCGGCGTCGTCCATTGCCGCGTAATTCATGACGATGACGAGGTCACCCGCCTGCACCAGGTGGGCTGCAGCGCCGTTGATGGTGATGGTACCGCTTCCGCGCGGAGCGGGAATCACATAGGTTTCCAGCCGTGCGCCGTTGGTGATGTCGGCGATCGCCACCTTCTCGCCTTCCAGCAGGTCAGCGGCATCCATCAGGTCGCGATCGATCGCCACCGACCCGACGTAGTGGAGGTCGGCCTCGGTCACCGTGGCCCGGTGGATTTTGGATTTCAGCATCGTCCGAAACACGCCGGATTGCTCCTTCAGGCGCTTAGATTGGTGCCGCCCTATAAACCTTCAATGCTGCAGTGCAAAACAGATGTGCGGCATCAGGGGTATATCGCTTCGATAAAATAGAGGCCGTGCGGGGGCGCATTGAATCCAAGCGCAGAACGATCACGGGCTTCAAGGGCTCGGCGAATGTCCTCGGGCTGCCATTGCCCGCGCCCGACAAGCGCAAGACAGCCGACCATCGACCGCACCTGGTGATGAAGGAAGCTCCGAGCCGCCGCCTGCACATGAACTTCCTCTCCGACTCGGCTTACGTCCAGCCGGTCGAGTGTCTTAACCGGGCTGTCCGACTGACATTGGGCCGATCGGAAGGTGGTGAAATCGTGCCGCCCCACGAGGAACCGCGCGCTTTCCTGCATCGCCCCGACATCGAGGGGCACCGGGATGTGCCACACCTTTCCACGCTCCAGCGCCGGTGGCGCGCGCCGGTTGAGGATCCGATAGAGATAGCGGCGGCCGATGCAGGAGAAGCGCGCGTGCCAGTCGTCCGCAACCTGCTCGACCGCGAGCACCGAAATCGGTTGCGGCCGGACCAGCGCGTTCAGCCCCTCGCGCAGCCTGTGCGCCGTCACCGTCTTCTCGATTTCCGTGTGGGCGCTCATTGCCAGCGCGTGCACCCCGGCGTCGGTCCGTCCGGCGGCATGAACCGCGGCCAGCTCGCCGGTCATCCTGAACAGCGCCTCCTCCAGCGCCTGCTGCACCGACGGCCCATGCTCCTGCCGCTGCCAGCCCATGAACGGCCCGCCGTCATATTCGATCGTCAGCCGCCAGCCGGTCACTTGAGGATCGTGCCCTTCGGGATCGGGAAGCCACGCAGGAATTCGTCTACGTGCATGCGCGACTTGCCGGGCCGCTGGATGACAAGCAGGCGCACCGCGCGTTCACCACAGGCTATCTTCAATCGATTGTCGGCCACCGCGCCAGGCGGTCCGCTCCCAGGTGTCACTACAGCTTCCCACACCTTGATCCGCTCGCCCATGAATTCGAACCAGGCGCCGGGGGCTGGATTGAAGGCGCGCACCTGCCGTTCGACTGCATAGGCATCTTGAGCAAAATCCAGCTGAGCCTCGGATTTGTCGATCTTCGGCGCGTAGGTGGCGCCTTTTTCCGGTTGACGGATTGAAGGATACCTCTCCGGGTCCGCCAAATATCGCCGAAGAGCCTGCCCGCCGAGATCGGCGAGTTTGTCGGTGAGTTCTCCGGCGGTCCTTCCGTCAATCTCGATCGGCCAGTCGAGAAGCATCGGCCCGGTATCGAGCCCTTCCTCGACCTGCATGATGGTGACTCCGGTCACCTTGTCTCCGGCGAGGATCGCGCGCTGGATCGGCGCCGCGCCTCGCCAGCGGGGCAGAAGCGACGCGTGGACGTTGATGCAGCCGAGCCGTGGCGCATCGAGCACAGCCTTGGGCAAGATCAGCCCGTAGGCCGCGACCACGCCGAGTTCCACCGCCAAGGCGGCGAACCGCGCCTGCTCCTCCGCATCGCGCAGGGTGCGCGGGCAGCGCACTTCGATCCCCAGTTCCTCGGCGCACACATGAACCGCCGTCTTCTGCTCGCCCTTGCCGCGCCCCGCCGGCCGCGGCGGCTGCGTGTAGACGCAGACGACCTCGTGCCCCGCCTCAACCAGCGCGTTGAGGCTCGGCACCGCGAATTGCGGCGATCCCATGAAGACGATGCGTTTTATAGCCGTCATTGCGAGGACCCCTGACCTGATCAGGGGGACGAAGCAATCCAGTTCCTCCCTCTGGATTGCGTCGCTCCGCTCGCAATGACAGAGAACAAGGCATGGCAAGTCAGGAAATCGAAGCATTGGCGAATGCGCTGGCGAGGCTGCCCGGTCTCGGCCCGCGTTCGGCGCGGCGCGCGGTGCTCCACCTGATGAAGAAGCGCGAGAACGCGCTCCAGCCTTTGCTCGCTGCTCTCCAGAATGTCGCCGACAAGCTTTCCACCTGCTCGGTCTGCGGCAACGTCGACACCTCGGACCCGTGCGGGATCTGCCGCGACCCGCGCCGCGACGAGCGTTCGCTATGCGTCGTTGAGGAGGTCGCCGACCTTTGGGCGCTCGACCGCTCGCGCCTGTTCCCCGGCCGCTACCATGTGCTCGGCGGGCGGCTGTCGGCACTGGATGGGGTTCGGCCCGAGGATTTGACCATCGATCGTCTGATCAGCCGTATCTCGAAGGGCGGGATCGACGAGGTGGTGCTGGCGATGAACGCCACGCTCGAAGGCCAGACCACCGCCCACTATCTCGCTGAAAGGCTTGAAACTTTCCCGATCCGCCTCACCCAGCTCGCCCATGGGCTCCCGGTCGGCGGCGAGCTCGATTACCTGGATGAAGGCACGCTTGCGCAGGCGCTGAGAGCGCGACGTCCGATCGCGTAGATGCAGGGTGTAACCTTCCGTTCGTCCTGAGCGAAGTCGAAGGGCGCTGCTTGGACCGTCGTGCCAGCGCCCTTCGACTACAGCACTTCGTGCCTCCGCTCAGGACGAACGGTGTTTTGGTTGAAGCAACGCCCTAGAATCCCTAAATCGCGCTCATGGCCATTCGTCCGATCATCGAGGTTCCAGACCCGCTTCTGCGGCAGAAATCCACGCCCGTCGAAGCCGTGGACGACGATCTGCGTGCGCTGATCGCCGATATGTTCGAGACGATGTACGCCGCGCCGGGCATCGGTCTTGCGGCAATTCAGGTCGGAGTTCCCAAGCGCGTGCTGGTGATCGATCTTCAGGAGCAGCCGGAGGAGGGTGCAGAGCCGATTAAGGACCCCCGCGTCTTCATCAACCCGGAAATCCTCGATACGTCGGACCAGGAAGTGCCGTACACCGAGGGCTGCCTGTCAGTCCCCGATCAATATGCAGAAGTCGAGCGGCCCGACCGCGTCCGCGCGCGCTGGCTGGACGAGCAAGGCAACCAGCACGAGGAGGATATCGAAGGGCTGCTAGCCACCTGCCTGCAGCATGAGATGGACCATCTCGAAGGCATTCTCTTCATCGACCATCTCTCGCGCCTGAAGCGCGACATGATCCTCAAGAAAATCGCCAAGCTCCGCAAGGAAGAGAAGCAGGCGGCTTAATCCTCCCCGGCACGGGGAGGGGGACCGGCCGTGTAGCGGACGGTGGAGCGGGCCCATGATCGAAGCGGCGGAGAGGCGGGTCCTCTCCACCATCCTTCGGATGGTCCCCCTCTCCGTACCGGAGAGGATTTACTGCACCGACTCCGCCGCATTCCGGCAATCGGCCGCGCACTCGCGACACATCTGCGCGCACAGCCGGCAATGTTCGTGATCGTGCTTCTCGCATTCGGCAGCGCAGGATTCGCAAACGCGGGCGCATAGCTCCAGCGTCTCGATCAGCACCTGCGGGTTCGATCCCGTCCGGCGCACCGCCAGCTTCCCGGCCGCTTCGCAAACATTCGCGCAATCGAGGCAGGCGCGGATGCACTGACGCATGTCCATTGTTTCGGCTGCGCAGGCGTCGGCGCAGCTAAGGCACATGCGCGCGCAATACATCAGGTGATGCGCGGCGTCGGCGAGCGGCTGGTTGGTGTGGCCGTGCACGTCCGGGTGAAGCGCGATCATCTTGCGAATCGACATGGGTTCTCCTGTGATCAGCCAGCGCGCGAGAGTGCGACGAGTTCCTTGGTCTTTTGCGGAAGCTTCAGCTTCTCCCACTGGAGCCATAGCTCAACCGCGAGCAGCGAAACCACCAGCAATAGCCAATTGACGGCCACCACGGAGTCCAGCCCGCCAGCGGCGAACCACGGGATGGCCATCAGCACCCGGCCCTCGATGAAGATGAGCGCGATTGCATAGCTTCGCATCATCCAGGCGCGATGCCATTCGAACTTCCGCTTTCGCGCCATCGTCACGCCGATCCCGGTGCAAAGAATCAAGCTGATCCCCTGGGTCCAGGTGAAGAGGGTGAGGAACCACGGGCTGATGAACGTCGCCATCCACATTGCAAAACAACAGGTGCCGACCGCCGCGACCGCATACGTCCACCCGATCAGCCGGTGCCGGGGACGGTTGCGGCGCAGGCGGCTCGAGAATTGCAGCGCGCCAGTGACAAGCGCGACGGTCCCGAAGATCCCGTGCGGCGGAAAGCGCCAGCCTGCCGGCGCAAGGTGCTGCCAGTGCGGGTCGGAAGGATTGAGCAGGAAACGCTCGTTGTTCCACAAGACGAAGAGCAGCATCACGCCCATCGCGCCGAACAGCACATGCTTCGGATGAAGCGCCCTCTCCGCTCTCGTCATCGACCGCCCCCAGCCGTTTCGCTGTCTGCTTCTGCCTTCCGTCGGCGCTTCGCAAGGAGAATCAGGATCACGCCTGGCAGGCGAAGCAATCCACAGGGGTTTTGCGGTTCAGCCGAATGCCGCTTGAGCCTCGCCGGCGCGAAGCTTAGGGTTCACATTCTGTTCCGCCGGGGAAACGGGTCATGTCGATCGGAATTGTCGTTGCCGTTGTTGTAGTTGCGCTCGCCCTCGGGGCGCTGATCGGCTGGCTGGCGGCTAGTCGTGAAAGCGCCGGTGCGAAGCTCACCGTCGACAACCTTCGAATGCAGCTCGACGAGGTGGTGAAGGAGCGGGACGGAGCGCGAGAAAATCTCGATTCGACGTCGAAGGAATTGGCAGCGCTGCAGGCGGACGCGCGGAACTTCGAGCAGAGAATGAAGGATCTCACGGAGTCGAAGGATGCGTTGATCGCGCAATTCCGCGAGGTCGGGGACAAGCTTCTCGAGAAAGCGCACAAAGACTTCCTCGAAAAAGCCGGGGAGAAATTCTCCAAGGCCGACCAGCAAAGCGAAGCAAAGCTGAAGGAACTGCTGCAGCCGGTCGAATTGACGTTGAAGCGCTACGAGGAGGGGCTCCAGCGCGTCGAGAAGGAACGCATAGATCATTATGCGGGGCTGAAATCCGTCGTGGAGCAGGTTCGCGAAGGGCAGGGCAGAGTTCGCGACGAAACCCGCAACCTCGTGAATGCCCTTCGGTCTTCGCCGAAGGCTCGGGGCCGATGGGGCGAGCAAAGCCTTCGCAATGTGCTGACCCACGCCGGTCTTGTCGAAGGCGTCGATTTCGAAATGGAAGTGTCGGTGACGACCGAGGATGGACGACTCCGGCCGGACGTGGTCGTGAACTTGCCGTCGCAGCGCAAGCTGGTGATCGACGCGAAATGCTCGCTCAATGCGTTCCTGGAAGCGTGCGAAGAAGTGGACGACGAGCGCCGGGCCGCCTGCTTCCAAGCGCATGTCGCGTCCATGCGGACGCACGTCCAGCAACTCGGCTCCAAGGCTTATTGGGCACAGTTCGGCGACGCCGCCGATTACGTCGTCATGTACATTCCGGGCGAGCATTTCCTCACCGCCGCGCTGGAGCAGGACCCGAACCTTTGGGAATGGGCGTTCGAGCGCAAGGTGCTGCTTGCGACTCCGACCAATCTGGTGGCGATCGCCCGGACTGTTGCAACCGTATGGAAGCAGGAAAAGCTTGCGGCGGAAGCTGGCAAGATCGCCGAGCTCGGCCGTGAGCTGCATTCGCGGTTGGCGACGATGGCCGAACATGTGGCGTCGGTCGGCACCAATCTGGGGCGGATGAACAGCGCCTACAACAAAATGGTCGGAAGCCTGGAAAGCCAGGTGTTTACTCAGGCCCGCCGCTTCGAGGAGCTCGGTGCCGGAAGCGCCAAGGACATCCCCGAGCCACCCGTGATCGAAGCGTCTCCGCGCACGCTGACGAAGCTGGCGCCAAAGGCTGATGAACCGGTCGTGGTCTCGCTGGACGATCCCCCGCTGCTGGCGATCGAAAGGGCCGAGGACGACGACGAGGATTAGTCGTCGGTTGCAAAATAGGGTTTCGTCTGCTCGCGTCGCAGCGGCTCTTTTGACAAGTGAAGCAACCGCTTTTCGTCGGATCGGCGAAAGTCACACTTTTGCGCCCGCTCGTGAGGGAGCGGAAACCAATTTCACTCCATCGGGCAGGAACTTCGTGACCTTTGGCGCGAAGGTCTCGTCACCTACCGCCAGCTCGTCCGGATCGCGAAGGCCATAACCGCGGCGGCGACGGCGGCATTCAGGCTGTCGGCGCGGCCGGCCATCGGGATTTTCACCAGCAGGTCGCATTCCGCTTCGTAGGCGGCGGGGAGCCCCTGCTGCTCGTTCCCGATCAGCAGGAAGCAGGGCTGCCTATATTCGGCTTCGAGATAATCGTGAGTCGCCTTGAGGCTGGTGCCCGCCAGCTGCCCCGGGCCCGAACGCAGCCACGGCAGGAATTCCTCCCAGCGCGCCGCGGCGATTTGCTGCGTGAACAGCGCCCCCATCGAGGCACGCACCGCCTCCACCGAGAAGGGATCGGCGCAATCGTCGATCAGGATCAGCCCGCCCGCGCCGACCGCGTCACCGGTCCTCAATATCGTGCCGATATTGCCCGGGTCGCGAAGCGCCTGCGCGACAATCCACAAGGGCGCAGCCGAGCGGTCGATCCGCGCCAACGCCGCGTCGGGCTGCCGGTAGGCGCCGAGCAACATCTGCGGATTGTCCTTGCCGCTCATCTTGGAAAGGATGTCCGGAGTCGTCTCGATCGCCTCTCCGCCCGCAGCCTCGGTGGCGGCGATGATCTCGGCGGCGAGCGGATGCTTCGCCCCTTCTAGCGAGAAGGCGATGATTTCGGGAAGCCTGCCGCTGTCGCGCGCTTCGGCGACGATCCTCAGTCCCTCGGCGAGGAACAGGCCTTCGGATTTCCGATGCTTCTTGTCGCGAAGAGAGCGCAGCCGCTTGACGGTCGTGTTGGAAAAGGCGGTGACCTGGCGGGGCATCACGCCGCCTTAAGCTTATTCGTCATGCCAGCGAAAGCTGGCATCTCGGCGTGATTTCTTGCTGAGACCCCAGCTTGCGCTGGGGTGACGTCATTCCCCAAACCCGCTTTCGACCAGTTCGACCAGCTTTTGGAGCGCACCGTCGGCGCCGACGCCGCTCACGTGAATGACGATCGAATCGCCCTTGGCTGCGCCGAGCATCATCAGGCCCATGATCGAGGTGCCGCAGACCTTGTGGCCGTCCTTTTCCACCTCGATGGCTGCATCGATCTCGCTGGCGAGGTTGACGAACTTGGCGCTGGCGCGGGCGTGGAGGCCGCGCTGGTTGACGATCACGACTTCCTTGGAAACGTCGCTCAAGCCGCGGCTTCCCCGAGGATTTCGGATGCGACGGAAATATATTTGCGGCCGGCCTCGCGGGCGGCGGCGACAGCGGCGTGGACCGGCATCGCCTTGCGGGCGCCTTCGAGGCGGATCAGCATCGGCAGGTTCACGCCGGCGATCACCTCGATATTGTCGGTCTTCATCAGGCTGATGGCGAGGTTCGACGGGGTTCCGCCGAACAGGTCGGTCAGGATGATCACGCCCTTGCCCTGGTCCACCTTGCGGATAGCCTCGGCAATGTCCTTCCGCCGTGCCTCCATATCGTCGTCGGCGTCGATACAGACGGCCTCGATCGCTTCCTGCGGCCCGACCACATGCTCCATCGCGGTGATGAACTCGGCCGCAAGCCGGCCGTGAGTCACCAGCACCAGTCCAATCATTGCTTCAACTCGCCCTCAATCGCGGAGTCGAGGGATTCACCAGCCCGGTCCTCAATCCTGTCGTTCGGCTGGGAAGCCAAATCGCGGTGCCGGATATTGGGGGTGAACCCTGCCGCTCGTAACCTTTCCGCCATCTCCACTGCCGCGGCGACCGAGCGGTGACGTCCCCCGGTGCAGCCAAACGCGACGGTCAGATAGTTTTTGCCCGCCGCCCAGTAGCGGGGAATCCATGCCGTGAGAAGCGCTTCGATTCGATCCATCGATTCGCTCCAGGCGGGATCGCGCCCAACATAGTCCTGTACCGGCTTGTCTTCTCCCGTCATCGGGCGAAGCTGGTCCACCCAGTGGGGATTGGAGAGAAAGCGCATATCGAACACCAGGTCGGCGGTGCGCGAGATCCCGTGCGAGAAGCCGAAGGAGGAGAGGGTGAGCACCGGCGCCTGCTCGCTCGCAAACCGGCGGCGGAGTTCCTCGCCGAGTTCCACCGGCGTCAAATCCGTGGTGTCGATGACGCTGTCGGCGGACGCGCGTAGGGGTGCGGTCAGGCTTCGTTCCTTGGAGATCCCGTCTTCGGCGGGCCGGCCAGGAGCGAGCGGATGCCGGCGCCGGGTCTTGTCGTAGCGGCGGATCAGCTCTGCCCCGGCGCAATCGAGATAGAGGATCTGCGGCTCGACGCCCTCGATCCGCTTCAGAAGGTCCGGCAGCTTCGCTGGATCGAAACCGCGGCTCCGCGCGTCCATGCCGACGGCCATCGGCCGGCGCGTGGAGCGGGTTTCGCTCACAAATTCGTCGAGCAGGGCGATCGGCAGATTGTCGACGCATTCCCAGCCCATGTCCTCCAGCGAATCGAGCACGGTGGACTTGCCGGCGCCGGACATGCCGGTGACGAGCAAAAGGCGCGGCTTTCGGTCTTCGTCGGTCATTTCACCGGAAGTCCGAAGCGGCCCAGCGCCAGCACCACTTTCGCTGCCGCCGAAGCGGTCGTGGCGTCGATCGTAACGAGCGGCAGATTGATGCCCAAAATGGGGCGTTCGCGGCTATCGTCTGGCAGCCGCTGAATGTCGCCGGTGAGCTCCACCAGCAGCGCGACCGGAACATCATTTGCGGTTTCCACCTCGATAATTCCAATCCCCCGAATCTCCAGCTTCCCTCTGATTGTCGGAGGCGCGGAGGCGATCAGCCGGTCGCCATCCCTTCGGACCAGGGTCTGATCATCGCTGATCAGCGTGAACCCGCGGTCGATCAGCCGCAATGCGAGGTCGGATTTGCCCGACCCCGATACCCCCGTGATCAGGATTGCGCGGCCATCGATTGCGACGGAGCTCGCATGGACAGCTTCGGACGAGAGGCGCCGCGAATTCATTGCTGCTCCGCCGCCGGAATCCGGATGGTGAAGCGGGCGCCCGACGGAGCGTCATCGCGATCTTTCACATCGATTTGTCCGTCATGGCCCTCAACAATTGCCTTGGCGATCGCCAGCCCCAATCCCGAATGCCTGCCGAAATCTTCGCTTTCGGGCCTTATGGAATGGAAGCGGTTAAAGATCGCCTCTCGTTCTTCTGGGGGAACTCCGGGGCCCTCGTCGTCGATCCGAATGCGCACTTGTCCACCGACCCTTGAAGCGGCGATCTCGACGAGCCCTCCGGGCGGCGAGAAGCTGACGGCATTGTCGATCACATTGTCGATGGCTCTCGCAAGCCTCGCAGGATCGCCCATCACCACTGCGCTCTCCTTGCGGGGGCGGGCATAGGCGATCCTGACGTCGCCCTTGGTGCGGCGAGTCTCCCAACTGCTAACCAACTGCTCGATGACCGGACCGAGATCCACCGGCTCGAAATTTGCGCGCGCCAGTTCTGCATCGGTTCGGGCCGCTTCCCCTACGTCGCCGATCAGCCGATCGAGTCGAACGACGTCCTCGCGCGCTATTTCGATCAGGCGTTCGCGAAGGCCCGCGTCCTTGACGTTCGAAAGGCCGTCCACAGCCGACCGGAGCGAAGCCAATGGGTTCTTCAGCTCGTGAGTCACATCGGCGGCGAAAGCTTCGATATTGTCGATCCGCTGCCGAAGCGACTGGCTCATGTCCGAGATGGAGCGGGCGAGGAGGCCGATTTCGTCATGTCGTGCTGGAAGCCTCGGCACGCGCACCTCCCGTGCCCGTCCGAGCCGGACCCGGTGGGCGGCGATGGCGATGCGCCGCAGCGGCCGGACGATGGTCCGGGCGAGGAACAGCGAGAGAAGGACCGAAAGTATCGTGACTGCAGCCATGGCCGCGGCCAGGTTGGCCCTTTGACGCCGGACCACATGGGTGATGAGAACGTCATTCCTGGTGGAGAGAAGGCTGCTTCCATCCGGCAGTATTGCTGCGGCGGTAATGACCGGTGTCATGTCGGGCGCTTCGCTGATCGAGCTGACGACCGTTCCGCGCGAGCGGGCGGCGGCGATTTCCGGCCAGGCAGAGGCGACATCCGTGTGCGGCTCCTGGAACAGGAACGGAGTGGGCTGACCGACGATTGCGTTGAAGCCGCGGTCCAGGCTTCGAGCTGCGCGTTTCGTCCAGGACTGCCCCAGCGGATCGGCAAGCTGGTAGGTTGGGCCGCTGTCCTTCCAGCTGTCGGCGACCAGCGTTCCGTCCGGTGCGAACAGCCGGTACCGCGCCTCCGTCAGCGTTCCGACCTGGCCGAGCCAGTGCAGCCGGAGGTCCGGGCTCTCGAGCCCGGTCGCGGCGGCTGCCAGCTCCACCTCGACCCGCGCCTGCCGCTCGCGTTCGCGGATCAGGCGGTCGCGATAGAGATCGAGGAAAAGCATCGACAGGAAGAACAGGACGACGGTGAGGATATTCACCGCCAGAATCCGATGGGTCAGCGTCCAATGGCCTGACC
>Ga0207705_10002098_pt1 | contig 15497 bp, 24 predicted proteins | sample KBSC13metaG_FD_184314 | JGI IMG/M metagenome (GOLD analysis project Ga0207705, IMG submission 184314) | Corn rhizosphere microbial communities from Kellogg Biological Station, Michigan, USA - KBS C1-3 metaG (SPAdes) (version 2) | ecosystem: Host-associated > Plants > Roots > Rhizosphere > Soil ...
CAGGGCGCGCTCGACTGTCCAACCCTTGCTCAGTCGTGATGAGATCACCTCGCGCTCCAGGCCGCTGAGGACTGCCCATTCTTGCAGCGTGAGGGTGATGTCGCGGTAGGTGAGCGCAGAGTGGTTTGGGCCACGCTTGCGCGGTGGGCGTGGGGCTTCTTTCGCGATTTGGGGCTCGTGAGTGATCACGGGCTGGTTCTTGTCTTCCTCACGGCGGAGTTCCCTTCCGATCAGCTCCTGTTGCTCAATCTGATTAATGAGCAACAGTTTCACGCGGTCGACCTCAGCTCGATCGATGGGCGCGATCGTGATTTCCTCATCAAGCCCGCGCTCGGCAGCCATCTTGAGGTATTCGAGGAGGAGACTCTCCGCGCTGGGATCATAGGAGCCAAGGGAAGTGTTGGCTTCCAGGTATGTGTCGAGCGCATTGATGCGCCCGAGGATTGTTTCGTTTAGTGTGTTCATGAATTGCAATTCTCGCGTTTAGTTCTCGATGAGCTTAATCAGCTCGCTGTAGTCAATGAGGATGCGCCGACCTAGCCGCCTGGCCTCAATGCGCCCTTCCTTGATCCACTTGCGCAGGGTGGCTGGCGCAATGTGGAGGATCTGCGCTGCCTCGGCGGTGGAGTAGTAAGCCATCGTCCTCAGTGGCTTGTCGGGTTCGTTTATGATCTTAAGTTCTGGCATCTTACTCGGGGTCCTTTCCATCGACCATCTTCCGAGCCCGCAGGCTCGGCTCCATGCGCTCCAGGTGATCCCTGAAAGGCTGGATCGGATTGATGTTTGGCCTCGACTGCTTGATGATGTCCAATGCTTCATCGCGGCTGATGTCCAGCATGTACATGAGGATCGCGGCGTTGATGTAGCTGGATCGGGATAGCCCGAGGGCGCAGTGGGTGTAGAGGTTGGTGTGCGTGAGTTTGTTAAATCCGATCTCGGCCACTCGCATTAACTCACGGTCAGAGAGCACACCGTTGGCATCGTCGGTGATGCACACTGGCAGGTTGCCGACGATGCGACCGCCATCGACCCATTGATCTCCACGCCCTGGCTCGCAATGATTGCAAGTGATGATGTAAAGAGGAATCGGGAGGTCGTGAATCCCTGGGGTATTCGCGTCGATGTAACCGCCCTGGTAGAGATCGCCGTAGTCGGCGTCGGGCTTGGGGTAATTGATCTGAGAGTAGTCCAATAGGTGCCGCCTCCATTGCGGCCTGAGCGCTCTTGAGCTGTATTGGGCGCTCGGGAGAGCTTATACAACTTGTTCCTGGAGGCGGGTGGGGTGGGACCTTGGAGAGGTATAAAAGATTTTTTTGCTATCTTGCGAGGGCAAAAAAGCAATAGCTCTCGACAGCTATGATTGGCTGGCAAGAGCTACAGATTGAACGCTTGGTTGGTTAAAAGACGGTGTTTTGACTTTGGCGGGAAATCTGCTACAATTCCCGTTGAGTGAGTGCCTGAAGGCTCGCTCAATTCAACTGAAGGGAGACACTCGAATGTCTCTCAGCACGATCGGCGCGGCGCTCATCGTCATTGCCTTCCTGATAGGCTTGGCGGTGATCGTCCGAGTCCTTCTCCTCAAAAGGGATTAGGACTCCCCGAACCAGAGCCTAGCCTGGTTTGGCGCTAGGCACTGAACGCGGATGTTGTCTGTTCCCGCAGATGACATCCGCTCTTTTTCTTCCTTGCGGAAGGGTGTAAGGTGGCTTACTTTAACGGCAGCATAAAGTCTGCCAACTTTGGGCCAAAAAATAAGCTGGTCGTAAAGTACAAGACCACTGGTCGGAGGAGATAATGGTCTAGCCATTTCTCACTCATTCACTGCGATGAATGAAGCGGTTGAAACGCACGCGTTGCCGCAGGCGTGACTTAGCTAAGATAATATACCACTAACTTAACTGAAACAAGCTAAATTTAGCTATTTTCAGCCAGAATTGAGCTAGCTCAGACTCTGAGGGTCCAAGGTAGCTCACTGTATGCCGAGATGCTTTCCAGAGCTGCTCGGCATAGGTGGTAATGTTACCAAGATGCTTGAAAACAGCTTGGTAAGATCGCAGCCTCTACGAACTCGTTATACTCTACCTCCGCGAGTTAAGTCAACGAATCAAGCGTTTTCTAGCTGAAATCGTGCCAAATTAGCTCAAAGGCTGAGGATCTCGCTTCAGGTGGCAGGATTGCCACCTTGGTTGAAGGCTTAGTGTCTAAGGTGGGGCCACCCCACTGCGAGATGAGGTGGCTTACCATCTCAGAGGCTGCGATCCTTAGCGGTGGGTCGCTTGCCAGACCATGATTAGTACAGCGATGGCCCAGATTAGCTTGCTGGGATCGCCAATGCTGATCTTCAGTCCGTCCTCCTTTCTGTTCAGAGCGGTCGACGCAGGGGCTTCCTGCGGGTCTTGCTTCTTCACTTCGAGCATGGTTGTTCCTTCGGTGCGGGCCTTCCCCGCGGGTGATAATTATTGTTGGAAAGGTTCTGCGAAATATTGGGAGAATTGGCTCCCGATTATCAGTTCGAACGTTAGCAGAACTTTGTCGAATGTCAAGAGACGGCCCTAAAGGGCATTACTGCCCAACGACTTCATCTTCGGCGCGGGAGCTAGCGGAGCGCGTTATACCCAGGCCCCTTAAAGTGCCATCCCGATGATAAAACTACCAAGTATTTGAGCGGACTGGAAGACGAAGGTCGTTTCTCTCTGACGATTGCTTCGTCGTGTTTCTGCTAGTGAGTCATCCATCCCGTACGAAAATGTCACGATGGATTTCCACTATCCCATTACATTGGACACCCATGGAAGTAAAAAGACACGGTAGACCCAAAAGTTCGCACTTCTAGAGCCATCTTAGATGGAGACACCTGCTGCATGGCTAGGTCAGCGTTCCCTATGTCCTTTGGCCTGCTCCGCGGCAAGCTGGGCCTCGCGCGCTCTCCGCTCTTGGTTTAGTCCCGTAGAATGTAATCCGATCAATCGACATCGATTTTGCAGTCTAACGTGTATGTGGCGTTCAACCGATTTGCCCCCGTGAATTTGGGTCCCGTGGAATCAGTGGAACATAAGGTGTGGATCGTCGCAGCCAGCCGCGATGCCCTCGTCAATGCGGCAACGATTGTCAAGGAATGCTAATTATTGCCAGGGATGTACATCGCTGACAGACTTGCTCGAAGGTGTTGACATCCACTGAAAGAGCGCGTATACTTCGACTCATCAACTGTTTCTCAACTTCCACTAAGCAAACGTTAGTGGATGTTGACGAGGTGTCAATCATGAGTGATGAGGTCATACACGTGGCGCATGACAACCAGATCATGCGGCTGGTACAGCTCCACGAACAGGCGCAGGACTTTGCCGAGCACGCGACTGCCGAGCGTTCAGCACACGAGCAGGCGCAGGACTGGAAGCGCTTCGAGCTATGGTGTGCGAGCGAACATCTCACGGCGCTGCCTGCCCTGCCTGAGACAGTCGCAAGCTTCGCGGCTGATGTTGCCGCTAATGGGTTCACGCTGGGTCAGGGAAAGCAGAAGGGCAAGGGCAGGCCATACAAGCCCGCGACAGTGGTGCGTCACCTTGCCAGTGTGGCAATGGTTCACAGACGCGCAGGCTTCGACTCACCTTGCGACTCCACCACGGTCAAGGACACGACCAGAGGAATCAAGCGCAAGAAGGCAAAGGACGGAGTACGACGCGAGAAGAAAGCGGCGGCGCTCGCTGACACGGTAAAGGCTATGGTCGCCGAGTGCGACCGAACCACGCTAGCAGGCATCAGAGACGCTGCGCTCATGCTTGTGGGCTTCGCAGGCGCATTCAGGCGCTCTGAGCTGGCTGGCCTCAACCGCGAGGATATTGTCATCGACTCAGATGGGATGCTCATCAGACTGAGACGTTCTAAGACCGACCAGGAGGGTGACGGCATCGACAAATGGATTCAGCGAGGGCAAAACGGCACCTGCCCAGTGAAGGTGCTCGAACAATGGATTGAGCAGGCTGGGATTCAATCTGGTCCACTGTTTCGAGCTGTCGACAGGCATGGGAAACCGCGTCAGAATGGGCTCTGTGATCGTACGGTTGCTGAGGTGGTCAAGAAGCTCGCGAAGGCCGCTAACCTCGATCCTGCGCAGTTCTCAGGTCATTCGCTGCGGAGGGGACACGCTCAGGAAGCAACCAGGGGAGGGGCGACTGTCAAACAGATCATGGATCATGTTGGATGGCAGTCTGAGCGCACTGCCCACGGGTACATGGATGACGCAAATGTGAAGAATCGGTCGACTTCTGGCAAGATCGGCCTCTAGCAGACAGGCATGTCGGCGCATCCTTCGGGGTGCGCCTTTTTTGTGCGCCAAAACACGATTTTACCGACCAAACATTAAGTTTGGAAAATTTTGGTGCAGAACGTCGAGCCACGATACTGTGATTTCAGGTCACACTTGGCAGACAAGCGTCAAATTGTGACTTCATGTCACACTTCGACTGGGTGTCTCGTTGTAAAATAATGTGTCACAATACTTGACACAGTCAAGCCAATTCGTCTACAATATCCTCAGCACGGTTCAGGTGCTTACCCCAACCATGAGGAGCAATAAAATGCAGTTTCGACACACTGAGACATCGACTGTCGACACATCGACGACCATCCGCGTGGATGCCATCACGATCAAAACAGCAGTCGACCAGTACCCCGACCTCTCCTACCTCGACGCCGACAATGATCCAGACTATGCCGCTGAGAATGCCGCGCGCTTGGCATCCTACCATGATGGCGATTGGCACTGCGTGGGCATCTGGCTCGAAGCCCAGTGCTCCTACAGCATTGGCGGAAAAGATCGACGCCTCGAAACCTTCCAGTCTGGCGGGCTGTGGGGGATCGAATCCGACTCCGACAAGTCCTATTTTGCTGAGGTCGCACGGGAAGAGCTGAGCGACCTCCGAAGCCATTGCCTTCGCTTCGGCATTGACGCCACGAGCTTCGACGCGGCTGCCGCTGCCAGTGGGGTGATGGCATGAAACCAACAGCCTTGCGCATCATCACGACAGGCGGGGAACGTTACCCGATGGTCTGCAACAAGTGCGCTCGCATCATGGCAGGCCATGAGTGGGTGAGGTCCTCCAAGTCCATCACCATCGAGCAATGGAATCGGTGTTCACGTTGTGGCGACCTCATCGCCGAGAAGAACAGCCAGGAGGTTCAGCAATGAAACCGACTGCACGCCAATGGCTTACAGGCTTCGCTGGAGTCATTACACTCGTGGTTGCAATCAATGCAATCTCTCATCTTGCTGTCTGGCTCGGTCAGGAGGGAATTCGATGAGCACGCGCAAGTTCTCGCTTGGTCAAACCGTGATCACCGCCACTGCTCAGGCTGCCATTGACGCATTGCCTGATGGTCGATTGCGATTGCTTGGTTTCGTGCTGAAGCACCAATCAGGTGATTGGGGAGTTGTGTGCGATGAGGACAAGATTGCGAATGATCAAGCGTTGATCGATGGTGAGAGGATTCTGTCGATCTATGATGTGAGTCCATCATTGAGGGTCTGGATTATCACCGAGTGGGACCGATCTTACACGACTGTGATGTTGCCAGAGGACTATTAGTCTGGTTGCTTGTGGTGGTTGTTGGCGACGGCGCGGGGAAGCCTAATCTTTTCCCCTTGCGCCGTCGCTATTTTGTTTGGGTAAACTGTAAAATTTTGTGTCACAGTACTTGACAAATTGGGGTGGAAATGCGATAATTGACTCAACAAAATGAAATGCGCAGGGCTGGTTCAGAGCCCTGCGCGGTGTGGTCCCCAACCAGGGAGACTACGCTTCTCATTTTACCCCAACCAGTTAAGGAGATCGATGGAATGAGTGGCAACATCAAAGTTTACGAAATGGTCAATGAGCGGATTTTGAAGGCGCTGGAGTCGGGTTGGTCGATGGCATCCTCGTGGACAACTTTGGCGACGTTGTGGAAGGGCAGGAAGCGGATGAATGATCGATCTGAGCTGCCAATCAAGTGGCTTACCTGCTGTTGTTGTGGCGAGCGCTGTCGAGGTCGACAATGGTGGAATCGTGACACGGGATTCGGCTTCTGCCGCGACTGTGGCGAGCGACTCGGAGTGGAACACTATCACGAGTTCTATGGGCATCGTGGTGTTCATTTCGACGTTAACGACTCGGGCGAGAATGAAGGGTAAAATCATCATCATGAAGGCGAAAACGAACCGCGACCTCACGGTCGACCTCTACGCAATCAACAACACCGAGAACCCTCCGCTGTTCAAGCAGGCGCACTCGATCCCCGCTGGCTCAATCGTGGTCACGAGTGGGGGACGTGATGGAGTAACCAATTTGCGCGGGAATGTCATTGGAACTCTGGTAACGTGCTCGGTTCCTGCTGATGCCCTCGACGCGTATCCGAGGGATGGACAATATCCGACGTTCTGAGCGCGAGTTTGAGCGGGTGGGGAAACCTGCCCGCTCTTTTGGTTTGTGCTAGAATGGAGGGGATGGAATTGATCAGCAAATCGAACGCTGCCGCGCGCGCCAATGTGACGCGGCAGACCATTTACAATTTGATCGATGCAGGGACTCTCGTGGTCCACAAGGGGGGCATGGTCGACGCTGCCCAGGTCGACGCGTGGATGGCGACTCGCCCTGTCGCGCGGCCTCATCACATCACCGCTCGCATAAGCGATGAAACTAAGACCTGGCTTGATGCCAATGGTGCGAACTACTCCGATGCGATTGAGCTGGCTGTGAAGCTCGCGCGGGAAGCTGAGGCCAAGGGGAGCGGGTCCAAGAAGAAGGCTCCTGCCGAGGGTGGGGGCCAGGACTGAGCGGTCTGCGAGGTGTAGGGCAGGGAAGCTTGTGACCACGAGCCGAGTGAGGGCGCGTAGTCGGCGGTGGAGAGTGACGAGGCGAGGGTGATAGCGGGGGCTGTCGTCTGCAACTTCGGATCGATTAAAGGGTCTCAATTGCTGGAGACACAGTAAACATGCGGAAAGCCTATGATTTTGGGGGCACGCCTTCTCGCGAATGGCTTGTTCAGGCGTCGTTGCTATATGACAAAGTCATCGTCAATGGCATGTTTGTTGACGGCACATATGCCACATGTGCCGCTCAAATTGATGAGGACTTGATGTCGTCCAGTGATCCTGTAGTTGTGGAATGCGTCAAAGAAATCTCGGGTATGAAGCAGTTCTTGCGGAGAACCCTAGCGAAACGTTTCCCACAAATGAAGCTGTGCCACGAAATACAGCAACTGGATGGTGGTGACAGTTTCCTCGAATCAGAAGATCATGGGCTTAACCAAGAGTTCTTGACCGTAATGCGTGAACGTCACAAAACGGTAACCGAGGTTGATGTTGATGCAGCGATGCATTACGTTGTTGACCTTCTCACGACACCGCCCTCGAATGTAGATCTCCATTTGCCCGATGAGTTTCCAAAGTGGTTGTGGGGAGAAGCCCCAGCAAACCCCATGATGAAGATCCTGGTGCCTGTACAGCCGTCCAAGATCTCGGCATCTCAAATTGTCGACTTCCGCAAGGCAAACGACCTGCGCCGCGTGAAGTTTCAGAACGCCGTAGACGCCATGATCAAGCAATTCGGCGATACATCAGGAGAAGAGGACTTCCAGAGGCTTCTCAAGCTCGCTGGTGACGAACTTCAAGAACAGCAGTCGAAGCTTGATACGATCTACCGCGACACCAAGATTGAAGCCACAGCAAAGATGGTCACTACCATCGGCGGGCCTCCCGCGCTCCTGGGCATCATCGGCTCAGTTCTCGGCATCTCCTGTTTCGAAGCTGCGGGATTTGTCGCCTCTGCCTCGCTCTCGGTGGTGCCCTGGCTCGTGGCGCGCGAGAAGGCAGACATGGCGATCAACGACTCCCCTTGGGCGTACATGTGGCATATGCGGAGGAAGTTGGGATAAATCAATGCTCATCCAAGTAGGCCAGAAGTTTCGTCCCCAACGTGGTAATCTTTGCGTAGTCTGGTAACGGTGTCGGGATACGTCCATCGCGCGGAGTTACCCTCCGCGGACCTGTTGGGTCCACCGTAAGCAAACCACGCGTCTGAAGATCGTTTGAGACAGCACCGCTTAACTCCGACACTGTGCCATACTCTTCGTTGATCCGCTTACCCGAGCCAGCAATGGCCCCGTATGTCGTAACCTGTTCGTCCATCCCGATTGGCTTGTTGAAGTCTCCGTCTTCGTACTCAGCATAGGCGCGTAGAACGCGAATATGCGCGGCAGACATTTCTCCGATTTTAGCCAGTAGGATTAGCTGAATTTCCTCATCAATGTCTATCCCTACCGCAGTGTTCACCACGGCATTTTTCAATGCTTCAATCTTGTCCTGCTCGTGCGTCGCCACTGCCTCCCGAATCGCCATCGTGAAAACTGTACCAAAATGTTCGTTCTCAGCAATCAGCTTTTGAACGTCTATCTTAAGTGCTTCGAGTTCGGCCACCACGTTCACAGTCAATTCCGTCTGCCGTTTTGTCCACATTGACCGTAGGCCGTCGATGCAGCCGACTACTGCAACGTCAAGTCCAACAGGTGCGCCGTGCGTGACGAGTGCGGTTGCTGCGCCAACCTTCACGAGCAAAGCAGCGGCATCGGAGTCCGCAACACGGTCCAGGATCTTCTCAGCATCGCTTTTGTTCATGCAAAATGAGACACCAAGGTTGCTCGTAAAGTTGCGGGTACAATTACCCCATTACTCGGTTGGAGCTGACAAACAGTGAAAATTACTCCTGATGAAGTTGAAGGGCTGTTGGTGCATGTCGGAGATGTTGGCTTAGTGGACATCGGACACCCAAACGACCTCGTGATCGGCGAAGACAAAGCCCAAGCACCGCAAGGCGGTACATCGCGATACGATGTCCAGCTTGGAAGCGGCAAACAGGTTACCGTCACGGGGTGGAACCAAGCAAATCAAGGCGCGCCGCCAATTGCTACTGTGATTGTCGATGGGAAGCCACATCGATTCGCCTACGAGAAGGCCGATTGGAGAGAATTGTAAACCGAAATGGACGAAGACGAAACGCTTGCTTTACTGGAACCTTACCTGCCGTTCGTTGATGGGCGTGGTCGCACGTCGGAGCCAGCAAAGGATTATGTTCGCAGGATGCAAGCAACCGTCTTACCAAATTGGCCCGAGGAGGTCTTGGTCGAGTGGTTGCATCGACATGCAATGGATCTGACGCGGTACGCGTTTCTCGACTTTCGAACGTTGTCCTTTACGCGAGAAACGTGGCCTGTGGAGAAGATCCCAGGCTGGGAAGCCTACTACGACGATCATGGGTTTCGCGAGGACATCGAACAGGTTCAGGCACGAGCCGACGCGGGAGATTGGGTTCCACAGTACGTGATTGCTCACGGGACATGGAACACGCCGATCATCCTGCTCCACAATCCGTTTGGGAACGTTGAGACACCGTACGCAATGGCGTTACGCTCCCCTTATCATCTCATTGAAGGCCATTGTCGACTGTCCGCATTGATCGCCGTCAGAGAGGCTGGGTTAGCCCAGCCAGAGCACGAACTGTGGATTGCTGAGTGGAATCGGTGAGCCGAAGAAGGCGAAAATCCTCATTGCGGCGTTTGTGGGACCTTCCCATGTCGGTTCAATACCACAGCAGACGTGAAAACCACTTATCGTGCCACTCCTGCGCCAGGAAACGGAAACCTATCGCCCCTTGATACCCAAGTCTTTCACGGCGCAGCGGTTCAATTCGTCCAGGCACTTCTTGTACGCTCTGTCATACTCATCGAGATAATCGAAGAAGTCTTGTTGCGTTGTGATCTGTTTGAAGTCGGAGTTCATTGTTTTGATCGCTTCGATTGCCTCCCTCGACAGGAGGAATGGGGCGGTGTTTGCCAAGATGTCGAGGTGATCTCTCGCCGCATCGGTGGGAGCCTCCAGAGCATCCATTCTTTCTTTTAGCCAAGGTGATGGATCTCTGTGCTCCATTTCGTAGACCTCGCTCTTGGTCTTCAGCGAGTGGTATTGTCGGAGAAGAGACAACGAATCGATCGTCTTTTGGTAAGCTTCGAACCGCTTCTCCCAATACTTCTGTTTAGTATAGTTTTCGACAGCAGACTGCACGGCTATCCAGGCCGCCACAATGGTGGCTATGGGCTGCCACGGGAAACTTGCAGGGAGCACCTTGTGGATCGTCGCCCAGGCCAACAATGAGACCCCTGCGATAGACAGAGTCCAGCGAATGACCCTGGCCCCATCGATGCGCCGAATGGCATCCCTGGCGAGGTCGGCCCTGCGAGCTTGCAGTTTGACATTGGGCTTGGCTCGGAGCGCGATCTTCATCTTGGTTCCTCCAGGCTATTGTGACACGGGGGCGCGAAGTAAGTTGCCAAGCTACCAGCCGTGAAAAATTTCACGAACCAGGTCCAGCCTATCCCCCACCGATTCTTTTCCGAAGCCCCCTTGGCAGGAGAGAACGTCGCGTTCTCGACTGCTTCCTGATTCCATTAAGGGTCTTGAGTCTTCCCAAAGAAGGCTCGTGTTCTTTGCGCCACGCTATTCGCGGTGTTCCAGCCGTAGGGGAGGGAGCGTAGCGACTGACACGAAGGATGGAGCGCCGAACAGGAAAGCGAGGCGCTGCCCTGAGCGCCGATGGTTTCCTGTCAAGGACGACTAAAGAACGCCAACCAACTCACCATGTCCCTCGCTACGCGAGGGACAGAATTAGATTCATTTGACAAGAGCAGCTACGCTGCTCGTAAAAGGATTAAGACAAGGATTCACGCGCGCGTAATGTCAGAACACGCTGTTTGAGGCGATTCCCATCTAAAATCAGTTGTCCGTCCAGTTGTCCGTTCATGTGATTCAGGGACTCGGACGGACAACTGAATCGACCCCAACGGACAACTGATTTGGCTCGGACGGACAACTGGACGGACAACTGGACGGACAACTGAAATCAAAACAAAATGGCCTAATTCGACAGGGTGTAGAGCACGGCATTCTTGATCCGTGTGTGCCTGGCGTCGACGCAGCCGCGCGTGAAAAGGTCGTCGAGGCAACGCATCACGACGGTACGAGAAACCACTCCCAGACGGTCCTTAACAGCCTTGTAGATCGCGAGTCCGCTCAGTTCTGAAGCTTCATCAAGGGCGTTGAGAATCAGCGAACATATCACTTCGTCTTGCTTCGCTGGCTCGTCGACGATCGCTTTGCGCTCAGGGGAGAATTTGAACAGTCGGAGGTCACGCTTCTCAGCTTCTTTGCCGAGCCGCTTATTGGGATAGAACTCGATGATATCGGGATCTTTGAGCACCATCGCCTGCAATGCGAACATCACGGTCAACACATCATCTTTCTCAGTGAGCCCAAGCCGCGTTGCGACCTGACCGTACGTGAATGACTCCTGGCGATTAACCTTCATGAATGCCTTAATCGCCTCATCATACTGCTTATCCCGCTTCGGGTTGTCAAATCTTTTCTGGACCATTAAACGAAAACGCCCGCCCAGGGGTCCAGTCCTGAGCGGGCTTCCTTTCGCCGACCTCATCAGATCGGCAAATCTTCATGCGCTTGGCGGCTGGACCTCCACCATTGGCGCGTTCAATTCTTGTTTGTTGCTTCCAGGGAGCGCCGTCGTTCACCTGTGAATTCTTTCGACCCACTGTCTCAGGGATCGGCTCAACCACATCTGGCATCGCAAGATCCAGTAGCCAGAGACGACATAGATCGCACACGCCACGGTCAAAACCAAGATCCCGATTAACGTTGACATCTCAGCCTCTACCTTCGTGCCTTCCGCGCAAATCGGCACTGGCGCGGAAGTCTGTATCCGAGCCGCTTTTGCGCCGAGGCTTGTGGCGTTCGCTGTATTCGCCAGCCTCCACCTTCGTAGGCGCACCGAGTAATATGTTGAGCTTGGTGAAACCCGTGGCGCAAGAACCATCGCCGCCAGACACGACCAGCAATTATTCGACATGCCTTCTGGCAAGAGTGATGACTTCTCATTGCCTTTCCTTCCAATCCACCCACACGTTGTTTCGAGGTACAAGCTTGCGGATCAACGAGATTCGCTCATCCCGTTCGCCCTCGTAGAGCACGGGCACTTCCGACGCGTATTGGATAAGCCTCTTGATCACGAACTCAATCTTCCGAGCCCGATCTGATTCAGAGTGCCAATCACCCTCGACCATCTCCCCGAACACCAAGATCGCTGCGCCGATTCCATTGCGCTTGCCAGGGCCATTGAGAGCCCAGCAGTCGAACTCCCCAGGCGCGAAACCGTCGTTGAGGACATTCTGTGCCCACAGTGATTCCGAACCCAGCGATAACGGGATGTGGATCTTTGTATGGCAAATATGGCAAAGGCAGCATAGGTCCCCTGAAAGCTCTTCTCCGAGCCGCTGGTAGGTTCTGTGATGAGCCGTGAGGCCCTTGTTGGAATTGCACGTCTGGCAGCGGTATCCTGCAAGGCGCTTGCATTCCTCTGAGATCTTGAGCCAGTGCGCCGAGGCGAGATAGTCGGAATATGTTCCGTGGTTGTGCTTTCTAAGTTGCATATTCTTGCGCGAGAAGCTCTCCACAAGTGTCAGGTCGTCGACTGCGGGAGTGCAGCCAGGAATTAGTCGTGTAGCCAAGTTGTCCGTCAAAATCAAAACGGATCGATCTACCTTCCTCATGCTGCGACGCGGGAAGGCAGATCGATCCGTTCTTGAGTGGTGTCGTGGTGTTCTCGCGGTCGCAGTCGCTCGATCTCCACGCAAAAGCTTATACTGTTTGCTACCAGGCAGGCTTGGCTACCACCTGCCTGGCTAGGTTGTTATCGTGCCACTTTCTCAAAAGCGCAGAGTAAATTCTGGCTAATAAAACTTTTGTTTGCCTGCAAGGTATACTGCAAAACAACGATTAGTGAGGTGACGGATGTTTGGGCGACGACTATCCGCAGATGCTAAGATTTGGCGGAAGCGAGATAACACCGAATGGGTTGAGAATGGCATCCCTGATTCGTATAATCCGCAAGGGCTATGTCCTCGGTGCAATCACATGTCGAACTTCGAGGTTCTTGGATTCATCAACATATCCGATGACCCACGCTATCGCACTTTGGAACGTGACGGTACCACTTCTGCCAATCCAGAAGAACGGATGACAGGATTGAAATGTCGCGGCTGCGGACGCGGCATGGCTATCGTCGAGGAGATGTGTTTTAGGAACTACCAGCCAGGCTCTGGCGAAGTGCTTTGGCGAGCCAATTTCGCTTGGCCCCTGCCAACCGCACAGGTGTCCGATGATGTGCCTGAAGCCATTGCAGGCATTTACCGCGAGCTGTGACTGCCTTAGCTGCCCGTATCCCTCGCGCAGCCGCGATGATGGCACGGGCAACAATGGAAGCCATTACGAAGGACCAGGGGGAAACCAATCCAGGCCATAACTTCAAACAACGGATTGATAGGCTTGTGACCAATGGCAAGCTACAAGCCCAGCTCGGGGATTGGGCGCATCAGATTCGACTGCTGGGAAATGTTGGCGCTCATGATCCTACCGCTGCGGTCGACCTGAAAGATGTTGCCCAGTTGATCGCCTTCATTGAGCAGCTCTTCAAGTACCTCTATGAGATGCCTGCTGAGCTGAGTCGAAGGATGGGCACGTCATAGATGAACAGGGACATCGCAGACCTCTACGAGCAAGCAAGGGAGAAGATTACTGCTGCTAATCTCGTAATCGCGGAAGCAGAAGCTGAAGTCCGAGAACAGACCCTCACTGCGATAGCTGAACTTCGTGATGATCCGCTGGCGTTCGCAAGGCTAATACGGTACCTGTACTGGTTTGAGCCACTCTGCAAAACCGAGTGGCTACTCCAAGCCACTGGCCTTGTAGTTCACGATATCACGAAACTCGCTGGAACTGTCAATCAGACATTTAATTGCAGTGGCTGTGGAACCGAGCTGGAATATATTGCTCACAGCATGGCTGAATTCTTGGACAATGAGCGTAAGAGTAGGGACAAAAAGAGTCCTATTGTGTGTCGCAAGTGCTGGCTCCTAGCTCGCCCGTGGCTGTCAGACGACGCAGATTCGACTGGGGTCTTCGTTGTATAACTCCCCAGCATGGAAGCACGCTGCTTAAAATGCAAAGAGTTAAAGCCACACACCGCATTCTATCGTCGAACTCGTTCAAAAAACGGCCTTCAGGACAACTGTATTGACTGCGATCGGAAGCAGCGTTCGGCCTCCTACCGCGCCAATCGAGCACACTATGCCGCTTACAATCGTCTGAAGAACTACGGGATCGACCAGGCACAGTACGATACTATGGTCCAAGCTCAGGGCGGAGTTTGCGCCATCTGTCTAGAAGAGCCTGTCGAGATCTCGAAAAAGGGTACTTACCTTGGGGTCGATCACGACCACCGCACGGGTACGGTTCGTGGGCTTTTGTGCCACTTCTGCAATGCAGGGCTTGGTGGGATCGAACGGAATGCCAGCGTCGACGAAGCTCAGGCGCGGTTGCTGCGAGCTGCGGAGTACATCAACCAAACGCAATAACCAAGGAGATCTGTCTTGTTCACTGAGCCGCAAACAGAGCTTTACAAAACCTTCGTCAGTCAGTTCGCTGGTGAGTCAGACCGTGGTGCGATCCTGATCGCTGGAGTGTTCCTGGATGAGCTGTTGAAGAAGGTAATCGACGCACACCTAGTGCAGGGCAGCAAGATGACAGAGGATCGAAATCCACTAAGTCAGTTCGCAGCTCGGATTAACATGGTGTATGGTCTCGGATTAATCTCGAAGCGCGACTTTGATGACCTTGATGCCATTCGAAAGGTACGCAATGGCTGCGCTCACAAGATTACCTTTGCCAGTTTTCAGGCGGAGGAGATCAGCCGATTTTGCGATCAGCTCGCTGTGGTGAAGGAGATCCAAGATTCTAACGTCGGCGACCTCGCTGGCTTTCAAGGCGCTCGACAACGCTTTCTGTGGAGTGTCGCCGTAATTCATCAACACCTCGTGACGATCCTAAACTCCCGTCCTAAGAAACCTCTGGTCCCCCGTTCAAAGGCTGTTCGGTTCATCCGCCCCGAGGAACCAGCCATTCCCGAACTTCTCTTGCTCGAAGGCGACGAACTTCCGTCGACCGATACCTTTGAAATCATCGCCCTGGCCTGAGCGGGTAAAATCCCTCATGTGCTACAACAATGAGCAACAAGCCAAAGCCCGTGCCCTAGCCGAACGTTATCAGCTCATCATGGGAATTGATTCCTTCGAGCCCAAGGCGAGAATCACAATTTCCGAGCCCATGGCGACGGTTGTCGCGAGTCCCGAGGGTAGGGCGCTTGAGAACAAGGTGTTTGGGTTCGTGCCTTGGTTCGCAACCGATCCGAAGCGCATGTCTGCTAATGCAAAGTCGGAAACTGTGTCAACTAATGGCATGTTCCGCCAAGCTTTCGCAGAGCGCCGTTGCGTAGTTCCGAGCACGCGGTTTTTCGAATGGTGCGGTGAAACCAAGGGCAACAAGCAATTGTTTCCCATCAGCC
>Ga0207705_10002101_pt1 | contig 15485 bp, 21 predicted proteins | sample KBSC13metaG_FD_184314 | JGI IMG/M metagenome (GOLD analysis project Ga0207705, IMG submission 184314) | Corn rhizosphere microbial communities from Kellogg Biological Station, Michigan, USA - KBS C1-3 metaG (SPAdes) (version 2) | ecosystem: Host-associated > Plants > Roots > Rhizosphere > Soil ...
TTGTCGGCATATGGCTTACCAAAAAGAGGGGCGTATTGAAAACAAAGGGCAACTTAGCTTTTTACTGAACTCGCAGGCGCTTGTACCGGCCACGGCCCAGTTGCTCGACTTGCCCGACTTCAATCTTTGATTTCAGCCACTTGTAGATGAAAGCCTCGGCCAATTGATGCTTCACAGACCAACACTTTAGTTCATGAGTGCGGATCTCGGATTCAACGGGATGGGCCATAAGCTCGAAGTCAAGCATAAGCTCTTTGTCGTCTACTGTAGACTCCTGCGTGATCTCCCCGCGCTGCCTGCTTGTTTCGAGCACGAACAGGCCGTGTTTATCGCGGCTGTAGTTCAGTTCGATATCGGGGAAGTCCCGGCCCATGAGGGTTACAAGCCGATCGCCCTTATCCATGTAGACGATGGGTTTCTTACCAGTCATCATCTCCTGATGGTCCATGGGGTTGTCGAAAGCAACGCAGGTACTGCATGCGCCAATTAAAGCAGCAGAGCCAAGGAAGGTATTGCGCTTGTCCATGCTGCCGGTCTGGAGTTTGCTTTTAGCCGTGTGGGTGGTGGCGATGATGGTTCGACCGGGGTTCAGGATTTGATCACGAATCCGCATCATCCACAGTTGGTCGGCCTTGTTTTGAGACTGCCCGCGTTGTGTGTTGGGTAAGAATGCTTGTAACCCTTCGATCACGATTAACTCAGCGTCAGGGAAGGTCTTGGCGATGTGGAAGATTGTAGGCTCCTCGGCAATGAGGTGACCGCTATCGCGCAGTGCAAGGTCTTCCATTGCATATAGTGGTGCGTCCCACTTCCCATACCCCAATCGCTTGAGTGTGCCGGTCGTCTCTCTCAAACTCCGGTCACCACTAACGTACACCCATTTACAGGGGTTGGAAGTGAAGCGACCGAATACGGGAATGCCCTGGGACCATGCGTAGAGGGTTTGGAAGAGGAGGGTTGTTTTCCCGGCTCCGCTCGGCCCGCCGAAAAGATGCAGGGAGCCTTTGGGGAAGATCGTATCGACTATGAAACTCTGATTGGCTTCGAGTGCCTGACGCTTCTCGAACTGTTCGAGTTGAGTTGGGGCGCTCAAAATACTTCACAACTTTCTGAACAGCCAGAATTTTCATCAGGGTCAGTGTTGCCAAATTGACGGTTCCCAGTAATTCGTGAGATAGCAATAATGTCAGACGCTGAACGAGATCCGCGAAAGAACACCATTGAGGAGGTTGGCTTATTGGGACGACTGGGAGGGCTGACTAGTCCGTACTGCTGCTCAAGACGGTCGGGAAGAGAAAACCATTCAGGGTCGTCTGCTGCAACTGCAATCAACTTGCGCAATGATTTCTTCCAGCACCATGTGCAGTTACCAAGGATATCCGGAATTTCAAGATCAAACGGCTGATCATTCCACCAGTCGTTAATTTCTGCTTTAGTAGTTGGGAATAAAGACGCAAGTGGATAGATAACACACGCCTCAGTCGCATCCGACCGTAGACGTTTTGGCTCATCGGCTCTGATTCCGATAGCAGTTGCATACCGAGTTCCCCAACCAACTTCATCACGTATGAACGAGGTGATGGGGCGTAATTTAAGCTCCCGCGTGCAGAAAGGAAAGTTTACGTTAGGTATGCCCAGCTTCGCGCACATGTCATGGAAGGGTTGACCATTCCGGGAGGCAGTATCAAATGAAACAACGCGGTGAGTAGTTCCAACACCGTGACCGTGGAATACAGCCTCAACCCATGTGATGGGCATCTGCCAACGTACTTCACACTCGTGTACGAATCTCAATGTGGATTCGTGCTCTGCTCCCGTATTCGCAAAAACGAATTGCATATCATACACATCGGCGTACTCAGTGGCAAGTCGATGTGCCATGTACATCGAACTTCGGCCACCACTAACGCTAACGAGAACTCTAAGACGGGAGCTACTAAAGTCCAGCACAAGACGTGCGAGTTTGGACATGCTGGAGGTATCGGGGAGCCCTGAAGAAATGCAAAGTGCAGTTTGCATCTAATTCCTTTCAATGTGCAGGTTCACGTAAAAGATGGGGTGTCCAAGGGCCTGCACGCCCTCAAACACCCCCATTGGTTTCGCACCAAGGTTGCTGCTCTTTTGTGCTCTCAAATCCTACGATATGGGGAAGTGTGATGGCAAGCACGTTTGAGGTCGTGGGATGGGTGGGAGGATAAAACACTGAAAATAAACGGCGAAAAATTTTTGAAAGAAAATTGTTGACATGACAGCGGGAGTCATGAGATGTTATGTCTTCGGCAAGACACTTTCACTTGAAGGAGAAAACGAATATGGGAGTTGGACGGTTCTACTTTCGCAGTGAACAGGGCGTCGTGGGGGAGATGAAAGACCACCCGTTGAATGGTGCCCACTTTGAGGGTACGGGGCCGTGGGTTGTTCGTGACGGTGAGATGGTCAAAGGCGAACGTGAATACATCACAATCTTCACCGGCAATAAGACAACGGAGGGTTATCCTGAAACTCGCCGGATTACGGTTGATGACTTCGGTGGCAAGGTCGTTACAGTCGTGCAGTGGTTTCCTAATCCAAGACTTCAGAATACTTTTCGGCTAGTGCCTGCACTGACGCAGGAACAGAAAACAGCCATCTATACCCGCATGAGCAACATGGGGCAGGCGCGGCTGATTGCCACGTTCGAGTGTGAAAAGTCTGAAATGGGCTGGGCCGAACGCGCAATGTGGGAAAAGGAAATCGCGTACCGAAACAGCCCTGAGTACACGCGGCAGTAGTTCGCCCTGATGATCGCGGGCCGCTCCCCGTGTGAAATCGTCCCAATCAATCGGGACGATAGGCGATAAGCCACCAGACAGTTCGCGGGTTCGAGCAAAGCGACGGTACTGGTTGAAGAGGTTGAAGATGATCAACTGGAAGATTTCAAAGGAAGACGCGGATTTCATTCGCGTTATTGTGGACAAGCAGATTGCGGCAGATCTTATTGATATCCGCGATGTGCGGACATTCAATATGGACCTGACCGCGTGCCACCTGAACGGCAATCCGCTGAGGTTGGCCGATATGGCTGAAGCATCAGCCCGCGATGTTGCCCATGATGTGTTTGGCATTCGCCGGTACATCGACCGTGAGACTGGCAAGCTCACCGATTTCTTCACTCCACGCTTCAGCGCATCCACCGTGGAGGTGACCAACTAATGGAACTCTTCCACGCACACAAACAGTGGGCCACGCGCCCCGCAGACGAGCAGTTCGAAACTGTGCAGGAGATGCACGATGCTGCCAAAGCCTACGCAGCCACGGCACGCGAAGCAAACGACGTGCCCTACTCCACTCTCCGCGCCGAAGCGCACAACGGCGAAGTTGTTCTGATCGGAAAGAAGAACATCCCGGCTAAGCTCACCCATTGGTCCTTCGGGCAGCTTTCACAGCGGGCGGAAGCTCCTGCTTCCTACATCCGCACGCTCCCCGCAACCCTCGCGGTCCAGAACATCAACCACGGGCTGAAACAGAAGAACGACAACGGAGCCGCAAACCTCCTCTTCCACCAGAACGGGGAAACCATCTGCCGCGCAATCACGGGGGATCGGTATGAGCGGATCTGGAACTACGAGGTGACAGGCCGAATGCTTGATCTCGTGACGAAGGGGTGGGAACCGGCGCGGCCTGATATCCGTAAGTCCCTGGGCGATCACGCAGCCCTCTACGTCAGCGACCATGATATGTTCGGTTTCCTTCGCATGAAGAACCGGACCATTCAACAGCCCATCCGCAGTCGGGAAGGGGATCAGATGCCCATGTACAAAGGGCTGATTTACGGGAACAGTGAAGTGGGCGCGGGAAGCATCTGGGCCATGAGCTTCCTGTACAACGAGATGTGCGGGAACCACATCATTTGGGGAGCCTCCGGGGTGGTGGAGTTCCGCGCGAAGCATGTGGGGACAGTCCGCGAACGTACGCAGGCGTGGGCCGCGCAGCTTGTGGAGTACGCCGGGAACAGCATGGCGCATGATGAGTATCGGATCAAGCGTGCGGCTTCCACGACCATCGCGGTGACGAAGGATGAGTTGCTGGACACGCTGTTTGGCAAACGCAGCCTTGGCCTCAGCCGGAAGGTGATTGAGGCGAGCTATGACGCTTGTATACCGGAGCAGGACGGCGACCCCTGTACGGTGTGGGGCTGGGTGCAGGGAGCCACGCGGTACTCGCAGTCCATTAAGTATATGGATGAGAGGATCAGGGTGGACCGGGCGGCGGCGAAAGTTCTGGATATGGACTTTTAGTTAACGGCAAAGCAGAGGGTGTCAAACAATGGCACCCTCCACGCAAGATGCAGGAAGAGGAGAAAAGGAAACCAAACCAAAATGAGCAACCAACGAACAGTCAAGCAACTCGAAATCCTGCGGGGCATGAACCTCCGCGCCACTCTCAGCAGAGTACGTGTGAGGCAGGCGCACTATCGCGGGCGGGGCATCAACCCAACCACAACCATCTTCATGCTTGAGGGTGTGAAGGAAACTCCGCAGTACTTCAAATCCCAGAAGGATGCGCACGCGCAGTTCCTGGTGGAAGACAGATGGGCGGGGCAGAAGGCAGTGGCGGCGACCGCCTAGCTGAAGTATGCACGTGGTCGAAGCAAACCGTTACCCGCATGTGAAAACCCGTCGTATGCAGGAACTTGAAGCGATGATCGCAATGGGCTGGGGGTCAGTTTCGCCACAAAGATTGATCCCCAGTAATTGGTGGGAGACGGCGGGTCCGTACTTGAGTGATGAAGAGGATGAGCAGGATGGGGAGGGCCGGGAGGCCAGAAAGGCAACAGCATGAACTTGCAGCATATTACGAATCACTGGCAGGGAGTTTGCCAGAAACGGAACTATGAAAGCAGCGCGTTCGCGCGGAAGTTGTTCGGGCAGTGCTTGATTGTTACCTTGTTGTTCCTTGGCGGGGTCCAGTGCATCCGTGCGGATCAGGAGCCGGTGCCCTACTTAACGACATGGGGCGCGTGGCCGATCTGTAAGGCAGGGTTAGCGCCCTCGCCGGTGATGGACTGCACATGGTACACCCCAAACACTGGTGTGGAAGAGTACGCCTTGATGATTCCTAACACCTCGGCGGGTGTGGTTGCGTACAGTTGGACGGTCACGGTTGTTCTCGAAAACGGCGAGAGTAAGACACTTGCAGGGGTGGTGCAGAGGGCGGCGAGCGGGGAGGTCACGAGTGTGCCGGTGTTGAAGTTTGGCGGGGTCGTGCAGAGTGCGAGCGTGCAGGTGGAGGTGCAGGGGCTGGTGCCGGTGGGGTTGGTAAGGGCACGTGGGGGTGTGCGGGTGGGAGGGCGGGGGAGATGATGTGGAGAATTAACAACTGGCGCAGTCGTATTGCGTACTGGATGTTTGACACGGCAGCGCGGCTGCTTCCTCTTCATGTGCGTGGGGTTGGTGAGGCCCACCATGTGACTAATAATCGCTGGGTGAGTTGGGAGGTGCGGAAGGCTGGAGCGGAACTGGCAGAGTATGAGGCAAGCTGGAGGAAAAATGCGTAAGCCTGTATTGGTGAGTCTCACGCAGCGGCTCACGCGGCGCAGATGGATTGAATTGTATGGCATCTCGGCCTACAAGGAAATGCTGAGGATTGGATACTGGGCGGTCCCGTGCGTCAACTGTGCAGATAGTATTTGCCATGGGTGGAAACTGGAGAGGATCGCATGAGTAAGAGGTGCTTTGAGTCACCTTGCATGTGCGGTGATCCTGACTGCCAATATCGACAGAATATGGAAAGTACATGGGACGCGATTGAGCGGGAGCTATCTGCGGACTTTGCGCCTCTCCCCATCCCATGGCACGAACGCGCTTGCACTTGGCTGCTCCGGAAGTTCTGGGGGATCAGTGACGAGCAGTGGTTGCTGTTCACGGTCGTGGTGTTGTATGTGCTGGTGGTGTGGATGGAGGTGAGGCCGTGAAGGCGTATACTGCGTTTGCTTTCCTCCTCGGCATACTCGCGGGCATTGGGTTGATGATTGGGGTTTTGGGGTGGAGAGGGTGACAACCCGTAGCCAAAACCAGCTACTGGAATGGATCGGAATGCAGATTCAGGCCGGTGGTGGTGATTTGCCTCAGTGGACTGAGCGTGAGCGCCTCTGGTATGTGAGGCAGCTAGGGAGGCACTTTGCGCAGTTTAGCATGGCCGTGAAGGCTGCAATGACAGGGCGAATGCCTGAGTATCGGGAAATTGGCGGGAAGCAAAAATAAACTTCCCAAACCTCTTGACTCCCCACTCCCCAAACTGTTAAACACTTAACTGAGGGCTGCACACCTTCCAAAAATCAAACACGAAAGGAAGAAGTGTATGGCCTACAAGATCGTATATGACCATGACGAGCAGGCGCTAACCCTCGTTCTCCCCGATGGGCGCAGGAGTGACCCGGTGGACTTGCCGGATGAGGGGCTGGGGTTGGTGACCGTTGGGAGTGAGATGTTTGTGGTTGTCACCCCCGACCACGATGGGGAGGGGAATCAGTTGGAGCATGACACGGTGTACAAGCTCCAGGCGGTTCCTACCGAGGTGGAGGGAGATTTCCCTGAGGCTGAGGATGAGGTTGACGAGGTGGTTGAGGGGGAGGATGGGGAAGAGGAAGACGCTGAGGATTAGTGGGCGGTAGTACTCAGGCGGGCAAGTGGGCAGGCGGGCAGGATTGAACAGTAACGAAAGACCAATAAAGGACAAATGAACATGACGACAGCGACAGTTGAAGAAGTGCAGGAAAGCACGGTAGACGAGATGCTTGATGTGGAGGGCGCACCGGAAGGTACGCGGGACGCGACGGAGTATGAACACTTTTTTGCGGTCAACCCCCTCGGCGTTCTCGAACTCGAACCCTCCGAAATCATCATTGACCCGAATGACAACGGGCGGTACCACACGGCCAAGGCGGGCGACAAGAAGCTGAAGGAACTCGTTGCGAGCATCGAACGCAACGGGCAGGAGACGCCGGTCAAGGTGCGGCTGAACGCTCACGGAAACCCGGTGCTCTGCTTCGGCTTCCGGCGCTATGCCGCGATTGAGACGATCAACGCGGAACGGAAGAAGGGCGACCGCATCAAGGTGCAGGCAATGCTGCTTCAGAATAAGTCTGAAGACAGCAACGACCTCAACGCCTTTTCCGCCAACATTCGCGAGAATGTCCAGCGCGAGAACCTGACGCCGATTGATCTGCTGAAGGCGTTCGAGCGGTTCGCGGCTCCAGTGGAGGAGGGCGGGTTTGGCCTCAACCAGAAGGAGACGGGCGACCGGGTTGGCGTGTCGCGGGCGACGGTCAACATGTACCTCAACAACCTCTCGCCCCTCTCGGATGCGAGTAAGGATCTGATTCACGTGGGTAAGGTGTCGGCCTCAGTTGCCATTGAACTGATGCAGTCGAAGACCTTCACCCCGGAGCAGGTTGACGCCGAACTCAAGAAACTCGCTGACGGCGTGCAGAAGGAAGGGAAGAAGGCCAGCGTGCGGGAGGTTCGGAGCAAGACTCGCCAGAAGGCTGAGAAGACCGGGAAGGGCACGACCAAGCAGCGGACGACGAAGGAGATTGTTGCGGATCTCTCGGCGGAGGCTGAGGGTGAGGCGAAGGGCGTTGTGGCGGTCAAGGCGGCGTTGCTGAAGTACGTGAAGGGTGCGAGCAGCTACGCGACGTTCATGAAGAAGATTGCGGAGGTTGTTTAGCTGCTCATTGCATTTCGTCCCAAGTGCTTGTTTTAGTTGCGGCATAGTTCCGCATTCGACAATCAGAGACAACTGCCACCGGCAGAGTGGGGACGAGAACGAGAGTAAGCAACTGACGTGATGGGTTCCGGCATTCGCAGGGTGGTAGAGACTCGGGTTATGGCCCACGTCTCCGACTAAACCTTCGCTGCGAGTGCCGGGACTTTCAAGGGTGTGTAAGACACTTTACAAAGGATTTTTGAGACTGATGAAACTCGTCAAATGCTCCTGCTGCCGTAAGTCCTTTGAGCCTCCCAAGGCGGTTGATACTGTCTGTCCCGAATGCACACTGAAGGTCATGGGGCAGATCAGTAGGCACAGGACAAAGGCAAGCCGGAAGGGCGCGGCGAAGAAGATTACGGCATGTCCCGACTGTGCGGCGATGAAGAAGGAAACAAGGCTGGGCGCGGTGGACATGCGGGAGCATCGGTACAGGGCGCACGGGTGGGACTTCAGGCAGCAGAGGTATGTGAATAAGGGGAAGCCGGGGAGGCCGAAGAGAGATGAACCCAAGACAGGTGCGTGATTACTTCAGGCGCAAGCTACAGCGCAATGCGCAGCGGGATACGGATTGGCGTGGGAATAAGAGAAAGGGAGAGGATAAACGGATGATGAAGAAGGTTGAAGTTACCCAACTTGCGCAGTTGATTTCAGAGCGCATTCAAAAGGCCAACATCGAAGAGGGCGAGGAGGCCGTGCCAGCGTGTGTGTTGCTGGTTGACAAGGCCGTGCGCGGCTGCGCAATCAACGGCCTCGTGCCTGCGATTGTTGCGATCAATGGGGAGTTTAATGGTCCCTCGTTCGCGGAGGGCGAACTCAAGATCATGTGCGCGAAGCTCGGCGTGGAAGCTGCGAGTGGGCTTACCAGTGTGCTGCATCTCGTTACGGAGATTGAGGTGGAAGACCACGAGCACGCAGCTGACCATGCGGACGAGCACGCGGCTGACGAGAACAAAGAGAAGAGTGAAGGGGAAGAGAACCGCGACGAGAATAAGGGCGCGGACTCCGGGAAGGAGGGTGAGCAGGGTATGGCTAGCCGTGCCGGGGAGTAAACACCCTGGGTGCTGTCTGGTTGCTTGTTGACCGTGGATGGTCTTGACTACAGGGGTTGATGACAGACGGCAGAGGCTGATTAAAAAGAACTGAGCATAAAACCAACAAAACCGATTGACGCAACAAAGGGCGCAGTGCCATCATCCACACTGCGCCCTTTTTGTTTTTTTTTGTTTCCTTAGTCGGCCCCGCCTGTGCCTTCCTCCCCTTCAACCTCTCCATCCCCATACTCCATGAACTCATCAATGAATTTCGCGAAGAACTTGGGTACAGTCTGGGCGACGTTCCAGATGGGCGGGTACTGCTTCAACAAGCCGATGAGGGTTTCGGTCCCCGCGTCCACAATCTGCGCGTAGACCATCTTCCCGTCAGGGCGGCTGTTCACCAACCACTCCGCGAAGGCATCGCCGGGTAAGCGGTTCTGGATGTGGTTGACGAGTGCGGGCGTTATGTCCTGGAGGAATTGGAGGTACATGTTGGCTGTGGGGTCGGTTCCGTCAACGGGTGCCTCGGGCTGTGTGGGCATCTCGATTACGTTAGGCTGCATTGTGGCCGGGGGCTGTGCGGGCGGGTTGGGATTTGCGTTAGGCCGCATGCCGGGAGGGAGGTGTGCGTATGGGTCAGGTACGACCGTTGCGGGCTGGGGGGCTTGGCGAATGGTTGCGCCGGGTGCCTGCGTGGGTTGACCCTGCTTGCTGATCTGCATCATCTGTGTCGCGCGGGTTGCGATTACAGCGCCATGCTCGAAGAGTTTAGGGAGGGCGTCCACGATGATTTCCATGGTGCTTCGTTTTCCGCCTCCGCGTGGGGAGTCGTCGGCGTCGCTGCCTCCAGCGGCTCCCATGCCGAAGAGATCGCCAAACACTTCTTTCATGCCCTTGAACTCCGCGAGTTGTTCAGCGAAGGACTTGGGTGCGGATGCGGGGGCGTGTTGCTGGTTCTGCATGGCAAGCATGCGTTCTTCGAGACGCTCGGCGCGGCGAATGGCTTCCTGTTCCCTACGCTCGGCGGCTGCGAGCATCTGGGCCATGAACTCCTTCATGCTGCTGTCCTGTGGCGCAGGCTTGGGGGATAACTTCTCAATCAGTTCGGTTACCTTCCCGATTGACTCGATGGGATCAGGGATTGCGGTGCGTTCGTTCCTGATCATCTCCAACGCCGTGTGCATTGTACTCTCCAGCATCTTCATGCCGGTCATCGCGGCGCGGCTGTCCTCGCTGATCGGCGCAGGGGGTGGAGGCGGCGGGGGTGCAGCCTGCTGAACCTCCATCAGCTTGTCTGACATACGCTCGATTGTGTCTGCCAGAATCTTCGTGCTCTCTGCGTTTGCTGCCATCTCTTCATCCTCTCTCTGTTCGCCTTCACTTGGTAGTCTGCCGGTTGATCTTGCCCACCGAACAAAATCACGGTTCTGTGGGTCGTCTTCGCACAGGTAGCGGAGATCGAGTATGGGCGGGAAGTTCACCATGTCGCGCACGCTGATGTTTACGCATTGTGCGCGGTTGGTGGCGAGTTCGTTGAACATCATGCGGTAGTCGCCACTCCCCCACAGGCGGGCGATACTGTCTTTCCAGTGCTCGGGGTCGATGGGGCATGCGCCTTCTAACTTGTCGATGTTGACTGGGGATTTCTTCCCACCGGGTACATCGAATTTGCGGAAGTCGCACACAGGCCAGTCGCGATAGACATAGACGCTGATGCGGCTTTGTTGGTCGGGTTCTTTTATGGATTTCCAGTAATCAAAGAACTCGTATGGTTTGTTGAACCACTGCTTGGGAGGGGCTGGAAGGATGAGGGCGCGGCTGGGAGCCTCGCGGGTGTTAATTGCTTTGGAGGGGTCGAATGCTTTACGAGGGCGACCGCTGCCGGGGCGGGGTCCACCTCGCTTTTTCATTACCTTCAGGCCGGTGTGCGGTTTCGCACTGGCTGAAGTGTCAGACGCTTGCACGTCTGCGGGTGGGGGTGTTGCTGCTGTTTGATTTGATTCGGCGTTGTAATTGATTTCATTTGGGGGTGCTTCTGTTGCTGTAAGTTCCGATGTTATCAATACTTTGCCTCCTTTCACCTGCGTATGGTAGTTGGTTTTCTTCGATTTGTCAATTTTACATATACATACTAGAAGGGAAGTTGTAAACCAAAAGGGGTTTGTGGGAACTTGGCGTCGTTGCTGTTCGTGCAAACAGACGCGGCCCAAATGCAGCGCCACACAGGCGCGGCGGGTGCGCTCGTCCCCACGAGGCGCGGGGGTGCTTCCCTCCGACACCCCCGCCATCTCTCAATGGGTCCGAACTCAATGGGTCCAAGCACCGGAGGTCGGGAATGAGAGTGAGAACGGGCGGGCGCGGTCTGCGTGGATTGGGGTGGACGGGGACGTGCGCGAATCCGTCAGTGTCCAGTGCGGAGTATGCAGGGTATGCGGTTTTCTGCAAACTGCCGATGGCGGATGTTACGTACGCTGGGGTTACTCCGGTTGGGCCGGGTGCGCCGGAATTGCCGGTACCGCCTGCCGGTGGATTTAAGACTGTTCAGGAGGCGCAGGCGTTTTATGCAAGTGCTGATAGTCAAGCGGCCCAGTTGGCTCACCAGGCGGCGCTGGCGAATCAATCGACCCCCGATAAGATTGCTGCGGCTGCTGCACAGCGTGCGGCTGATCAAAGTCAACAGAGCACGGCGGTTGTTACTGTTGCGCAGCCGGTTTCAAGCCCCAGCCCAACGGCGGTAGTGGTCGCGAGTGCGCCGCCGATCATGGCAAGCCCCTACACAGATTCGCAGTTAGCTGCGGGCGTAAATACGATTCAGTACTCGTCTTCGATTCCGGGTGATCAGCTTACAAGAATTAGTGGGCAGGTTAATGCGAACCTCGCGCAGTATCAGCGGCAGGGGATTAATGAGGGCAGTGTGCTGGCCTACATGCTGGGGTTGGGAAGCGGGCAACCTGAGGGCGCAGTGGTTGCGCCGGGTGGTACGAGCTACACGGTCGTCGGCGGGAAGTTTGTGTTGACGAGTTCGATTCCGGCTCCGAGTTCGGGAACGACAACGAGCAGCGGGGCGACAACGCCGTTGACTCCCGTGGCCGGTGGGAGCGTCGTGGTGGATTCGAGCGGGCAGGTCTCGGCGGATTCGAGTTTTCCACTGTTGCCGGTCTTGATCGGCGGCGGGCTGCTTGCTTTCTTCGCATTGGGGAAGAAATGACGTCTATCTTTATATATAAGCTCAAGGCCGGTTTGGGAGTCAGACATTGACACTCACGCAGGGGATGGTTGAGCATCCGGATTTTGACAACGCGCAGTTGAACTATCGCGCGGAGCGCTTGCCGGAAAGCGGTGATGGGCAGGTTGCGGTAACGATTCGGAAGATGTGTCAGTACGTATTGGAGGACTGCGTTAGTCCGCTTATTGCGGAAGACGCAGCGGAAGCCGTCCGGGAAGGGAATGGTGATCCAGTTCTAGGGGCGTTCAGGCTTGCCAATAAGCGGATTCGATTCCAGCAGGATTCGTATACGGGGAGATGGGGCGGGCCGGGGGTTGTTGAGGTACTGATCCGTCCGGTTGACATTTGCTTGTTTGGGAAACAGCACATTGTTGTTCCGGGGGACTGTGACGACTTCAGCATGTATGTGGCATGCTTGCTCATTGCGAACGGGGTTCCGTGTTCGTTTGTTACGGTGGCGGCGGATGATCGTGATCCTTCTGCCTACAGTCATGTGTACGTGGCTGCGTATCCGGATGGGAAGAGGAAAGCGGTTGACGCGAGTCATGGGAAGTTCGCTGGGTGGGAAGTGGCGAATAAGTTTGGGAAGTGCCGGGAGTGGCCGGTTGAGGCTGCGAGTGTTGGGGCGTTTGGTGGTGGGATGGACTGGGGCACGCTGCTTTTGATTGCAGCGGTTGCCGGTGGCGCGTGGTGGTACTTCACGCATAAGGATCAGTTCAGTATTGGGTCGATTGTGAAAAGTCTTTGGGGTGATGAGTGAGCGTGAAGCTGCATAACTTCGCGTCGGAGGACCGGGTTGTTAAGGTTCTCGCGTTTCATTGTCCCGGTTGTGGGTTTGATCATGTGTTCACGGTCGGGCCGATGGATAACAAGGGTGGCCCCCGGTGGGAGTGGAATGGGAGTGTGGAGCATCCTGAGTTTCACCCCTCGCTGCTCATCAATGGGCATGATGCGGCGACACGTTGCCACCTGTTCATGAAGCATGGCGCGATTCAGTTTTGTCCCGATAGCTTTCACGAGCTTGCAGGGAAGACAGTTGAAATTCCTGATTGGGAGAGTGCGTAATGCCTTTCAGTGCGCGGCAGGTGCGGGCGAGTTTGCAGAGGAACAGTGCGGTGATTCAGGGCGTGCATGGGCTGGGGTGCGCCGGGTGTGGCGGCGGATGTGGGATGGGTGATTACGACCCCAGTACGGATTACTCAACGCTGAGTGCTCCGGATATCCCTGGTGGGTATGGGTCGATTGATCCGGTTGATGTTTACATCCCGCCTGCGCCCTCGGGTAGTTCGTATGCGCCGCTGACTTCGGTGCTCACGAGTTTGACGAATGCGGCGGCTACGCGGTTGGCGGTCCCGCAGTTGAATCCGGGGCAGAGTATCACGAAACTGGCGAATGGGTCGGAGGTGCTGACGCAGCAGGCGCAGGGGTATCCGCTGGGTGCGAGCACGGCGAATCTGGGGCTGAATGCAAGTGGGGATAGCGGGATGCTGTTGCTGCTCGGTGGGCTGGCGCTGGTGTTTGTGATGGGGAGTAAGAAATAACATGGCATCCTTCAAAGCTGGCAAGTACGAAGTGTTCATTGAGCGTGTTCGGATCAATCGTCAAGGATACGCTGGCGGGAAGTACGGCAGTTACTACGGCGTTACGGGGCAGGATGTGTTTCGTTATGATACTCATCCGTTTGATTATGCGCTTGCGGGCGAGATTCGCGCATCAGACATGAAGGAAGCCAAGGCACGAATTATGCACATGGCGAAGTTTCAGAATGAAATCAACGCGCCGAAGGAGAATCCGCGGGCTGCATCCTCCACAGCCGTCACGATGAAGAAGGTTGGCGATAACTACAACGTCTGCGTTGGTGGAACTCGCGTGGGGAGCTTCCCGAGTAAGGCTGAGGCTGAGATTTACGGTAGGCATCTACTGAAGACGAGGACAGCAAACCCCCGACAGCATCGTGCGGTAGCACCCTATGGTGTTAACCGAAAGCAGCAGAAACTTCTATTTCAGGAGTTGCAGAGCAAGGGTCAATATCGAACGCTCGATGAAGAGCAGGCATATCGTGAGATGTTGGCAAAGAAGCGGAGGAGGAAGTAACCGTGATCTCCCCCCGTCCACGCTCGAAGTTCGCCCCCTCCGCTGGCAGCAGCGTTGTCATCGGCAACGGCCTCCGTGGGGTTGGCGCTGCTTATGAGATTTCGCAGGGGTGCATTACTTACTTCGATCCAAACACGGGTGAAGCGATCTATGACGCGAACGTGTCAGGCAACTGCCTGCCACCTGACACTGGCGCGGATGACGCACTCGCGCAGTGGGCTGCGAGTAATCGGAGCGATTCGAATACGGCAGTATTGAATGCGCAGCTTCTATCAGGCAGTGCTGTGAAGAGTCAGGATGCGACGGGCGTGTGCGGGGCGCTTGGGATTCCATGCCCCACTAATATTCCATCGCCACTCAGCGCCAACGCCTCCCTGCTCATTCTCGCCATTGCAGGAATTGTTCTACTCGTGGCGGTGAAGAAGTAATGTACTCGATTCGATCAAAGGGAATGGGTGATGCTCAGGCCACGCGCGATATCAATACCGGGGTTACTACTGCGGGTGCGTTGATTGGTGCGGCGGCGCAGGGTGGGTTGCTTACGACCATTGGCATTGCGGCCTCGGCGGTTCCTTTGATTGGTGCGGCGGTCTTGGGCGTTACTGCGCTGGTGTCTGCGTTTCACATCGGGCAGGGCTGTGGGTCCACCTGTACGTTAAGCACGCAGGTGGTTGAGCAGGTGATTCCCGTGATGCAGCAAAATCTTGCCGCCGCACAGGCGCAGCTTGCGCAGAACGGTGGGTGCTTGACTCAGCAGGAACAGGCGCAGTTGCTTTCAAACTTCGATCAATTGTGGAACTCGATTGTGCAGGGGTGTACGCAGGTTGGCGGGCAGGGTGGCAAGCAGTGTATTGATGATCGAAAGCGCGGCGGGAAGTATGACTGCTTCAAGGATTTGAGAGATCCAATCTCTGCGATGCCGGTGTGTACGGCGGCTTCAGTGGCCTCGGCTGATTCGGTGGTGGGTGACTTAACGAGCGCGAGTGTTGCCGGGATTCCCCTGCTGCCGCTTGCAGCCGTTGTTTTGATTGGGTTTGGATTGATGGAAGGGAGTAAGTAATGGAGGGTAAGAATCTTTTGCTGTTGGGCGTTGGCGGGTATCTGCTCTACCACTTCATGAATACGAGCGCACAGGCCGCGCAGCAGTCAGCGGAGCCGTTGACTACGACCGCCAATGGGGCGGGGGTTACGGTGAGTTCGCAGGCTGGGCCGGTCCCGGTCGCCCCAACGCTGCCGGGGACTGTTACTGCTCCCCCTGCAACTACACAGGTAACTGCAAGTGTCTTACAGCAGAAGGCGGCTGAGGCTGGGTACCCCGCGCCGCAGATGTTTACTGTGTGGCAGTGGAATTACTTCTATGCGCAGTTGACTGGGGTGGGGAA
>Ga0207705_10002103_pt1 | contig 15484 bp, 9 predicted proteins | sample KBSC13metaG_FD_184314 | JGI IMG/M metagenome (GOLD analysis project Ga0207705, IMG submission 184314) | Corn rhizosphere microbial communities from Kellogg Biological Station, Michigan, USA - KBS C1-3 metaG (SPAdes) (version 2) | ecosystem: Host-associated > Plants > Roots > Rhizosphere > Soil ...
CCGCTAGCCCTGGCGGTGTTGCGGCAGATGCTCGTCACCTCCCCGGATCTGGAGGTTGTGGGCGCTGCTACGGGTGGCCTCGAAGCGCTAGAGATGATCCCCGCGCTCCAACCGACGGTGATCTGCGCCGATTATCATATGCGTGGGATGAATGGGTTGGAGTTCACACGGCAGGTCATGGCCCGGTTTCCGCGACCGATCCTGGTGGTAAGTTCGGCGGTAGGCGCGAACGATACCGACCGCGTCTTCGCCCTGCTCGAAGCGGGGGCGGTAGACGTTTTTCCGAAACCCCGCGGTGGGCGGGATACTGACGCGCAATCCGCAGAACTGTTCGTCAAAAAGGTGAAGATCGTGGCCGGTGTCTGGGTTCGGGGCAGACTTCCCAGAGAAACGGTCCCGGCCACGCGTTCAGCCAGGCCCGCATTGCCGCCGCCTATCCCTCCGACGCGTGCGATGCAGATCGTCGTCATGGGAGCCTCGACCGGGGGGCCGCAGGCGCTGCAGACGATCCTATCGCAGTTGCCGCGTCGCTTTCCGCTGCCGATACTCTGCGTGCAGCATATCAGTTCCGGCTTCCTGGGGGGACTGGTGAGTTGGCTGGGAGCGCATTTCGCGGGCAAAGTCCAGATCGCGCGCATCGGAGAAATCCCTGCCCCCGGACATGTCTACTTCCCGCCCGAGAATTCGCATCTGGTGATAGACCGCGGAGGTCGATTACAAGCCTCATCGGCGCCGGCCTATGAGGGACATCGGCCTTCGGTCAATGTCACTTTTCTCTCGGCAGCCGCACACTACGGCGACGCCGCCATCGGTGTGCTGTTGACCGGCATGGGACGTGATGGAGGCGATGGAATGGCGGCTCTGGCACAGGCCGGCGCGTGGACCATCGCGCAGGATGAGGCGAGTTGTGTGATATTCGGCATGCCCGGAGATGCCGTCGAACGTGGAGCGGCACGCGCGGTGTTGCCGTTGACTGAGATCGCGCGCGCCCTGATCGCCGCAGCCGAACTTGCACCGCACGCATTCGGAGAGAAGAACCCGTATGGAAACCAGTAACACCCCAAAGACCATTCTCGTTGCGGACGACAGCGCGATCGCGCTGCTGATGCTGTCGCGTCGGTTGTCCGGCGCAGGCTATCGCATCGTCACGGCCGTGGACGGAATTGAGGCCGCACAGCGGGCGTACAGCGAAACGCCGGATCTGATCGTGCTCGACATCACCATGCCACGTATGAACGGTTATCAGGTCTGCCGTCTGCTCAAGCGTGATCCTGTCGTCGCCCATATCCCGGTCATCATTCTCAGCGCCGCAGACGAGCGCGGGACGGAGTTCTGGAGCCTGCGCACCGGCGCGGATGCGTTCATGACGAAAGGCGCGAACCCCACCGATCTGCTGCCGACTGTCGAAAGATTATTGGCGCAATCCTCCATGCGTTCACCGGAGGGCGACGCTTCCGTTGCGATGACAGCGCGCAGGCCTGCTCTGGGGCCGGAAGAGATTCTGTCCAAGGTGTGTGCCTTGATGGATGATGAACTCTACGCCACGACCATCCAGCGCATTGAATTGAAGACCATTCAGCAGAACCTGCGGGACGGCGTGTTGACACTCGATCTCAGCCATCGGGTGACCGCCGCTAATCAAGCGCTCTGCCATATGCTGGGGGTAGAAGAGCAAGAACTGTTGGGGAAGGACTGTACGCTTGCGCTGGGAGAGTTGGCCGGAGCCTGTACGCAGGAAGCCCTGGAAGGGGCGATCGCAGGAAACGGCGGAGAAGGGCAGGACTCTGAAATCCGTTCCCGATCCGGAGAGACAACGCCTGTCGCCATCAGCGCTCTTCCCTTGCGTGATTATCTGGGTGTTACGGTCGGGGGCGTCTGTCTGTTCCAGGATATCACACGGCGCAAAGAGGTCGAGATGCTCTACGAGCAGATGCGTGCCCTCGACAAAGTGAAGAACGACCTGACGCACATGATCGTACACGACCTGCGCACCCCGCTGACCTCTTTACTGACGGGTCTGATGACCTTGCAGGGTTCCCGATCTCTGGACGAAATGGAGAACGAACTTCTCGCGATCTCCGTCTCGGGGGGACACACCCTGCTCGGCATGATCAACGACCTGCTCGACATCAGCAAAATGGAAGACGGCTCCCTCAGTCTGGAGAGATCGCCGATCGCGCTCGCAGAGATCACTCAGGAGGCGTTTCAACAGGTGACCTCCTTGGTAGAGGAGAAAGCCCTGACACTGCAATCGCAGATCGCCCCGGAGATTTCGGCAGGGATGCCCGACGCTTCCGCACTCTGCGCAGATGCCGACAAAGTCCGGCGCGTTCTGGTCAATCTATTGGGCAATGCGATCAAATTTACGCCCCGCTCCGGTGTCATTACGGTCTCTTCCTGCATCGACTCCGACCGGAAAGCCGTCGTCGTCCGCGTCCGTGACACCGGCGAAGGAATTCCCAAAGAGGCTTTTGCTCGGATCTTCGACAAGTTCGGGCAGGTGGAGACGCGTACGGCAGGTCGCACCATGTCGACCGGCCTCGGCCTGACGTTCTGCAAGTTGGTGGTCGAAGCGCACGGCGGTCAGATCTGGGTCGAAAGCGAACCCGGAGAAGGCAGCACCTTCTCCTTCACCCTCCCAATCACCACAGACTGTTGAAGGGGAACAGATGCGTGGCGAAGAGCGTACAAGACGTATTCATGTGCGGTGGGGTGAGGGGAAGAGACTTTGCACATTCGGTATGGGAGCGTCGCGCTTCGTCTGCTGTCGGCTGCCGCGGTAACCGCTCTCGTCGGTATTGGTTTGGTTGGACTGCAGCCTACACTGGGAAACCATGCCGCCGCGCAGCCCAGAGGACAGGAGGACCTGACGGGATTTCTGACACGGGCAACGCGGGCCGTCAATTCGAGACATTTTGATGAGATCAGTCCCCTGATCGGTGAGGGCGCCGCCCGAACCTTCGCCTGGGTGCCGGATGCGCGTGAAACGTGGCAGGGAGCGTCTCTCGCGGTACCGGCAGCGACCGCGAACTCCGGCGCTCCCGCAGCTCCCGGAGAGATGCTGGCGGTCTTCCATGCCTGGCACTCCTGCCAGAGCGACGGCGATCATGTCCATCGGCTCCTCCACTCGGCCCAGGGATGGCGGCTCGGGCCTGAGATACCGGAGACGGAGACGCTGGGCTTCCGTGTACGGAATCATGATCTGAACGTCACGTTCGACCTTCCCGCCAAGAACGTCACGGTGACCGATACGATTCAGGCCGAGCGGACTACGGAGACGGTCCCTCCGTTTGGACTTTTACGAATCTCCCACGATTTCCACATCGAGTCCATCACCGTTGCGGACGCTGCCGACAAGCCGCCGGTCTCGTTCCATCAGGCGGGCGGTATCGTTGCGTTTGCTCCGCCGGCGGGACGTAAATTCGCGCTGTCGCTGCACTACACCGGGCATCTCGACAACCGGGAGAGCGACTACATTCGGACGGACGAAGCGGTGCTCTGCTCCTACTGGTATCCGCACATCGGGCGTCTGCCCGCGCGCACCAGCGTTACGGTGACGACGCCGCCGGAATGGAAAGCCATCGCGCAGGGGGAAGTCGTGCGTGAGGCTCAGACGCCGGACGGCGGGAACTCGGTGACCTTTCGTAATGAGGTTCCCAACTGCTTCTACACGCTGGATGTCGGACGCTACACCATTACCTCCAGGAAGGTCAAAGAGCGTACGCTTTCGGTCTATCAACTGCGCGCGAACCTGGCGCTGGCGCAGGCCTGCCTCGACAGGCTGGCCGCCGCGATGGACTACTATGAGCATAACTTCGCTCCCTTTCCCTATACTCGTTATGCGGTCGTCGAGACCCAGGGCGCGTTTGCCGGGGCGCTCGAAGCCTACTCTTTCGCCACCTTTGGACCGAACACGCTCCCGGAACTGATCCCGCACGAGTTCGCGCATACCTGGTGGGGCGGGATGATTCCCTGCACGTATACGCACTCCATGTGGGACGAAGCGTTCGCCGAATACTCCGACGACCTGTTTACGCGCTCCCACCCGCCCGCGAATCAGAACACCTCTCCGGTTCCGCCGACAGCGCCTCGCCTCTTCGCTGAGCGCCGCAGGAACGCGGAAGCCTACGCGTCGGTGGCGGTGGCGCAGGCGTACGATACAGAGGACGATCACCACATCGCCGCCGGATACGAAAAAGGCCATCAGGTGCTCAAGATGCTGGAGACGCACCTTGGACAGGCGATGATGCTGCGCTGTATGCGGCGGTTCTTCGCGGATCATCCAAAAGGCGAAGCCGCGGACTGGCGGGAGTTCGAGGCCGCCGTGCAGAGAGAGACTGGAACCGACTATCGCTGGTTTTTTGCCGAGTGGCTGGAGCGTCCCGGCGTGCCGACGCTCGCCCTCACTCATACGACCTATCATAAAGACACGCAAGGCTATCTGGTCGAAACGGATGTGGTGCAGGAGAAAACCCCGTATCGTCTCGAAGTGCCGATCGTGCTGGAGATGACGGGAGGGCAGCCGCTCAAGGTGACCAAAGAGATCGACGGCGCGACGACTCATCTGACGTTCCGTATCACCTCCGTACCGACGCGGATGCGCCTGGATCCGAAAGGGGAGGTGTTGTTTGCGCCGCCTGCCAACAGCACTTCCTTCACTGATCCAACTCTGTTCACCTTCAAGCAGCCATGAGCGCCGCCCTTCCGCCACACTTCCGAAACTCCCGGAGGACGTCTGGCGAGAAATACGCTCGATGACCACCACACCACGCGTCCGAACCTCCGCCCGGATTCGGCCCGGTTTGCTGGGTGGCAGGGTAAACTAAAGAGAACGTCCTTGCAAGAAGGCGGAGATCTGGGTTCCGTCGTGTGAATGGAGTGTGATTGTGCAGCAAGCCGAAGCCAGAGCCGCATCGAGAGCGGTTTTGCGGTTACCGGAGTTTCGTTTCCTGTTGTGTGCCAACGGTCTTTCCACTCTGGGCGGACGCGCATTGGCTGTGGTGATCGGGTATCAGATCTATCACCTGACCAAAAACCCATTCTATCTGGGTCTGCTGGGTCTCTTCGAGGCGATTCCGGCGATTTCGCTGGCACTGTTTGGGGGCCATGTCGCCGACCGCAGCGATCGGCGGCGGATCGTGCTCATCACGCAGTCCGTCTCGGTGCTATGCGTGCTCTGTTTCGCCTTCTTTTCCACCCTGCCGCACACTTCCATCGAGCAGAAAAAGTCCGCGCTCTATGGCCTCTATCTGATCACCTTTCTGGCAGGAATCGCACGCGGGTTCGCCGACCCGGCCTCCACGGCGTTCGAAGCGCAGGTGATTCCACGGGAGGTCTATGTCTATGCTTCCGGTTGGACTTCCAGCGTCTGGCAGGGTTGCGCGATCGTGGGGCCGGCGTTTGGCGGAATCGCCTACGATCTGTTGGGGGTGCGGAACACCTACCTCGCCATAGCCTGTCTGTACGGGTTTTCGCTGTTCTGCATGTCGCGTATCGCGCCGAAGCCGATCCCGGTGCCGGAAGAGGGCGAGTCGATCTGGCAGAGTATCGCCGTCGGGGTGAAGTTTGTTCTGCACAACCAGGCGATCGTCGGTTCGATGGCGCTCGATCTGTTCGCGGTGCTGTTCGGTGGGACCATTGCCCTGCTGCCCGTCTTCGCCTCCGACATCCTACACGTCGGCGCGAAGGGCCTGGGATTTCTGAACGCCGCGCCGTCGATCGGGGCGCTGCTGGTCGCGCTCTGGTCTACCCACCATCCGCCGATCCGCCATGCCGGGCGCAACCTGATTTTCTGCGTCGCCGGTTTCGGTCTGGCGATCATCGCGTTCGCCTTATCCAAGAACTTCTATTTCTCGCTCTTCGCGCTGTTCTTGACGGGGATTTTCGATGGAGTCAGCGTGGTGGTCCGGCGCTCGGTGCTGCGTCTGCTCTCTCCAGAGAGTATGCGCGGTCGAATCGCCGCCGTCAACTGGATCTTTATCGGCGCTTCCAACGAGATCGGCGCGTTCGAAAGCGGCATCGCCGCCAGTATCCTCGGCACGGTGCGTTCGGTCTGGGTGGGCGGTATCGTCACGCTCCTCGTCGTGGCGACTACGGCGGCGCTCGCGCCCAAACTGCGCCGCCTGAACCTGGAGAACCCCGAGGAATCGTAGGAGATGGCCCTAGGAATTTTAGGAGATCGATTTAGATGGTAAGATTGACCCAACCGTCGGTGCTGTTCTGTCTGCTGACCGCCATGTTTGCCGGTGTCGCTACGGCGCAGACTCCGACGGCTACCGACGTGCCGCTGCTGCACTACACGACGACGTGGATCGGGAACTCGTTTGGGGGCACCAAAACCGCAGGTCTGCGCAATCGCAAGCATGTGCAGTTGGACGTTCGGGCCATGGTTGTGACGACCGATGGCACCTGCTATACCGCGACCGGTTGGGATGAAGACGGCTCAGAGATCGGCATCTATCGGGATGGCGATGTCCTCGGCAGCGCGGGACATACGCACGGCTGGGGCTACAACGGCGGCAATGCGGTTACGGCGAGCAAAGACTACCTCTTCTTCGCGCAGACGGTCGGGAACGAAGGCGGCGGACTGAAAGGCGCGGATACCTGGCCCGCAAAAGGCCGGGTCTGGTACGGGATCTCCCGTCGCCGCCGGGATGGCTCTGCGGCTCCCTTCGAGGGCGGCAAGGGCGGAGACGGAGACACCCTGCGCGGCGTCTTCCTGCCGATCAACGACGTTGCAGAGGGCACGAACGCCGAGATCACCGGTTTGGCGGCGGATACGCAGAACCATCTCTTTGTCAGCGATCCTTCCAATGGGCAGATCAAGGTCTACGATACCGAGAAGATGACCCTTCTGCACTCCTGGCGCGTCGCCCGGCCCGGTGCACTCGCGGTCAACAGCAAAGGCGAACTCTGGGTAGCGCAGTCGGCCGGTGTGGGGGAAGCGACCGCTCGTATCCTGCACCTCAATGCCAACGGCCTCTCCATGCCGGACGGGGTCGTGCTGGAGAAGGAGGTCACGCCAGGAGGGATCTGTCTGGATGGTACCGGTCATCTCTACGTGACCGATCGAGGGGTAGGGCAGCAGATTCTCGTCTACGATACGCATAACGTCCCGCCGGTCCAGAGCAAAACGATCGGCGTACGCGGCGGCATCTTCGCCGGAAGGGGCGGCGAGATCGGGCGGGATGGAGCGTTGCGTTTCAACGATCCCGTCGGCGTCGGGGTCGATGGCACGGGCAATCTCTATGTCTGCTCCCGAGGCTCCGTCGCCGGGGGCGGGACCGTTCTGGAGAGCTACGACGAGGACATCCGGCGTCTCTGGAGGCTAGAGGGTCTCTCCTTCATCGACACCGCCGATGTCGATCCGGCAAGCGACGGCGTCCATGTCTACACGAAAGACAAGCACTTCGTGCTGGATTTCAGCAAATCGGGCGGTCACGAGGCGACCTACCGGGGCTACACGGCCAATCGCTTCCGCTATCCGGACGATCCGCGTCTGCGCTCCGGCGACTGCGGCGTCTTCTTCCGGCGTATCCAGGGCAAACCGTTTCTCTTTGTCACCGATATGTACTCCGGCGGCCTGCGCCTCTACCGCTTCAAAACCGACAGCGATGGGGAGTGCGCCATCCCGTCCGGCTACTTCGCCAAACAGCACGCTAAACCCGATCCGGCCGTCTCGAAACAACCCTGGCCACTCACCCAGCCCGCAACCGGCGAATGGATCTGGCGGGACAAGAACGGCGATGGCGTTCTCGATCCCGACGAATACGACAGCAAACCGACCAACGCGCCCGGCCTCTGGGGATGGTGCGTGGACAGCCAGGGCAGCGTCTGGCAGGCTACCGAACACGACGGCATCCGTAAGTTCACCGTGCAGGGATTAGACAAATTCGGCAACCCGATCTACACCTACGCCGCCATGGAGACGGTCCCGACTCCGTCCCTCTTTACCGAACTATGCCGTGCCGAGTATGTGCCGGAGACCGATACCCTGTTTCTGTCCGGCTACACCACCGACCATCCTCATACCGGCGGAGAGTGGGGGATCGTCGGAACCGAGATCGTCCGCTTCGAGAACTGGAAGCAGGGCAATCGCACCCCAGCGGCCCGCGTCGTTCTGCCCTACGACGGCTTAAAGGACGCCAAGAAGTTCATCAAATCCTTCGCTGTCGCCGGAGACTATCTGTTCGCAGGCGAAGGCCGCGAACCCTGCGCCATCTACGTCTACAACGCCAGGACCGGCGCACCCGTCGGCAAACTCCAACCCGATGCCACCGTCGGCTCCAACAGCGGCTGGCTCGACTTCCCCTACGCCGTCCGCGCCTTCAAGCGCGCCAACGGCGAATATCTCATCTTCGCCGAAGAAGACCTCGACGCCAAAGTCATCCTCTACCGCTGGAAACCATAAGCGAAAGGTACTCGGCATAGTTGTCGGCGAAATAATCGCCAATCGCTCAATAATTTTCTGTGTGTGGGCACCTGGGATAGTTAGAGCATCCCAGGAACGGGCCGCGTCGCCCTGTTCGCGCTTTCATTATCCCGGTACAATCGCGCAATAGGCAGGGTTGACCAATACGAGTGCTTGCGCTTTTACCACGCTGTATTGGTGAATTACGACGTGCATCGCGCGCGTTTAAACTGCCTCCACATGCCACTTCGCACTCGAAATAGATACCAAAGCGTCCATCCTTCCAGATCGTTGTACCCCCACATATCGGGCAAATCGGGTTTTCTGTTCCTCCCCACTTGACACTCGGATCTTTGTTTCCAAGTGGAGTTGAAACTAATCGAACCACTTGTTCACATGCAGCGCTACCTGGAATTCGGAGCATGCTTTCACTGGTGTCTCGATGAGACAAAATATTCAAGGATCCATGCCACAAGACCTTCCCGTCTATCATAGCAATCTTTTGGTGCATTCGGGCGTGAAGATCGACTGAAACGCCCAATTTTCGCAATGCTGCGATAACATCGGTCGCTCCTTCATCCAAGATCTCTCCTTGGTCTCCAGGTGGACGGGAAACCACCCGAACAGCAGCACCACGCGCAATTGCCGCACGAAAGTATTCGATCCATCGACTGCATCCACTTTGGGTCAGGAATGGCGAGAAAACGACCAATGAGTCCTTCACTGCTGTCAGATCTTGAATAAATGCCGGATAGAATGTGCCCTCCGTAAATACTCCTGTGGCACCGTCCGTAAAATCAAGTTGACCTATAGTTTTCGGGCCAAGGGTATCTAGCCATGTTTCGTCGCCGAGCGCTAATAGTTCCTCCGCATTTAGTTGTTCTCCATGCGTTCGAAAATGCTGAAGCAACAGTGGCGTTATCCCTGAAGGGGGAGATTTTGATGTCAGGTATTCAAAATTGGCCATTAGAACGACATGCTCGCGTGCGCGGCTTATGGCGACGTTAAGAAGGCGAGCTCCTGTATCCTCACGCTCTTTTGCTTTCATGAACTGTCCGAGTATAGTTCCAGGGGAGTCGGTCAGGTCCACCAGCATCGCGTCTTTCTCATTTCCTTGAAAGCTGTGAACCGTAGCCGCAAATTTCAATCCCTCCGGACCAAGTTTGTCTTGTAGTAAAGCTTGGAGCAGTCGCGTTTGAGCAGCATAGGGTGCAACAACCCCTAGGGCATCTCCTGGGTGATGCGCACCGCTAATATAGCCTTGCGCATGCAAGCGTACCGCGATATTCCGAACCAGAACAGCGTGCATGAGATTGTAACGTGAATGAGTTCCAATTCGGAGTGCGGACCATGGGTGCAGTTCTGTAGTATCAACATAGTGTAACGGACTTCTGCCGAACGGGAAATCGCGTCCCTGTCGTTTTTTGACGCTTATATGAGTCTGTAACGGATGGTCTTGATAGGCGAGTGTGTTCACAACTGTACAGATGTCTTCATGCATGCGGTATTGAGTGCGTAGTGCCACGAGATGGGGTACCTTCGCGCCTCTCTTTACGGCTGAAGGTATGCCGGCTTGTTCAAAGGCATCCTTTGCGAGCCACTCTTTTGTCAGAGGCTCGTCGCTCGTGACAATAGGCGGTAGTTGTCGAAAATCGCCGGCGATAACAACAGATTCTTGCGCAAGTCCTGCTGCATAGAAAGTCATCGGCAACATAAGCATGGACGCCTCATCTACGACAACGACATCGAATTGCCGGGCGATCTGTCCCTTTAGGTAGGTTCTATAGACAGTGGTTGCCATGACCCGACACTGCTTGATGACATTCTCACGGAGCAGTTGAAGTTGTTGTTGTATGGCCTCCAACCGACGACAGATCGTCGCGATTCTGTCGGCGAGGTCTTTTAGTTTTGCTCGGCAATCTACCAGACCGGGATAGTGTGCGACTCGGGCCTCCTGGTCCTCTAATTTTCGTTGTGATGCCTCCATGGTGCTCTGTTGTACAGCGATACTATTTACCGTTGCAGCCAGGGCATGCTCTAAAGCCTTTCGTTTCACCTGTGCGGTTCTTAGTTCTTCTTGTAATCGGCCTGGATCTAAACGTGCAAAGAAGCGTCGGATAGATCCCATAGTGTTTGCTCGGCTCAATTCAGCATGCAAATGCTCAATTCTGGACCCTTCGGCTTCCATCTGGCGGCCTAAATCATTGTGTTCCCGACGCGCTGATGCAAGTGAAGCCTTTGCATGACCGGTTTGTACGCGCAAGTCTTCCGCTTGTTCAATTTCTTCAAGGGCTATCCGGATCGGTCGCGCTGCAGCTTCCAGATGTTCTTGTTGTGTGGCAAGGTCAAAACGTTCTTGTTCAAGATCTTGCGCTAGACGAGCAACGATTGCGTCTAAGACCACTCGATCACCATAATTCTCGTTTAGTTCCGGTTTGACCACTGGGCCAAAACGAATGACTGTACCGGACTGAAAACCACTGTCGGTTTGTAGACGTTCCGCAACTTTTTCAAGCGCGGTGTCTACTGCAACGTTTGTGTTCGATACTAACAACACTGATTTACCGGCACGGTAGAAGGCCTCTACAATACGGGCGAGCACCGTAGTTTTGCCCGTGCCGGGTGGCCCCCAGACAAAGGTCGTGTTGCTGCCGAAGGCTCGGTTAACACCATCTTGTTGCTCCCTATTTAGCTTCCCTCCGCCTAAGAATACCATCGAATCTGCCGCTCCCTCACGGCTGTCGATGGTCTGTTCTCCGATAACCCGCGCGGCTGAAGCATGATTAAAAGGCGCAATTCCAGTTCGAACTTCCTCCAAGCGCACTCGGAGGCGCTCAATTAGAAACGATTCATCGGTTACAATTACGGCGAATGGAATAGTAGTACCCAGGTCTTCGTCGAGTCCGATGAGGAGTATACCTTCACGGAGGGAGACAACTGTTCCATTCACCTCTTTACCGCTCACGATGATTTGAATGGGTGCATCATCACGAAATCGAGTGTCTTCAGCGACGGGAAATCTATAGATGGTCTGCCTCTCCGCTGTCCCCAAACGCTCGCCGCCACGTACGTCGATACGGCTTGCCCCTCCCTTCTTGCGAATGGCAGCGACTTCCAAGTCAAGCGCATTGATAAAATGGGTAAGGGGCTGACCCGTTCCGGCCATAAACTCTCCTCATGATGTCTGAGCGATCTACACCGCATCCTAAAATCGTATTTGCGTTACAGGTTTGATCTTTAAAGACCGTTAGGCGGGTTACGTGGCTGAATGACCAATTCATGGATTGGCATCCGAGGTTCAGGGCTGAATGTTTGTCCATAAATCTGCCGGAACATATCGGGCGATGTGTGCAGGGTTCGTCGTGGCTACAATGAGGGCTGGTGCAGTAATTCCCAGACTCAGGGCTTGTGCTGCGAGGATCACGTCACCGTCCAGGGCCTGTGGATCGGCAGTTGGCAATCCTGATCTTCGGATTTGGCCCCAGAGGCGTGCCGCTGTCGTGAGGTGGTCAGTAGTGAGTGGGAGGAAGCGTTGTGGTTGCAAACAGAAGGCTTTTAAGCGGGCTATCTGGCTCGTCGCCTCGCGCTGTTCCAGTTCGCGGAGCACTTCATAGTAGGAGATGGCTGGAACCAGTACCCGGTGTCCAGCCGCCTCACAATCGTTGATCCATTGATGGCAGTTGTCGGAGACTGTGGGTTGTGAGTTCCCAGGTCGCTTGGAAACGCTACTGGCAGGGAAAGTGTCCAGGATGATGACCATCAGCCCAGGCGCCTCAACTGTAAAACGTGGCTGTTCTCAGCGAGGCCCTTCTCAAGGTCTTCCCACAGATGGTCTTCTGCTTGTCGTTCTGCATCCGTCATCTGCGCATCTTCTGCTGCCCACTGTGCAAAGAGAAGCTGTGTCGGAACGTCGGGCATTAGCTGCGTGCCGTCCTGTTGCTGCCACGCGTGAAGTTTTGCATCAAGATCGTCAATCTCGTTCGTGGTAATGCCAGGCAGATGCTCTTGAAGCAGCTTCTTCGCCAATTCTGCCGGAGCAAGGCCAACGTGTTTTGCAGCTTCAGAAAGTTGCGCTTCTTCGTTTGGGGTCAGGTCGATAGTCAGGCTCATGGACGCACCTCAGGTCTGAACGGGGCACTATGTTGCCATCATTATACAGAGTCTGCCGATCCTGGTCAAGTTACTGGTTCCACTCAAAATCATCAGGTAGGTTTCATGGCTTCTGTTCTCCTTTGGGCGTGGTTGGCTTTGCTTGGGCTGCGGGAAGTGGGTCCATCAGGGGAAGGATGTCGGAGATTTTGCCGTCCGGGAGCAGGGCGAAACGAACGGTGAAGGTGCGCTCGGGCGTGACGGCGCGATATAGGGTGTAGGTCACGTTGGGTGTCTGCTCGATGCCAACATAGCGGAAATGCGTGATGTTCTTCAGCGCCGTCAGCCCCTCTCGCTGCATCTTGCCGCGCGGGGTGGAGAGAGGGCCGATCATCTCGGGTGCGAAGACCTTGGGGGAGAGATCGCCTTCCACCAGCTTATCGAGAGCGGCGTGCAGGCGTTTCCCACGCTCCGGATCCGGGTCGGTCTGCTCGGGGAGTACCGCCGCTTTGAGCGCAGGAACATAGCGCTGCGCCACCCCACGCGCCAGTCCGTCGGCATTCACCGGGTAGAGGTTCACCAGCACGATCACGCTCAGGTTGTCATCGGGAAAGCGGGTCAGGGTCGCGCTGTAGCCCCCGGAGTTGCCGGGATGCCAGATCACGCGATGTCCGTTCATACTGCCGACGAACCAGCCCAAGCCATAGGGACGCCTGCCGCCGCTCGGCAGTCGCAGTGCGGTCCACATCGCCTCATAGCTCGCCGGTTTCAGGAACTTATGTTCGCGCAGCGCCGCATCCCACTTCGCCATGTCCTCGACATTCGAGAGCCACAGGCCCGCTGAGAAGGCGGCGGTGGGCTTGGTGGAGGGACTGTTGACAAGGCGGGGTCCCAGCATCATATAGCGGGACGCGCGGCCCGGAGTGAGGGCGTAGGGATCGCACGAGACCGTATGCGTCATTCCCAACGGCGTCAGGATGCGCTCTTTGATGACATCCTCATAAGACTTCCCCGTCTCCTTCTCGATCAGCAGGCCGAGCAGGAAGAAGCCCGTATTGGTATAGCTGAAGGCGGAGCCAGGGGCGAAATCCATCGGCATTTTACCCAGCGCGTCCAACATCTTCTTGCCCTCGATCTCCTCCGTGATCGTGAACTCCGGAATAGTCGCGTATTCAGGCAGTCCGGAGGTGTGGTTGAGGAGCTGTCGAACGGTAATGTTCTTCCAAACCGCAGGAGTGTCGGGCAGGTGCTTACCGATGGGGTCTTCCAGGCCGACTTTGCCCTCTTCGACCAGCATCATCACCGTCATCGACGTCAACGATTTCGAGGCGGAACCGATCTCGAAGAGCATGTCCGGCTCGGTCTTGAGATTGAGTTCGAGGTCGGCCATGCCGTAAGCCTGCTTTCGGATCAGTTTACCGTCGCGGATCACTCCCAACACCAGGCCGGGGATATGCTGGCGCGTCATCTCTGTATGGAGATAGTCGTCCACGGCGTCCGCAGACACACGCGTTGGCAGCATGGGCAGCAGTGTAAGCGTCAGTAAGAGACAACACGCCGAATAGAGCGTAGATTTCATGGATTGTTTTTCCTCTCGTTGTTCGCGCGCGGCTCCACCCAGGCGAGGCCATCGGGCATTCCACCGGGTTCGATGCGATCCGTGATTTTCAGGCTGGTCAGATCGATGACGGAAACCTTGTTCTCGGCCATGGAAGCGACAAAGGCCCGTCGGCCGTCTGTACTAATCGCGATCCCGACGGCGGCCATTCCGACCGGAATGCGCTGGATCTCTTTGCGTGTTTTGGCCCCATAGATATAGAGTTCGCCTCGCTCGGGATCGGAGATCAGCACCCGCTGTCCGTCCGGGGTGAACTTGATGCGGATGGGTACCTTGGATACCGCGAGGGTTTGCGTGACCTTCCCTGCCTCCGTATCGATCACTGAAACCCCGCCGTCCCCATCGTGGCCCACCCATAACTCTTTGCCATCGGGCGAGATGTCCAGACCTTCCGGTTTCGAACCCACGTTCACATGGGTTGCCTTGCCGGTGGCAATATCGAGGATGCTGATGGTATCGGAGAGTATATTGGCGGTGTAGAGACGCTTACCATCCGGGGAGGGAACCAACATGTGGGTGGTGTTCTGATCCGTCTGCGCCGTCCAATCGACCTTCCCCAGCTGAGGGTTGTACCGCGCCACGCACTTTTTGACCTCGGAGGTGAAGTAGATATAGCCGTTCTTCTCGGCAATACCGTGCGGGCGTTTCAGATCGCCCAACTCCAGGCGCGTCTCTTTGCGTGTCGTCAGGTCGATGATCGAAAGCGTATGCCCTACGGTCTCTCGGTCCCCGTAGTTGGCAACATATGCGGTCTTGCCGTCCGCAGAGGCGGTCACTTCGTGCGGGCCGACTCCGGTGCCTACATGCCCGAGCACTTTCAATGTCGTGGCATCGATGATGGCGAGCGTGTTATCCGATTTATTCAGGACGAGGAGTGTGGGAGCAGATGCAACGTCGGCGCGTGCACCGAACAGAGCTGCAGAGAGCGTTCCGATGACTGCCAGGGTTATCGGAATGCATTGGCGTCGGCTGATTGGGGAATATCCCAGTCGAGCGGTTTTCATAGTTGTCGTTGACCTTTCCGTTTCTATTGAACATTGCGACAGTTTGTTATTATGAGATACTAATAATACTCTTTTGTCGCGAAGGAGTCAATAGCCCCGGACTACGGCAGCAACGCAGCATGGAGAATTGGGGATTTAATGACTACGTAACGGCTAATGGCAAGGGGTCGTGGTGGAGGGAGGGACGTGGGACATGTCCAGAGGAACCAGCCATTCGTAGAGTCCACGATCTTCCCAGTGGTGCTTGGTACGTATGGGGAATTTTTCGATGGAGATGTCGAGATGGATTGTGCCGTCGTTCGTGGCGTACTCGATACGGATCTGGTGGCGGCCTTTGGTCAGGTGAACCGTGCCTTCTGCGCT
>Ga0207705_10002104_pt1 | contig 15480 bp, 11 predicted proteins | sample KBSC13metaG_FD_184314 | JGI IMG/M metagenome (GOLD analysis project Ga0207705, IMG submission 184314) | Corn rhizosphere microbial communities from Kellogg Biological Station, Michigan, USA - KBS C1-3 metaG (SPAdes) (version 2) | ecosystem: Host-associated > Plants > Roots > Rhizosphere > Soil ...
CTCAGCGAGGGCCAGAATCCCTTCACCGGCGAGCAGTTGGTGCGGCACCGCAACGGCCAGGAGTACACGACCGCCGAGGGAGCGACGGTGAAGCCCGTTGAGCATCGCGCCGGTTGGGACGCCACATTTTCAGCGCCGAAGTCGGTATCGCTCACCGCCCTCGTAGGCGGCGACGACCGAGTCCGTGAGGCCCACCGGCAGGCGGTGACAACCGCCCTCACGGAACTGGAGCGGTACACCCAGGCACGGATCGGCGGCAACCGCGCCGCCGAGACCACCGGGAAGTTTGTCGCCGCCAAGTTCGAGCACGACACCGCGCGTCCTGTCGATGGCTATGCCGCTCCTCAGCTCCACACTCACGCTGTCATCTTCAATATGACCGAGCGAGCGGACGGCTCAACCCGCGCCGTCCAGCCGCAGAGCTACTTCGACAGCCAGCAGTTCGCAACTGCCGTCTACCAATCCGAACTGATGTACCGGCTTTCTCAGTTGGGGTACGAAATCACGCCTGGGAGAAGTGGGGCGCCTGAGATAAAAGGATATACACAGGAATATCTCGACGCTTCCAGCCCGCGCAGCCAACAGATTCGCGAGTACCTCGAAAAGAGCGGATTCACCGGGCCGGAGGCGGCGCAGATCGCCGCTCATACCACTCGCGACAAAAAGGAGATTCACACACCCTCCGAGGTACTGGCAGCCCACCGCCAGCTTGCGGCCGAGTTCGGCAACCAGGCGGATCGAGTCGTCGCCGAAGCGCGTGCGTCTGCTCAGGAGCAAACGCACGCCCCGAACATCCCGGAGCGGGTTCAGGAAGCCATCACCTTTGCCAAGAGCCGCAACTTCGAGCGCGAGGCCGTCACCGATGAGCGAGACATCATGCGCGACGCCTTGCGGCGCGGCATGGGGGACCTTACCTACCCCCAGGTACGCGACAACTTCGAGCATCGGCAAGCTACCGGAGAGTTTCAGCGCGCACCCGGCCAGAAGCACGACACCGGGCGGCAGTTCACGACCCGCGAGGCCATTGCCGAGGAGCTTGCGACCATCAAGCACATGCAGCAAGGCCAGTCCACAATCGAGCCGATCATGCGGCAGGATGCCGCCGCCGCACACGGTCGAAATCGCGAGTTACTGAACCCGGCACAGCAAAAGGCGATAGAGGAGGTGCTTACCTCTCAGGACCGAATACATGGCCTGCAGGGGTTGGCGGGCAGTGGCAAAACGACGACTCTTGAGGCCATCCGCGACGGCGCGGAGCGGAACGGATACGCCGTTGAAGGCTTCGCTCCCACAAGTCGCGCCGCTGGCCAGCTCCGCGAGGCCGGAATTCGGGCCGACACCTTGCAAGGCTTTCTGGCGCGAGGAGGCGTGGAGCGCAGCGCCGGAGACCCGAACGCTCGGCACCTTTATATTCTCGACGAATCCAGTCTCGCCAGCACCCGGCAGATGCAATCGTTTCTCGAAAAGATTGGGCCGCAAGACCGGGTGTTGCTCGTTGGCGACACCCGGCAGCACCAGGGCGTCGATGCCGGAAAACCCTTTGAGCAGCTGCAGGAGGCCGGAATGCGGACATCGCAGCTTGACCAGATTGTGCGCCAGAAAGACCAGGAGTTGCTACACGCCGTCGAACATCTTTCTCGCAACGAGACGGCCACCGGTATTCAACTGCTTCAGCAGCAGGGGCGCATTACCGAGATTCCCGACCCCCAGCAACGCATTGAGGCCATCGCTAGGGATTATGTCGCGCGCCCTGAGAATACGCTGGTAGTCTCGCCCGACAATGCCAGCCGCCGCGACATCAACGACGCCATCCGCGCCGAGTTGCAGGGCAACGGCACCCTATCCAAAGACAATCATCCGATGACCGTTCTTACCCAGCGTTCGGAGCTAACCAGCGCCGACCGCAACTGGGCCGCGCTCTACCAGCCCGCCGACGTTCTCTACTACACCCGAGGCAGCAAGGAACTTGGCCTTGATCGCGGCACCTACGCCACGGTCGTCTCCACAGACCCCAAAGCGAACCAGCTCACGGTCGAACGGGAGGACGGCCAGCAAGTCACCTACGATCCCAAGCGGCTGCATGGCATCGCCGCCTACCGGGAAATCGCCAGAGACTTTGCCGAGGGCGACCGGCTCCAGTTCACCGTCAGCAAGCCCGACATGGAAATCAGGAACCGCGATCTGGCCACCGTGGAGCGCATCGACGGCACCAACATGACTGTCCGCATGGATGGCGACAAGGCCCGGACTTTGACCTTCGACACCTCCGAGATGCGACACTTCGATCACGGCTACGCCGTTACGTCGCACAGCTCGCAGGGACTCACCACGGATCGTGTTCTCGTCAACATGGACACCAAAGCGCACCCCGAACTCATCAACACTCGCTTCGCTTATGTGTCGGTCTCGCGCGCGTCCGAAGACGCGCGAATCTACACGAACGACGCAACAACGCTCGCCGAGCGCCTCAGTACCGACATCAGCAAAGCCTCTGCTGTCGAGGTCGCAAGACCGAACAGCGAAACGCAAGCTCACCAACCCCAATCGAAGGAGCAGACCGTGACAAACACGAAAGAACTAACCCCCGAAGAGCAAAGGAGGCAGTTCCAACAGGAAGCCCACGATCCTGCAACCGACAAGGCGCAGTCGCCCTCTGAAATTGACCAACGGCATTATGCACCGCTCCACAATGTGTTGCCGAACGATGCCTCTGGTTACGAGTGGAAGCGGGAGACCGGCGATATCCAGAGCTACCAGCACAACCAGACTGGCGGCTGGCTGCATATTGACCAGCAAAGTCAGTTCTACGACCGCCATGCCCAGCCCATTGCGAAGGAGCACGCTTTAGAACACGCCGGGCACCTCACCCTTGCGGTCAGCGAAATCTCTCAAGCTCAATCCATCTCTAAAGGCACTGTTGGCACCGACCAGGGATTGAGCTTGTGATTCATCGGCGCGCCCAACTACTCTAATGTCAGGTGGTAGAGAACCGCCGATTCACGGATTCGCGGGTAGAGGTATGTCAAGTTTTGTCGCAAAAAAACTTGACAATATTGCGTAGGTGGGACAGAGTAAAGAGATGCCGAAGGCCGCCAAAACCCGCAGCACTGCCAGCTCCATTCGCCTGCAGATTGAACGCGGTGGGGAGAAGTTGTGGCGTCACAATGACTTCCGGGATCAGCCTTTTCCCGCTGTTGCCCAGACGCTCTCACGCTTGACCCGCAACGGCACATTAGAACGGCTGAGCAAAGGGGTCTATTATCGTCCTCGCACAACAGCCTTCGGGCCGAGCCGTCCCAGCCCCACGGCAATCAAGAAACTGGCAGAGGGAACCAAGACGATCTTCCCATCCGGCACCGCTGCCGCCAATCTACTAGGCTTCAGCACGCAAACACCGCGGCGAACCGAGTTGGCAACAAGCTCACTCAGTCTCCCCAGGAAACTCATCGGCGCCGAGACCCGGGTTCATGCACGGAGGCCGGAAGCATGGAAGAGCCTGCCTGAGACAGACGCAGCCCTCCTCGACTTTTTACGCAAGGGCGGTAGCACAAGCGAACTGTCTGCCGAACGCACCATTCAGAAGACGTTGGCTCTACTGGCAACGGATCGTCACCTTGAACGACTGCTCAAGGTGGCTGATTCGGAGCCGCCACGGGTTCGCGCTCTACTGGGTGCACTGGCAGAAGAGCTTGAGCGAGATCCCTCCGCACGAGCACGTCTGCGCGCCTCCTTGAATCCGCTCTCCCGATTCGACTTTGGACAATTCACATCCCTGACGCACGCGCGCGAGTGGCAGGCCAAGGAAAGGCCCAAAACGTGAGACTGTTTGAACATCCTGACTTCGATCAGGTGATCCTCCAGGCGGCAGAGCACTTTCAGCTCCGCCCAGGGATCATCGAAAAGGACTACTACGTCACCGAAGTGCTGCGTATCATCGCCGCTACGGCCGGCGACAAAGTGATCTTCAAAGGCGGGACCAGCCTCTCGAAAGGCTGGAACTTGATTCAGCGGTTTTCAGAGGACATCGACATCTTTCTCGACCCGCTTGCCTTCGAGCCGCCTCTGACCAAACGCGGCATCGACCGCGAACTAAAGAGCCTGCGCGATGCCGTGGCCGCGCATCCGGCTCTTCAGTTTGTTCCCGAGGAGAGCCAAACCATAGGAGGCTTCGGGCGCAATGACCGGTTCTCCTATCACCAGCTCCACGGCGGTCCCGGCGAAGTCGCCAGCCGCGTGCTCCTTGAAGCAGGAGCAGCCAGTGGACGGGAACCCACCGTGAGCGTAGAGCTGCGCTCCTATCTCGGACAGTTCTTGCAGGAAAAAGGAGTCACGCTCGGGGCAGAGGACGAAGGCTCGTTCCCGATGCGCTTGCTCCATTTCAGGCGGACTTTCGTAGAGAAGATGTTTGCCATTCACAGTAAAGTGGAAATCCTCAAACGGGATGGACGTGCTCTGGGCACCTACGCTCGGCACTATTACGACCTGTTTCAACTCGCGTCCCGGCCCGAGATTTTAGAAATGCTGCAATCTGCCGAGTATGGGGAGATCAAGCAGGACTATGACCGCATCAGCCGCACACACTTTCCTGGCAGCTACTTCTACCCGGATCAAATGAGCTTTGCCAACAGCGATGCGCTCTTTGCGACCGGAGACCTCTCTGCCGCGATTGGCCGCGAATACAAGGGCCAGTGCGAGATTCTCTGTTTCGGCTCCCACCCGTCGTGGGAGATAGTGCAATCCCGTTTTACGTTGCTTCGCAACTTGCTTTAGAACAGGAATGGGCTCATTCGCAGCAGCAGGATGCTTGCCGATCTACAAAGGGACTATGAAGCCGTGTCCGGCATGGTCTTCGGCCCGATACCTACTGTGGATGCGGTGGTTGCGACCATTGCAGAGTTGGAGGCACACGCCCATATTGAAGGCAACCTTAGGCGTTGTTCCATCTAGTTGAAGATAGCAGCAGGCTGCTGCTGACAGAATGGCAAGCTCCCATCTCGCGCCCGATGATGGACATTGATCTGTTAGGTCGAACCGACAACGTCGTTTGATGCCATTTGAAGTCATGTGCAAAGTGACACAAGTTGCTCCGTCGGAAGATGGGGATCGTCTTTTGCCCGCACTGGCGTTCGCACGGTGTTCAGCAGAATTGCTCAAAGATATGGAAAGTCAAATGAACGGTCCTTCGCGGTCATTTGTCTGCTTCTGCCAAAGCCACTTCAAATTCATCGCGGTTCTCTACGACAACTGGCATCTCACGTATGTTGTCGAGTGCTTGGGCGACATCAAGCCGCAATCGTTTTCGGAAGTAATACAGAAGTGATTTCCTAACGGGGATCGCGATTCTGCCGTCTTCCATGCAATAGTCTTGCGCCACGATGATCTGTTGATTCGTGCTGAGTTCTGGATTTGGGACAAGCACCACACTGAAAAGCTCGTTCCAGTTGGAATCCTGGACAGCCGGCGCGCCCTGATCGTGTTCGCCATCGGTGCCTAAGCAGCGCGACAAAAGAAAATCTTTAAATCTTCGATCAAGATGGCAAAATGCTCTCACATGCCATCTGAGACCATCGTTCGCTAAAGCATGCGGACTGATCCATCTCCAAAGTGGTTCAGGTCGATCAGAGTTCATCGATTGATAAAGGATCTTGACGGATTTTTCTTTACGTATCGTCGAGAGTACGATTCTGAGCACCTCAGCATCGACTCGACGATGGGGTAAAGGCATGGACTCGGCATCAGGCACCCTTGAGAGCCAGGTCTCAGTTCGGTTCACCATATGGTCTGTGACGCCACGAAGCTTGGACAGATATTGATCGGCGTCGGGTTTGAAAAATTTAGGAGAGAAGTTGGCGGCTGCAAAGTAACGTTTGGCGCTTTTGTCGTACACGAGATTCCCTGGGGCACGCTCCTCATACAGACTGAGGTCTATTGAGGCCTGCGGAACCGAGATGCTGAACTGGTCGATAATCTCAGACCGATTGATTCCACCCTCCCAATATAGGCGAAAGTCGATAAATTCCAGCCGCTGCTCCACACCCCAGCGCATACTCATGACCCCCAAAATCGTTGATACGAATAGTTTATATACTCAAAATGCGAAAATACCAAATACAAGCACAGTTTATATATCCACCTAGAAACTTGACTCATCTAGTTTATATCCATACACTCGGAAGTGTAAATCCTCAGTTCGGAGTACACATCCATGCCCCTGTCGAACACGAAGCTCTGCTACTACGACTCAAACCTGCTCCGTTTGCCGGCCGACAAGCGTACCGAATATCACGCACAGGTGGATCGACTGATCGATGAGCTCAGCTCCAGCCTTCACGACAAGACCGAGATAAGAATCACGAAGGTTGTCAAATCCGGTTCCTTCGCCAAGTTCACAATTCTGCGTAAGACGTCATTGACCCCGGTCGACGTCGACGTCGTCTTCTATATCTCGGGGCGAACTATTGACCATGAGACGCTGCAAGGGCTGAATGACACGATCTATGACCTTTTGCTAAAGGTGTATCCGACCAAAGCAGTAGAGCATTTTGAAATCCAACGCAAGGCACTTACTGTCTCTTTTGTGGGTAGCGGCCTGAGCGTGGACGTGGTGCCTGTTGTTGAAGATTCTGCGCGGCCCGGTTACGGATGGCAATTCGACCGTGACGATCCGTCAATTCGAATGGAAACCTGTGCTCCGTGTCAGATAAAGTTCGTTCGCGACCGCAAGAATAAAGACAAGGATTTCCGCACTCTGGTGCGGCTGGCGAAGCGCTGGAGGAGTTACGCAGAACTTGCCGCGCTAAAGTCGTTCACGATCGAACTCATCATGGCGTACGTGCTCGACCAGCAGGGCTCTGACGGATTGATCGAACAAAAGTTCAGACGGTTTCTCCTATACATCGCGCAGTCGGAATTGAAGGAACAGATCAGTTTTGCTGAGAATTCGAAGCCCCTTGGTGTGTTCAATGACCCCGTAGTCATTATCGATCCGGTCTACAGCAAGAACAATGTCGCATCGAGAATCACGGAGGATGAGCGGAAGGAAATAGTTGAGGCAGCCCGGCAGGCTTGGGAAGCTGCTCATTTTGCTTCTGCCGAAAACGACGATTCGATTTGGAAGGAAGTCTTCGGATCTGGTTTCAAGACGGGGGATGACCAGTGAGTACTTCAACTTATTCGGCAACTAACACTTATACGAGCGCAGACATCGAGAACGTTCTCCGTCGTTTCACGGCGGACATCGTGATGATCGCGCAGGCAACAGGATCGATCACCGAGGCTAAGGCGCGGGAGTACGCGGCAGATGTCGAGCTGCTCGCCAAAAAGGGTTATCTTGCAACAGTCGACCTGACGCTATTAAGCGGTGGCTCCTCAGGCATTGAAAAACAGGCAGTCAAATACACGGTCAATACTACTGCAGGCGACCTTACATCGAGTCGTCCTGGAGGAATAATGTGGCCGAAGGTCAACGATCCTCATTTGCGAATTGTTCTGCATTACTCCAGTTCGTATACCGAGACTGCACGAGCCGCATTGAAACCCAAGCTGAATATTAGCTGGTCCCCAACGGATGCCGATACGACACATCGCTTCCTCACTGAATCTAGTGGACGCGATTATGCGAGCAATGCATGGGGTATGCAGCGAAAGGATTACGGCGCATGAGCACTGTCAACATTTTTGAACTGGAACTTGCATTGCCGGATCAAGGTTTAGGCACAAAAGAAAAGACGCTCCTCGGATTCGAGGAGCGCTACATCAAGGTTCGTGATCGCATTCGCTTGCTGCTGAGTGCGACAGAAATCGCTGGTTGGAACAAGAAGCATCACGCAGGAAAACTGCAGATGGCTAATTTGATACAAGAGCAGTACCCCTTGGTCATCTTCTACGGTGATGTTGGAACAGGCAAAACGGCAACTGCCGAATGTATCGCAAATCGCCTCATCCAAGAGGCAGGCGTCGAAGATTCAACACTATTTAAATTGAGTAATAGGGTGCGTGGATCAGGGAAGGTCGGAGAGATGAGCTCTTACATAGCCGACGCGTTCCACAAACTTGCTTCGTCAGCGGGTAAATCACGTAGAGTCGTGTTGATTATCGATGAGGGTGATTCACTTGGTGCAGCTAGGGCCCAGGAACACAGCAACCATGAAGACAAGGTGGCCGTTAATACACTCATTCAGGAAATTGATGATCTAAGACGTCACGGCGGCAGAATCGTAACGTTCCTCTGTACAAATAGGCTGTCAGTTCTCGACCCTGCTCTGCAGCGTCGCGCTGCAATCGTGGAGGAATTTACGCGACCGGACGCCAAACAGCGTAAGGCTCTCTTAGAGATGGACCTCGCTGGGTTGGAATTGTCCACGGGGCACATAGACGAGCTTGTACGGTTGACTGGAGCGCACGCGAAGTATCCAGGGTGGACATATTCAGATATAAGGACGCGCTGGTATCCTGCCGCAATGGCTACCGCTTTTCCCAGCAGGGCCTTGACGTATCAGGACCTTTTGGATGCCGCAGCGGGCTTTATCCCAGCGCCCGTGGTAGAGGATCGCTAAATGACTAGATCGATACTGGCAGCTCGCCGCATACAGATAGCTGGCAGCATCTCTTCGGAATTGAGTCTCGCATCGACCGGTGATGTGCAGCAAGCGAGGGAGTTTGTCGGGGAACTTGTCGCTGAGTTAGTAAAGCGAGGGGCGACGTTTGTTGTGCCGGTCGACGCTGAAAAACTGCGCGATGGCGATGGTAAGCCGATATGTTTTGATTGGCTGATCTGGAAATCAATTTGTGATAGTCTGCCGCAACGTCCAGCGGGAGTGCAAACGCCACTTGTTGTCGCGGTTCAACATCACAAAAGCGAAAACCAAATTCCGCCTGAATTTTCGGACGTTTGGGAACAGATGCGCAACTCCGATGCAATTTCTATCGAAAACGTCTCTCACTGGAATATGAACAGTCAACGGATGGAGGTTCAAGCTAACGAGGGCGATATTCTTATCACTCTAGGTGGCTCTGAAGGCGTTCTGTTTTTGGCCAATCTTTACCATGATGCCGGCAAACCTGTTATTCCGTTAAATCTCAAATTGACTGGGGAAAACCAGGGATCTCTTCGTCTATTCACTATGGCCCTTTCCAGCATGCAGTCGGGTAGATTTTTTCGGGTTACAAGTTCGAATGCGCATACATGGATGAACAGGATTAACTGGTCGAACGCGAAGACTGTAACCGACCGCGTCAAGTCTATGATCGAGCTCTTAGAGGCGCTTGAGCCACCTCACGCATTTATCGTTCGGCTGCTCAATCCAGCTCATACAGACTTTGCAGATGTAGAAGAGCACTTTAAGGATATTGTTCGTCCAGTCGTTGAGGATGAACTGGGCTACAAGATGATCGTTGTTGACGGCGAGCAGCCTTTTGAAAAGGCTCGCATGGATCAAGAGATATTTGAGAAGTTGCACCGCAGTTCGTTTGTGTTAGCCGACATCACCGGGCTCCGGCCAAATTGCTTCATAGAGCTTGGGTATGCGCTGGGACGCGGTTTGCCTACAATGCTTTCAGTGAAAGAGGGTGCCGAGCACCCGTTTGACATCCATTCATTGGCCGGTTTGCACTGGAAAACAACCGGAACGCATGACGAGCGAAAGAAGGCGTTTAGAACACATTGGTATGCGATAAAGAACCGTCCGGCAATTGTGCCCCCGAATCCTCTTGTATGGTGACTATGAAAAATGAACATTTCATCTCGGTAGATATTGAAGCGGCTGGTCCCATTCCTGGCGAATTCAGCATGCTCTCTCTCGGGGCGTGTTCGGTATTGGATTCTGACCTCACTTTCATGTGCGAGTTTAAGCCAATAAACATGAACGCTGACCCGAAAGCCCTCGAAGTGACCGGCTTATCGATGCAAGACCTTAAAATTCGCGGAGTTGATCCGACGAGCGGAATGGAACAATTCAAGACCTGGATTGAAAAGACTACCGGTGAAGACATTCCGGTTTTCGTTGGGTTCAATGCCCCATTTGATTGGTCGTTCGTCAATTACTACTTCCATAGATTTCTTGGAGCGAACCCGTTTGGGTTCTCAGGACTGGATGTGAAGGCGTTTTACATGGGCCGTTATGGCACCACATGGTCGGATACGAAATCGACCAAGATTGCTGCAACGCTCTCAATTTCAGAAGACGGGGACCACAATCCGTTGCACGACGCGCTCTATCAAGCAAAACTTTTCAAGGCGATCAGGGATAAATAGTAGCAAGTGCTCACAGCACACAGAACGGGGTGAGCCCGCAAGCCCGCCGGTGAGGATCGTCGGGCTCGATACTTGTTCACTCGCCGCAGAAATATGGTAGGCATAAGCCAACGGAGCAGAGATTGCAGACCTAATCATCTATATGCACTGACCAACGAAAGACTAGAGGATGAGACATGAGATACCTTTTTGGCGAACTGATCTATTCCCCGAGCGACCTCATTCGCTATGTCTCGTCGCCGTTCGCTTCATGGATGGACCGCTATCATCTCGAAAACCCCGGCGCGATCGCTCCTGATCAGGAAACTGAAGAAGAAAAACTAATCGCACAAACTGGTAATCAACACGAGCAAGACATCCTAGTTGAACTGAAAGAGTCCCATCCCAGCTTGATAGAAATCGCACGAGATGATGTTGACAGTGCTATTACCAAGACGCTTTGCTCAATCAATGAGAAGGCAATCATTATTTACCAAGCTGCCCTCAAGTGCGATAGGTTCAGGGGGTTTGCTGACTTTTTGATACTAGGCGACTCTGGGCAATATGAGGTGTGGGACACAAAGCTCGCCCGTTCTCCGAGGCCATACTATGCGATCCAACTATGCTGCTATTCGGAAATGCTAGCTTCTTCAACGGGCGGGCACTTGCCTAAGACATTCGGCATTATTCTGGGAACCGGGGAGAGAATCAAACTCCGTGTTGAAGATTTTGTTCATTACTTCCGCCGAGTAAGAGCGAGCTTTCTTTCGCTGCAAGATGGATTCACGGGAGAGCTGATTGACCGCCCCGAGCCGCTTCCTCGTGCTGACCACGGACGGTGGACATCGTACGCGGACAAGTACTTCGAAGACACCGATCATCTTGTGAGGGTCGCCGGAATTACTGTTGGGCAGATTCACAAACTGAAAACGGCAGGCATTTCGACAGTGGAAGAGCTGGCTGCATCTTCGGGCAGGTCGATTCCGAAACTGGCCGCAACTACATTTGACACACTTGTTGCGCAGGCTCGGCTTCAAAGTCAAACCTGCGTGGACCGAAGAAGAAATCCCGAAGCATTGGCGAGATACGAGAGTGTTCCCCAAGGGAATTCTTACGGAGCAGTCGGTTTAGCAGCTCTTCCGCCCGAACACACCGCAGATGTCTTCTTCGATATGGAAGGTTATCCGCTAGTTCCTGGTGGATTGGAATACCTTTTTGGAGCGTCCTCGTTGAACGAGACAGGATCCCATCTCGAATTTTTCGATTGGTGGGCGCATGACAGGGCAGAGGAAAGGCGGGCGTTTGAAGGCTTTGTAGATTGGGTATTTCAAAGGTGGTGCAACAACCCTGGAATGCATATCTATCACTATGCCGCATATGAGGTCAGCGCAATCAGGAGATTGAGTACGCGACACGATACCCGACAAGATGCGGTCGACGAACTGCTGCGGAACGAGGTCTTCATCGATCTCTATCAAATTGTTCGCCAGGGCATTCGGATCGGTGAAGATAGCTACTCGATCAAGAAGGTCGAACGACTTTACCGGGAAGGACGTTCCACCGGGGTCGCGACAGCAGCCGATTCCATCGTGAAATACGCCCAATGGATGGGCAGCAAGGAGTCGCGACTTTGGGCAGAAAGCACGATTCTCGGAGAGATTCGTGCATACAACAAAGATGATTGTGATTCGACCGCGGAACTATCGCAATGGCTAAGAAAAATTGCTGCGGAGAATGGGATTAGTAGCGGACTCTCCATCGCTGCCTCCTCTGCGCCGTGGCAACCGAAGGAATTGCCACCTGAGGTGGTGACACGCTTAGAGATCGCTGCAAGATTGCATGAACAGGGTGATGCCGTTTCCGTCGTGCTCGCCCATTTGATCGATTTCCATCGCAGGGAAGAAAAGCCTATGTGGTGGAGGATGTTCGATCGTGCCAAGAATGCCCTGGACGCATTACGCGACGATCCGGGCTGCATAGAAGGAATTAGCGCCGTTGGGTCTCCGAGGGTGGAGAAGCAATCGCTTGTCCAGTCGTACAGTTTCGATCCAGCGCAAGAGTGCAAACGGACCTTGGGCGATAGAGTAATGTTTTCTCATGATTTGACGGTGAAGTTCACTCTCTTAGAATTGGATGGGTACGGGGGCCGACTGGAACTGAAGATAGGCAAGAAGTCTCTGAATGACAAATGTGGAGGTGCTTTCCCAAGCCACGGATCCCTCCTTCCCGACGAGTATGTGTCGGCGTCATCAATCCAAGCAGCTTTGGCTGAAGTGGCTCAGAAGCACTTGGAGAAAAATCTTTATGCTCCTGCCAAGGCACTCTTGGAGCGGAGTGCGCCGCTATTGGCATGGGAAGGTCCCGATGAAAGCACGATTGAGGCCGCAATTCGTATTACTGGCTCGATGTCAGGCGAATGTTTAGTCGTTCAAGGGCCCCCAGGTACCGGTAAGACCTACACCGCGTCACGAGTAATCAGAGCCCTTCTCGATGCAGGCAAGAGAGTGGGAGTGGCATCTAACAGTCATAAAGCCGTAGTCAATTTGCTTATTGCCTGTGGTGAAGCCGTTCGAGAGCGTGGGAAGGTTCTCCAAGGGGTTAAGGTTGGCGGGGACGATGAGGGTCCGCTTTTCGCGGAAAACCCTGCGGTTCGGCACATCGAGAATGGTGCTGACGCACGAGGTGTCTATTCCAACGGAATCATAGGTGGAACTGCTTGGCTCTTTACACGGCCGGAATGGGAGGGGGCCCTCGACTTCCTGTTCATTGACGAGGCGGGACAGGTGTCCTTAGCCAATACAATCGCTATGAGCCGCTGCGCGGCGAATCTCGTACTGCTTGGCGATCAGATGCAGCTCGAACAACCTGTGCAGGGCGCTCATCCCGGAGATTCCGGCCTTTCGGGATTACAGTATGCGCTAAAGGATCTAGACGCCAGCCGCCCTGATCTTCCAGTCTTCCACGCAGTTGTGCCAAGCCACTACGGACTGTTTCTAGGGGAGTCCCGTCGTATGCACCCATCCGTCTGTCGCTTCATATCCGAGAGTATCTACGACGGGATGCTGCAATCGCATTCACATTGTGAACGACAAAAGATTTCTGTTCCTGATGGCATACAAAATTCCATCGCGATTGAACATGGAATAGTTTTCGTTGGGGTTGAGCACGATGGAAACATCCAACAAAGCGACGAAGAGGTAGAAAGAGTTCAGGCCATCTACCAAGAGCTTTTAGGTCGCACGTATACTGCATCGGATGGCAAGACTAGGATTCTTGTGCTGGATGACTTCCTGTTCATCGCTCCTTATAATGCCCAAGTTCGAGCGCTACAGGCTGCGTTTCCTCCCAATGCACGAATTGGTAGTGTCGATAAGTTCCAAGGACAGGAGGCTCCGGTCTGTGTACTTTCGCTTTGTTCGAGTTATGGGGAATATGGCTCTCGCGGGCTTTCCTTTATCCTTGATCGCAATCGGATCAATGTTGCCGTGTCTCGCGCCCAGTGCATGGCTGTTATCGTTGCCGACCCACGTATCGCCGGAACACCAGCCAGTTCATTAAATGAGATGAATCTCCTAAACCTATTTTGTAAACTTTCTGCACCGCCGATCATCAGTGGGCAGGCATAATGATTTCTCCGTAGATGGTAGTCGGGCTTATTTTCCGCTGGCAACGACAACGGGTGCCGTCAGAATGACAGGAACGAAGCATGAACCTTTATACGAAGAATGGACGACCGCTGCAGGTTTCAGGCGACAAGGTCTATAGTCGTTCCGGAACGATCGTGGGGCGCATTAGACAAGACAGGGTTTATGGTACTGATAGGCGCTACGTTGGTACCATCGTTGGAGAACGACTCGTGTACCGTTCTACCCATTGCGCTGACGCAAGTTCTTCCTTTTCGGTTGCGAATCGTGCCGGCTCAGCACGAGCGAACAGAGTCGGTTCAGCAATTTGGGGAGACGAACCTAACATCCCAGACTGAGATTGAACCAAGGTCAAGGATGTGCTGGATAGCGTTTCGATATACAGATTCAAGTGTCCCGGAGAAGACCTTGAGTACCATCCGTGCCTAAGAAGTCTTAGAGTTACACAACTTAAAGGTTTTTCAGGGAGGAGGGCTCCTCCCTGTCTGCGGCCCTTCGGTCCTTCGAGACCCTCCTCTGCGGGCCGTTCCTTCCCGCAACGCCCTCCCTTACAATTCCTGCGCTCCGCGCCCGGCAAGGTAGACAAGCTTGCTAAGGGGCTCTGCCCCGATCGCGCGGCGCAAGGGGTCTCCCCAATCTTCCGCGCTTCGCTTGTGCAGACCTCCGCTTCGCTCCGCCCTTTCCGTTCCGCCTTCGGCTCCCTCTCCAAGGGTGGGAGATACCCCTCCCCATTGCGCCTTGCTACCCCCGCCTTCGCCAGGAGGCGTTCGGCATGTAGGTACATGCCACGCATGGCATGAAAAGCAACGGCCAAGGCCAAGGAGGAAGCACCCATGAAGACCACCACCACTACCAACAATGTCATCCCGTCCACCCCAAACCCCAAACAGCCGCAGCAACGGCGGACCGCCAAAGAGATCATCGCCGCCAACGTCAAGGAGCTTATCGCGCAGTTGGAGGCAGGTCATAGCAATGCGCTCACGGCGTACCTCGACGCGATGAGCCGCTTTCACAATTACAGTTTTGGCAATGTCCTCGAAATCGCACGGCAGAGACCGGACGCAACACGAGTAGCTGGCTTGTACGCATGGAACCAGCTTGGCCGCAAAGTGAAGAGGGGCGAGAAAGGTAATGACGTTCGCTGTCATGGCCGCTCCGAGTTCGCCGTATCGCTGGTAGACGTATTGGATGGCTTGCTCTCGCTTGTCTTCGGACGGGAGATCGAGGTCGATGTCCGGCCACTCGCCCCGGCTCTCGCTTAGGAACCGCTCAAAGAGCAGTTCCATCCCCACCGGGTCGATAGCCGTTATTTCGAGCGCGTAGCAGACCGCAGAGTTCGCTGCACTGCCGCGGCCTTGAATTAGGATGTCGTTTCTCTTGCAGAAACAAACGATGTCCCAGACGATCAGGAAGTATCCGGCAAAGCCGAGCCGCGCAATCAGATCGAGTTCGTGATCGACTTGCTTTTTCGCTCGCTCCAAAAGGGCGGAGTCATTCTTCGGCCCGTACCCTGCACATCTCCGTGCCCCGCGGTCGAACTGATCATATGGGCGGCTACGATCAAGCGCGGTCCGCGAACGAGGCCTGTATCAATCGCGTTGCGCA
>Ga0207705_10002105_pt1 | contig 15478 bp, 11 predicted proteins | sample KBSC13metaG_FD_184314 | JGI IMG/M metagenome (GOLD analysis project Ga0207705, IMG submission 184314) | Corn rhizosphere microbial communities from Kellogg Biological Station, Michigan, USA - KBS C1-3 metaG (SPAdes) (version 2) | ecosystem: Host-associated > Plants > Roots > Rhizosphere > Soil ...
GATCGGGCCGAGAACAGTTTCCGAGCCCTGGACCTCCGGCGGCGGCGCCGGAGGCGGAGGTGGCGGCGGAGGAGGAGGAGGAGGCGGCGGCGGTGGCGGCGGAGGAGGAGGAGGAGGAGGAGGCGGCGGCGGGGGCGGAGGCGGCGGCGGTGGCGCGGTGCCGAGCGGCACCTGGTTGACCGCCGACCCGGTCGTGAACGTCCCAATCATATGCACCGACGAGGCGAAGTCCGCTCCGCTGACGACGCTTTCGTCCGACTTCATCTGCCGGCCGTAGACGGTCACGGTCGCCGGGCTCTGCGCGCTGTTGTCGATGAACAGGCCGCCGTCGCCGGGAGTGATGCCGCCGAAGTCGCTGGCGCTGCCGCTGTTCTGGACGAAGAACGTGCCGGTGGTGAGCGCGGTGATTCCGCCCGCGCCGACGAAGCCGAGCGGATTGGCGGTGCCGCTGTTCACGCCCAGCGCGGGATCGCGGCCGGCGAAGTTCGGATCGGCTTCGAGTTGGCTGAGGATCGCGCCGTCGGCGATCCAGATGTTGGGCGCATCGAGGAGCAGGCTGCCGGCCAGTGCTCCGTTGCTGTCGAACATGCCGAGACGGCCGCCGTCGGTGTTCACCTCGATTGCCTTGCCGGCGGTCAACGTCAGCGAGTCCGTCGTCCCGGCGTCGATCCAGCCGACCTGCCCATCGATCCGGATCGAGCCGCTTCCGGTCGTGACGATGACGTTGGTGACCGAACCGCCGCCGGTGCTTTGGCTGCCCTCGATTCGCGTGTCGCCGACGACGATGTCCGGCGTTGAGCCGTCGCTTGCCGAGAAGGCGCCGATCGAGAGGGTCCGCGCGCGGATATCGCCGTCCTCGTTCAGCGTGTAGGCGCCGCTCGGCGGCGTCAGACCGGCGCCGATGTACACCCCCTTGTCGTTGAACGAGGCCAAGGCGATGACGTTGGTAACGCCGCCGACCCCGAGCGACGCGCCGTCGAAAATGTCGATGTCGCCCGACGCGACGAAGATGCTCTTTGCGCTCACGGTGCCGTGGAAGTTCGCGGTATCGATCGTGTCGAAACTCGCGGAGCCGTTCGTGCCTGAAACCGTGACGTTCTGCACCGACAGGTCGGCGTTGGCGAACAGGCCGATGGAATTGACCGCCGAGAGGTTTCCGGTCGTGAGATTGCCGTCGGCGATCAATTGCAAGCTGCCCGGAACGCTGATGTCGCCGACTGTCCCGTCGCCGGTAAAGCTGCCGAAAAGGTTGGTGACCTGCGGCTGCGCCTGATCGGCGAAGCTGGCGCCGCTGAAGGACAGCGTGTTGGCGCGGATCGTCCCCAGCCGGTTGTCGTCGAACAGCGAGACGGTACCGGATGCAAATGCGCCGAGCGTATCCCCCACGTCGATGAGCCCGCCGTGATCGGCGCCAATCGCGACGGAATCGCCGTCCAGCGTCGCGCTGCCGCCGACGTGCAGCGTATGCTCGTTGTCGGCGACGAGATTGATGGCCGCGTTCGCGAGGTTGTTCGAGAGAAAGAAATCGCGCGCGAAATCGACATTCGCGTTGGTCGCGCCGACCCTGATCGCGCCGTCGGCATAACCGTAGACGTCGGATGTGAAGCTCGCCGCCCCCGAAGAACCGATGTCGATCGCGCCGCTGCCCTGGGCGCCGCCGCTCACCCCGACGCCGTTCAAACCGTAACCGGACGAGAGAATGACCTGGCCATTGACGACCTCGGCGCCGGTCGCTTCGGCATCGTAGCCGACGGTGCCGCCCAGCAGCATGGTAAGGGCCTGGTTCTTGGGAACCGCGACCATCGTGATGGTGTGCTGGTCGGTGGCGCTTGCGTTGGCGGGTCCGCCGGTCGTGCCGGTGTGGACGATCCCGTTCGCATCGGCCGTGCCGCCATCGACCGGGACCGAGATGTCGAACAATCCCTGGCTGAAGCTCATCGTCAGCTGGTCGGCGGCGGCATAAGCGGCCGATCCGTTGACCTGGACATTGCCGCCCTGTTCGATCCTCGGCGCGATAAGCGCGACATAGCTGCTGCGCGCGTTGATGCTCGCGCCCGGCAGCACCTGGATGCCCCCGGCATCGGTCTGCGTCTTTGAAAAGCTCGCGGTGAAGCTCGTATCGGCGGCGGTGAACCCGTTGGGCAGGTCGATGCTGCTGAGCAGCAGGCCGCCGACATCGAAGGACGCATTGGCGCCGACGACGATTCCGCCGGGGCTGTAGAACCAGACGTTGCCGCCGGTCGCGCCGCTGGCGAGTTTGGCGAGCACGGTGCCGTTCAAGTCGATCGCGCGCGCCGCGTCGCTGGGGACGATGCGGTTGAGGACCGTGAAGCCGGTGAGATTCGCGCCGCCCTGGTAGGTCGCGGTGTTGCCCGCGGGGAGGAAGTTGACGTGGCCGGTGCCCTGCGTGTCGCTCGGCGCCCAGTTGATCGTCGCCGTTGGGCTGTTGACGGTCACCGTTTCCGTACCCGGAGTCGAGCGATCGAAACTTACCGACCCGGCGGCTTGCGTCGGGGTGCCCTGGAACGCCTGCGCCCCCGCGCGCTGCGGCGCGAGAGCGGCGGCGCCAATCGCCACCATTGCGCAGGAGAGGAAGAGCTTGTGCCGTTGTTGCCGGTACGCGGGAACATGCTCGTGTGACATCTCAATACTTCCAGGGCCACAATCGCGTTGTTAGCGAGATAAGGAAGCGCGGGTCCGGCCGCCGGTTGAGCGGGCCGATATGGGTCAGCGGGACGGCAAGGCCGGCATCGAGCACGAAGCGGTCCCAATTGATGCGAGCGCCGCCGCCGACGGAGTCGGCATGCTCGCGCTGGCTGACGATGATCGGGCTGCCGTAATGGCCGACCCGCACATGATCCCAGAAGAGATAGCCTTCGACCGCGGCCTTGCCCGCGCTTGCCGGGATGCGGCTGCCATAACGAAGCTCGGCCTGGGTGCCCCAGCCCTTGTCGCCGAGCAGCGCGCCCGGATCGTAGCCGCGCCCGACGGTGTAATTGCCGGCCGAGAATTCCTCGAAGCTGAGCAGCTCCTTCCACGCATATTGCGCGCGCAAGCCGAGCGAGAAGGTGAGCTTCGGCATCGGCCGGACCTCGCCGTAGCCGGTGAAGCGCACCACGCTCGCGTTCGAATGGCCCTCGAGCCGGCTCGGGCCGATGTCTCCCGGCCCGGTGCAGTCGATCGCGGCGGCGCCGCAGTCGGTCGCGCCGAGCCCGTGCAGGCCCTGCCGGAACTCGACCAAGGCGGTCGCGTGCCACGGCGGCTCGGCGGAGGAGAAATTGGGACCGTACTTCGTCGCGATCGCGTCGAGCCCGAGCCGCGCGAAGCCGACGCGTAGCCGGTCGCGGCTCAGCCGCGCATGATCAAACCACACGTCCTGTTTGATGATGTCGATGCCGGTCGAGCCGCGCACGGTCGCCGCTTCACGCCGGACGAAGGGATAGCCGAGCTCGATCGTGCCGAGCAGCGTCTTTGCGAGCACCTGGGCGTTGCTGACGTCGGGCCGCGCCCAAGCGTAGGTGAAGGTGCCGCCCAGGCTCAGCCCCTCCGGTCCCAGCCGCATCTCATGCGCGATCTGGATCGTCTGCTGTTCCTTGAAATCGGCGGTGCTGAAAAAAGCGAGCGAGGTGCGGTCGCCCATGCCGGTGAGGCCGAAGACCTGCGCGCGCAGCAGCCCGCCCCACGGGCCGAGCGCATGCGAGCCGCCGTTCTGCACGACGAAGTCGACATATTCGGGAAGGCGCTGGACGGTGACGTCGCCGATCACGTCGCCGGGCGCGGTCCCCGCCGGCCGAAGCGTCAGGCGGACCGTGTAGCCGGGCAGGTCGCTCGCCAGCAGCAGGTAGCGTTCGGCCTCGTAGCGGTTGAACAGCGGCCGCCTGGTGAGCTGGTTGAGGTAGGACGCGAGCACCGTCTCGGCGCCGCTCGCATTGCCGCGCACCCGGACCTGGGTGAGGTGCGCCATCAGCACCTGGAAGCGGACGACGCCGCTCTCGATCCGCTGTTGCGGCACCTGGACCGCGGCGATGTAGCCGGCATCGCGCAGGATCGTCGCCGCGCGGTCGCGGATCTCGCAAACGGTCGAGATGGGAACGTCGTGGCCGACCAGCGGTGCGAAGCTCGGCGCGAGATCGGCGCGTGTTAGGCCCTGCAGGCCGTCGAACTCGGCGCCGCGCAGGACGAAGTGGATCGACTTGAACTCGGGAGAGTCGAGCGCGCAGGGCGAGCGCTGGATGCCGCCTTCGACCTCGAGCCGGCTTTCAGGCGGCGGCGGGGCGGCGACGGGCCGGGTCACTTCCTCGCGCGTCGGCGGAACCACCGGCGGCGGCGTTTGCGCGTTCGTCAGCGAGCTGAGCGCGGCGATGAACGACCATGTCGATGCGTAAGCGGCACCCCGGCGCGCCGAGCCGCCAATGGCCAGCAATGGTCTTGTTCTCAGTGTCAAAGGGGCGCCCCTTCCCCGTTTGAACATGTTCGAGGCGAGCTCGAAGAATGCCGGAACTACACCAATTTACGTCCGATTCATCAACCTAAATTTAACCACGTTTAAATCCGCACGTGCTTCGCCGCTGTGCGGCGGGCGGCTTTTCACTCGACGGAACTGGAGCAATGGAGCAGTGATTTAGCCGTCATGGCGAATTCCGAGGAAGCCAAACGCCTGTCGTGGCCGTGGTGGGCGCCATGGGCCTTGCTTGGTGTTGCCGCGACATCGCTGCTGACGGTCGCCGCGACGCTCTACGACATTCTTTAGCCGCGGCGTGGTCGACGCCCTTCCTTCGCCACCGGCGGCAATCGTCATCACCGGCCAGGCGCTGCCCGAAGCCAAGGCCGAGCAGGTTTATACAGTCGAGCGAATCTCGACGCGCCAGATCGAGCAGGCGCCGAGCCACGAGCTCGACCAGCTGCTGAAGGATGTCCCCGGGGTCCAGCTGTTCCGCCGCTCCGATGCGCGCAGCGGCCATCCGACCAGCCAGGGCGTGACCCTGCGCGCGCTCGGGGGCAACGCGTCGAGCCGGGCGCTGCTGGTGCTCGACGGCGTGCCGCAGAGCGACCCGTTCGGCGGGTGGGTCAACTGGCCGGCCTACGATCCCCAGAGCCTCGCCGGCATTCGCGTGGTGCGCGGCGGCGGGAGCGTCGCGAATGGGCCGGGCGCGCTGGCCGGCACGATCGAGATGACGAGCCGCGCCGATACCGGAATGGCGGGCGAGCTGGACGCGGGAAGCCGGGATTCGCTCGAAGCGCGGGGGCGTGCGGGGATTGCGACAGGTACTGGCGTGCTGAGCCTGTCGGGGCGGGCGGCACGGAGCGACGGATTCGTGCCGATCACCGAGGAGACGCGCGGCCCGGCCGACAAGCGCGCGCCCTACCGGCAATGGAGCGCGCGCTCGCGCTGGGTGACGCCGCTTGGACCAGCCACCGAGCTGCAGGCGAGCCTTGCCGGCTTTCACGACTGGCGCAACCGCGGTACCGATTTCAGCAGCGACCGCACCAACGGCGCCGATGCGTCGCTCCGGCTGGTCGGGCGCGGCGACTGGCAGTGGAGCGCGCTCGGCTATTGGCAATGGCGCAACCTGATGAGCAGCACCGCCAGTCTCAGCCCCGGACGGACCACCGCGACGCGCGTGCTGCTGCAGGATTCGGTCCCCTCGCATGGGCTCGGCGGCAGCGTCGAAGTGCGCCCGCCGATGCCGGAGGGAATCGAGCTTCGCATCGGCGCCGATGCGCGGCGGACGAGCGGCGAGACGCGGGAGCTTGCCAATTATGTCGCCGGCCAGCCGACACGGCGGCGGCGGGCCGGCGGCGAGACCTTGACCGGGGGCGCGTTCGCCGAGGCGTCGGCGGAGGTCGCGGGGCTGACGCTGAGCGCCGGCGCGCGGCTCGACCATTGGCAAGTCTCGGACGGCCATTTGTTCGAGCAGACGATCGCCACCGGTGCGGTCACTCGCGACGAGCAGGACCCGCGGCGGGACGGCTGGCTGCCGACGGCGCGCGGCGGCGTGCTCGCGCCGGTCGGCGGCGGGTTCAGTGTGCACTCGGCGGGCTACCTCGGCTGGCGCATGCCGACGCTCAACGAGCTGTTCCGGCCGTTCCGTGCCGGGCAGGACGCGACCGCGGCCAACCCGCAGCTCAAGCCCGAACGGCTGGCCGGAGTGGAGGCCGGACTCGATTTTCGTAAGGGGCCGTGGCGCGCATCGCTGACCGGGTTCATCAATCGCCTGCACGATGCCATTGCCAACGTGACGCTGGGGCAGGGGCCGGGGACCTTCCCCCAGGTCGGCTTCGTCCCCGCCGGCGGCAACTTCCGGCAGCGGCAGAATGTCGACGCGGTGAAGGTTCGCGGAGTCGAGCTCGGCGCGGAATGGACGAGCGGAGCCTGGGCGGTGCGCGCGGGCGCGAGCTGGACCCATGCGCGGATGCAGGCGAACGGCGCCGCGGCATTTCTGAATGGTCTGCGCCCGGCGCAGACTCCGGCCTTCGCCGGGACGCTGTCGGCGAGCTGGGAGCGGGGCGGCAAGGGCGCCGAGCTCGTGCTGCGCCGGGTCGGCGCGCAATATGAGGACGACCTTAACACGCGCGTGCTCAAGGCGGCGACGACGCTCGACGCGTCCGCATCATGGCCCATCGGACGGCGGCTGCAGATCGTCGGGCGTGCGGAGAATCTCACCAAGGCGCTGGTGATGGCGGGCATCGGCGGCGACGGCTCGGTCGAGCGCGCGACGCCGCGCACGTTATGGATCGGCTTGAGGCTGCGATAGGAACAAGATGACGGACGACACGCGCGACGCACTGAGCAAGGTCCCGGCGATCACCCTCGGGTTCTGGATCATCAAGATCCTCGCGACCACGCTTGGCGAAACCGGCGGCGACACCGTCAGCATGACCTGGCTCGGCGAGACGACGCCCGAGGCCGCCCAATCTGCCGTGAATGGCTATCTCGTCGGGACCGCGTTGTTCGGTGTCGCGCTGATCGTCCTCGTCTGGCTGCAGATCCGCGCGCGCAGGTTCAACCCGTGGCTCTACTGGGCGACGATCATCGCCTCGACGACCTGCGGCACCACGCTGGCCGATTTCGCAGACCGGTCGCTCGGCATCGGTTACCCCGGCGGCTCGCTGCTGCTGTTTGCTTGCGTGCTGGCGTCGCTGTTCGCCTGGTACCGCACCATCGGCACGGTCAACGTCAACACGGTCAGCACACCGGGCGCCGAGGCCTTCTATTGGCTGACGATCACTTTCTCGCAAACGCTCGGCACCGCGCTCGGCGACTGGGCAGCGGATGCCACCCGCGAAGGCGGCTGGGGGCTCGGCTATTCGGGCGGTGCCCTGCTGTTCGGCGCGGGACTGGCGGTTCTCGCGATCCTTTATTTTACCACACGCCTGTCGCGCGTGTTTCTGTTCTGGGCGGCGTTCATCCTGACGCGGCCGCTTGGAGCAACGGTCGGCGACTTCCTCGACAAGCCGCTCGCCAAGGGCGGGCTCGAGCTCAGCCGGCCGATCGCCTCACTCGTGCTCGCGGTCGCGATTGTCGCGCTGATCCTGATCCTGCCGCAGCGCCCGGGCCAGCATCCGCGCGAGGCGGAAGCGCGCACGTGAGCATCGTCCGTCGGTTGCTTGCGGTCGGGTTGGTCGCAGTGGCCGCGCCTGCGCTGGCCGGTCCGCCCTATCTTACCGATGACCCGGTTCCAACCGATACCGGACACTGGGAGATTTATGCGTTCACCGCGGGCGAGGGCAGGAGTGCGGACTTCGACGACGATATCGGGCTCGATCTCAACTACGGCGCCGTCAAAGGCATTCAGCTCACCGCGACGCTGCCGCTCAGTTTCTCCCATGAGCGGGGCGAGGGCTGGCGAGGCGGCACCGGCGATGTCGAGCTCGCTGTCAAATACCGGTTCCTTGACGACGAGAAGCACGGCTTTTCGGCCGCGATTTTCCCGCGCGTCTTTCTGCCCACCGCCAGCCATTCGCCAGGCGACAGGCTGCGCCTGCTTTTGCCGATCTGGCTCGGCAAGGATTTCGCCGGTGGTACGAGCCTGTTTGGTGGCGGCGGCTACACCGTCAATCCCGGCGCCGGGAACCGCAACTTCTGGCAGGCCGGCGTCGCGTTGACGCACGATATCACCAAGAAGCTGTCGGTCGGAGCCGAAGTCATGCAGCAGGGTCCGGATAGCGTAGGCGGGACCGCGCAGACGAATGTCGGCGTGGGTTCGATCATCGGCCTCTCCGAGCATTACAATTTGCTCTTCTCGGGCGGGCCGACCTGGGCCGATCACCGCACCGGCTATCACTTCTACGCGGCGCTGGGGATGAACTTCTAAGCCGCGCTCATTTGGCGCGCGTGTAGAGGAAGGCGGTGATGTCGCGCGCGTCCTGAGCGCCGACGTTGAGGTCGGGCATCGCCGTACCGGGCGAGACGTGCTGCGGGTCACGGATCCAGCGCTGCATGTTGTCGGGCGTGTTGGCGAGATGGCCGGCGATGATCACGCGCAGCGCGACACCGTCGAGCGGCGGGCCGACCATCCCCGTCGCGGTGCGAACGTCGCTCATCGCGTGGCAGCTGCCGCAGCCGTACTGGATGAACAGGGCCTCGCCGCGCTTCGGATCGCCGCCGGTCTCCGCCGCCGCGTGCATCCGCATCCGCTCGCGCTGCTCGATATATTTGTAGGCGATACCGATCAGCGCGACGACGAACAGCACGCCGGCGAGGATCGCGAAAAAGGTCTTAGTGGAGAGTGAGTGGAGCATGCCCGCCCTCCGCCGATTTCAGCCATTTGTAGAACAGCGCCAGCGCCGCCATGCCGTGCACCAGCCCGCCCGGAATCCACATGATCAGGCCGGCGAGCCGTTGGTCGGTGACCGGATCGGTGCCGATCCCGGTCATGCCCATGGCCGCGTAATCGGCGTACCACGGGCTCGACGAGAAGCTCATGAGCGCGCCGAGCGCGCCGCCGATCAGCGAGGTCGCGAACAGGCAGGCGGCCGAGACTCCGTAGCCGGCCGCGCGGACGCGCGGGTGCAGCATCGCCCACCAGAACAGAAGCGAGCTCAACAAGAAGCAGGCGTGCTGGGCGATGTGCCAGCCGAGGTTGTCTAGCGCGCGGTCAAACAGGGGCGGCGCATGCCAGGCCCACAGCACGACGCCTTGAATCGCGGTCGCGGTGACCGGCTCGGTCAGACGCCGCCACAGACTCTGCAGCGGCGACTTCCAGCCGCCGCCGAGCGCCTGCCGGAGCGGCCTGGGCAAGCCCCAGGCGAGCACGCCGCCCGCGCCCGAAGCGGCGAGCAGCAGCGTTGCGACCAGCATGATCAACTCATGCTCGATCATGTGCATGGTGAAGCTGCGCTCGCCCGCTTCGTGTAGCGGCGACACGAGCGAGAGGGCGAGCACCGTCCAGCCGGACAGGAACAGCGTGGGCCGCATCGCAGTCGAGGCGCGCCGCGACAGGCGCGCCCAGCCGACGAGGTAAATGGCGAGCGCAAGCGCCAAGGGGATCGTCAGGATCGGGCTGAGTGTCCAGCCGAGCGCTCCCTCATGCGCGCCATGCGCGAACGCTGGGCTCGCGACGACCGCGAGCGGCAGGGCCAGGAGCCTCAGGCCCAGCATCGCGGGATCACCATCGCGGCAATGAACGGCAGCGTGACGCCGATCGCGAACAGCGCGCAGGCGAGCAGGCCCACGGCGGCGACGAAGCGGCGCCCGGGCGCCTCACCATCGGCGGCATAGACGCGCCACGAGCCAAGGGCGCCGGCTGCAATCACCAGCAAGCCGACGATGGCCGCGACGATCACCATCAGCGGCGAGCTGAAGCGGCAGTCCTGGAACACCGAATCGGAGCCGATCTGGTGGGCGAGGAAGAAACCCGTCGTGCCGAGCGCGAGCCCGGCCCACGGCATGAACACGGTGGAGGCGCGCTCGGCGCTCACAGCCGCGGCACCCAATAAATCATCAGGTAGATTGGGATCCACAGCAGCCAGACGTAGCGCCAGTAAAGGCTGTTCTCGTCGGTATCGACGAGGCGGCGGCCCTCCCAGCCGAGCGGCGTCATCATCAGCGCCCACAGCACCACCGTGTCGGTCCAGTCGGTCGCAACGTGGATCGTGTGCAGCAGCAGGATCGCCCAGATGATCGAGGCATAGGCATTGTCGGTCCAGCGGCAGTTGAGATTGTTGAACTCGAACCCGCGGATCACGAGGAGGAGGATGCCGGCGATGATCATCACCGGCATGAGCGCGCGGATGGTCGGCACGTCGCGCTCGCGGGCGGCCTTCTTGATGATCGTGTTGGGGATTTCGCTGAGCAGGATGACGATGGTGAACAGGGTACCGTAGAGCAGGTTCGGCGCGGCGCGGCCTTCGGGCGGCCAGCCCTGCTCGTGGCCCATCAGGAAGAAGTAGGCGGCGAAGCTGAGGCCGAACCCCGCTCCCTCGATCACCATGAAGCCGATGATTCCCCACCAGGTGAGGCTGCTCGATCCGAATTTGGTGGTCGGCAGCTCGGCGACGGAGCCGGTGAAGCGCGGCGCGGGGATCATGAGATCACCGGCTCGGGCGTGCGCTTCATCTCCTTGGGCCAGAACCAGGCGATGAGCGCGATGGTGCAGGGGATCGCGCCGAACGGCACGGCCCACGGCGAGAAGATCGACGAGATGAAGAACACCCCGACCGCGACCGAGGAGATGAACGGCCACAGGCTGGGCTCGGGGATCGGCTCGCGAAGATCGGGAACGGCGGCGACGACGGTCGTCAGCAGCATCTCCTTTTCGTCGACGCGGAGGCCGGTGAGGACGGGCATTTCCGGGCCGGTGTCCCACAACGGCGTGCGGCTCTCGACCACCGGCACGTGCGGGAAATTATAGGCCGGCGGCGGCGAGGGCGTCGCCCATTCGAGGCTCGGCGCGCCCCACGGGTTCGCAGGGGCGAGCCGCCCCCGATAGAGCGAGACGACGCCGTTGACGACGAAGATGCCGACCGCCGCGGCAACGACGAACGCGCCGATCGTCGAGAGCATGTTGGGAAGTTCGAGCCCGAGGCCCGCGGGATAGGTGTAGACCCGCCGCGGCATGCCGAGCAGGCCGCTGAAGTGCATCGGGAAGAAGGCCAGCTGGAAGCCCAGAAACACCATCCAGAAGCCGATTTTGCCGAGCGCGTCGCTCATCATCCGGCCGGTGATCTTGGGGTACCAATATGTCAGAATCCCGAGCAGCGGGAAGACCGCGCCGCCGATCAGCACGTAGTGGAAATGGGCGACGATGAAGAAGGTGTCGTGGACCTGGAGGTCGAGCGGCACCGAGGCGATGATCACGCCGGAAAGGCCGCCGATCACAAAGGTGATGATGAAGCCGACGACGTAGAGCATCGGCACCTCGAACCGCGGCCGCCCCTCCCACATGGTCGCGAGCCAGCAGAAGATCTGCAGCCCGGTCGGGATCGCGACGGTCATGCTCGCGGCCGTGTAGAAGCTGTAGCCGACGCGCGGCAGGCCGGTCGCGAACATGTGGTGCACCCACAAGCCGAACGCAAGGATCCCGGTCGACATCAGCGCGAGGACAACGATGGTGTGGGCGAAAATCGGGCGGCGGCAGAAGGTCTCGGTGATGACGCTGACGAAGCCGGTCGCGGGCAGGAAGATGATGTAGACTTCGGGGTGACCGAAGAACCAGAACAGATGCTGCCACAGCAAGGCATCGCCATGCTCGTACTGGTTGAAGAACTGGGTGCCGACGAGGCGGTCGGAAATCAGCATGCCCGAGGCGAGCGCGATCGCGGGCATGGCGAAGATGATCATCACCGCCTGCACCAGCATCGCCCAGGCGAAGATCGGCATGCGCGCCAGGGTCATCCCCGGCGCGCGGGCTTTGAGGATGGTGCAGACGAGGACCACCGCGGCGGCCAGGGCGGAAACCTCGGTGAAGGTGATCATTTGCGCCCACACGTCCGAGCGCTTGCCGGGCGAGAATTCGGGTCCCGACAGTGGCGTGTAGGCGAACCAGCCGACGTCGGGGGCGATGTTGAGCACGAACGCGCCCCACAGCATCAACCCGCCGAACAAATACATGTAATAGCTGAAGGCGTTGAGCCGCGGGAAGGTGGTCGAGCGCGCCCCGACCATCAGGGGGATGATGTAGACCGCGACGCCTTCCATTACCGGCACGGCGAACAGGAACATCATGGTCGAGCCATGCATCGTGAACAGCTCGTTGTAGCGCTGCGCGCCGACGAGGTTGTTGCCCGGCTCGGCGAGCTGCAGTCGCATGATCAGCGCGAGCACGCCGCCGAGCGCAAGGAACATCAGCGCGGTGATGATGTAGCGCCGGCCGATCTCCTTATGGTCGACGGTCGCGAGCCAGCCGATGATCCCCGGCGGACGGCGCCACGTCCGGTCGAGCCGCGCCGCCAGTTCGGCGTCCTTTAGGCCGGGACCGTCGCGGGCGATCTTCGTCCGCTCGCGCGCCAGCCGCTCGTCCTCCTCGCGCACGCGCTCGAGCTCGCTGTCGCTGGTGGTCCAGCCGGTCGCGGCGCGCACGTCCGTCATTTGAGCGTCTCGAGATAAGCGACGACGGCATGCAGCTGGGCGGGCTCGAGGCCGATCGTCGGCATGTGCACGCCGGGCTTCAGCGATTGCGGGTCGGCGACCCAGCCGTAGAGGTTGCCCTGGCCCATCGGCAGCGTCCCCGCGGCGATGCTGCGGCGGCTGGCGAGGTGGGTGAGGTCGGGCCCGACCGTGCCGCTGGCCGGCGTGCCCGCGATCGAGTGGCAGGCGCCGCACTGCCGACTGGTCACGTAATTATAGCCGGCAACCGCCTCCGGCGTCGTCGGCGCTTGCGCCGGCTGAAGCTGATGCTGCCACCATTTGATGAAATCGGGAAAGCTGTCGACGTTGACGACAAGCGCCATGTGCGCGTGCTGCGCCCCGCAGAACTCCGCGCATTGCCCGCGGTAGATGCCGACCTTGCTGGGAACGATCGTGATGTCGTTGTCGCGCCCCGGGATGAGGTCCTGCTTGCCGGCGAGGCTCGGCACCCAGAAGCTGTGGATGACGTCGTTCGAGCGGAGGAAGATCCGAACCGGCACGCCGACCGGCAGGTGCAGCTCGTTGGCGGTGCGCACCATCTTCGAGACGTCGGCGCTGTTGTACTGAACGTCCCACCACCATTGGTTGGCGGTGATCGTGATCGACAGTTTCTGGCCGCTCGCCGCCTTGGCCATCGAGCGATCGGCGAAGAAGCTGGCGATGGCGAGGCCGATCAGGCCGACCACGACCACCGCGCTCCAGCCAATCAGCGCGGAGCGCATTAGCGGGCTCGAGAGATGATGGCGCCCGTCCTCGACGACGTTCGCCTCGCCCGCGCGGCGCCGCCGCAGGATCGACGCGAACAGGAACAGGACGACCGCGAGGTACATCACCGCGCAAACCACCAGGAAAATCACGAAAAGCGTGTTGAACTGGCGCGCTTCGATGGCAGCGTTGCCGAAGGTGCTCTGGTAATTCTGGTAGCTGCAGGCGCCCGTGCCCAGCGCGAGGAGGACCAGGGGCGCTCGGCGGCCCATGCTCATTGCGTCGCCGTGCCCGAGCTTTTGGCCGGCTCGCGCGGCGTCAGTGAGCCTGGCGTGGTCGAGCTCATCGCATCGGCGCGGCTCGACACAGCGTCCTTGCTTGGCTGGCCGGACAGGGTGCGGACATAGGCCGCGAGCTGCCAAATCTGGTCGTCGGTGAGCTTGTTGCGCCACGCCGGCATCCCGTTGGGCCGCCCTTCGGCGATGCTCGCTGCGATCTGGTCGATCCGCCCGCCGTAGCGCCACTGGTCGTCCATCAAGGGCGGGCCCATGCTGCCGCCGCCGTGGGAGTGGCAGCCGACGCAGTTGAATTGGCTGTAGAGCTGCTGGCCCGCGGCGATCGCCGGTGCATTGTCGTCGTACAGCTTGGCGCGTGGATCGAGCGCCGGCGGCTGGGTGCCCCCGGGCCAGATGGTGTCGGGGCTCATTCCGGCGGGCAAGGTCTCGCCGATCGGCTTCGACCGGCTGTGGCGCTCCTCGCGGTCGCACGCGGCCAGCGTCACGGCGATGCCGCCGAGGAGCAGGAGGCTAGCGCGGAAGCGTGAAGACATAGAGCATGCCTCCCGCCGTGCTTTTCATCGGCAGGTCCTTGACGGCGTTGACAAAGCCGCCGCCGGCGGTCGGATCGCGCGTGTCGAGCTTGCCGGCGACGACCGCCCCCGACCAGCCGCCGACGCCGGCGACGACGGCGATATATTGCCGGCCGTCGGGGCCGCGATAGCTGATCGGCTGGCCGATGATCCCGCTGCCGGCCTTAAACTGCCACAGCAGCTTGCCGGTGCGGGCGTCGATCGCCTTGAGCCAGCCGTCCATGGTTCCGTAGAAAACCACATTGCCGGCGGTCGCCAGCGCCGGGCTCCACAGCGGCAGGTCTTCCTTGATCTCGAATACCTTGCGGCGGTTGACCGGGTCCCAGGCGGTGAACACGCCGCGATTGCCGCCGGGGCCGGCATACATCTTCACGTCCGCGCCGACGTACGGCGTCCCGGCGATGTAGTTGGCTTCCATCGCGCCCACGTCCTGGCAGAGGTTGATGTGCGGGATGTAGACGAGGCCGGTGACCGGGCTGAACGCCGCCGGATTCCAGTCCTTTGCGCCCGGCGAGGCGGGGCAGATGTCGCGCACGACGCGGCCGGCGTGGGGCGCTTTCTCGGGCACCGGGATGATCCGCCCGGTCTTCAAGTCGACGCCCTTGTAGACGTTGATATAGCCGTAGGGGGTGGCGCTCAGCACCTCGCCGGTGCGGCGGTCCATGACATAGAAGAAGCCGTTGCGGTCGGGCCTCAGCAGCGCCGGGCGGCGGCCGTTGCCCCACGGAATGTCGGCGAGAATGATCTCATTGACGTCGTCATGGTCGTAAAGGTCGTGCGGTGAGCTCTGGTAGAACCACACCGCCTTGCCGGTGTCGACGTCGCGCGCGAACAGGCCCGCCGACCATTTGTTGTCCCCCGGCCGCTGGTCCGGGTTCCACGGGCCCGGGTTCGAGGTGCCGTAATAGATGAGCTTCGTCTCGGGATCGTAGCTGATCCATCCCCAGGTGGTCGCGCCGCCGATCTTCCACGCATCCGGCGGCCAGCTTTTGACTCCGAGGTCCTTGCCCTGGTCCATGGCGTAGAAGGGCTTGAAGTCGGGGCCGATCAGCACGTCCTTATCCGGACCGGTGTTGAACGCGCGCCACGCGAGCTTGCCACTGCCCTCGTCGAGCGCCGCGATCCAGCCGCGCACGCCCATCTCGCCGCCCGAATTGCCGACCAGCACTTTGCCGCCGGCGACGAGCGGCGCCATGGTGATCGTCTCGCCTTTCTGGATGTCGCCGAGCTGGGCGCGCCAGACCTGCTGTCCGCTGTTGGCATCGACCGCGAAGGTCTGCCCGTCGAGCGTGTTGAAGAAGATCTTGCCGGCATCGTAGACCGCGCCGCGGTTGACG
>Ga0207705_10002106_pt1 | contig 15476 bp, 14 predicted proteins | sample KBSC13metaG_FD_184314 | JGI IMG/M metagenome (GOLD analysis project Ga0207705, IMG submission 184314) | Corn rhizosphere microbial communities from Kellogg Biological Station, Michigan, USA - KBS C1-3 metaG (SPAdes) (version 2) | ecosystem: Host-associated > Plants > Roots > Rhizosphere > Soil ...
GAAGTGAAAATCGAACATTCCGAGGCCATGATTTATCTATCGATGGCAAGGCGCATGCTCGCCAAAATTGCAATTTAACTATTTTTCAGACAGCCTCTAAGGGAAAAAAGATCAGATAATAAAGCCACTCGTAAGAAAGAGACCATAATGGAGAGTTTCCAAAAAATGGCTCAATCCAAACTCCTGGCTTGGTCGAAACATCTTGCAGCATAGCTAAATTGCCAAGCAACCAGAGCCAGGTAGGAGGAGGATTTGAGTGAGCGTGCGGCTCTTGCACGGGTAAGAACCATGCAATGGCCAAGCTTATCAAGAAGATTGGATAGATTCTCGTTGCTCTTTTGAAGAGATATTCACGGTAAGATGCTGGCTCTCTTGAGGCTGTGGAGTAGGCAATGACGAATCCGGAAAGAATGAAAAAAAGTATGACAGCTTCTTGTCCAAAACGGAAGAAAGACCCAATGAACGTCTGTTGGAGGTGAAGATAACTGCTGCTTATATGATGAAGTAAAACGTAAAGAGCAGCGAATCCTCTCAAGTTTTCCAAACGTTGAAATTTGATGGACGTTTGCAAGGTTATCGATGGGTCATGGGTTCCAAACACTTCGTATCTTGTTCAAAAGCTTGGCTCCTCGAGCTTCCCACGTGAAATGCTCTCCGCACTTTTCAGCCGCTTTCTTTCCTTTAAGCTGCCGGAGCTCTACGTTATCTCGAAGCTCTTGGATGGCATGAGCTATTTTTTCCACGACTACCAAGGTTTCATTAGGGGGAATTTTTACTCCGCACGTATCATCAATGTATTCTCCAGGCCCACCAAGATCCAGGCAGATGACCGGAAGTCCTGCAGCCATCGCCTCCAAGGCACCTGTGCCGCCTGAATCGTGAAGACTGAGGAACAGGAATACGTCGCTGTTGATGTATAATGACCAAATGTCATCCCATCTTGGCAGAAAGCTGATGAAATGAATCCGATGAGAAACATTCAGGTTTTTAGCCAAATTCGTGCATCTCGATAGATTTTTACCACTTCCCAGAATGGTCAGTTCGGTTGTAATGTCGTTCAACGCTGCCAATGCTCTTATCGCCAACTCTTCGCCCTTCCAGCCAACCAGCCTGGAAGCAAAAAACAGTTTGAGGTGAGAGCCCTTTCTACTTTTGTTTTTCCGGAGAATCTGAAGTTCATCAAACTTTGCTTTGGAAATTCCAGCATTGGTAATTCTCTCTAGACGTCTTGCCCCGAGAATTTCTATTTTCTCCGCAGATTCCTTGGTGCATGCGAGCACCAGGTCAATCTGCCGATACATCTTTTTCAGCGTCTCGGAACGCATGGATTTCCGGATGTGGAAGCGCCGCAATTCCTCTTCGAACCGCAGCCTCCATCCCAATCCCTGATCCGTCTGACGATTTCCCGATTCAAAGCCTCCAACGGGGCCAAAAATCACGGGAATGCCATGTCCCACGATGGAGGTCTCTGCTCTTCCTGTTCCCCAGTTGACATGCTGGATGGCAACTGGCTGATATTTTGAAACAAGAGATTTGAATAATTCCCGCGTCGCGCGCTGCCAAAAAGTATAATAAATTTTGTGCCAGAACATGCCAGGCAAGCGTAAAATCCAATAGTGCTTTTCGTCCTCGAAAAAAATCACTTCAGCGCCGAGTTTCTTTAATTCGTCTAAATCATCTTCTTTGAAATAGGGTCTGTAATGTCCTACACAGACGACAATCACACGGTATTCCTGCAAAAGGGTGAGAACCGTTGCCCAAGCAGTTCCTGACTCGGAGCCTTGCCGGGGAGCAAAGCTATAAGCACTGACTACTATGAATGGCTTGCTTTGGGAATCGCTGCTTTGCATAGACATCTGGAGTAATTATATTACTGGAGAATTCCCACTTCTTTCTCTGGAACTGTCTGATTTGTTTTTCGATAATAGCCAGCTGCGAGATAACCCAAACAAACCCAGTTTGTAATCGCACCGTGCGGGACTTCATATGTTGCTTGAACCAAAGAATCCATTATTCCACTGAAGAAAATACTTAAAGCGATGAGATCTCCAGAATCAATGATTCGGTATGATAATTGTTTCCGGGTAAATAATATGCAGAAGCGTAGAAGAGCAATAAACATGATTAAGAAAACAGCCAATCCGACAAAGCCCATGCGTCCAAATACGTTGAAGATGATGCAATGGGGATATCGTGCATAGGTGGCGGCATCTTTGACTCCTTGAGTTCCAAACAGCTCTTGCAAGAAGTGAGTTGTAAGATCACTTCCCATGCCTGATCCGAACATCGGTCCCGTTTGCATCGTGTCATTCGTGATTACGGTCCACCAAGTAATCCGCCAGTCAGTGGTTGAAGCGTTGCCTTGGGAACTGGCATTACCTACATCTACAAGTGTTTGAACCTGATCACTTCGCATGATCGTATTTTCAAAAAAGTAGGAATCATAGACGGCGACAAATCCCAGAACAATGGCAAGAATGAGGGAGGCAAAAATTCCTACAAAAACTAGCTCGAAGCGTTTTGTGAATATGAGGAGTAGCAACATAGTGCTGCCCAAGCAAAAAATGCCTGCAGTTTTTGTCATCAATAAAAGTAGCACACCAATGAAACCAAATAAAATGAAGAGTATGCTCCGTTTTTGCAACCCCTGAATGGTTCCATAGACAGCCCCAGCGGCGACGAGAGGAATAAAGGCATCAGGATGTGGATAGAACACAGATCTTAAATATTCAATGTTAGCCAAATATTCACTGAAAACACCTGATACGATAAATAAGCAGCTTATGTAGCCAAGCGCCAAGCACCACTTCAAGGTTTTCTTAAATGCTGTAACGTAGATTTCTTTTTGGAATGTCGCGAACGCAAAAAAGAAGAAAACGGCATAATATCCAATCGCGCTATCTCTGATGGCGAACATCTTATATTCATTGAAACTAAATACCAAATAAATACCGACTGTTATCATCCATGTTGCAATCAGCACGTGAAGATGGGTTTTTAGCGATTCTTTCAAGCCTCCTCTTATAAAATAACCGACCAAACAGACGGTTATGGTAATTTCACCTATGTAAACTGGTTCGAAGGGAGTTAGATAAGCGAATCCTTTCCCGCCAATAGCGTAGCCTAATAAAATTAAATTTAATAATTTGAAATCAAAGGGTAGTTTCTTGTAAACTAGGAAAATGATTGTAACTACAACAATCGATGCCAGAATACCCAGCTGGTATTTGACTTCCAGATCCAAAGTATTAATTGAAAGCACCAAGGCAATCAATAGGATAATGAATACTACGAAGCCTTGGATGATTTTATTCTGGGAATCCATAGGAGTTTGTTAAAAATTAGAATTTTGATGATTTAGAAGCGTCCCATTCCGCAATATCGGAGAGAACTTCCAATAGCCGGTTCGTCGAACGTTGCCACGAGAATTCTGCTGCTCTCGCTTTTCCCTTTAGAATCAGATTTTCACGGAGGGGTGGGTGATTGACTAGCTGACGGAGACATTCAGCGAGAGTTCCTTCCTGAGTGGGATCAAAAAGAAGTCCTGCGCCACCTACAACCTCCGGTAAACTTGTCTTGTCTGAACAAATCACGGGTGTCCCATACCCCATTGCTTCCAGAGGAGGGAGACCAAAGCCCTCGGCTAGGGAAGCGAACAGAAACGCGAAAGCGTTTTTGTACAATGCAGGTAGATTTGCATCCATCACATATCCGGTGAAATAAACAGCTCCATTTTTAACAGCTAGTCTCGCTTCAGGCGACAATTTTTTGGCTATATGATCTTGGCCTGCTCCGGCTAAAACCAATTTTTTGGAGATATCGCCTGATTCCGTTTTCCATTTTACGAACTCTTCTATCAAGTAATGGCTGTTTTTATGGGGCGCTCCTGCCGCTAGGGTCAAAAAGTAACCGTCCTTTTCCAAGCCGTATTCCTCCAGCACTTGAGGAGCGTTGGTGTCTATTGTTGAAGGCAAATCAGCGCCCAGAGGAACCACGTATACACGTTCCCTTGGAAAATCAGGATGGAACCGGTGGAAGCTCTGTCGTGCATACTCAGAAATACAGATTACCCATTCATCCGGCTTGGCATCAATTGCAGGGTTTCCCATTACGGAAACTAAAGGAGCATTCAGTCCCAGTTCCTTGAAGTGATATACATGAGTGAAATCATAACAAATAAGCACCCGCTTCACAGGCAGCTTTCGTATGGAAGCGGTGAGTGTGGAGCAAACCGATAGCCAGACATCTCCTTCCCGAGGGTATGATGGAACAAACAAATCCTGCTCCATCCCTGCCACCAGGACGCGGCGAAAAGCAGCAAAACCGATGTGCGTGGCTTTCTTGAGAACTGGAGGTAATTTTCCAAGGATTTTGCGCTCCACGTCACTTGCATGAGATAGAAGCGATTCTCTCAGCAATGGCTTTGCAGGTGCCTTCATGCCACTCACGCCCGCAAATTGAAAACAGCCCTTTGCAATATTAGGTAATCTGGAGCCAAATAAATGCGTTTGTTCAAAGCCAGATATCTTTGGTAATCTCCGGGCATATTCTTGAGCCACCCGGTTGATTCCCCGGAAAAAAGAAGAATCATTTTCCTCAAAAATCATCTTTACCATGCCACGGAAGTAAAGATCTACAAATAAACGATTGCTGTTCATTTTCACTCGCTTTTCAATGCTGTTTCGTAGGCTGCGATGGTCTGGTCAACACAACGCTCCCAACTGAACAGTTTGGACCGCTCCAATGCTTTACCAGATATTTTCGCATGGAATTCAGGATCGGAATATAAACGTGCTACTTCATTGCAGACGCCTTGAATATCCATTGGTTCGAGCATGATTCCTCCATCGCCTATGACCTCTGGTAACGAAGAAGTGTTAGATGAGATAACAGGTGTTCCGCACTGCATTGCTTCCAAGGGCGGAAGGCCAAATCCCTCCAAAAGAGATAGATAAACAAATACCTTAGCACTGGAATAAATGGCAGCCAGGTCTTCATCTGGAATAAAGCCTGGCATGATGATATTTTGTCGATACGCGGCGACGGATTTGAGTGCTTCCTCAATATTATTGGTCTTCCAGCCTTTACCTCCTACCAAAACGAGCTTCGTCCCTTCAGGAATCATCTTATTTTCATGAAGCACGGCAAAAGCGCGGATAGTTGATTCAATGTTTTTCCTGATTTCAAAAGTGCACAGCGAGAGCATGAAATCAGGGCCGGGAATGCCATACTTTGAAAGAACGGAGAGATTGTGATTCAAATCCAAAGATGGGTAAAAGGATTTGGACGCAGCCAAATGCGCGACAAAGCATCGCTCTGGCCGACATCTGGAATGTTTGATCAAATCGTTTCTTGTGGCTTCGGAGATGCAGAGAACGTAATCCTCGGGACTAAGCTCATTCACAATATTGGTAATCTTAGAGACAGTATTTTTCTCGAAGTACTGCGGGTGTGTTAGGGGGATTAGATCGTAAATGGTTGAAAAGCAAAGGATGTTCTTGCCTCGTACGTCTTTTGGTATGCTCACCAGTAAAGAGTGATATATATCAATTTCGTCCCATTTTTTTGAGGGGACGCATCCTATGATCGCATCCAGTTGTACCTTGAGAATGGTAAACAATTTGCGGGTGATCCGATAAGACAATTTTCGATTGCTGAGGGTCCCCGTAATGAATTTTTCAAAGAATGCGGCGAAAGGGAGCAGGAGTTTGAACAGGGGCGATACAAGAATGTTTGATTTATTAGTTCTCAGAAAATCATTAAAGTAGCACCATGCTCCGTATGCATCGCCATTGATATGGCAGTGTAAAGAGTCTTTGAATTTTTCGGACATTCCACATGTCAAGTGGTCTGCCACTCTGAAAATGCCGGTTTTGTTATGTCCTCCCAGTGGCTGTAAATTGATTGCGATCCGCATAAATACAGATAAATTATTTTTCGTTTTTGAATTGAGAATATTTAGTGCGGAACAGATTATAGGATGGCCATGCAACGATAAATATAGCACCGGAATAGCCGATGGATGCACCAAGTATTCCCATCCACTTGGCAAGAGGTGGAATCAATACGACTGACAATATCGCAGTGTAGATGGAAATTTTCATATAGGGTTCAACCTTGAATGCTCTGATCATGTAGGCTCCGGCAGCGGTGAAGCACTGGCAAACCATTCCGGCTGAAAGTATGAGTACAATCAAAGTGCCTGCATATCTTTTGGACAGGGGGTGATAGAACAGTTCTCCCATGTTAAGGGCTGCTATCATCATCAGGCTGCCCATGACAGCAACAAGCACACTGGTGAGTGTGGCTTTCTTCCAAACCTGCTCAAGAGTAAGCCATTCTTTTTTGGCTACCAGCATTCCAAAAAGAGGAAGTTTGGTGATTAACCAAGTGCTGGCTATACTGGAAACAGTCCTGACAATTTGCAGGGTAAAGCCGAGCTTACCTGCTTCAACCGGGCCATTTATCCTGAATACAATAGGGATGATGGAGAAAAATATAAAATATCCGGAGATCCAACTGATGCCGATCCGCCATTGAAAGGGCCAGATTTCCTTTTTCCAGGAAATTGTTCCATGAGTGGGGATTTGCAGAAATGCGGAATAGAAGTTCTTCCACTTCGAGAGCAAATACCAAATCGAACAAACAACGGTCAAAATAGCTGAAATTACCATGGCATACAATTCCATGCCTAATACCAAAGCGATTGTTGACCCCAAAAAACTGATCAGGGATGAAACAAATCTGAATTTTTCAACCCTAGAGATAAAATTGCAGCCCTCCAGCAATGCCCAACACGGAGTGATGCAAAGAGATATACTGGCTGAAATGCTCGCCAAAGCCCACGGACACATCCATTTAACGTTTCCAGGATGAGAAGTCGAAAAAAACCATCCGCCGCCCACTATCAGGCCAAGTAAAAATAAAATGGAGGCGATTGCGTAATATTTAAAAGATAGTCTTCCAAGCGATATGAGGCGCGACTTTGCGGTGATATCTCCAGTGATGATCCCGGTTTCCGTGATGAGCAATTTCGATGCCTCATGGGAAGTGAATTGTAAGATGTTCTGAGTGAATCCAAGTTCTAGAAAAGTGTTTAGAGAAAGCAGGCCACTGAATGCATAAGCATATCCTTGCACCTCCTGAGACATAAATCTGACCATGCAGAACATGGTGATAGGGCCTGTCAGAAACCGAATCAACTGAGTGATCAGAGTCCATCTGATGGCTGCATCAGAGGCACTGCTAAGCGCCAATTTATATAATTTATTGAACACAAGGATTGTATCAATATCTGAGATGACTTCGCCTCTCGCTCAAAAATAAGGTGCAACAAGCTTTGGAATAAGTAATTACGGTAACTCACTTTTAGCTGATTCTAATTCAGCACGGGTGAGTCTTCGTGCGACTTCACTGCCCGCGATTGTTGGCTTCCACCCTAAAATCTGTTGAGCTTTTTGTGAATTGCCAACCAGTTTGTGGCTATCTACACGGCGGAAGAAACGTGGGTTTACCCGAAGCAGTAGGCGACCATCAGAACCATAAGCTGATTCTGTTTCTCCTTCTCCCTCGAAGTTCAGATGAATTCCTGCTTCAAGAAAGGCTGCAATTGCAAATTCTCTGACAGTAGTCGTGGTGCCGGTCGCGAAAAGGAAATCAGAGGCCGATTGCTGCTGTAATGTGCGCCATATGCCTTCCACGAATTCCGGTGCCCAGCCCCAGTCTCTTTCCGAGTCTAGATTTCCAAGCTCCAGAACTTCTTCCGAGCCTTGTGCAATGCGGGCTACGGTGGAGGCGATTTTGCGCGTTACAAAGCTTTCGCCCCGGCGCGGAGATTCATGATTATAAAGAATTCCATTAACCACGAACATTTCATGGGCCTCCCGGTAAACCCGGCATAGATCAGCTGCGAATGATTTTGCGCAGCCATATGGATTCACAGGTTTGAAGGGGGTTTCTTCGGTTTGCGGGAAAGTGGCAGGAACTCCAAAAATCTCGGAGGAGGCGGCGTGAAAAAAGCGGGGTGGGGATTCCAGGTCACGACAGATTTCGAGTAGGCTGAGAGTTGCGGTGGCGATTTCAGCTACAGTGGATTCAGGGATTTCGAAGCTGAGTCCCACGTGGGACTGTCCGGCTAAGTGATAAAACTCGTCAGGCCGAATACGCGTTACCAAGCGGCGTAAAGTGGTTTGGTCGTGGAGATCCGCATAATGCAGGTCCAGTAGCTTCCCTTCTTTTCTGAGATGCTCAATACGAGTCCGATTGAACTGGCTGGAACGACGGACCAGTCCATGAACATGGTAGCCCTGTTCCAGAAGCAGCTCGACCAGATATGAACCGTCTTGGCCTGTAATACCGGAGATAATGGCATGTTTCATCCGAAAAATATATATGATGGATTGAAGTATGTAAGTTTTGTTGTGATATTTAACTTGGTTTTCTTGAGATTATAGCAATATTTGTCTTGAATCCAGCATGTGGGATTGGGTTCTTCAATTCGAATTACCTAGTTCGTTTTATTGTGGGTCTTTGTAAGAAAAGGGAGTTTGATAAATATTGATTGCTAAAATATATGTAACCGATATAAATTTTTTATTTTAATTTTGATCGGGGTGGGTGCGCCGTATTTGCCATTCAGACGTTATATGTTCTTATTGCTAGCAGAAGTGCGACATGATGAAGCGGCAAATCGCCGAATTAAGGAAAAATGCCTGTCTTATAGGCGAATGGGAATTCTTAATCGTCAAACTGAAGCCAATAGGAGGGCTTTAACTTCGTTATTTGTCTTTAAGTTGACAGTCCCAGCCAATTCTTGTGGGAAAGATACCATTCCACCGTTTTTTTAAATCCGCTTTGGTGATCTTGTTTTGGCTGCCAGCCGAGCTCCCGCTGAATTTTTGTGGCATCCACCGCATAGCGTAAATCGTGGCCTGGTCGATCTGCTACAAAGCTGATTTGATCGGAATAGCTTTGCCTGTCCTCGCGGGGATGTAATTGGTCCAGCATGCTACAAAGCATGCGGACTAGATCGATATTCCTGAATTCGTTGTTCCCTCCAATATTATAGGTTTCTCCAGGCTTGCCGCGCTGCACGACAGTGAGGAGAGCATCTGCATGATCGTTTACATGTAGCCAATCACGGACATTTTCTCCTTTGCCATAGACAGGAATGGGTTCCCCGCGCAGCGCTTTGAGCAAGACGACAGGAATTAATTTTTCGGGGAATTGGTAAGGCCCGTAGTTATTCGAACAATGAGTGACAATGACAGGCAATCCGTAGGTGCTATACCAAGCACTAGCAAGATGATCAGAAGCTGCTTTACTGGCTGAGTAGGGGGAGTGAGGGGCGTATGCTGTCTTTTCGGTGAACGTCCCCGTTTTTCCTAATGAGCCATACACTTCATCCGTTGAAACATGCAGAAACCGGAAATCCGGATTTGGAATGACGGAAAGGTAATGTCGGGCGGCTTCTAGTAGAACATAGGTTCCCAAAATGTTGGTCTGAATAAATTCCGCGGGGCCATCAATCGAACGATCCACATGAGACTCTGCAGCCAGATGCATCACCGCATCCGGAAGGAAGCTCTGAAATGCTGCTCCCATGGCTTTAGCATCCCGAATATCGGACCTTAAAAAGTGGTAATTGGGATGGTCTTCTATCGTTTTCAGTGAAAATAAATTTCCAGCGTAGGTGAGGCTATCGATATTTAAAACCTCGTGACCCTTTTCCAGAAGGAGATGAATTAGATTTGATCCGATGAACCCCGCTCCTCCTGTAACGATAATTCTCATTTCAATTTAGGATAAATAACCGATTTAATTGGCTTTCGCTAATAATTTAAATCGTTACTAATTCTGATAAATAGAGGGTGATAGACATTTTAAACATTCTGGAAGGTTCATAGCAGAAGTGCTGCCTAACACTGTATAGGGCTCAGCCACAGCCAAAAATGCTTTGGGACTATTTGCTTAGTTCATTACTTGAGCGAATCTTAATTAAGATTTTTTCAATACCGGGGAACTCTTCATCGAAGAGAGCCTTCGTCGCCATGGATTGCCCATGGACTGGAGGAGGGACCACCCCTGCCAGCAGGATCTTGTGGGATTTGCTGGAGGGGGGCATGAAATGGGATTCTGGACGATAAAATTCGGCCAGCGGTGGCTAGGAACTGATCAGATAATCATCCCCGCAGCAACGGTTTCATTACTTCCTGGTTCGATCAGGATGAAGGAGCCCGTGATGCGGTTGCGGCGATAGGAATCGTGAATCAGTGGCAGGGCGGTGCGCACGGAGATACGGCCAATGTCGTTCATATTAAAGGAGCTTACGCCTTCAATCTTATGAAGTGTATTGATGTCCACGTGATACTTCACCTCCTGAACGATGGCTTTTGTTTCAAGAGTGGTGTGGCGGAGGATCAGCTTTGCACGCTGCGCCATGGGCTTGTTGGAGAACCAGCAGATCATGGCCTCGATGTCTTGGCTGACGATGGGAGGATTGTTCGCCTTTACCAAGGTATCTCCGCGGGAAATGTCGATCTCATCTTCCAAGGTCAGGCAGACGGATTGTGGTGCGAAGGCTTCTGCCTTATCCCCGTCTGGGGAATGGATGGCCTTGATCTTGGAAGTGAAACCGGATGGAAGGACTGTCACTTCGTCACCGGGCTTGAAAACGCCGCCTGCCACGCGGCCTGCGTAGCCGCGGAAGTCGTGCCATTCGTCGCTCATCGGACGGATGACCCATTGCACCGGGAAGCGCGCATCAACGTGATTTTCTTCTCCACCAACGTAAACGTTCTCAAGGTGGTAAAGAAGAGACGGTCCTTGATACCATGGCATGGTATCGGACTTATCGACCACATTGGCCCCATTAAGGGCTGAAAGCGGAATCGCAGTGATTTCCACGATGTTATCCAAGCGGGAGGCAAATTCCCGGTAATCTTTGATAATTTGGTTATAAACCTCTTCGGAATAATCCACGAGGTCCATCTTGTTCACTGCCACCACGAGGTGTTGGATGCGAAGAAGATTGGCGATGAAGCTGTGACGCTTGGTTTGCTCGATCACACCTTTCCGCGCATCAATGAGAATGATGGCAAGATTGGCAGTGGAAGCGCCGGTGACCATGTTCCGCGTGTATTGGATATGGCCTGGGGTATCTGAAATGATGAATTTACGCTTCGGTGTGGCGAAGTAGCGATAGGCTACATCGATCGTGATGCCTTGCTCGCGCTCGGCCTTGAGGCCGTCCGTAAGGAGAGCCAGGTTCACATTTTCATCACCCCGGCGGCGGGAAGACTCTTCCATCGCTTCGAGTTGATCCTCGAAAATGGATTTGGAATCGTAAAGCAAGCGGCCGATGAGGGTGGATTTACCGTCGTCAACTGAGCCGGCGGTGGTGAAGCGGAGAAGGTCCATGGAGAAAGAAATCGAAAAGTGGGATTAAGGAAGGAAAGTGATGGGCGGGCAACTGTTCAGAAGTAGCCTTCCTTTTTGCGATCTTCCATGGAGGTTTCGGAGCGTCTGTCGTCCGAGCGAGTGCCGCGCTCCGTCTGGCGGGCAGCGGACACTTCTGCGATGACTTCCTCCAGATTGGATGCTCGAGATTCCACTGCGCCGGTGCAGGTAGCATCCCCGATGGTGCGGAAGCGGACGATGCGTTTCGTGACCTGTTCTGTTTCCAGAGGTTTCAAAAATTTTGTAACACCAAGAATGGAACCGTTGCGTTCGAAAACTTCGCGCTCATGGGCGAAGTAGATGGATGGAAGGGGGATGTTTTCCCGTTCAATGTACATCCAAATATCCATTTCTGTGAAATTGGATAGTGGGAATACACGGAAGTGCTCGCCCGGATTTTTTCGCCCATTGAAAAGATTCCAGAGTTCGGGGCGTTGGTTTTTAGGATCCCATTGGCCGAAGTCATCTCGGTGGGAGAAAAAGCGCTCTTTGGCACGTGCTTTTTCTTCGTCCCGGCGACCGCCGCCTAGGCAGGCGTCATATTGATATTTCTCGATGGTATCGAGCAGGGTTACGGTCTGAAGCTTGTTGCGAGAGGCGTTAGGCCCCTTTTCCTCCACTGCCCGCCCGGAGTCGATGGATTCCTGAACGGAGCCTACAATAAGATTTGCGCGGATTAATTCCACGAACTCATCACGATAAGTCATGGTTTCCTCGAAATTGTGTCCGGTATCAATATGAACGAGAGGGAAGGGCATGCGTGCCGGCCAGAACGCCTTGCGCGCCAGCCATGCCATTACGATGGAATCCTTGCCTCCAGAGAAAAGAAGAGCTGGGTTTTCAAATTGGGCGGCAGTTTCCCGCAGAATGAAAATAGCTTCTGCTTCAAGTTGATCAAGGTGGCTAAGCTGGTAATTGGGCATGGAAGGCAGTGGAAGGATCCATTAGGTAACGGAATCCGTGGAAAGATGAACGCAGGCAAATGCTTGCACCCGCATGATTTGCGGACACGGGGTAGAATTCCCTATCGAATGGGTCAAGGAATAATTACCAACCTAAGTTTGGTGGTAATGTTTCGGCAATTCAAATCCCGCTGATCTGATGGCGAATCGCTTCCAAAAGCTCGAAAGCTGCATCCTCTATCGTGGTTTTTTCAGTATCAAGAATCAGATCGGGAGTTTGGGGTGGCTCAAAGGAGCTATCCCTCCCGGTGAAATTCTTGATTTCTCCCCGTGCTGCCTTGGCATATAGTCCCTTTACGTCCCGCTGTTCGCAGGTTTCAAAACTCGCCTTCACGTAAACTTCAAAAAGATTCTCACCAAGGATTCCACGGGCTAGGTCGCGGAGTTCTCCTTGGGGAGTAATGGCGGAGACGAAAGTGATGATCCCTTGGGAGACGAAAATTTTAGCTACCTCGGAAAATCGGCGGATGTTTTCAAGACGATCCTCGGTGCTGAACCCTAAATTTGAGTTCAGGCCGGAACGGAGATTATCTCCATCTAGGATCGTCGTCATCCGCCCTTGCTGATGGAGCACGCGTTCGACCGCATTCGCAATCGTTGATTTCCCCGAGCCGGAAAGTCCACACAACCAAATCACGATCCCCCGTTGACCGAGAAGATGCTCTTTTTCCTGGCGGCTGAGAAAACGGTGAAACTCGGTGTGAATATCCGGCATGGGGAGGCAATATAGCAATCGATGGCAACGGGATGCAAGACCAGTCGAGTGAGAGTTTTAGAGGCCCTTGCCGATGATGAATGCGTCGAAGCCGTAGGCCTTGAGTGCCTTTGAGTCCAGCACTGCCCGACCATCGAAGACAAATGCGGGCTTCAGCATGAGATCGTAGATTCGTGCAAGGTCCAGAGTCTTGAATTCATCCCACTCGGTGAGTGTGGCAAGGGCATGGGCGCCGGTTGCGGCTTCATACGGAGTCTTGCAGATCTGGACGTGAGTATTGATGAGATCTGCATCCACCCCGGCGTAAAGGAGGTCCTGTTTGATGGATACTTCACTCACTTGGGGATCGTAGATCGCTACATAGGCACGCTCCTGCAGCAGATCGGCACAGACTTTGATCGCGGCAGCTTCCCGTGTGTCGTTGGTGTCCTTTTTAAAGGCGAAGCCGAGGATGGCTACGCGCTTGCCGTTGACCGTGTTGAAAAGCGTGCGGACGATTTTTTCAACGAATCTTGATTTCTGCCAATCGTTGAGATGGACGACTTGGCGCCAGTATTCAGAAACTTCCGGGAGCCCGAAGGATTCGCAGAGATAGACGAGGTTGAGCAGGTCTTTTTGGAAACAGGAACCACCGAAGCCCACGGACGCTTTCAGGAATTTCGGCCCAATGCGGGAGTCCATACCAATCGCTTTCGCCACTTCATCCACATCTGCACCTGTCGTTTCGCAAAGTGCGGAGATGGAGTTGATCGAGGAAATCCGCTGTGCGAGGAAGGCATTTGCCACCAGCTTTGAGAGCTCTGAGGACCAGAGATTGGTGGTGAGGATGCGCTCGCGCGGCACCCAGTTGGCATAGACGGAAACAAGGGCATTCATGGCCTCCTGGCCTTCCGGCGTGGATTCGCCACCGATGAGAATGCGGTCGGGAGATTCCAGGTCTTCAATAGCCGTGCCTTCTGCCAGGAACTCAGGGTTGGACAGCACCTGGAAAGTCGCATTCGTGGTGGTATTGGCAGCGAGAATGGTTTTGATCGCAGTAGCGGTCTTCACCGGAATAGTGGATTTCTCCACGATGATCTTATTTCCTTCAGAAACCTCGGCGATCAGGCGTGCGGCGGATTCGATATAACGGAGGTCAGCAGCGCGTCCGGCCCCTATTCCGTAGGATTTGGTAGGAGTTCCCACGGAAACAAAAATCAGGTCCGCTGCGGCGATTGCCTCCCGGATCTCTGTGGTGAAATGGAGATTTTTCCCACGGGCGGAAGTAACGACTCCATCCAAGCCTGGCTCATAAACCGGCAGAGTATCCGAGTTCCAGGCCGCGATACGCTCGGCATTGAAGTCCGCTACAGTCACTTGAATGTGCGGGCACTTGGCTGCGATCATGGCCATGGTGGGACCGCCGACGTAACCTGCCCCCAGGCAGCAGATGTTTTTGATGGACGTAATCATAAGATAATCAGGAAAAATTCAGTGTGCTCTCAAGCGGTCACGTAGAAGGTGGTAAATAAAAAGTGAGTTGTATGTGAAGTAGCGTTTGAAAAGCCTCCTTGGCTCCATGGCCAGGCGGTAGATCCATTCCAAGCCGTTGCGTTGGAGAAATGCCGGTGCCTGACTTACCTCCCCCGCGTGGAAAGCAAATGCTGCTCCGATGCCGAAGTACACTCCGGGTGGTAGTTGATCCTTATGCCTGGCTATCCAGTGTTCCTGCTTGGGACAGCCAATGCCTACCCAGATGAGATTCGCTTCGGCATCACGGATTTTCTCACAGATGCGGTCAAATTCGTCCACTGGCCATTCACCGAATGGCGGTGAATAGGAACCAGCGATGACGGTTTCGGGAAACCATTCTCCGAAGTTTTTGTGTAGAAGATCAAGAGTGGATTGTTTTCCTCCTAACAAAAAATGGCGGTATTGCGGTTGCGCTGCGGTGTTCTTCAGGGTTTCCAGCATCAACGTAGGTCCGTAGATGCGGTCTGTTAGCCTTTGGCTATCCGGAAGCTTTTTATTCAAGGCCCATACCAGAGGCATGCCATCAGGGACGGTAAGATCGAAACGATCCATGCTGGATTTAAAGCAAGGATCAGTCCGGTTCATCGCAGCCACCTGGGTGTTGGCTGCCTCCAGTGCATAAACTCCCGGTTGGATGGCATGGGTTTTAATCCATGCGACCGCGCCGGCATAATCCGTACAGGCAAGCGGGAGATCCAGCACTGGCAGTGTTTTGATAGACATAGCAATGAATCTAGACGCGGCAGGAAGGCTGGACGGACAGCACAGAGGCGAATATTTTCCAGTAACAACGCTTTTCCGGGATGCCGAACTATTACTCGATGGTCACT
>Ga0207705_10002108_pt1 | contig 15463 bp, 14 predicted proteins | sample KBSC13metaG_FD_184314 | JGI IMG/M metagenome (GOLD analysis project Ga0207705, IMG submission 184314) | Corn rhizosphere microbial communities from Kellogg Biological Station, Michigan, USA - KBS C1-3 metaG (SPAdes) (version 2) | ecosystem: Host-associated > Plants > Roots > Rhizosphere > Soil ...
TCACCCAATCGTTGGATCTGATGCAGGAAAACCTCACCAGCTTCCGGCTTGCCGCGGATCGTCCCGACCTCGTGATCGAGATCCCGCGCAACGCCAGCGCGGTTTACGAGTTCTATCGCGCGTCGGAATTGATCGAGCTCGGGCGCGAGCGCGCCGAGCGCGCGCTCAAGGCGTGGCAGCCACAGGGTCGCGGTTGATCTTTCGCTCGTCATCCAGGCGGAAGCTGGATCCATTTTCTGTCAGCGGCGGCCGCGCAGCGCTTTCGGGCGGTTTCGCTCGGCGCAACCGTCCACACGAAGCTAAACTTCCGAGCGTTTACAGCCGAGGGGGCAAGATGGGGATTCCAGATTACGAAACGATCATGCGTCCACTGCTCGAGGCTTGCGCAGATGGCAAGGATCATCGCGTACGCGATCTTGCTGAAGTTTTGGCAGAAACGTTCAAGCTGACACCTGCTGAGCGTGCCGAATTACTCCCAAGCGGCATCGTGAAATTCGTCAGCAGAGTGGGATGGGCCAAGACATACTTGAAGCAGGCGGGACTGCTCGAACAACCAGGACGCGCAATGGTCCGCATCACCGCCCGTGGAAAGGAAGCGCTGCATTCGACGGAGCGAATCGACAATGCGTATCTGTCCCGCTTTGCAGAATTTCGTGCATTCAAGGACCGCTCGCGTGCAGCACAACAACCGAGCAACGCAGCATCGACTACTACGATTGAGGAGGTAGTGACGCCGCAGGAGGCGTTGCAACAGGCCTTCGACGAATTGCGCGGCAGCTTGGTCAATGACGTGCTGGACGCATTACTCCACGCCAGCCCCGCATTTTTTGAACGCGCCGTTGTGGAGTTACTACGGGCCATGGGTTATGGTGGTTCGGTCGAGGATGCGAGCGCTTTACTGGGTGGTCCTGGTGATGGCGGCGTAGATGGTGCCATCAAAGAGGACACGCTCGGCTTGGATACGGTGTACGTGCAGGCCAAGAAATGGGCAGAAGATCGAACGGTGGGTGATCGCGAAATTCGTGACTTCATCGGAGCGCTCCAACTGCAGCGAGCGCGTAAAGGGGTCTTCTTTACGACTTCGGATTTCACAAAGTCGGCACGAGACTCAGCTACACGATCTGAGTCGCGCGTAGTGTTGATCAACGGCAAAAAGCTCGCCGAACTGATGGTGGACTACAAAGTGGGCGTGAGCGTGACTTCGACCTTGGAGCTGAAGCGACTCGACTCCGACTACTTCGAAGAATAATTGCAGGCCATGGATGGCCGGCATCGAAGCGACAACGCGCCGTTGGCGGTGCCGAGAAGCGCAGCCGAACGGCGGGGCAAGCGCCGCATGTTTGAGCACAGGGACGTGCGAGTTCGGCCGCCGTTCGACGAGCATCGCAGGGCAGTCGAACGAACACGATGTTCGTTCGACCACCGCCATAGGCGCATGGTCTTTGGCCACTTTCTGCCGAAACAGAAAGTAGCCCGCGCCGTGGGACGGCGCGGAAAAAGACATGGACGTCAATTATCCAGGAGCAAAGGCACTGGGTTCCGGGTTCTGGCCTGCGGCCAGCCCCGGAATGACGAGTGTTTTGCGCTTGCGTCGAGGGTGAAGATGCTTGAGCGAGTGCGTACCCTCACCCGCCCTTCGGGCACCCTCTCCCGAGGGGAGAGGGATTCAAAGCGCGGTAAGGTTGGCGTACGCCGCGACCAGCCACTTCGGTCCCGCGTCGGCGAAGTTCACCTGGATGCGGGTATGCGCGCCTGAGCCTTCCGCGCTGATCACCACGCCTTCACCGAAGCTGGCGTGGCGGACGCGCTGGCCGAGTTTGACGGGCAAGGTGTCGTCGAGGTCGGCGTGGCCGCGTGACGCGCGCGTGGTGTACACCGGGCGCGAAATCTTCGCGCGCGGACGCACTTCGGTCAGCAGGTGTGCGGGCAGCTCGTCCAGGAACCGCGACGGACGCGACAGCATTTCGCTGCCGTACTGGCGGCGCGATTCGGCGTAGCACAGTACCAGGCGTTCGCGCGCGCGGGTGATGCCGACGTAGGCAAGGCGGCGCTCCTCCTCCAGCCGCGAAGGATCTTCGACAGAACGCTGGGTCGGGAACAGGCCGTCTTCCAGGCCGACCAGGAACACGATCGGGAATTCGAGGCCCTTCGCCGAATGCAGCGTCATCAACTGCACACAATCGGTGCCGGCGTCGCCTTGGCCCTCGCCGGCTTCCAGCGCGGCGTGCGCAAGGAACGCCGCAAGTTCGGACAGGCCGGCTTCGACGTCCTCGGGCGTGGGTTCGAAACGGCTGGCGACGTTCACCAGTTCATCGAGGTTTTCGACGCGCGCCTCGGCGTTGCCGCGGCTGTCGCGCTCGTAATAGTCACGCAGGCCCGATTGCGTGATCGCGCGTTCGACTTGCTCGGCGAGCGTGATGTCACCGGAGCCTTTGGCCAAGCCGTCGACCAAAGTCATGAAACCGCGCAACGCATTCTTCGCGCGCGTGTTCATCTCGCCCCCCGCGAGTTCGACGAGTGCGGCATCCCACAACAAGGTGTCGTCACTGCGCGCACGTCGTCGTAATTGATCGACACTGCGTTCGCCCACGCCGTGCGGTGGCGTCGCCAGTGCGCGTTCGAACGAGGCGTCGTCGCCGCGATTCGCCGCAAGCCGCAAATACGCCAGGGCGTCTTTCACTTCGGCGCGTTCGAAGTAACGCTGGCCGCCGTACACGCGGTACGGAATGTTCTTCTGGTGCAGTTGTTCCTCGAAGTTGCGCGACTGCGCGTTGGAGCGATACAGCACCGCGATGTCGGACGCGTGGCCACCGCCGTCGAGGTATTCGCGGATGCGTTCGATCACGAAGCGCGCTTCGTCCTGTTCGTTGTAGGCCGCATACAGGGCGATCGACTCGCCCTTGTCGCCGGACGTCCACAGCTTCTTGCCGAGGCGCGACGGGTTCTGCGCGATCACCGCGTTGGCGGCTTCCAGGATGGTTGCGGTCGAACGGTAGTTCTGTTCCAGCCGCAGGGTTTTCGCATCCGGGAAGTCGCGCAGAAACGCGCGCATGTTCTCGACCTTCGCGCCGCGCCAGCCGTAGATCGACTGGTCGTCGTCGCCGACCGCAAACACTTTCCCGGTGCGGCCAGCGAGCAGCCGGATCCACGCGTATTGCAGCGCGTTGGTGTCCTGGAATTCGTCGATCAGCAGGTGCCGCCAACGTTCCTGGTAGTGCGCGCGCAATGCGTCGTTGTCGCGGATCAGTTCGTGCGCGCGCAACAGCAGTTCGGCGAAATCGACCAGCCCCGCGCGCCGGCAGGCCTGTTCGTAGGCTTCATAGACTTTCAGGTAGGTGCGCGCGACAGGATGGTCGCCGGGTTCGATGCCTTCCGGACGTTTGCCCTCATCTTTCCACTGGTTGATCTGCCAGCAGGCCTGGCGCGGCGGGTAACGCGCCTCGTCGATGCCGAGTCCGGCGACCACGCGCTTGACCAGTCGTTGCTGGTCGTCGCTGTCGAGGATCTGGAACGTTTCCGGCAGTTGCGCTTCCTGCCAGTGCTGGCGCAACAAACGATGCGCGATGCCGTGGAAAGTACCGACGGTCAAGCCACGCATCCCGTGCGGCAGCAGGTTGGCGAGGCGCCCGCGCATTTCGCCGGCCGCCTTGTTGGTGAAGGTGACCGCGAGGATCGACCACGGCGGCACGGCTTCGGCTTCGATCAGCCAGCCGATGCGGTGGGTGAGCACGCGGGTCTTGCCCGAACCCGCGCCGGCCAGCACCAGGTAGTGGCCCGGCGGGGCGGCGACGGCTTCGCGTTGCGCCGTGTTGAGCGAGTCCAGCAGGTACGAAACATCCATCGATGCAATTGTAACGGTCACCCGCGCGGCCGACTTGGTGGTATGGTCGCGGGGCTAGTCGTTTCCCACTCACGCAAAGGAAGGAGAAACATCATGTCGATTCTCGATGCGTTGAAAGGTCTGGCGGGCGGACAGGGCGCCGCCAGCGGCAATCCCACGCTGGACGTCATCGGTGGGCTGATCCAGAAATCGGGCGGCATCGGCGGCCTGGTTTCGTCGCTCGAACAAGGCGGCCTCGGCGGCGTGGTCAATTCCTGGGTGGGCAATGGCGCCAACCAGCCGGTGAGTGGCGGGCAACTCGGCCAGGCCCTGCAGGGCACCGCCGCGGGCCAGCACGTCGAGGAGATGGCGCAGAAGCTCGGCGTCGATCCGTCGCAGGTGTTGGGTCAACTCGCACAGCATTTGCCGGACGTGGTGAATCACCTGACGCCGAACGGACAGGTGCCGGCAAGTGGCGGCAGCGGCTTCGATTTGAGCCAGCTTTCCGGGCTCGCAAGCAAGCTCGGGCTTTAGGGAGCCTTCGCTATTGCTCGTCATCCCGGAATGACTCGCGTCATCCATGGCGCTCGCGCCGCGCGCCGCCTTCGGCGTTTGCGTTTGCAATCCTGCAAACGCAATCGCGAAGCGATATCCGGGACCCAGCGCCTTTGCACCTCGACCGTTTGCTAGGAAGACACTGGGTAGACCCGCCGCATCCTGCGGCTCGCCCTTCGGATCGCCTTCGGCGTTCGCGTTTGCAGTCCTGCAAACGCAGTCCGCTTTCGCGGGAATGACGTCAAAAGCTGAGCGTCTTTGATGCGAAGCGCGCGGCCGATAGGGCCGTGTGCCAGCGCACAAGTGTCTTCGATCATTTCTTCTTCAGCGCGCCCACCACCACCAGTACACCGCCGATCACGATGCCGGCATAGCCGATGCCCGCGGGCACCTGTTTTTGCGACGAGGCCTCGACCTTGATCGGGCCAAGCTGTGCCTTGGTGCTGGTGTCGTTGTAGTGCGCATCGCCCAGCGCGACCCACACGCCGAGTCCCAGCAGAATGATTCCGATCACGATGAGCGCGATACGCATGTGCGGTCTCTCTTCGTTGGTGGACACGGCGCAAGGCTACGCGAACCTGCCGGTGTACGCCACCCGCGCTTTCGCATCATCGGAAAGCCTGACGCTGCCTTCCGTGGAGAAGGCAGCGCGTGCATTCAGTGCGTGCTGCCGGCGCTGGCGGGTACGGGTGGCGACGACGCGGGCGCCGAGGCTGAAGCCGGCGCCGAAACAGGTGCCGAGTTCGCGATGGAAACCGGCTTGGTGAAGGCCTGTTTCGGCAATACCTGCTGGGCGAGCTTGGGATCCTTGCTGAGCATCGCGACTTCGTCGGCCATCACGTGCGCGGCCTCGTCCAGCTCGATGTCCTTGGCTTCCTTGGCCGCCTTTTCGCGTGCCACCGACGCCTTCACGCTCTGTTCGCCGGGCGTCAGCCCGTTGTCGAGCTGCAGGTTCACGCCCGACACGTCGCCCAGCGCTTCGCGGCGCTTCTTGAACGCGGCGTCCTGTTCTTCCTGCTGCTTGCGTTCGGTCTCGCGCACCTTGTAGTTGAGCGACACCGTCTTCTGGTCGTGCAGCTTGCGTGCGGCGGTCAGTTCGTCCAGCAGCAACTGCCACGCGGGATCAGTTTTCGCGCGCGCGTCGTGCTCGGCCGTCAACGGCGCGACCAGCGGTTTCTGGTCGGCGACCGGCGTGTACCCGGCCGGGTCGATGTGCGTCCACTTCAACGCGTTCGGATAGCTCGACTCGCCGTAATCCTTGTAGCCGATCGAATGCGGGAACAGGATGTTGGGCGTGACGCCGTGCAACTGGGTCGAATCGCCGTTGACGCGGAAGAACTCGTCGACCGTCATCTTCAGCTCGCCGAAGGTCGGCTTGGTGTTCATCGCCAACTGGTCGAGGCTGGTGAGCGTCTGCACCGTGCCCTTGCCGAAGGTCTGCTCGCCGATGACCAGGCCGCGGCCGTAATCCTGGATCGCGGCGGTGAAGATTTCGCTGGCCGAGGCCGAGCCGCGGTTCACCAGCACCGCCATCGGGCCGGTCCACAGCATCTTCTCGTCGGAGTCCTGCTCATCGACCTGGCCGCGGCTGTCGCGCACCTGCACCACCGGGCCCTTGCCGATGAACAGGCCGGACAGATTGACCGCTTCGCTGAGCGAGCCGCCGCCGTTGTCGCGCAGATCCACGATCACCGCGGAAACCTTGTCCTGCTTGAGTTCGGCCAGCAGCTTGGCGACGTCGCGCGAGGCGCTGCGATAGTCGGCGTCGCCGCGGCGGCGTGCATCGAAGTCCTCGTAGAAACTCGGCAGGTCGATCACGCCGACTTTCACGGTGCGGTCGCCTTCCTTGACGTCGATGACCTTCTTCTTCGCGGCCTGGTCGGCGATGGAGACCTTGGCGCGCACCAGCGTGATGAGCTTGGGCTTGGCATCCGGGCCGCCCTCGGCCGGCAGGATTTCCAGCCGCACCACGGTGCCCTTCGCGCCGCGGATCTTCGCAACCACGTCGTCGATGCGCCAGCCGATGGTGTCGACGATCGCGCCGCAATCGCCCTGGCCGACGCCGACGATCTTGTCGCCGACTTCAAGCTTGTTGGATTTCGCGGCCGGGCCGCCGGGCACGATTTCGCGGATCACGACGTATTCGTCGTGCTCCTGCAGCACCGCGCCGATGCCTTCCAGCGACAGCTTCATGGTGATGTCGAAGTTCTGGCTGGCGCGCGGACCGAAGTAATTGGTATGCGGGTCGATGGCCATCGCATACGCATTCATGAAGGTCTGGAACACGTCCTCGCTGTCGAGCTGGTGCACCCGATCGAGGTAGTTCTCGTAGCGGCGCGACAGCGTCTTGCGGATCTTCGCGTCGTCATCGCCCGCGAGCTTCAGGCGAATCCAGTCGTTCTGCACGCGCCCCTGCCACAGCTTGTCGAGCGCGGCGGCGTTCGCGGCCCACGGCGCCTTGTCGCGGTCGAACGTGTAGGTGTCGTTGGTGTCGGGATTGAACCCCTTCTTCAGCAGCGTCAGGGCGTACGCGGTGCGCTCGCCCGCGCGCTTTTCATACAGGTTGAAGATCGCAAACGGAATCGACATGTCGCCGTTCCAGATCGCGTCGTCGAGCTTGCTGCGGTCCGCGGCGAACTGGTCGAGATCCTGTTGCGTGAAGAACAACCTGCTGCCGTCGAGCGCCTTGAAATAGGCATCGAAGATCTTGCCCGACATCGCGTCGTCGAGCGGCAGCGCTTCGTACTGGAAACGCGTCAGCAGGCGTGCCGCGAGGATCGCGGCCTGGCCCTGCGCCGCATTGGGCTTCAACACCGGCGCGGGCGTCGCCTTGAATTTGGCGAGCGGTGCGGCGACCACGCTGGCCGACGAAGCCGGGCATGCGGCGGCCGCGGGTGCGGCGCCCCTGGCATGCACGCCGAGCGAAAACACGAGGGCGATCAGGACAACAAAAGCACGCTGCAACATGGACTTTCCTTGGGCGGCCGCAACGGAATGGCCGTTTGCGTTCGAAGCGCGGACGATGACGAAAAATACGCCAGCCGTTCGCTGGCGCGTGCGGGTACGTGGTGCAGGCGGAAAAGGCTCGTCTGGGCGCGGCCCGACACTAAAGTATCGGAAAATGCGGGCGCCGGATATGGCCGCAAGTCACGCCGCGGCGCGGGGCAACGCGGGTTCCGCATCCTGCGGCGACAGTCCGAATTGTCGGCCAAGCTCGGCAACCAGTACTTCCTCGACATCCGCAAGCCGTGACGGGCCGCCCAAGTCTAGCATCTGTGCGACCTGAAGCCCCGCGTAACCACACGGATTGATGCGATGGAAGGGTTCCAGGTCCATCGCGACGTTGAACGCGAGGCCGTGGAAGGTACAGCCGTGGCGCACGCGCAGGCCCAGCGCCGCGATCTTGGCCTCGCCCGCGTACACGCCGGGCGCGCCTTCGCGGCGTGCGGCCACGATGTTCCATTCGGCCAGCGTATCAATGATCGATTGCTCGATCCGGCGCACCAGTTCGCGCACGCCGATTTTCAATCGCCGCAGGTCCAGCAGCGGGTAGGCCACGATCTGGCCGGGGCCGTGGTACGTGACTTGGCCGCCGCGGTCGACGTGGATGACCGGAATGTCGCCCGCCGCCAGCACGTGTTCCGGCTTGCCGGCCTGGCCCAGCGTGAACACCGGGTCGTGCTCGACCAACCACAGTTCGTCCGGCGTGTCGGGCCCTCGCGCATCGGTGAACGCCTGCATTGCGTGCCAGACGGGTTCGTACGGCTGGCGACCGAGGTGGCGGACGAGCAAAGGCAGGTGCCCGGGTTCGTGGCTTCCCCCTTCGGCACGAAGGGCGGAGCGAAGCGAACGCGCGCGCAGCGCGAGAGGGGATGGCTCTTTCGCCACCGGACATCCCCCCGACGCTGACGCGTCGACCCCCTTCATTCCGAAGGGGGTGAGATTCGGTGCGTGCATGGACTTCACAACGTGTACCGGATATCCGGGTCGGCGCGCAGCGCGGCGTGGGCCTCTTCGTACTTCTCGCGCGATGGGCAGTTGAACACCACGCTTACCGACACGTAGTTGCCCTGGCTCGATGGCCGTTCGCGCACGCTGGCTTCCAGCACCGACAGCCCGAGCCCGCGCAGGATTTCCGGCACGCGCTCGCGCAGGTTCGCGTTGGCGTTGCCCATCGCGGTGATCTCGAAGCTGCCGGGGAACTGGAAGCCCTGGCCGTCCTTCTTCTCGATGTCGTCGAGTTCACGCATGCCTCAATCCCTTACTTCGCGGAGGCCGGCGGCGCCACGCTCGACGCCGACGCAACCGTCACGGTCGGTGCCGGCGTGGTGGTGGTGCCGTTGCCACGGTGGAACAGCAGCAGGATCGCATCCCACAGGCGTTTGAAGAAGCCGCCTTGCGGCGCGTCCTTCAGCACCACCAGTGGTTCGGTGACCACCGGTTTGCCATCGAAGGTCACCTTCAGCGAACCGACCTGCTGGCCCTGCTTGAACGGCGCGATCAGGCGCTCGGGGATTTCCAGCGTGGCCTGCAACTCGTCGTACTTGCCGCGCGGGATCGTGACCGACGCATCTTCGGCGATGCCGAGTTCCAGCGTGTTGGCCTCGCCCTTCCACAGGCGCGGCGTCGCCAGCACCTGGCCTGCCTTGTAGAGGTCGTGGGTGCGGTAGAAATTGAAACCCCAGTTGAGCAGCGCCTCGTCGCCGGTGGTCGCGGCGCTCATGTCGGGGCCGCCCATCGTCACGGCGATCAGGCGCATGCCGTTGCGCAGCGCCGAAGCCGCCAGGCAGAACCCGGCTTCCTTGGTCGAGCCCGTCTTGATGCCGTCCACGCTCGGGTCGGTCCACAGCAGTGTGTTGCGGTTGTGCTGGGTGATCCCGTTCCACTCGAACGACTTGATCGCCGAGATCTTGTATTCCTCGGGGAAGTTGTGGATCAGTGCGCGCGACAGGATCGCGATGTCATGCGCGCTGCTGTAGTGCTCCGGCGCGGGATAGCCCGAGGCATTTATGAAGTGCGTGTTGTCCATCCCGAGCCGCTTGGCGTAGGCGTTCATCATCTCCGCGAAGGCCTGCTCGGAACCCGCGACGTGCTCGGCCAGCGCGATCGCGGCGTCGTTGCCGGACTGGATGATCATGCCGTACAAGAGGTCCTTCAGCGGCACGTCGGAGTTCAATTTCAGGAAGCTGGTGGAACCATCGGTGCCGGCGCCGCCCGCGCGCCAGGCGTGCTCGCTGATGTGCACCTTGTCGTCCATGTGGATCTTGCCGGCCGCGATCTCGGCATTGACCACGTACTCGGTCATGATCTTGGTCAGCGAAGCCGGTGCGCGCCGCGCGTCCATGTTGCTGGACGCGAGGATCTGCCCGTTGGCGTAATCCATCAGCACCCACGCCTGTGCATTCGGCTGCGGCGCCGGCGGAATCGGCGTCTCGGGAATCGTCGGCACCGGCTTGGGCGGCGTCGAGGGTTTCGGCGGCAGCGCGGTTTGCGCGAACAACACGCCGGTGAAGGCGATCAGGGAAACCAATACCACGGAACGCAAGAATTTCATCGGGCTCTCTTTATTTGTGCGATCGTCCATGATCGCTGCAATAGCAAATCACGTATCGTACGCGACCCTTTCGCGCATATGAAGATCACCTCGGCCATCAGAGCCGCCATCCCTGGCCAAGAGCTCCCTGGCCTTGGTTCCACAAAAGCCGCTCCACATGCTGCATCTTTTTATTCACTGGACCGCGACGCTGGCGTGCGGCAAACCCAGCGAATCCAGCCGCGCCGTGGTGCGATCCACCGTATCCACGTCGGGCAGCGGTCCGATCTGCACGCGTTGCAATGTGCGTCCATTCACGCTCGCCTCGACCACGCGCACCGCGCCCAGGTTGAGGCTGCGCAAGCGCGCGGCCAGCCGTTCGGCATTGCCCGTATCCGCGAAGGCGCCGACCTGCACGTACAGTTGCGGTTGTTTGCCCGTTCGCGGTGTGACCGCGGTAACGGGCGCAGGTTCCGCATTCGGATGCGCGGGATCGATGCCCTGTACCTCGACCAGGCCCGTACCACGCGGCCAGACGCCGATGCGTACCGCCGCGGCCAGCGACAAGTCGATGATGCGGTTGGGCACGAACGGACCGCGATCGTTGACGCGCACGATCACGCTTTTGCCGTTCTGCAGGTTGGTAACCCGTGCGAAGCTCGGCAGCGGCAGCACCTTGCTGGCGGCCGAGAATTTGTACATGTCGTAGGTTTCGAAGTTCGACGTCTTGTAGCCGTTGAATTTGCTGCCGTAATACGAAGCGATGCCGCGCTCGTCGTAACCGGCCGCGCTTGGCAGCACGCGATACGTCTCGCCGTTCACCGCGTACGGCGACTTGTTGCCGTAGCGCGACAGCGGCAGCGCTTCGGGAACGGGCTCGGGGATCTTGCTGAAATCGACGCCCGCGATGTCGGGCGTGGAATCGTTGCGATGGTGGTAGCGATTCGATTGCGACAGGCTGGTGTCGTCGCGCCACGACGTGCCGCTGCTGCCCCCTTCACGCGTGGCGGAACGCTTGGGATTCGACGAACACGCCGTCAACGTCAGGGCCGTCAACGCCAGCATCGCCAGCGGCAGCAGGGCACCACGCAGCCACCGGCGCCGCGTCATTGCGTGGCGACGCCGCTGGCGATCGCGTCGGCCAGTTGCATCACCGCCAGCGCGTACATGGGGCTCTTGTTGTAGCGGGTGATCACGTAGAAGTTCTGGAATGTCAGCCAGTATTCGGGACCGTTCGCACCGTCCAGCGTCAACAGGTTCGCGGGCAGGGCGGGATCTTCCTGCGCGGTCGGCGCGTAACCCGCGGCGGTGAATTTTTCCAGCGGTGTGGCCGGCATGACATTTTCATACGCGGGCGCCGGTGCCGCATTCGCACTGGCTTGCGCCTGCACCGCGACCGGCTGCCCGCTTTGCCAGCCGTGGGCGCGAAAGTAATTGGCGATGCTGGCGAACGCGTCCGGCAGCGAGGCCATCAAATTGATGTGGCCGTCGCCGTCGGCGTCCACCGCGAAATCGCGGATGCTGGACGGCATGAATTGCGCGAGGCCTTCGGCGCCTGCGTAGGAACCGTAGATGTCCGGAATCGCGCCGGGCAGTTTGTTCGGCGGCAATTCCAGCAGCGTCTTCAACTCGCCGCGGAAATAGTTCGCGCGCGGCGGATAGTGGAACGCCAGCGTCACCAGCGCGTCCAGCACGCGATAGCTGCCGGTGTTGCTGCCGTAGTTGGTTTCCACGCCGATGATCGCGACGATGAATTGCGGCGCCACGCCGTACTGCTGGCCGAGCTGATCCAGCAGCGCGTGGTGCTGGCGGTAGAACGTCACGCCTTCGTCGATCCGCTCCGGATTCATGAAGATCGGGCGGTACTGGCTCCACGGCTTCTTCTCGGCCGGGCGGTTCATCGCATCGATGATGCTTTGCTTCACCACCGCGCCGTCCAGCAGCGCGTTCAATTCGGCGGGACTCTTGCCGGTGTCCTTCGCCACCTCGCTGACCAGCGCGGCCTGGTCGGGATTCACCTGCGCGGCGTCCGCGGTACTGGCGCCACTTGCCGGCGAAGGGTTGGTTTGTGCGCTGGTGGCCAGCGGGAGGAGCCCGGAAAATGCGATCAACAGGCAGGTCTTGCGAAAGAATGGAGGCACGGCATGCGAACGGTCGCGAATATGCATTGCAGCCTAACATGCACGGCAGACCGGCACGCGTCTTTGCAAGCGTCCGGCGCAGCACGGCCGGGCGCTTGACGGCATCCCGGCGCACGGCGACGCTACGCTGAAGGTGGCTCGATCACGCGGCCACCCGGCGGGCTGACTGACGGAGTACCTCCATGATCATGCGCATCTGGCGTGGCATCACCCCGAAAGAGCAGGCCGACGCCTACCTCGAACACCTGCAGCAAACCGCGCTGCCCGCGCTCAAGGATTTCAAGGGCCAGCGCGGCGCCTGGGTGCTGCGGCGCGTGCAGGGCGAGCAGTGCGAATTCCAGGTGCTGACGCTGTGGGATTCCATGAAGGCGCTGCACGCCTACGCCGGCAGGCAGCCGGAGCGCGCGGTGTACTACGACGAGGACGACAAGTACCTGCTGGACATGGAACCGCTGGTGCGGCATTACGAAGTCGCTGATACGGTGGCGCCACACTGACGCCCCACGCCGCAGGGGAACCAGCATGCCGCGAATCGATCCGTCGCATCCCGAAGTCGAATCCTTCCTGCACAAGGACACCGGCACGTGGACGCACGTCGTCCACGACGGCGAAGCCGCGGCGATCATCGATCCGGTGCTGGATTACGACGCCGCGTCCGCACGCACTTCGACAGTGAGCGCCGACGCGGTGCTCGCATTCGCGCGGCAGCGTGCGTTGCGCGTCGAATGGATCCTGGAAACGCACGCGCACGCCGATCATTTGAGTGCGGCCGGGCATCTGCACGACGCGAGCGGCGCGCCCGTCGCGATCGGACGCGGTATCGCCGATGTGCAGGCGCATTTCAAAACGGTATTCGGACTCGGCGACGATTTCATTCCCGACGGCCGCCAGTTCGACCGGCTGCTGGACGACGGCGATGAACTTGCGTTCGGCTCATTGCGTGTGCGCGCGATCGCGACGCCCGGACACACCCGCGACGGCCTCACCTATGTCGCCGGCGGCGCCGCCTTCATCGGCGACACCTTGTTCGCGCCCGATATCGGCACCGCGCGCTGCGACTTCCCCGGCGGCGACGCGGTGCAGTTGTACGCATCCATCCGCCGCATCCTGGCGCTGCCGGAAACCACGCGGCTGTTCCTGTGTCACGACTATCCGCCCGCATCGCGCGAGCCCCTGGTGGCAACCACCATCGCGTGCGAAGCGAACGAGAACGTGCACGTCGGCGGCGAAGTGAGCGAAGCCGACTTCGTTGCGAAACGCCGCGCGCGCGACGCCACGCTGCCGGTGCCGCGCTTGTTGTTGCCAGCGCTCCAGGTCAACATCCGCGGCGGTCGCCTGCCGCCCGTGGACGCCGACGGCCGTCGCTACCTGCGCTTGCCGCTGAACAGGATCGGCCGCGCGCCTGACTGACCTCGTGGCGCTTGCTAAAGTGGAACGCGTCGCCCGCAGGAGCCTTCCCATGTCGGCTTCACGCCTGTTGCTGCTGGCCGCCTGTTGCGCGGCGTTGGCCCTGATCGGCCGGCCCGTGCGCGCCGCCGACACGTTGCGCGTGATGACCTTCAATGTGCGCTATCCGGCGCCCAACGACGGGCCCGAGCGCTGGGAATCGAGGCGCGACCTGTTCGTGAAGACGATCCGCGAGCAGCATCCGGACGTGCTCGGCACCCAGGAGCTGTACAAGGAGCAGGGCGATTACGTTGTCGCGAAATTGCCGGGCTACAAGTGGTTCGGGATGGGCCGCAAGGGTGGCGACGGCGACGAACACATGGGCGTGTTCTACCGCACGGATGAATTCCGCGTGCTCGACTCCGGCAACTTCTGGCTGTCCGACACGCCGGACGTGCCGGGCAGCGACACCTGGGGCACGCCGTTTCCGCGGATGGTCACGTGGGCGCGTTTCCAGCGGAAGGACGACGGCCGCACGTTCGTGATGTTCGATACCCACCTGCCGTACCGCGAACAGGACAACGTGGCGCGCGAAAAGGGCGCGGCGGTGATCCTGAAGCGCATCGCGAAGTTCGCCGCCGGTGAACCGTTCGTGCTGGCCGGCGATTTCAACACCACACCGGACAGCAAGGTGCACGCGATGCTCACCCAGCATCTGCAGGACGCATGGCTGGCCGCGCCGCATCGCAGCGGGCCGGACAAGACGTTCCACAATTTCACCGGCAACCCGACCGAACGCATCGACTGGATCCTGGTGCGCGGCTTTCGGGTGAAAGATGCGCGCACCGTGACCACGCATCAGGGCAAGCTCTATCCGTCGGACCATTTTCCGGTGGTGGCGGATTTGCAGTGGCCGGCGTAGCCAGACGAGCGTAATTTCATCGGCTACGCTTGCACTGCATCAATGCAGATGCATGAATAACTCGCCGGTGTAGATGCCGAACAGGATCATGGCCAAGGGCGCGAGTACCTTGTGCACACGCTCGTTGGCAAACGCCGCGCAGGTGCCGAAAATCGCAACGAAAGCGAGCTGTGACAGAAAATTGGACAGCGGGGTGGGTGGATGGCCGGACAGCAGCCAGTCCTTGGCGATGCTGATCACGACCGCCAGCACGCCCATCACGAAAAACCAGCGGTGATTGGCGTAGTAATACGCGCGCAGGTCGATCGACTCGTCGCCGCGCACGTCGGGCAGCACCAGCGCGGCGGCAAGATACGTGGCGACGGTCTGTGTCAGCATCAGCGTGAACCCGAAGAAGGTCCAGGGATGGAAGTTGCGCCAACCAAACATCGCCCACCATTCCTGCACGCAGATCACCAGCAACAGAATGGCCCACAACAGCGATGGCCAGTAAAGGCGCAATCTTGAACGCGCCTGCATCAGATCGCGAAATCCCTGCAGGATCTGGGTGATCGCAAGGCCGAGGATGATCGAGATCAGTACCGAGAGGTAGCTGAAGGCGTCCATGGATGCGTCGCGTTGAAAAGCTGAGGCGCAGGATACGCGATCAGGAGTGCGGCTGTGGCTCGTGCAGGGCGCGCGTACCCGCGAATCCCCATGCGCGACTTTCACGCCGGGGTTCACAGAGGTGCTCGCCCGGCAGATGCAATGGATCGGGAAACCGGATGCAGCGCGCAGCTACGCGCTGTCCATGCTGGCTTCGCGGATTGGCGCCTTGTTGGCCACGGCCTCCGGAGCAGGACTCTGCAATCGGCACGCCGGCAAGTTGTCGCGGCGGAACAATTCCTGCACCCAATCGATGAAGGCGTGCACGCGTGCCGACAGGTGCTTCTTCTGCGGATACACGATCCACACCGGCGAGCCCGTCGAGATCGTGTCTTCCATGATGACCTGGAGCTTGCCGTGCCCGATGGGTCCCGCGGCGAGCCAGTGCGGTACCTGGATGATCCCGAGTCCCGCGATCGCGGCCTGGATCACCGATTCACCGTCGTTGATCAGCAGGTGTG
>Ga0207705_10002109_pt1 | contig 15460 bp, 11 predicted proteins | sample KBSC13metaG_FD_184314 | JGI IMG/M metagenome (GOLD analysis project Ga0207705, IMG submission 184314) | Corn rhizosphere microbial communities from Kellogg Biological Station, Michigan, USA - KBS C1-3 metaG (SPAdes) (version 2) | ecosystem: Host-associated > Plants > Roots > Rhizosphere > Soil ...
CGCTCACCCTTCTTCGGATCGGGCAGGGAAACCACGGCGTGGCGGCTGTCGGGCCAGACCGCGCAGGCCAGGTCCTCGGCCGCCGTCAGCGACACCATCTCGCCGCCCACCTTGGCGAAGCGCTTCACCCGGCCCTTGATCTTGACCCAGCCGTCTTCGGTGATCGAGACCACGTCGCCGGTGTCGTGCCAGCCGTCCGCCGGCGGCTCGAGCCCGCCGCCGGGCGCGAGATAGCCGGCCATGACGTTGGGGCCGCGGACATAGAGCTTGCCGCCGCCGGGGATGCCCTCCACCGGCTCCAGGCGGGTCTCCACGCCGGGCAGCAGGCCGCCGACCGTGCCCCGGCGATTGTCGATCGGCGTGTTGACCGCGATCACCGGCGCGGCCTCGGTCGCGCCATAGCCCTCCAGCACCGGCACATTGCCGAACCGCTCGGCGATCAGGTTGTGGGTTTCGTCGCGCACCTTTTCGGCGCCGCAGACGATGAACCGCAGCCCTGACAGTTCGTCCGGCTCGGCGGAGCGGGCGTACTGGTTCACGAAGGTGTCGGTGGCCAGCAGGATCGAGGCCTTGGCGTCTTTGATCAGCGGCGGGATCTGCTTGATATGCAGCGGCGAGGGGTACTGGAAGGCCTTCATCCCCGTGAGGATCGGCAGCAGCACCCCGCCGGTCAGGCCGAAGCAGTGGAAGGTCGGCAGCGGGTTGAACATCACCCAGGCCGGGTCGAGGTCGATGTGGGCCGCCACCTGGCGGACGTTGGCGATCAGGTTCGCCTGACTCAGCATCACCCCGCGCGGCGCGCCGAAGCTGCCGGAGGTGAAGAGGATGACGCCGGCGTCGCTGGGCTTGCTCGCGGCGCGAAACTGCCTGGGAAGCGCGCCGGCGGCCGCGGCGAACAGCTTGTCGGAAAGCCCGATCGTGGCCCGCACGTCCTCCAGGTAGGTGACCGTGGTGAGCGTCTCCAGCGCATCGACGAGGTCGTGCAACTTTCCCTGCTCGACGAAGCGGTGGGACGTCAGCACGCGGGTCACGCCGGCCAGTTCGCAGGCGGCCTTCAGGTTGCGGATGCCGGCGGTGAAGTTCAGCATCGTCGGCGTGCGGCCGAAGGCGTGCAGGGCGAAGAAGGTCACCACCGCCGCCGAACTGGCGGGCAGCATCACGCCCACCCGTTCGCCGGGCTTGGTAAAGGCCGCGATCTTACGCCCCAGCGCGAAGGCGGCGCGGATCAGGTCCGTATAGGTGAGGGGATTTCGCTCCTGGTCCTCCAGGATCGGCTTCTTGGCCCCGTAGGTCTGGCGCGCCTCCACCAGGGCGTCGAACAGGGTCGTCTGCGCCTGGCGGGCGTCAAAGGAACGCGGCAAAGGCTGCGACCTCCCATGGTTATCGTTGCTCGGGAGCCTATCGGCTGGCTTGGGCGATGAAAAGATTGGTTACAGGGCGTGAACCGAGGGGCGGCTCCATTCGCGGCTTGATCCGGAGGCTCCGACCGCCGATTTAAGCGCCATGGCCGTGGTCATCGATAACCTCGCGGGCGCGATCCGCCCGCGTCACCCCGAGAAGCAGGCGAATCCCGAGACGCCGCTGCTGCGCAAGCCCGACTGGCTGCGGGTGCGCGCGCCGGGCTCGGCCGGCTACAACGCCACCCGCGACATCGTGAAGGCCCACGGCCTGGTCACGGTCTGCGAAGAGGCGGCCTGTCCGAACATCGGCGAGTGCTGGTCGAAGAGCCACGCCACCATGATGATCATGGGCGAGGTCTGCACGCGGGCCTGCGCCTTCTGCAACGTCGCCACCGGCAAGCCGCAGGCGCTGGACCCGACGGAGCCCGCCCGCGTCGCCGACGCCGTGGCCAAGATGGGCCTGAAGCACGTGGTGATCACCTCGGTCGACCGCGACGACCTAGCCGACGGCGGGGCAGGGCACTTCGCGGCGGTCGTGCGCGCCATCCGCGCCGCTGCGCCAGGCACGACGGTCGAGATCCTGACGCCGGACTTCCTGAGGAAGCCGGTCGAGGCCGCCTTCGAGGTGATCGACTCCCAGCCGGACGTCTTCAACCACAACCTGGAGACCGTGCCGCGGCTCTACCTCGGGGTCCGCCCGGGCGCGCGCTACTACCACTCGTTGCGCCTGCTGGAGCGCGTGAAGGAGCGCGACCCGCAGCAGTTCACGAAATCCGGCGTGATGGTGGGCCTGGGCGAGACCAAGGAAGAGGTCATGCAGGTGATGGACGACATGCGCTCGGCCGGCGTCGACTTCATCACCATCGGCCAGTACCTCCAGCCCACCCGCAAGCACGCGCCGATCGACCGTTTCGTGCATCCCGACGAATTCAGGGCTTACGAGGAGATCGCCCGCGCCAAGGGTTTCCTGATGGTGGCGGCCAGCCCGCTGACCCGTTCGTCGCACCACGCCGGCGAGGACTTCGCCCGCTTGCAGGCCGCCCGCACCGCGCGCGAAGCCGCGGCCTGAGCCGGCTTGCAGCACCACGTCTCCAAGCGCCTCCCCTACACGCCCGACCAGCTGTTCGCGCTCGTCGGCGACGTCATGGCCTATCCGGATTTCGTGCCGTGGATCACCTCCATGCGCACCTGGAACGCCCGCGCGCTGGAGGCCGGCGTCGAAACCGTGGACGCCGAGGCCGGCGTGGGCTTTTCGTTCCTGAAGGAGCGGTTCTCCACCCGCGTGCGACGCGACGAGCAAAATCGCCAGATCGACGTCAACCTGCTGTCCGGGCCGTTCAAGCGCCTGGCCAACCGCTGGCAGTTCTTCGAGGAGGACGGCGGAACCCGGGTCGAGTTCGATATCGACTTCCAGTTCAAGTCACGCCTTCTGGAGGCCTTGCTGAGCGCCAATTTCGCCCACGCGGTGGATCGGCTGATGGGCTGTTTCGAAGCGCGAGCGGCGGCGCTCTACGGCGGGCCCGCCTGACACGAACCTTACGAAAACTTGGTGGATACGGTCTTCACCTTTCTTGTTAGCGGGTTTGCAACGGCGGTGAGGCGAGACTTACGCGTCCGATCTTGGGATCGCGAAGGAATGCGCTGCCGATGTTCTGGAAGATTTATGCGGTCGTCTATCTGGTGATCGTCGCCGTGGGCCTGCCCCCGATGCTCAGCCGGCTGCCGCACATATCGCCGATCGAGTTCATCGACGCGGCGGTGTTCGCACCGATCGCCGTGGCGGGCCTCTGGTCGGCCGGCTACCGCCATATCAGCCTGCCGAAGAACACCTGGAAGGTGCTGCTCTTCGTCTCGGTGTTCTGGCGGGCGATCTCGCTGGGAAACACCCTGCTGTTCGGGGACACCGTCGCGAGGTTCCGGAGCGCCGTCCACGGCCTCAGCGGCAGGATGACCGCCGTCGCGTCCACCGCCTTCTTCTACAGCTCCGTGGCCCTGGCCTGCGTCGCGGCGAGCCTGTTCATCGTGCCGCCGCTCATTGCCCTCTATCGCAACGCCTACGGCGACGAGAGCCTGCTGCAGCTCATGTCGCCGTCGCCGAAGCCTTCAGGTCAGACGGTCGCGTAGCATCTCCAGCGCCGACTGCACCGCGGCGAGCTGAATGCCCACGCGGTCCTCGACCTCGAAGAACTCCTGGCGGTGCATCAGCCCATGATTGGTGCGCGCGGTCGCGATATGGACGGTGCCCACCGGCTTCATCGGCGTGCCGCCGCCTGGCCCCGCGACGCCGGTGATCGCCACGGAAAGATGGGCGTTCGAGTTCTCCAGCGCGCCTTCTGCCATCATCCGGGCCACCGGCTCGGACACGGCGCCCAGGTCGGCTATCAGGTCGCCGGGCACGCCCAGAAGTTCCTGCTTCGCCCGGTTCGAGTAGGTGACGAACCCCCGCTCGAACACGTCCGAGGCCCCCGCGACCTGGCAGATCGCGCCGGCCACGAGCCCGCCGGTGCAACTCTCCGCCGTGACGATCCGCAGGGAGCGCTCCCGCGCCTCGTCGACCAACAGACGGGCCAGGGTGACGATCTCGAGCGAAAACATGCGGGCGGACTCTCTTAACGGCTCAGAAGGTCGCTGGACCAGAGCATCGTAGCGACGGCTCATTCAAGGCGATTCGCGCCACGGACCTGGCAACCTCATGACCACCATCGCCTCGGAGGCTTCGCGCCCCAGCCTGCGGGGGGCGCCGTTCGCGCTCACGGTGTTCGCCAGCGCCGCCCTGGTCTTCCTGGTGGAGCCCATGGTGGCCAAGCTGGTCCTGCCGCGCCTGGGCGGCAGCCCCTCCGTCTGGAACACCAGCCTGGCGTTCTTCCAGGCCGCGCTGCTGATCGGCTACGCCTACGCCCACGCCCTGCAGCGCGTGCGCTCGCTGAAGCTCCAGGCGTTGGCGCACGGCGCGGCGCTGATCGCCGCGGCCCTGGTGTTGCCGCTGCGCATCAATGAGCTCTTCGGCCCGCCGTCCTCAAACCACCCGACGTTGTGGCTCCTGGGCGTGCTGACGGTGTCGATCGGGGCGCCGTTTGCGGTGCTGTCGGCGACCGCGCCCCTGGTGCAGGCCTGGCACGCCCGGGCCTTCAGCGAGGACGAGGCGAACGAGCCCTATGTCCTCTATGCGGCAAGCAATCTCGGAAGCCTGCTGGCGCTGCTGGCCTATCCGCTCGTGGTCGAGCCGGGCCTGACCCTGCACGCCCAGCGGGTCGGCTGGAGCGGCGGCTATCTGGCCTTCATCCTGCTGATGGCGGCGCTGGCGTTCATGGTCGCGCGCGCCGGCGGCAAGGCCGTGCGCCACGAGGTGGCGCCCGCCGCGCCGGTGGCCTGGCGCGACCGGCTGGTCTGGGTGGCCCTGGCGGCGATCCCCTCCAGCCTGATGCTGGGGACCACGACCTACATCACCACCGATGTCGCCTCCGCGCCGTTCCTCTGGGTCCTGCCGCTGGCGCTGTACCTGACGACCTTCATCGTCGCGTTCCAGGCCAGGCCGGCAATCCCGCCGGACGTGACGCTGCTGCTGCAGGCCGCGGCGCTCGCGATCTGCACGATGATCATGCCGTTCAGCCAAAACTTCGCCATCCAGCTTCCGGTCCACCTGGCGACCTTCTTCCTGACCGCGCTGATGTGCCACCAGGCGCTGGTGGCGCGCCGGCCGGACGCGCGACAGCTCACCGAGTTCTATTTCTGGATGTCGCTCGGCGGGGTGCTGGGCGGCAGTTTCAACGCCTTCCTGGCGCCGGTGATCTTCAACAACGTCTGGGAATATCCGCTGGTCCTGGTGCTCTCGTGTCTGGCCCGGCCATGGGGCGACTGGAAGATCGACAGCTCCACCAAGGTCATGCTGGCGCTTGGGGTCGTGGGCGGACTGGCGAGCCCGGTGCTGAGCGCCTTCGTGGCGCCCCACATCTACGCCAGGCCGGTCATCGGCAGCTTCACCCAGATCCAGCTCTTCGAACTCGGCGTCACCGTCTGCCTCGGCGCCTCGGCCATCGCGGCCTTCCTGGTGCGCCGTCACGCGCTGCTGTTCTTCGCGGTGATCGCGGTGCTGACCATGGGCGCGGCCACGGCCGCCGACCGCACGGACACGACGCAGAGCTGGCGCAGCTTCTTCGGGGTCCTTCGCGAGTCCAGGACCGAGGTCCCGGCGCTGGGCGGACCGGTGCGGATGCTGTCGCACGGCACCACCCTGCACGGGGCCCAGGCGCTGGATTCGCGCTGGCGCTGCAATCCGCTGGTCTACTATGCGACCAGCACGCCGATCGGGCAGGTCTTCCTGGCCAAGCAGCGTCAGACGCCGGCTTTGCGCATCGGCGCGGTCGGCCTCGGCACCGGATCGGTCTCGGCCTATGTGCGGCCGGGCGACCGCCTGACCTTCTTCGAGATCGACCCGCTGGTGATCCGCATCTCCAGCGATCCGCGGCACTTCAGCTACACAACCCGTTGCGCCAAGGGGCCGGTGAACTACGTCCTAGGCGACGCGCGGCTGAGCCTGACGCAGCAGCCGTCCGGCGTCTTCGATATCCTGCTGATCGACGCCTTCTCCTCGGACGCGGTCCCGACGCACTTGCTGACCGAGCAGGCGGTGCGCGGCTACCTCACGCACATGAAGCCCGACGGGGTGCTGATCCTGCACCTCTCGAACCGCAATCTCGACCTGAATGGCCCGGCGCAGGCCGTGGCCAAAGCCGTGGGCGGCGTAGCCCTGATCCAGCACTACCGGCCGGCTGCGGGTGTCGACCTCGCAGGCTGGCCGTCGCCGGAAGACGCAGTGATCATCGGCCGCTCACAGGCGGCGCTGGCGCCGTTCGCAAACGATCCGCGATGGCAGCTCACCGACGCGCACGGGGTGCGGCCCTGGACCGACGACTACACCAACCTGTTCGGCGCGCTATGGCGGCGGCTCAAGCAGAAGTTCAACTTGGGAACCGAAGGCTAAAGTGGCGTCTCGACGTTCACCACGGCCTGGGCCATCAGCCCTTCCTCGCGACCGGTGAAGCCCATGCCTTCGGTCGTGGTGGCTTTGACGCTGACGCGATTGAGGGGAAGGCCCATGATCTGCGCGATCCGCGCCCGCATCGCCTCCCGGTGCGGCCCGATCTTCGGCCGCTCGCAGACCAGCGTCAGGTCCACGCTGAGGATGCGCCCGCCTTTGGCCTGCGCCAGCTCGACCGCATGGGCCAGGAACCGGTCGGAGGAGACGCCCTTCCATTGCGGGTCGGAGGGCGGGAAGTGCTGCCCGATGTCGCCCTCGGCAATCGCGCCCAGCAACGCATCGGTGAGCGCGTGCAGGCCCGCGTCGGCGTCGGAGTGCCCGATCAGGCCGCGGTCGTGGGCGATCCGCACGCCGCCCAGGGTCACCGCGTCGCCCGGCCCGAAGCGGTGGGCGTCCAGGCCGAAGCCGGTCCGCACGATCCTCTGAGACCCGGCCAGTTGCTCCGCCATCGAGAAGTCCTCCGGCCAGGTCAGTTTCATCAACATCGGATCGCCTGCGACCAGCGCCACGCCGCCGCCGGCGCCTTCCATCACGCTGGCGTCGTCGGTTGGCTCCGCGTCCGCGGGCCAGGCCGCATAGGCCGCCTCGATCCGTTCGCGGCGGAAGGCTTGCGGCGTCTGGGCGCGCCACAGGCCCTCGCGGCTCACGGTTTCGGCGATCAGCCCCTCTCCGCGCTTCAGGGTGTCCGGAACGGGCAGGGCGAGGACGGCGCCGTCGGCGGCCTCCAGCGCACCCAGCAAACGCTGAACGTGGGCGGCGGTCACGAAGGGCCGGGCGGCGTCGTGAATCAGGACCGGATCCTGCGGCTCGCCTTGCAGGGCCGCGAGGCCCGCGCGCACCGACTCGGCCCGCGTCCGGCCCCCCGCCGTCGCGCGCCAACCCAGCAGCTCGGCGAGCGCATCGTCGGCCGCGGCCAGCCGGTCCGGCGCGACCACCACCACAACCTCGCGGGCGCCGGCGGCCAGCAGCGCCTCCACCGACCAGCGGACGATCGGGCGGCCACCCAGCAGGCGCCAGGCCTTGGGCTCGCCAGGCCCGGCGCGCAGGCCCTCGCCTGCCGCCACGACGATCGCCGAAAAGCTCATGCGCTCCGTCTTTAGGGGCCGGGTGGGGCTTGTCCAGTTCGGCCGGGGTTTACTGCACCGCACAATATGCCTAAAAACTTGGCGATAGGGGTGACTATAAAATGAGCATCACGCTCGAGCTTCGCGATGTGACCGTAGGCGGCCGCGTGTGGATCGCGCCAATGACCGGGGTTTCCGACCTGCCGTTCCGGCGGGCCGCCAGCCGGCTGGGCGCGGCCTATGTCGCCACCGAGATGGTCGCCTGCGCCGAGTTCTCCAAAGGCCGCCCCGACGTCGTGCGCCGCGCCGCGGTCGGCGAGGGGCTGCCGCTGATGGTGGTCCAGCTCGTCGGGCGCGACCCGGTCCACATCGCCGAGGGCGCGCGTCTGGCCCAGGCCGCCGGCGCGCAGATCGTCGATCTCAACTTCGGCTGCCCTGCGCGGGAGGTCACCGGCGCCCAATGCGGCTCGGCGCTGATGCGCGAGCCGGAGCTGGCCGACCGCATCGTCGCCGCCGCCGTCGCAGCGGTCGAGGTCCCGGTGACGGTGAAGATGCGGCTGGGCTGGGACGACGCCTCCAGGAACGCGCCGCAGATCGCTGCCCGGGCCGAAGCCTTGGGCGCGGCGGCGATCACCGTCCACGGCCGCACCCGCTGCCAGTTCTACAAGGGCGCCGCGGACTGGGCCGCCGTCCGTGCGGTCAAGGACGCCGTCGGCGTTCCGGTGATCGTCAACGGCGACATCGTTGACGGGCCCACGGCGCGGGCCGCGCTCGCAGCATCCGGCGCCGACGGGGCGATGATCGGCCGGGGAGTCTATGGGCGGCCCTGGATTTCCGCCCAGCTCGAATCGGAGCTGGAAGGCCGCGCCTTCGAGGGACCGGACGCCCCGGAGAGGCTCGGGATCGCGCTGGACCATTTCGAAGACGCCCTGCGGTTCTACGGCGACCGCCTGGGGCTGAAGGTCTTCCGCAAGCACCTGGCCTCCTACATCGAGCAGGCGCCCTGGCCAGCCAGCGCCGACGACCGCCGCCAGGCGCGGGCCGCGCTTTGCCGGCTGGAGGACCCCGCCGAGGTCGAGCGCGGCCTGACCGCGCTCTGGAGCGATCCCGAGCGGAAGCTTGCCGCATGAGCTGGCGCACGCTGCCCCAGTCGCTCGGCGTCGACGTCCTGGCCCTGAAGGCCGCCGCCTTCGAGCTCAGCCCCGATCCGGCGATGGTGGTGGACGCGGCCGGCGCCCTGGTGGCGGTCAACGAGGCCGCCGAGGCCCTGTTCGGCCAGGGGCTCGGCCTCCTGGCGCGGGGCCGCTTCAGCGCGGCCCTGCCGCCGGGCTCGGCCCTGGTGTCCCTGCTGGACCGCGCCATCGAGGAAGGCGCCAGGGTCCGCGAGCGCGGCGTGCAGATCACCCTTTTCGGCCTCGCTCCGTTCGAGGCCGATGGGGCCGCCGCGCCGCTTGGCGACGGATCCGTGCTGCTGACCCTGACGGTCAGGGCCGGCCTGGGCGCCGAGCGAGCGGGCGCGGAGGCGGCGGGCGGCCTGCGCTCGATCGTAGGCCTCGGCCGCATGCTGGCGCACGAGATCAAGAACCCGCTGGCCGGCATCCGCGGGGCCGCTCAGCTCCTGAAATCGGGCGCCAAGGCCGAGGACGCCCCGCTCGCCCAGCTGATCGTCGACGAGACCGATCGCGTGCGCCGCCTGGTCGACCGGATGGAAGCCTTCTCCGACGACGCCCTGCCGGCGCTCAGCCCGCTCAACATCCACCAGATCCTCGACCGCGTTCGGGCGCTCGCCGCCAACGGCGTGGCCGACGGCCTGGCGCTCACCGAGCAGTACGACCCGTCGCTGCCGCCCGTGCTGGGCGACGAGGATCAGTTGATCCAGGTCTTCCTCAATCTGGTGAAGAACGCCGCCGAGGCCGCTCATGCCCGCGGCGACGGCCGCGGCGCGATCGGGATCTACACCGCCTACCGCCATGGCGTGCGGGTCCGGGCCGCCAAGGGCCAGGCGCTGCGCGGCGCCCCGCTGGAGGTGCGCGTGGTCGACAACGGCCCCGGCGTGCCCGCCCACCTGCGCGAGCATCTCTTCCAGCCCTTCGTGACCTCCAAGGCCAATGGCGCAGGCCTCGGCCTGGCGCTGGTCAGCAAGCTGGTCGCCGCCCACGGCGGCCTGCTCGATTTCGAATCCGAGCCCGGACGGACCGTCTTTCGGGTGCTGTTGCCCATCGCGACTGAAGAGGACGCTCCGGGATGAATGCGGCCAGCAAGAAGATTCTGATCGCCGACGACGACGCCTCCATCCGGCTGGTGCTGTCGCAGGCCTTTACGCGCCTTGGCTATCAGGTGCGGGCCACCGGCAACGCCGCGACGCTGCTGAAATGGGTGTCGGAAGGCGAGGGCGACCTGGTGGTCACCGACGTGGTCATGCCGGACGAGAACGTGTTCGACGTGCTGCCCCGGATCAAGAAGCAGCGGCCCAAGCTGCCGGTCATCGTGATGAGCGCGCAGAACAACCTGATCACGGCGGTGAACGCCGCCGAGGTCGGGGCCTTCGACTACATCCCCAAGCCGTTCGACCTGGATGACATGACCTCCGCCGCCAGGCGCGCCCTGGCGCGGCCGGCCGATCCCGAAGCCGCCCGCGCCCAGGCGCGCGCGGTGCGCGACGACCGCCTGCCGCTGATCGGCCGCTCCGGGCCCATGCAGGAGGTCTACCGGACGATCGCGCGCCTGGTCGGCGCCGACCTGACGGTGCTGATCACCGGCGAAAGCGGCTCGGGCAAGGAGCTGGTCGCCCGCGCCCTGCACGACATGGGTCGACGGCGCGACGGCAAGTTCGTCACCATCAACCTCGCCGCCGTGCCGCGCGAGCGGGTGGAGGCCGAGCTGTTCGGCCGCGAGGATGGCGACGCCGGAAAGCTGATCGACGCCGACGGCGGCACCCTGTTCCTCGACGAGATCGGCGATATGCCGCTGGACGCCCAGACGCGCCTGTTGCGGGTGATCGACGGCTCCGAGCCGGCGCTCAACCCCAAGACCGGCCGGCGGCCCAACGTGCGGATCATCGCGGCGACCAACCGCGACCTGCGCGGCCTGATCCGCGAGGGGCTGTTCCGCGAGGACCTGTTCTTCCGCCTGAACGTCGCCCCGCTGCGCCTGCCGCCGCTGCGCGACCGCATCGACGACATCCCGGACCTGGCGCGCGCCTTCCTGCTGCGCGCCAACCGCGAGGGCCTGCCGTCGAAGACCATCGACTCAGGCGCGCTCGAGCGCCTGAAGCAGCATCCGTGGCCGGGCAACGTGCGCGAACTGGAAAACCTTATCCGCCGCATCTGCGCGCTCTACGGCGAGGACCTGATCACCGCGCGGATCGTCGAGCGCGAACTGGCCGACCATCAGCCGCCCTCGCAAGGCGAGGAGGGGCCGGCGACGCTTTCGCAGATCGTCGAGCGCAAGCTCTCGAGCTACTTCGCCGACCAGCCCGACGGCCTGCCGCCGACCGGCCTCTACGACCGGGTGCTTGAGGAAGTCGAGCGCCCGCTGATCCAGCTCACCTTGTCGGCCACCCGCGGCAATCAGGTCCGCGCCGCCGAGATCCTCGGGCTGAACCGCAACACCCTGCGCAAGAAGATCTCCGACCTCGGCGTCGAGATGCAGCGAGGCCGGCGCTGACCCCCAGGCGGCCTATCGCCGTTCCCTGACGCATCCTTGCAACAATGCTGTTGAGTTTGGGGCACAGTCGCTTAGGCTCCCTCGCAATGGCATTGGCGATGCGACAGTGGGCGAACGCCGTCGGGGCGGGACGCGTCTGGCAGGCGATGCAGTCGCGTGTCGTGCTTGGCTGCGGCTACGGCCTGGCCGCGGCGCTGACGGGCCTGGCCATCCTCCTGGCCGCCTCGCCCCCCTCGACCGGTCCCCTGGGGCCGGCCAGCGAGCTGATCCTCACCGTCCTCGGCTTCAACCTGATCCTCATCCTGGCGCTGACCCTGGTGGTCTTCCTGCGCTTCGCCGCCCTGCTGGACGCGCGCGACAGTGACGCCGGGGCGCGCCTGCAGGTGCGATTCGTCACGCTGTTCGCCGTCGCGGCCGTCGCGCCGGCCGTGGTCGTGGCGCTGTTCTACGGCGTGCTGGTCAACCGCGGGGTCGACAACTGGTTCAGCGAGCGGGTCCAGACGGTCGTCGAGAACTCCGCGACGGTCGCGCGCTCCTATGTCGACGAGCAGAGCCGATACATCCAGGACCACGTCACCGTCATGGCCGGAGACCTGAACCACGCCGCGGCGGGCCTGGAGGCCAGCCCGATCACCTTCAACCAATTCCTGGGCCAGCTCGCCTCCACGCACGCCTTCTCAGCGGCCTATCTGATCGACCGGGACGGCCGTGTGCTGGCGCGCGCGGAGGCGACCATCGCGCCGTCGCTGACGCTGCCGCCCGCGACAAGCTTCAAGGCCGCCGACCAGGGCGACATCTGGCTCTGCTACCGCACCTGCGGCGATGTCATGCGCGCGGTGTTCAAGCTGCGCGCCTATCCAGACGCCTACCTCTATGTCGTGCGGCCGGTGGAGAAGGGGATCGTCGCCCACCTCCTGGAGGCCGAGGCGAGCCTCGTGGCCTACCGTGACGCGGCGCAGAACCGCCAGAAAATCCAGACTATCTTCGCCCTCAGCTACGCCGAGACGGCCTTGCTGGTGCTGGTGGGCGCGGTGTGGCTGGGGCTGGGCGCCGCCAACGCCATCTCGGGGCCCGTCGCACGCCTGGTGCAGGCCGCCGGCAAGGTGGCGGGCGGCGACTTGAGCGCCCGGGTGGACGCCGACGGCGATCCCGAAGAGATCGCGGTGTTATCGCGCGCATTCAACAGCATGACGCATGATCTTCAGGCTCAACAGGAGGCGATCCACGCGGCCCACGAGGACGCCGAGCGGCGGCGGCAGTTCATCGAGACGGTGCTCGCCGAGGTGAGCGCGGGCGTCATCGGCCTGGACGCCAAGGGCCGCATCTCGGCCGCCAACCGCCAGGCCGAGGTGCTGCTCAGCCTCACAGCCGACAGCCAGGGCCGCAAGCTCGCGGAGATCGCGCCGGAACTGGCCGCCGTCGCGGCCCAGGCGGGCAGGGGCGCGGAGGCGGAAGAGGAGGTCGACGTCGTCCGCGACCGTGAGACGCGCCGGCTGCGGGTCCGCGCGAGCCGCATCGAGGACGGTCAGGTCCTGACCTTCGACGACATCACCCGCCTGGTGACCGCCCAGCGCAACGCCGCATGGCGCGACGTCGCCCGGCGGATCGCCCACGAGATCAAGAACCCCCTGACGCCGATCCAGCTTTCGGCGGAACGGCTGCGCAAGAAATACCGCAAGGACATTGCAGCCTCGGAGCTCGAGACCTTCGACCGTTGCACCGACACGATCGTGCGGCAGGTCGGCGACATCGGGCGCATGGTCGACGAGTTCTCGGCCTTCGCGCGAATGCCGGCCCCCAAGTTCGCCGAGCAGGACGCCTCCGAACTGATCCGCGCCGCGGTCTTCGCCCAGCGCGTGGCCAGCCCCGACATCGACGTCGAACTCGAAGACCCGATTCCGGAGGTCCGGTTGAAGGCCGACGAACGCATGCTGGCCCAGGCGCTAACCAACATCCTGAAGAACGCCGCCGAGGCGGTGAGCGCGCGGCGCGCGACCAAAGCCAAGGGCCGCATCCGCGCGCGGCTGATCTCCGACGAGGCCGGCGTCGCCTTCGAGGTCGAGGACAATGGCGTGGGCCTGCCCGCCCGGGACCGCGACCGGCTGACCGAACCCTATGTGACGACCCGCGAGAAAGGCACCGGCCTCGGCCTCGCGATCGTCAAACGAATCCTGGAGGACCACGGCGGAGAGCTGGAGCTGACCGACGCCCGAGAGGGCCCGGGCGCCCTGGCGATCCTGCGTCTTCCGCCATCGGCGCGCATTCGCTCTGCGCCGAAATCTGCAACCGTGACGGCTTGAAGGACTAGATGATGGCGTCTGACGTTCTGGTGGTCGACGACGAGGCCGACATCCGCGAACTGGTGGCGGGAATCCTCGCGGACGAGGGCTATGCCGTGCGCACCGCCAACGACTCGGAGTCGGCGTTGGCGGCGATCCGGGCGCGCAAGCCGGCGCTGCTGATCCTCGACATCTGGATGTCCGGCGGCGGCATGGACGGGCTGGAGCTGCTGGACCTGGTCAAGGGCCTCGACCGCGACCTGCCAGTGATCATGATCTCCGGTCACGGCAATATCGAGACCGCCGTGAGCGCCATCAAGCGCGGCGCCTATGAGTTCCTGGAAAAGCCGTTCAAGTCCGACCGCCTGCTGCTGGTCGTCGAGCGCGCCCTGGAGGCGGCCAACCTGCGCCGGGAGAATCGGCGGCTGCGCACCCAGGCGATCACGCCGGAGGGGATGACCGGCAAGTCGATGGCCGCCCAGCAGCTTCGCCAGATGATCGTCAAGCTGGCCGGCGCCAACAGCCGGGTGCTGATCAGCGGCCCGCCGGGATCGGGCAAGGAGACCGTGGCGCGGCTGATCCATGCCGCCTCGGCCCGCGCCCGCGCCGAGTTCGTGCCGATCAGCGCCGCCGGGATGACGCCGGAACGCATGGACGTCGAGCTGTTCGGCCAGGAGGGCGACAACGGCCGCACAGCAAAGGTCGGCGTCTTCGAACGCGCCCACGCAGGCACCCTCTACCTGGACGAGGTCGCGGACATGCCGCGCGAGACGCAAGGGCGGATCCTGCGCGTGCTGGTCGACCAGAGCTTCCGCCGCGTGGGGGGCGACTCTGACGTCCACGTCGACGTGCGCGTGGTCTCCTCGACCTCCCGCGACCTGCGCGAGGAGATCGCCGCCGGCCGCTTCCGCGAGGACCTGTTCCATCGCCTGAACGTGGTGCCCGTGAACGTGCCGGGCCTCGCCGAGCGGCGGGAGGACATCCCGGAGCTGGTGGAGTATTTCATCGAGCGGATCAGCGAGGCCACCGGGATGCCCAGGCGGCATCTGGCGGACGACGCGCTGGCGACGCTGCAGGTGAGGGCCTGGCCCGGCAACCTGCGCCAGCTGCGCAACAACGTGGAGCGCATGCTGATCCTGGCTTCCGGCCTTCCGGCCGAACCGATCACCGCGGCCATGCTTCCGGCCGAGGCCATGGTCACGGACCAGGCCGTAAGCCTGGGCGCGGAGCGGATGATCGCCCTGCCGTTGCGCGAGGCGCGCGAGGTGTTCGAGCGCGAGTACCTGAACGCCCAGATGCTGCGCTTCTCCGGCAACATCTCGCGCACCGCGGCCTTCATCGGCATGGAGCGCTCGGCGCTGCACCGGAAGCTGAAGTCGCTCGGCCTTTCCGGGGCCCGCGCGCTCGAGGAAGAGCTCGGCTGATGGGGCGGATCGCCTACGTCAACGGCCGCTTCGTCCCGCAGGGCGAGGCGGTCGTCCACATCGAGGACCGCGGCTACCAGTTCGGCGACGCGATCTACGAAGTGTGGGCGCTGTTCGACGGCCGGCTCGGCGACGCGGAGGGTCACTTCGCGCGGCTGGAACGCAGCCTTTCCGAGCTCTCCATCGCCATGCCGATGACCCGCGCGGCCCTGACGCTGGTGTTGCGCGAGACCGTGCGCCGCAACCGGATCCGCGAGGGGCTGCTCTACCTGCAGGTCAGCCGCGGGGTGACCCGGCGCGACCACGCCTTCCCGAACCCGCCGGTCCGGCCGTCGGTCGTCATGACGGTCAGCGCCACCGACCGCGCCGCAGCCGAGGCTCGGGCGGCCAAGGGCGTCAGCGTGGTCACCACGCCGGAGACCCGCTGGGGCCGCTGCGACATCAAGACGGTCAACCTGCTGCCCAACGCGCTGGCCAAACAGAAGGCGAGGGAAGCCGGCGCCGCGGAGGCCTGGTTCGTGGACGAGCTGGGCTTCGTCACCGAGGGCGCGTCCTCCAACGCCTGGATCGTCGACGCCGACGGGCGCCT
>Ga0207705_10002112_pt1 | contig 15440 bp, 15 predicted proteins | sample KBSC13metaG_FD_184314 | JGI IMG/M metagenome (GOLD analysis project Ga0207705, IMG submission 184314) | Corn rhizosphere microbial communities from Kellogg Biological Station, Michigan, USA - KBS C1-3 metaG (SPAdes) (version 2) | ecosystem: Host-associated > Plants > Roots > Rhizosphere > Soil ...
GACGCGTGACGCTTCGCCCGCGCGATCTCAACTGGAAGACGATCGCGGACAATTATTCGGACGGCTTGCACATTCCCGTCGGGCACCCGGGCCTGACGCGGCTGTTCGGCAAGGGCTATCGGATCGAAGCCAGCGATCATGTCGACAAGATGGAAGGAGACCTCCTCGACAAGGAGTCGTCGAACCCGTCGGAACGGACCTACCAGCGCGTTCTTCCGCCGGTCCCGCACCTACCTGCGACGCATCAGCGCAAGTGGCTCTACTACAAGCTGTTCCCCAACGTCGCCTTCGACATCTACCCCGACCAGGTCGACTTCATGCAATTCCTGCCGGTGAGTGCGACGCAGACGGTGATTCGGGAAATCAGCTACGCGCTCCCCGACGAGAGGCGCGAGATGAATATCGCTCGACACCTCAACTGGCGGATCAATCGGAAGGTCAACGCCGAGGACACGGAGCTCATCACGCGCGTGCAGCTCGGGATGCAGTCGCCATCCTATGTGGCGGGGCCGCTGGGAACGAGCGAGGTGTGCCTGAGGAGCTTCTCGCAGAAGCTGCGCCGGCTCATCCCCGAGGCGCGATTGGATTCGCCTCCGCCCCCCGGCTGGAGCCGTTTAGCCAACGTGAGATGAAGCGAACGGGAAGGCCTGCGACCGCAATTGCACCCGACCAGAGCAGGACTTCGGTTCCCGAACCGGCGAACATGGCGACAGAGTAAGGCACGCCGATCGCGACGATCGCCGTCCACTTCCCGCCGACCTTGAGCTTCAGCGCCGCGACGGCGCAGACGATATAGAGCACGAGAGCGAGGACGGTGGAAACGAGGGTGATGAAGACGTAGACGCTGACAAAGTTCTTCGACGTGCTCGCAAGCACGATCAGGGCCGCTCCCGCCGAGCAGACGATCAGCGAGCCTGCCGGAGCGCCAGCCTTGTTCGCGCGGGCGAACAGGCGCGGAAGATCGCCGGCCTCGCCCATCGTGCGCGCCGTCTCGGCCGCCATCAGAAGCAGCGAATTGGCGGTCCCGAAGGCGCTGACGGCTGCGATGACGGCGACCAGCATTCCGGCGGCGTTCCCGAGGAGCGGTGCGATCGCATCCGCGAAAGGCGATCCGCTCTTGGCCGCTACGGCGCTGGGGAGGAGCATCAGCGTCGCGACGGTCGCGAGAAGATACATGACCGCCGTAAACCCTGTCCCCAGGATGGTCGCCCGTGGAACGGTGGTCGTCGAATCGCGTGTGACCCGTGCAGTCATCGCCGCGCCCTCGAAACCCGTCAGCGAGAAGAGGATTAGCGCCGCAGCGGCGGTCACCCCTGCAAGGCTCAAGGGTACCGGCGCAAGCGGCTCCAATGGCTGACCCGCACCGAACCGTGCGACCACGAGCGCGACGACCGCGAGCAGTGGAAGCAGCTTGATGAAGACGGTGACGACCTGCAGCGCCCCGGCGGAGCGCGTCCCACGCAGGTTGACCAGAAGAAGAGCCACGATGGAGCCGAGCGCGACCGCAATGAGCGGCGGACCGGATATGACCGCCGGATACACATGGCCAAGCGCCCCCGCCACCGCGATGGCCACTCCGCCCACTCCGGTCACTTGCGAGAAGGTGTAGCACCACAAGGTGACGAACGCCGCGGTCTCCCCGAATGCGTGGTCGACATAAGCGAACGGGCCGCCGGGAATCCTTGCAGCGAGCAGCGCGAGGGCGAGGGCGAGGCAAATCGTGCCCAAACCCGTCAGCAGGAAGGCAAGGACGAGGTTAGGGCCGAATGGTGCGACTGTCGTCGGCAGCAGGTAAATGCCGGAGCCGACCATAGAGCCGACGACCATGGACGCGCTCATCCATTTGCCCAGCATCCGGGAGCGCGGCTCGGGTGACGTCTCTATGGCTGCGGGAAGGTCGGACATCGGAAGCGCTTCGCACTCGGCGACGGGGTTGGCAATCCGCACGCCCGCGCTTAACCCGCGCCGCCACAGCAAGGGGAGTCCGATGCGCGCATTCATTTTTCCCGGTCAGGGCAGCCAGGCCGTTGGCATGGGCGCTGCGCTGGCGCAGGCGAGCCGGGCAGCGCAGGACGTTTTCGACGAGGTCGACGAAGCGCTCGGCCAGAACCTGTTTCGATTGATGCGCGAGGGGCCTGACGACGACCTAAAGCTCACCGAGAATGCGCAGCCCGCAATCATGGCGCATTCCATCGCGGTGCTGCGTGCATGGGGCGTTCGCCTTCCGGATCTCGCCAACTTCGTCGCCGGACACAGCCTTGGCGAATATTCGGCGCTGTGCGCTGCCGGCTCGTTCGACCTGCCGACCACGGCAAAGCTGCTGAAGCTGCGCGGGCAGGCCATGCAGCGAGCGGTCCCGGTGGGGCAGGGCGCGATGGCTGCCTTGTTGGGCGCGGATCTCGCCCTCGCGCAGAAGATCGCCAAGGCAGCGGCCGAAGGCGAGGTTTGCGCGGTTGCCAACGACAACGACCCGTCGCAGGTCGTGATTTCCGGACACAAGAGCGCGATCGATCGGGCCATCGCGATTGCGAAGGAAATGGGGGCGAAGCGCGCCGTTCCATTGCCGGTTTCCGCTCCGTTTCACTGTCCGCTGATGCAGCCGGCCGCGGACGCGATGCAGGATGCTTTGAGCTATGTCGTCGTGGAAACTCCGGCAGTACCGCTCTTCGCGAATGTGACCGCGAAGCCAGAGACCGATTCGGATACGATCCGCAACCAGCTGGTCGAGCAGGTGACCGGCATGGTCCGTTGGCGCGAGAGCGTCGCGAACATGTCGGAAGCGGGGGTCGAGGAATTCGTCGAAGTTGGTGGCAAGGTGCTTGGACCGATGGTCAAGCGCATCGTTCCCGACGCGAAGGTGACAAGCGTGGTGACCATCGAAGACATTGAAGCGCTGGCGAAGGAGATCGCGTAGATGTTCGACCTTTCGGGCATGACCGCGCTGGTGACCGGTGCGAGCGGCGGCCTCGGCAGTGCTATCGCCAAGGCGCTAGCGGCTCAAGGTGCGCGGCTCGCGGTATCGGGCAGCAACGTCGAGAAGCTGGAGAACTTCCGCAGTTCGCTCGGCGGCGATCATGTCGCTCTGTCGTGCAACCTGTCCGACGGCGCTGCGGTGGACGAGCTGATACCACAGGCGGTCGACGCGCTTGGCGGCAAGCTCGACATCCTGATCAACAATGCCGGCGTCACCCGCGACAATCTGTTGATGCGGATGAAGGATGAGGAGTTCGAGGAGGTCATCCGCATCAACCTCGAAGCGGCGTTCAGGCTGATGCGAGCGGCGGCCAAGCCGATGATGAAGGCGCGTTTCGGCCGGATCATCTCGATCACGTCTGTTGTCGGAGTCACGGGCAACCCCGGCCAGGCGAACTATGTCGCGTCCAAGGCCGGGCTCATTGGGATGACGAAGTCGGTCGCGCAGGAACTCGCGAGCCGCAACATCACGGTGAACGCCATCGCACCCGGCTTCATGACGTCGGCGATGACCGACGCGCTCAACGAGCAGCAGCGAGCGGGCATATTGGCGCGAATTCCGATGGGTGCCATGGGCAGCGGAGACGACATCGGCGCCGCCTGCGTCTACCTCGCTTCGAAGGAGGCCGGCTACGTCACCGGCCAGACGATCCACGTCAACGGCGGAATGGCGATGCCGTAAATGGCCGGACGGCCGACCAGCCAGGACCCGAAGCTGCTGCGCCGCTTGCTCCGAGCGAAGGACAGGATGGACGCGGCCTCGCACGAAGAATGGCCAGTCGAGCGCCTGGCGACCGTCAGCGGCGTTTCCGAGGCGCATTTCGCACGGTCATTCAAGGAAGCGTTCGGTGTTCCGCCGCATCGCTACCTCCTCACGCGGCGGATCGAGCGAGCGAAGGCGCTGCTGCGCGACACCGATCAGCCGATCATCGACGTTGCGTTCCAGACCGGGTGGAACAGCCTCGGGACGTTCGGGCGAATCTTCCGGGACATCACGGGCGAAAGCCCGAGCCAGCTTCGTGCGCGTGAACGGACCGCACACCACCAATTGACCATGGTCCCGCATTGTTTCGTCAGCGCGGCGCATCGGCCCAACCTCAAAATGGCAGTTTCGGAGAAGCGTCGAAAGGACGCGGGCGATAATGGAAGCCCTCCAGACGACACGGAGGTTTCATGAGTCAGTTTGTGGGAGTTTCAGGAATCTACGTCCGGGATCAGGACGAGGCGCTTTCATTCTATGTCGATAAGCTAGGCTTCACCGTCCACACCGATGCGCGCAACGGCGATTATCGCTGGCTGACGGTCCAATGCCCCGAGCAGCCGACGTTTCAGCTCGGTCTTTTTAAACCGCAGCCGCCGACGGTGGACGAAGCGACCGCGGAGACTCTTGATGAGGTCGTCGCCAAAGGTGCAATGCCGCCGCTCGTACTGCTCGTCGACGACTGCCGTGCGGCCTTCGAGCACTTCCGCCGGTCGGGCGTGGAGTTCACCCAGGAACCCATCGAGCGCTACGGCAGCGTCGACGCCAGCTTCCGTGACCCTTCCGGCAATGGCTGGAAGCTCATCCAGGCGCGCTGAGCAATGTACGCGAAGGATTTCCGTCAAACACCGTCCGGGGAGACTCGCATGACTTTCAGCGCCTGGGTTCGGCAGAGCCACCGCTGGCTCGGGATCATCTTCACCCTGACCGTGCTTGCCAACTTCGCTGTCAGGGCGTTCCAGGAGCCGCCGGCTTGGATCACCTATTCGCCCTTGCCCCCGCTCTTCCTCCAGCTGTTCGGCGGCTTGTACTTGTTCTTCCTGCCGTATGCGCGGCGGCGGAGGGCCCAATGACCGGTTCACAGGATGTCGACACCAAGATCGCCTCGCTCGCGGACTGGCGCGGCGCGGCAATGGCTAGAGTCCGAAGGCTCATCAAGGAAGCGGATCCCGACGTCGAGGAGGGCGTGAAGTGGCGCAAGCCGTCCAATCCGCTCGGCGTTCCGACCTGGGAGCATGCAGGGATAATCTGCACGGGCGAGAGCCATAAGGACAAGATCAAGCTCACCTTCGCGCGCGGCGCCGCGCTGGAGGATGCGTCAGGCCTGTTCAACTCCAGCCTGGCAGGCGGGACTCGCCGTGCGATCGACATTCCGGAAGGCACCGAGCTCGACGAAAACGCGTTCAAGGCGCTGATCCGCGAGGCGATTGCGGCGAACCTTGCGCACAAAGGTGGCAAGTGACAGCGTGAGCAGCGATTAAAGCTCTCTCGCTGCACTCCTTGTCGCTCGATTCATCGCACCTATATCCCGAGAGAAATCAACAATTCGGTCGCCTGATTGGGGCCGAACGGGGCTTGTAGAAGAGGGATATAGAAGCATGGCCAAGGTCATCGGAATCGACTTGGGCACAACCAACAGCTGCGTCGCCGTGATGGAAGGCGGCAAGCCAAAGGTCATCGAAAATACCGAAGGCGCGCGCACCACGCCTTCCGTCGTCGCTTTTACCAAGGACGGCGAACGTCTCATCGGCCAGCCGGCGAAGCGCCAGGCGGTCACCAATCCGGACAATACGATTTTCGCGGTGAAGCGCCTCATCGGCCGCCGCTTCGACGATCCGATCACCAAGAAGGACACCGAGCTGGTGCCCTACAAGATCGTCAAGGGCGCGAACGGCGACGCCTGGGTCCATGCCGGCGGCAAGGATTATTCGCCGTCGCAGATCAGCGCTTTCATCCTGCAGAAGATGAAGGAAACCGCCGAGGCCTATCTCGGCGAGACCGTCACCCAGGCGGTCATCACCGTTCCCGCTTACTTCAACGACGCGCAGCGCCAGGCAACGAAGGATGCCGGCCAGATCGCGGGTCTTGAAGTGCTGCGCATCATCAACGAGCCGACCGCGGCAGCTCTCGCCTATGGACTGGAGAAGGAAGAGGGCAAGACGATCGCCGTCTACGACCTTGGCGGCGGCACGTTCGACGTTTCGATCCTCGAGATCGGCGACGGCGTGTTCGAAGTGAAGTCGACCAACGGCGATACCTTCCTCGGCGGCGAGGACTTCGACGCCAAGATCGTCAACTGGCTCGCCGACAAGTTCAAGGAGAAGGAGGGCATCGACCTCCGCACCGACCGGCTTGCTCTGCAGCGGCTGAAGGAAGCTGCCGAGAAGGCGAAGATCGAGCTGTCTTCGGCGCAGACGACCGAGATCAACCAGCCGTTCATCACCGCCCGTATGGAAGGCGGAGCGACCACGCCGTTGCACCTTGTGGTGACGCTCACTCGCGCGGAGCTCGAGAAGCTCGTCGGCGATCTCGTCGACCGCACGATCGACCCTTGCAAGAAGGCGCTCAAGGACGCCGGCATCGATGCCAAGGACATCGCCGACGTCGTTCTCGTCGGCGGCCAGACGCGCATGCCGCTGGTTCGTGAGAAGGTGAAGGAATTCTTCGGGCGCGATCCGCACGTCGGCGTGAACCCAGACGAGGTGGTCGCGATGGGTGCGGCCATCCAGGCGGGCGTTCTGCAGGGCGACGTGAAGGACGTGCTTCTGCTCGACGTGACGCCTCTATCGCTCGGCATCGAAACGCTGGGCGGGGTCTTCACGCGGATGATCGATCGCAACACGACGATCCCGACGAAGAAGAGCCAGGTCTTCTCGACCGCCGAGGATAATCAGAATGCGGTGACGATCCGCGTCTTCCAGGGCGAGCGCGAAATGGCCGCGGACAACAAGCTGCTCGGGCAGTTCGACCTGGTCGGAATCCCGCCCGCCCCGCGCGGCGTGCCGCAGATCGAGGTCACGTTCGACATCGACGCCAACGGCATCGTCAACGTGTCGGCCAAGGATAAGGGCACCGGCAAGGAGCAGCAGATCCGCATCCAGGCCTCGGGCGGTCTCGCCGATTCCGACATCGAGCGGATGGTCAAGGAAGCCGAGCAGTTCGCCGAAGAAGACAAGAAGCGGCGCGCTGCGGCTGAGGCGAAGAACAACGCCGAAAGCCTTATCCACACGACTGAGAAGCAGCTCGCCGAGCACGGCGACAAGGTCACTCCGGAAATCAAGACCGAGATTGAAACCGCGATCAGCGAAGCTAAGGCTGCGGTGGAAAGCGGTGACGCCGACCAGATGACCGAGAAGACCAACGCGCTGACACAGGCGGCGATGAAGCTCGGTCAGGCGATGTACGAGCAGCAGCAGGCGCAGGCCCAGCAGACGGGCGGCGAAGCCGGTGCTTCCGGCGAAGCCTCGGGCGAGCAGCCGAATGAAGAAGTCGTCGATGCGGAGTTCTCCGAGGTCGACGAAGGTGAGAACAAGGCGTGATGATGGGGCGCGGCTCCATGCGTGGGGCCGCGCCGAGTCTTGTGCTGCGTAGGGAGGGGTAATGGTCGAGCAGGATTATTACGATCTGCTGGGCGTCGCGCGCGGGGCCGACGACGCGACCATCAAGGCTGCCTATCGTCGGCTCGCCAAGGAACATCACCCGGATCGGAAGAACGGCTGCAAGGAATCCGAAGCGCACTTCAAGTCCATCAACGAGGCCTATGATGTGCTTAAGGATCCGCAGAAGCGCGCGGCTTACGATCGGTTCGGCAAGGCCGCGTTCCAGAACGGCGGCGGCCACGATCCATTTGGGGAAGCCGGCTTCAACGGCTTTTCCGACATTTTCTCGACCATCTTCGGCGAGTTCATGGATCCCCGGGCGCGCCAGAATGCGGCACGCGGTGCGGACCTCCGCTACGACCTCGAGCTCAGCCTCGAAGAGGCGTTCACGGGTGTCGAAAAGACCATCACCATCGAAGCGAACGGAACCTGCGAGGTTTGCGATGGCCGCGGGTGCAACAGCCTCGATCGTTGCACCAGTACCTGCAAGACTTGCGGCGGCATGGGCAAGGTCCGCGCGCAGCAGGGCTTCTTTGTCGTGGAGCGCGGCTGCCCGAATTGCCGCGGTTCGGGCGAAGTCATCAACGATCCATGCCCCAACTGTCATGGCGAAGGGCGCGCGCTTTCGCAGCGCAAGCTTGCCGTGAAGATTCCGGCCGGGGTCGACGAGGGCACGCGCATTCGGGTTGCAGGCGAGGGCGAGTCCGGGGTCCGGGGGGCCGGGAACGGCGACCTCTACATCTTCGTGCACATGAAGCGTCACCCGATCTACGCTCGCGAGGGGACGACCCTGGTTGCGGATTGCCCGGTCAGCTTCACTTCAGCCGCGCTGGGCGGCGCAATCACCCTGCCGGGCGTCGACGGCCAGACGGTGGAGATCAAGATCCCTGCCGGCGTGCAATCCGGCGAGCAGCTTCGTCATCGGGGCGCGGGTATGGCCGTGCTGAACGGCCGCGGCCGCGGGGACCTGGTCGCTCGGATCCTCGTCGAAACGCCGACGCGGTTGACCAAGGAACAGAAGAAGCTCCTTGAGGAATTCCGCGCGACTGAAACCGGCGACGAATGCCCCAATGCGAAGAGCTTCTTCAGTCGAGCCCGGGATTTCCTCGGCGGCTAGGCCGCTTCGCGAAGGACCTCCGGCGGCTGGGTCGCAAGGAAGCTCGGCCTAGCGAGCATTCGTTCAAGCCAGGTTTTCAGGTTCTTCGTGCCTTCGATGAGCTCTCGACCTTCGGGACATTCTCCGAACAAATCGAGCTGGGCGGCGAGCATGATATCCGCGATGCTGACGCTGTTTGCCGCCAAATAAGGCTTGTCGCCGAGCAGTCGGTCGAACTCCGCAAAACAGATTCTGGCCATCGGCATCGCTTCCGCAATCGCTGCCTCGTCACATGGCAAGCCAAGGAGCCGCGGACCGATTATCCGGTTGAACGCGATCGGCGCGGCGGCCTTCGGAAAGAAATACCATTCGATGATTCCGATCACCTGGTTCATCCTGGCGCGGCGCTCGGCGTCGCCGGGGGTGAGGGGAGGATGTGCGAAGCGATCGTCCAGATACCGGATGATCGCCTGCGTTTCATAAAGTGCCAAACCGTCATGTTCGAACGCCGGAATCCGCCCGAATGGATGGCGCTTGAGATGCTCCTCGGTCTTGTGCTCGCCGGGCGCCATGGGATGGAGCTGATAGGCGAGCCCCTTCTCCTTCAGTGCCACTTCGACGCTGCGCAGGAACGGGCTTCCCGGAATTCCGTAAACATTGATGCCGGACATCGGATCTCTCCTAGTTCGATTTGGACGTTTCTTGGGCGAAGAGCTCCAGCAGGCCGCCCCAACCCCCGGGGGAATCGATGGCCTGGCGGAGTGTCTCCGCTGTCTTGCCGAGACGTTCGAGGTGGCGATGTTCGAGGTCGACGCGTGTACCGGAACCCTCCTCCTTGAAGAGGATCTCGACCTCCGTTTCGAGATGGGGATCATATTTGAACTCGCTGGTCAGCTGCCAGATGAGCACCAGGCGCGCCGGCGGGTCCCAAACCTCGACCTTGCCTATGTCGCACTCCGAACCGTCGACCCCGAGTTCGTACCAGCGTCCGCCAGACCGCGGCTCGATCACCGGCCGGTCGAGGTCGGATTGCCCGGTCTTATGGGTCTTCGGCCACCATCGGCCGATGCCGTTCGCGAACGTGTCGAACGCGCGCTCCGGGGTCGCATCCACGTAGATGCTTTTGCGCACCGGCGCCGGTCGAATCTGAGCTGCGCCGCCGGCATGGATCTGAGTGCTCATCGGTCCTCCTTCTGTTCATTCCGTTCGACCTCGGCGGCGAATGCATCGAGAGCCGCGGTCCAGAATTGATCGAGCCAAGCGCGCATCGCCCCGAGCCCCTTCGGATCGATCTGATAGATGCGCCGGGTGCCCTCCGAGCGGTCGTCCACGAGACCCGCCTCCTTCAGCACCTTCAAATGTTGGGAAACGGCCGGACGCGTCACGGGCAAGCCGCGCGCGATTTGCCCTACCGGCATGGGGCCGTCCCGCAGCCGTTCAAAAACGGCGCGACGGGTGGGATCCTGAAGCGCGGCAAAGACTCGCTCAGCGTTAGCCATGACTAACGGTTAGTATTCACTTACGGAAAAGTCAACAGATCAGTTTTCGCTACGCCACTTTCCAAAATTCGGAGGTTCAGCCGCTTTTGAGCTGGTCGATCTCGAGCCGCATCGCGAAGAGCTGGGCGAACAGCTCGGCGGCAGCGTGAAGCTCGAAGCTGGGCTCCCGCGGAACGCGGGACTCGCAGCGAAATTCCCCGTGCAGACCATCAAGATCGAACGGGACCCGCATCATCGAGCGCACCGTCCCGGTCATGAGCGCGCCGAGCGCGTCGCTCGGAGCCGCGCATAGCAGGGCCTCCGAAACGGAGGTCTCGTCGTCATCGCGAGGAAAAACGCTGACGGCTTCGGCCTTGGTGTCCGCGACGATCGTGGGTAGGTCCGCCTCCATGTCCGCGGGAACCGCAAATGCCCCTCGGCTGCTCTCCGCGCGCCTCGTACCGAAAATGAGCGTCACACGGTCGTAGCCGGTCAACGCGCGCATTCGCCGGGCGCCGCCTTCGAGCAACGCTTGTCCGCGGCTGTTGGACAGGCCGGCGATCAGACCTCCGACGGTTCCGAATGCCTCGCCGTAGGCGCCCGTGGAGGGCACGGCCTCCAAGAGCACGCGGCCGCCGCTAAGCTGGAACGCAATGTCGAAGAGGTCCGGATCGTTGGTCAAACGAACAGCATATGCCCGACCGATGCCGATGGTCCCGCTCAACCTTGAGAACAGATTGCGAAGGTCGTGCAGGGCTTGGCTGTGAACGAACCGGCCAAGCGGCTCATCGATCAGTGTGACGTGGGACTCGCCGAGCAGGTGGTGAATATTCTCGGATGCGCGGAGCACGATCCAGTCGAGCGAAAGCTCGAGCAGATAGCCGCACGATTGGACTCGTGCGTTCGGCTGCTGCGGACCGGCCGCCGCGTTCGGCTCGAGTTCGTGAACTGTTTCCATCGCCCCTTTACCCTGCCCATAGAATAGCGCTCTGATCCCGCAGTGCGAGATTAAAATGGTGCCGTGCGAAACGCTTAGGCGGAGGCGCCGAACAGTCGGTCGAAAATCGTGTCGACGTGTTTGAAATGATAATCGAGGTCGAACAGGGCGTTGAGCTCGTCGCCTGAGAGCCGCTGTGAAACGTCTGGATCGGACTTGAGCAAGTCCAGAAGCGACAGCTGACCGTCCGATTCCCAAACCTTCATCGCGTTGCGCTGCACCAATGCGTAGGAATCTTCGCGGCTGAGGCCGGCCTGGGTCAGAGCGAGAAGGACGCGCTGGGAATGGACCAGACCTCCCATGCGGTCGAGATTCTTCTGCATCCGCTCGGGATAGACGACCAGCTTGTCGATGACGCTGGTGAGCCGGGCAAGGGCGAAGTCGAGCGTGATCGTCGCATCGGGACCGATGAAGCGTTCGACGGAGGAATGCGAGATATCCCGCTCGTGCCACAGAGCGACATTCTCCAGCGCGGGCGTGACATATCCGCGGACCATGCGGGCCAAGCCGGTGAGGTTCTCGGTGAGGACCGGGTTGCGCTTGTGCGGCATGGCCGAGCTGCCCTTCTGCCCCGGCGAGAAATATTCCTCCGCTTCGAGCACTTCGGTGCGCTGAAGATGGCGGATCTCAGTGGCTAGCCGTTCGATGGATGAGGCGATCACGCCGAGCGTCGCGAAGAAGAAGGCGTGGCGATCGCGCGGGATGACCTGGGTCGAGACGGGCTCAGGCGTCAGGCCGAGCTCGGAGGCGACATGTTCTTCGATCGCGGGCGGGATGTTCGCGAAGGTGCCGACGGCGCCAGAGACTGCGCAGGTCGCGACCTGGTCGCGCGCGATTGCCAGACGGTCACGGTTGCGGGCGAACTCGGCATAGGCTTGCGCGAGCTTGAGGCCGAAAGTGGTCGGCTCCGCGTGAATGCCGTGGCTCCGGCCGATGGTCGGCGTGGTCTTATGCTCGAGCGCGCGACGCTTCAGCACTTCCAAAAGCTGCTCGATATCCTTCAGCAGCAGGTCGGCCGCCTGCTTGAGCTGGACGGCCAACGCCGTGTCGAGCACATCGGAGCTGGTCATGCCCTGGTGCAGCCAGCGGCGTTCCGGCCCGAGCTTCTCGCCGGCCCAAGTGAGGAAGGCGATCACGTCATGCTTGGTCACGGCCTCGATCGCATCGATCGCGTCGATGTCGATCTCGCCCAGCGCGTCGCGATCGTAGGCGGCGCGGATCGTCTTGGCATCGTCGGCGGGGATCATGCCGATCTCGCCCATCGCCTCAGCGGCGAAGACCTCGATCTGCCACCAAATGCGATAGCGGTTTTCGGCCGACCAGATGGCCGTCATTTCAGGACGCGAATAGCGAGGAACCATGGCCGCGGCGGCTAGCAGGGATGCCGCAATGCTTCAAATCAGCCCCATCGATCGCATGCTCGTCCGTCCCTGGGCGCCGACGATCACGTGATCGTGCACCGTGACTTTCATGTGCCGCCCGGCTTCGACGAGATCCCGGGTGAGGCGAATATCTTGCGTGGACGGCGCAGGATCGCCGCTCGGATGGTTGTGGACGATGATGATCGCCGTGGCGCCCAGAGCGATGGCGCGAGCGATCACTTCGCGAACGTGGACCGAGGCTTCGTCGACCGAGCCCTGCCATAAAGCCTCGTTAGCGATCAGCCTGTTCTTCGCATTGAGGAACAGGATACGTACTTCCTCGATGCGCGCGTGGGCCATGGCCGCATGGAGATAATCGCACAGCGCATCCCAGCTCGAGAGGACCGGCTGGTTCTCGACGCGGCTCTCCAACAGCCGTAGCGCGGCCGCATGCGCGATCTTCAGGGCAGCGATGGTCGGATCGGTAAGTCCCTCGCGGCGCAGGGTGTCGGCGTTTGAAGAGAGCAACGGCCCGATCCCGCCGAACTCGCTCAGCAGCTTTTTCGCGAGCGGCTTGGTGTCGACGCGCGGGATGGTCAGCGTCAGCAGATATTCTATCAGCTCATAGTCGTGGAAGCCGGCGGGTCCGGCGTCGAGCAGACGGTGGCGTAGCCGAGCGCGGTGTCCTCCCGCGGTCGGCTCCTCCGAAATCAGCGCACGCTCGTTCATGCCGCTCCCTTGCGACCGATCCGAGCAAGCGGATGACTAGCCAGAGATACCGCTGCTGGGAAGGGTCATGCCGCTCTCGGAACGGTCACCGGCACCGCGGGTTAGTAAGGGCCAATGAGCGAGCGGCGGCCAAGTGACGCGGGGCATAACGTGACGGGCGAACCCGGCGCGACCGTCGTCGTGCGCGGATGGCGTTGGGGCCGGATCACCATGTTCGCGGCGCTCGGGCTGCTCATCCTCCTAGCCATCGCCATTGCGCTATTGTGGATTCAACGCCGGCCCATCGCGACTCACGTCCTAAAAAGCGAGTTCGAACGGCGGGGGGTGACCGCCAGCTACCATCTCGACCGAATCGGCTTCAGGACCCAACAGGTCAGCAACCTCGTGATCGGCGATCCCAAGCGGCCCGACCTCGTTGCGAAACAGGCGATCATCCAGATGCGCCTCAAGTGGGACGGAAGTTTCCAGGTTTATCGGGTGGTTGCCCGAGGCGTCCGGCTCCGCGGCCGGCTGGTGCACGGCAAGGTCAGCTGGGGACAGATCGACCGGCTTCTTCCGCCGCCAACCAACAAGCCCTTCGAGCTCCCGAACATCGTGCTCGACGTGGCGGACAGCAGCATCGCGCTGGCGACGCCGTTCGGCCCGGTGGGAATCGCCGCCGAAGGCTCGGGCCGGCTGAGCGGCGGGTTCAAGGGCCATCTTGCCGTTTCCAGCCCGAAGATCGTTCCCGGTCGTTGCGCGGCGCAGGCCGTGCATGCGCATCTGGCCGTAGCCGTGGTGGCCCGCCGTCCGAACGTCGAGGGGCCGGTCACCCTCGACCGATTCACTTGTCCTGCGAGCCGGTTCGATGTCGCCGCACCGCGTTTCGACGCGAAGGCGAACTTCAACGAGTCCTTTACGGATGTGGACGGCAGCGGCCGGATGGCGATCGGCACGTTGGTCGCCGGCGCGAACGGCCTCGCCAATTTCCTCGGCGACATCACCTACAAGGGCTCGCTCAAAGCGGTGGACGGTCGAGTGAAGCTATCAGCCCAGAAATCGCGAATGGCGACGATCTACGCCGACCGTACGCGTCTCGACGGGGAATATCATCTCGGGCTGTCGGCGGGGACGTTCAGCCTGCTCGGCGGTTTTGCAGCCGACAGCGCCAGGCTCGACCCTTCGATGCTCGCGGGCGTCACTCAGCCGCTCGCTGCTGCGGCCAAAACCCCCATCGGACCTGTCGTCGCGAGCATCGGCAGCGCGATCAGCAGGACGGCAAGCAACTTCAATTCCGCTGGTCGGATCCGCGTCGTGAATTTCCCGGGCGGCGGAGCGGTCCGCATTCTGAACGCGGACATCGTGGCGCCCGGAGGAGCCCGAGCGAACGTGAGGGGCGGCAGCGGCGTGACCTATTACTGGCCGTCTGCCGGGTTGAGGATAGACGGCAATATCGAAATGGGCGGAGGCGGCCTGCCGAACGGCCGCGTCTCGCTCCGACAGCCGGCCGCAGGCGCCCCGATGAGCGGGGTCGCCGACATCGCGCCCTACCAGGCCAACGGCCAGCGCCTGGCTTTCACCCCGATCCGCTTCGGTCCCGGACCTGGGGGATCGACTGCGCTCGGCACGGTCGCGCAGCTGGATGGAGCTTTCCCCGGAGGCAGGGTCCAGGCGCTGCGGCTTCCGCTCGAGGGACGCATCGGCCGGGGCGGCAGCTTCGCCTTCGGCACGAGCTGTGCGGTCGTCAGCTTCAATTTCTTCCAGATGAGCTCCGTCCAGCTCGGCGCGACGCGCCTTCCGGTCTGCCCGATCGGACCCGCGATCGTCTCGAAGAGCCCTGGCGGAGCGGTCGTGACTGCTGCGCGGATCAACAATCCCGTCCTCAACGGCCGGATAGGGAAGTCGCCGCTACATTTGGCGGCATCCAACGGGCAGATATTCGGCGGCAAATTCGCGCTCAATCGGTTCGACATGCGACTTGGCAAGCCGCAATCGCCGGTCGTCGTGGCGGCGACGCAGCTGCAGGGCAGCTTCCTCGACAAGGGAATGACCGGCACGTTCCGTGGCGGCCGATCGACGATCGGCGATATCAAGTTGCTTGTCACCAATGCCGGGGGGCGTTGGCGCTTCCTCGACAACAATCTGAAGCTCAACGGCCGGCTCGATCTCTCTGACCCGAGCGAGCGGCCTCGCTTCTATCCGCTGCACAGCAACGACTTCGCCTTCACGCTGGGCGGCGACAGCATCCGCGCGGGCGGAACCTTGATCCATCCCGAGACGGGGACGCGTGTCACCGACGTGACCATTCGCCATACGCTGTCGACCGGCAATGGCGAAGCGCTGCTGGACGTTCCCGGACTGACGTTCGGACCCAACCTGCAGCCCGATCAGATCACGCCGCTGACCCAAGGCGTGATCGCGCTGGTGAATGGGACGATCACTGGGCAGGGTCGACTCCACTGGTTCGG
>Ga0207705_10002115_pt1 | contig 15427 bp, 10 predicted proteins | sample KBSC13metaG_FD_184314 | JGI IMG/M metagenome (GOLD analysis project Ga0207705, IMG submission 184314) | Corn rhizosphere microbial communities from Kellogg Biological Station, Michigan, USA - KBS C1-3 metaG (SPAdes) (version 2) | ecosystem: Host-associated > Plants > Roots > Rhizosphere > Soil ...
CGCCGACGCCAAGCCTATCATGCCCGTCATGACGAGTAGCCGTCTCAGCTACCGCGCGTCCCAGATGACCGGCGACAACTGGGCGATGCTGCCGTCGGCGGCCGCCTTCATCGATCCCCTCTTCAGCACCGGATTCCCGCTAACCCTCCTCGGCATCGAACGCCTCGGGCGGATCTTCGAGGACGCATGGGATACCGGCGATAGGCCCGCTCGACTCGTCGACTACGCCGCACGCTGCCGCGCCGAAGCCGAGGCGACGGCGGCTTTGGTCGCGGGGTCTTACGGTGGCTTTGAGAACTTTCCGACTTTCACGGCTCTGTCGATGTTCTACTTCGCAGCCGCCAGCTTCAGCGAAATGCAGAGGCGGGTGGCCCCAACGTCTGTGGCCTACCTCCAATCGAACCATCCGACGTTCGGCCCTGCGATGGCGAAGTACGCGGTGCTGGTTCGACAGGGCGCCGCGTCGATGTCGACCGCCGACATCGACAAGCTTGCCCAGGACATCGCAAGCGCCACCGACGTCATCAACGTCGCCGGACTCTGCGATCCGTCGAAGCGAAACTGGTACGACGCCGACCTGGAGGATGTCGTTAAGTCGGCCTCAAAACTTGGCTTCACGCCGGACGAGATGCAAGCTATTATTCAGTCGGCTGACTGGGCTAAGGGCTGTCTTATTCCCCACTTGACCGGATAATTCGCGAACCTGCGGCGCTTCCTGGAGGAGAGACACGGAGAGGTAACGCTTCAGTCAGAACGTGAATTGTCCGCACTATCTCGATCTGTGCTCTGTGGTTGATTGTCGATTTGTGACGTGAAGCGAAACCAATTGGTTCGGGTTATAATCCTATGGCCTGAACAAAGATATCGATATATCATTGCACAAACAGCGGACCAAACCACAAAGCGGTAAGAGGTAAGAAAATGCGCACTCGATTAGCTACGACTGTTCTTTCGCTGCTTCTCAGTTTACCGGTTAATGCCGAAACCGGCAGGCTCACTGTCCACGTCGACAAGCCGAGTCATGCGGTCAGCCCAATTCTGTACGGCCTGATGACCGAGGAAATCAACCACTCCTACGAAGGCGGCATTTACGCCGAGCTAATCCAGAACCGCTCATTCAAAGACGACTCTAACTCGCCGGCACACTGGAGCCTGGTCGGTCCATCGACCGCCGGAAGCATAGTCCTCGATCCGCAAACTAGTCTCACCAGTGCGCAGAATGTCAGCCTCAAATTGACGGCCACAACCGCGTCGACAACAGCGCCGGTCGGTGTCGCCAACGAAGGTTACTGGGGAATCCCGGTCAAACCTAACACGAAGTACCGCGCTTCGTTCTGGGCGAAATCCACCTCGGGCTACAGCGGCCCGCTCTCGGTCCGTCTCGAAACAGCCGACGGATCGACGACCTGGGCCAAGGCAAACGTCGGCCCGGTCACCGGCGTCTGGAAGCAATACTCAGTTCAGTTGCGGACAGGCAAGAACATCACACCTTCGACAGCCAACCGATTTACGATCTCCCTATCGGCGCCGGGCACGGTCAATCTGGATCTCGTCTCACTTTTCCCGCCGACCTACCACAATCGGCCCAACGGCAACCGCATCGACATCATGGAGAAGCTCGCCGCGATGCACCCATCGTTCCTGCGTCTGCCGGGCGGCAACTTCGTCGAGGGATACAACCTGGAGACGCGCTACGATTTCAAACACACAATCGGGGCGCTCACGGATCGACCGGGGCACCAGGGATGCTGGGGATATCGCTCGAATGACGGCCTCGGGTTCCTGGAATATCTGGAGTGGTGCGAAGACCTGCACATGGAGCCGGTACTGGCCGTCTTCGCCGGGTATGCGCTTAGTGGCGAACACGTCACCGGCGACGCGCTGAAACCCTACGTGCAGGACGCCCTCGACGAAATCGAGTACGTCACCGGAGAGTCGTCGACAACCTGGGGCGCCCGCCGCATCACTGACGGTCACGCTAAACCGTTCCCCCTGACCTATGTCGAGATCGGGAACGAGGATGGCTTCGACAAATCCGGCAGCTACGACGAGCGATTTGCCGCCTTCTTCGACGCCATCAAGGCAAAGTATCCGGCTCTCAAACTGATCGCGACCGCCTCCGTGAAGAGCCGCAAACCCGACGTCGTCGACGACCACTACTACCGGCGCAGTCCTGAAATGTACGCCGATGTCGACCATTACCGCAATCGGCCGGCCGATTCCACGAAGGTATTTGTCGGCGAGTGGGCAACCACGAACATCATCCCATGGTCGCCCGAGGGAAGGAAAGCGCCGCCGACGCCGGAGCTCGAAGCCGCCCTCTCGGATGCTGCCTGGATGATCGGCATGGAACGCGATTCGGACACGGTCGTGATGGAGTGCTACGCTCCGCTCTTCGTGAACGTCAATCCTGGGGCACGGCAGTGGGCACCGGACTTGATCGGTTACGATGCCATCAACAGCTTCGGCTCTCCGCCGTACTACGCGCAGGTGATGTTTTCCGGCAACCGCGGCGATGTCGTCCTCCCCGTCGACCTCGACATTCCGGCGGGTTCCGACGCCAAGCCCGTCGTCTTCGCCACGGCGAGCCGTCAGAATGCCTCGGGCGATGTCATCATCAAAGTGGTCAATACCTTGGCGACGACGGAACCTGTCACTATCGACCTCGACGGCGCCACGGACGTCGCCAAAACGGGTACGCTGATCCAGCTTTCCGGCGACCTCGACGCTCGCAATTCGATCGACGAACCGATGAAAGTCGCTCCGGTATCGCTGTCAATTCCCGCCGGCTCCCCAAATTTCTCGCTGACACTTGCGCCGCACTCGGTGAATGTGGTGCGTGTGAAAGTAAAATAAGGGGGAGAAACGGCGACGACGCCGGGAACATCAGGAAGACAGTTGATGCGCAAAACCAGAATCGGCGTGGTGATCCACACCGACCTCCGCGACAAGATCATCTCTCTGGACGATCAGGCGCGGCTCAATGACCTTGGCGATGTCGTCTGGACACAGTCGACATCGCCGATCACCGTCGACGAAGCCTGTGACCTCCTTGCCGATTGCGAGATCGCCGTGGGATCCTGGAATACGCCGCACCCCAACCAGGCGATCGTCGATCGGTGCCCCAATCTGCGGCTCTGGGAGCACGTCGCCGGCTCCGTCAAGCATATGTTCGGCCCTCACCTTGAGGGCCGCGACCTCACGATCGCCTCCTGCAACGCCATCCTCGCCGACGTCGTTGCCGAAATGACAGTGGCCGAGATCATCCTCGGGCTGCGTGACGCCTTTAAAAACATCCTCGACAACCGCGATGCCGTCATACACGGCAACAGCTTTCACAGTCGCACACTTTACGGTTCAACCATCGGCCTTATCGGTGCGTCCCAGATTGGCATTCGGGTGGCCAAGCTCCTTAAGGCCTTCATGTCCAGCAAGGTTCTTCTGTTTGATCCATACTGTTCGCCCGAAAAGGCTGCGGATCTCGGCGTAACTCTCATACCGAATCTCCTCGACCTCTGCGCCGCCTCCGATGTAGTCTCACTCCACACGCCCGCCCTTGAGTCGACCCGCCATCTCATGGGGGACCGTGAATTCGCAGCGATGCGCGACGACTGCGTGTTCATCAACACCGCCCGCGGTATGTGTGTGGACGAAGCCGCCCTCATCAGCCACCTGGAGCGCGGCCGGCTGTTCGCCATCCTCGACGTTACCTTGCCCGAGCCCCCCACAATCGACAGCCCGTTCCGCAAGTTGCCGAACTGCGTGTACACGTCGCACATTGCGGGACCGCAGGCGATCTATCTCGGCAAACAGGCCGTCGACGATGTCGAGGCGTTCGTCAACGGACGGTCGCCGGCCTACGTCGTCACCGAATCGATGCTCGCGACAATGGCGTGATCTCCGGCGTGACCATCTGAGCACCGTGCTGTGAGCGATAGGCGCTTGGCGTCATTCCGAATACGGATTTGAAACGGCGGGCGAAGTAGTTCGGGTCGCTCCACCCCACCCGCGTCCCGATCTCGCCGATCGGCAGGTCGGTGGCAAGCAGCAGGTTCGCGGCCCGCTCCGCGCGATGACGCGCCAGGTACGCCATCGGGGATCGACCGGTGCCAGACTTGAACAGGCGCGTCAAATAGGAAGGGTCGAGCCGGGTCAGCTCCGCGAGTTTTGAGAGGGTCCATTCCTCGTCGCACGCTTCTTCAAGCAGCCGCACTCCCTCCCGTACGCCGACGTGAAATCCCCCGCGGTTGCGTGCTTCGTTCGGGTAGATATCACGCCCGAGTTGACCGAGCATAACGAGTAGACGCCCCGCGCGCACTGTAAACGTCTCTTCGGGAAAACTCGACAATATTCTCAGCTGTCCCTCAGTTTGATGCGTGTGTTCCTCGGTGAGGCGTCGATGCAGTACGCCGCGCGCGCCGGGTCTGAGTGGATCCGTCCACAGGAGCCGGGTCACCGCGGGGTCGTCCGCGAGAAGGGCCAACTCGCGTCGAAGTAGCTCAAGCGCACAGCAGCAGTTGTAGATGACCAGGTTATGACAGTCTCGATAGCGATGCCATACACCAGGCCGCAGCACGATCAGATCGCATCGAGAAACCGGCTGCACACCGTTTGCGGAAGCATGAGTTCCGCTTCCTCCCACGATCAGCACAATCTCCAGGAAGTCGTGATCATGCGCAGTACCTTCCTCCTGAACTAGCGGGCCGTTCACGAACAGGAGCGAGCCCTCCGCGCCGAAGATCTGACGGCGTAACAAACGATCGTACTCAATGTTCGTCATACGGGCATTATCGACGATTTCTAACCCGATGTCAATTTTGTGCTATTGTTGAGAGAAATTTGTCCTCACGGAGAAGGGCGCGCGGATGCTATCCTGGAGGATGCGCAAAACTAAGAACTCCAGAATGCCTTGTGGGATCGTCGCGGCAACGCTGCTTGGCCTATCCCTAACCGCGTCCGCCGCGCCCAAGGATAACTTGCGAGCCGGCTTTCTCACCCCTCCGGACTCCGCCAAACCGCAGACCTGGTGGCACTGGATGAATGGCAATATCACCAAGGCAGGTATCACCGCCGACCTGGAAGCCATGAAGGCAATTGGCCTGGGCGGGGCGACCATCGTCAACGTCGACTGTGACATTCCGCCCGGCCCAGTGCCGTTCATGAGTACCGAATGGCGCGACGATTTTAAGTTCGCCGTAAAGGAAGCCGATAGACTTGGCCTCAAACTTTCCGTCGAAAACTGTGCCGGGTGGTCGTCGAGCGGTGGGCCGTGGAACACACCCGCCAACGCCATGCAACGCCTTACGTCAAGCGAGACTACCGCGCACGGACCCACCACGTTCGATGCAGCTTTGCCTCAGCCAACCACTACACTCGACTACTACCGCGACATAGCGGTGCTCGCCTACAAGATTCCGCCGTCAAAGTTCGCTCCCCACAAGGGCACCGCAGAGGAAAAGCTGGTAGTCAAGCATGCGGCCTATCAGTCGACAAACGGCGGCGGCGGTCTCGACGTCACCGATAAGATCATCGCCATGATCAAGAGCGGCAAAACCTCCGTCGGGGCAAATAACGAGGAAATGGGAAGCGACCCAACCCCGGGAGAAGTCAAACAGCTCGTCTTACAGTTCGACCTCGGCGATACGCCCGGCACGTTGACAGTCGGCGAGGGCGGGACGTTGATCTTCCCCGTCAATGCCGAGAGGCTAGCGGCGGCTCGCAGGGTAGAGAACACTTCGATCAACCAGACGTTCGTGCAACCGCCCCCACCCGGAGATGCGGCCGGACGAGAGGCAATCTCTCATAGCGATGTCATTGACGTAACGTCGAAGCTCACCGCCGACGGCAAGCTTCACTGGGATGTTCCAGAGGGCGACTGGATAATCTTACGCCTGGGCTACACTCCGATCGGAGTCGAGAACCACCCAGCCCCGGAGACCGGTCGAGGTCTGGAGTGCGATAAATTAAGCAAGGACGCTTTAGATGCGCACTGGGACGGGTTCATGCAGAAGGTGCTCGACGACATCGGGCCGCTGGCGGGCAAATCCCTCGATACGTCACTGGTCGACAGCTACGAGGTCGGCAATCAGGACTGGACTCCCAAATTCCGCGAGGAGTTTATCGCCAGACGCGGTTACGATCCGCTGAAGTACCTTCCGGTATTCACGGGACAAATCGTCGACAGCACCGCCGTCAGCGAGCGATTCCTGTGGGACATGCGCCGCACTGTCGCCGATCTGTTCGCCGAGAACTATTACGGCCACTTCGCCGAACTCTGCCGCCGGCACGGCTTGCTGAACGCGTCCGAGCCGTACTCCGGTCCGTATGAGTCGATGCAGAGCGGCGCGCCGGCAGACGTGGTTATGGGCGAGTTCTGGGCAGGAAGCAATGGAAGTTCCACCATCAAGATGGTCGCGTCCATCGCACATGTCTACGGCAAGTCGATTGTCGGCGCGGAGTCATTTACCGCCGCTCCCGAAGCCGGGCGCTGGACCAATGATCCGTATTCCTTTAAGGCGCTTGGGGACCTGATGTACTGTCAGGGACTGAACCGCTACATCTTCCACCGCTATGCCATGCAGCCGTGGACGGATCGATGGCCCGGCATGACAATGGGCCAATGGGGCTTCCACTTTGAGCGAACGGAAACATGGTGGTCGCAGGGCAAATCCTGGATCGACTACATTTCGCACTGCCAGTATCTGCTGCAGCAAGGACGTTCCATCGCCGACGTCGCCTATTTCACAGGCCAAAGCGCACCGGTGGAAACACGCGTCGGTAATCCGGCAATGCCGGCAGGCTACGACTACGACGCCGTCAATGCGGACGTCTTGCTGAACGGGGCGTCGGTGAAGAATGGCCGACTGACGCTAGCCAGCGGCGCGAGTTATGCCGCCCTCGTGCTGCCGTCCGGCGATATCAACGTCACACCGCGGTTACTCGAGCGACTACGCGAGCTGATAGAGGCAGGCGCCACCGTGATCGGCCCACGTCCTGCGCACTCGCCCAGCCTCGAGGACTATCCCGCGTGCGACAACAAAGTGGCGGAAGTCGCCGGCGAGATCTGGGGACAGTGCGACGGAGTTCACGTCCTGGAGAATCGCGTCGGCAAGGGCCGTGTAGTCTGGGGCAAACCGCTAGCAGACGTCCTCACGGCGCAGAAGCTGAAGCCCGACTTTGAATATGCCGGACGGGACACAAACACCAATCTCACCTACATCCATCGCATCGCCGGCGGCGACGATATCTACTTCGTCTCCAATCAGCGTCAACAATTCGATACCGTGGAATGCACGTTTCGAGTGGCGGGAAAGTCGCCGGAGCTGTGGCATCCCGACACAGGCCTCATCCAGCCCGCTGCACTCTGGAATGACAAGGACGGTCGAACCAAGCTGCGGCTGACCTTCGACCCCGCCGGTTCTGTTTTTGTCATCTTCCGGCCCACCAAAGCTCGGGCAAATCACGTGGTCGAGGCGAAGTCGACGACAGGGCACGCGGGCGTCACATCGTCGAAGATTGAGGTCGGCCACGCGGAGTATGCCGCTGTCGACGGAAGCACCTCCGTGGATGTCACCGAAAAGATCGCGACCATGGCTAAGTCCGGTCACCTCGACGTCATGGTCAATAACGATGCGATGGGAGGCGACCCGGCTCCGTTCCATGTCAAGGAGTTGAGGATCGACTACACACTTAATGGCGAACCGGGTCACACCGTCGTTCACGAAAACGACAAACTCACGCTACCTGCGACACCATCAGTCGGCCAGCCTGAAACGTGGGAGGTGTTCGCGCGGGCTGATGGACAGCCGGCCGCCAAGCTGTGGAACAACGGCCGCGTCGACTTGCGCATGGCCGACGGCAGAGCGGTGCACGCGATCGCGGGTGACGTGCCCGCCCCTCAGCCGGTTACCGGCCAGTGGAACATCAGCTTCCCACCAAATTGGGGCGCGCCGCCATCGGTGCGGCTAGATCACCTCATCTCGTGGACCGACCATCCCGACGCCGGCGTGCGATACTTTTCCGGCACGGCCACCTATACAAAGGAATTGCAGATCTCCGAAGAGCGTCTGAAAGCCGGACGTGAACTCTGGCTGGATCTGGGAACGGTTAAGAACTTCGCCGAAGTCACATTAAACGGACACGACCTTGGCGTGTTCTGGAAGCCGCCATTCCGGGTCAATCTGACAAGGGCTGCCAAACCGGGCGTGAACGTCTTGACCGTCAAGATCACCAATCTCTGGCCCAACCGGTTGATCGGCGATGAGCAGCTCCCGCCGGATCACGAGTGGAATGGCGACGCGATCAAGGCCTGGCCGCAGTGGCTCCTCGACGGTAAGCCGAGTCCCACTGGACGCCTGACCTTCACCACTTGGCATCATTGGAAGAAGGACTCCACGTTGCTGGAATCGGGGCTCCTGGGACCGGTGACGCTCCAAAGTGCGGAAGTCCTCACCGCGAAATAATGACCCAAAAAGCAAAGCCCCGGTCGATCGACCGGGGCTTTGCTTTGCCATGACTTTCAGTCATGGGGTGACGCCTTTTAGAACCGATAGCCGAGATTGAGCATCGGGCCGCTTCCGTGGTCGACCCACTGATATTTCCCTTCGACGAAGACCGCCTGCGTGAAGTTGTAGCCGGCGTCGACGTAGCCGCCAACGCGAGTCGCCGTCGAAATCCCACTCTGATTAATCACGTAAGCGCCTACTCCAGCGCCCACATACCCGTTGCCGGTCGCGAGCGGCGATTTGTTATTCAGACCGAGCTCTTCGCCGATAGTGATCGGGATGATGGTGTTATGCTTGCCGTCCTTCGAACCGGCCTGAACGCCGATGTCGAGAACGGTGCTGTGCGGCACGGTGATTGGATTATCCTTGACCGGAACATGGTAGCGCAGGTCCGCGTCGATCTGAGTCGATCCGCCCCGCTTGGCGTCGTCGCTCGACGGCCAATAGGCGCCAACCGAAAGTGAGGTTGGGCCACCAAGCCCTGGGATCTTCGGGTCGGCCGCATTGGCGGAGGTCGTCAGACCAGCCGACATCATCATAGCCAATCCACAGGCCGGTATCCATGCTTTAAACTTCTTGTCCTTCATCTTTCGTTCCTCCCTGAGATAGAACTTGCGGCGGTTGCCACAACATTCCAGACCGTTTCTACCCCGTTGAAACGGATAAGGAACATAGCAAGAAAGAGATGGGAAGAGAAGTAGACGGGAAAGGGATGAGGCGGAGTGCGGGAAACCGTTCGATCAGCTTGAGGTTGTCACTTCAACCTCGCCGGCGTCGAAGCTCAACAGGTACGCACCATCGGCGTTGGGTTTGAGGAGTCGACCGGATTGCTTCAATCGCGGCTTGTGGGCACCGTCGAGTCTTACCTGAAGGGTCACGCCCTTTGGGAAATGTGGCGGTACGGTCCAGGCGTATGTGTATACATTTCCCCGGTTCGATGCTACAACGGCCTCCAAAACCTTTTCCGCCTGCCAGTACGCGCACACGGAGCCAAACGGGGCCACCCAGAGGCGTTTGTCGTCCTTTAGTCGGTCCAGCAGAGCGTAGAACGTCTTCGTAGGCACCGGCTGATACCACGTGCTGCCCTCGATGGCATGGATCATGAACACGGACCAGGCCCCTTGAGATTCCGTGGTGTCGATCCAGGTGTCGTAGACGTCGATAGGCGTCGCGGTCATGGTCGCCTGTGAAGGAATATTGAACCAGTCCGGCGTGTCGGAGGGCCTCATGTAGTACGACGCTCCCCCTCCGCCGCGGGCCGCGATATGGGACGTCCGGACGGCCTCCTTCAACTCAGGCGTGATTTCCGTGAAAGGATAAGCGAACGTCACCACGTTCGGGGCGATCTCGGTCTGCAGCAGATTCCGTGCATTATCGGTCTCGTCTGCAATCTGCTTTGCGGTGAAGTCTTTTGGATGACTGTGGGTCATCGTATGATTGCCGATCTCATGGCCCTCTTGACCGGCCTTCACCCAGACGTCCTTATTGGGAAGGTTGTTACAGATCAGAAAGAAGGTCGCCTTGAGGTGCCGGGCGTCGAGGGCGGGTAACGCGGTTTCCCACTGGCTGGGGTCGCCGTCATCGAAGGTGAGGGAGATTGCGGCCTTGTGTCCGTTCCAGGGAAGAACATTAATCGGAGGCGGAGCCGCCTGTACGGCGGCGGCCGCGGTCAATGCGGACGTGACTATTACGGCGCGGACTAGCTTTGACGATCTAGGCATCGTTTGAGTTCCGGCAGCGGAGATGTTGGACGGCATTGCCCGAGTGACTCAGGCAATGCCGAAAGGAGATGTTACAGACTGACCTGACGCGCAGTCTCCATACCGTCGATCTGCTTGATCTGATCGAGGATGCCATCCTCGACCGGACTGTCGATCATCAAGACCATCAGCGCCTTCTGGCCCTCGGACTCGCGACCGACGTGCATGCCGGCGATGTTGACGCTATTGTTGCCCAGCAGCGTCCCCACCTTTCCGATGATGCCCGGCCGGTCCGTGTGCTCGGTGACGATCATCGAGCCCTTGGGGACGATGTCGACACGGTAGCCGTCGATGTGGACGATGCGGACGTCATGCCGGCCGAAGACCGTGCCGCAAATCTCGCGGGTGTTGTTCTTCGTTTGGGCGCGCACGGTCAGCAAGCAGCTGTGGCTGTCGTTCTGAACGCGGCTCTCCGTGACCTTGATGCCGCGCGCGGCGGCCAGGCTCGGCGCGTTGACATAGTTGACGCTGTCCGGGACAACCGGCTCCAGCACGCCCTTCATCACCGCACGAGTAATGTGGAGGGTGGGCAGATTGTCGAAGTCGTCACCGTTGTAGATAACCTCGAAATCCTGAACGCCGCTCTGGGACATCTGGCTCATCAGGCTGCCGATCTTCTCGCCCAGCGCCAGGTACGGCTCGATACGAGCGAGGACTTCGGCGGACACCGACGGCATATTGACCGCGGCACGGGCCGGCTTGCCGCTGAGGACATCGGCGATCTGCTCGGCGATGTCGATGGCGACATTCACCTGCGCCTCTTCGGTGCTCGCGCCCAGGTGCGGGGTGGTGATGATGTTCGGGATGCCAAGCAGCGGATTATCGGCGGTGGCCGGCTCGACGGAGAAGACGTCGATAGCGGCGCCGGCGATCTTGCCCGCCTTAGCGGCCTCGGCGAGGGCGGCCTCGTCGATGATGCCGCCGCGCGCGACATTGATCAGTCGCACGGTGGGCTTCATCGTCGCAATCTGTTCCGCTGCGATCATGCCGGCCGTCTCCTTGGTCTTGGGGACATGCACGGTGATGTAGTCGGACTCTTTGTAAAGGGTCGGCAGGTCGACCAGGCGAATGCCAAGGGCTTCGGCCTGCTCGGCCTTGAGGTACGGATCGTAACCGATAACCTTCATCTCGAAGGCCTGGAGACGCTTGGCGACTTCGCGGCCAATCTTACCGAGGCCGATCACGCCGAGCGTCTTGCCGTAGATCTCGGAGCCCATGTACTTGGAGCGCTTCCACTCGCCAACGCGCAGGGTGGCGTCGGCCTGGGGAATGTTGCGCGCCAGGGCGAGGAGCATGGCGACCGTCAGCTCTGCGGCCGCCATCGTGTTGCCTTCAGGGCTGTTGACCACGAGCACGCCGCGCTCGGTGGCCTTGGCGACGTCGATATTGTCGACACCGACACCCGCGCGGCCGATGATCTTCAGCTTGGTGGCCCGCTCGAGGATCTCGGCGGTGACCTTCGTCTCGGAGCGAACGGCAAGGGCATCGTACTCGCCGATGATGGAGGCAAGCTCCTCCTTCGGCAGACCGGTCTTAACGTCGACGTCGGCGACTTGCTTGAGAATGGCGATCCCCTCAGGCGCGATGGGATCGCTTACCAGTACTCTTGGCATCTGATTATCCTTTATAATTGGGGCCTGCGTTCGTGTCTCCACTCATAGGGAGGCGGCCAAACGCAGGCAAAGCGTTTGCGAAAATTGTCTGTCCACTAGCGAATGGGGCTTATCCCTTGCGCTGAGCGAAGTCGCGGAGCAAGTCGGCGAGGACCTGGACACCGGCGGCCGGGAAGGCGTTGTAGATCGACGCGCGGAAGCCGCCGACCGAGCGATGGCCCTTGAGACCGTCGAGGTCCGCCGCCTTCGCTTCCTTGAGGAACTCGGCCTCAAGCGACTCATCGGCGACGCGCCATGTGACGTTCATCAGCGACCGGTCTTCCTTTGCGGTGACCGCGGTCTGGAAGAAGGGCGACAACTCGTCGAGCGCGTTGTAGAGAATCGACGCCTTCGCGCGGTTCTTCTGCTCCATCGCCACCAGGCCGCCCTGATCCTCCACCCACTTCAACACCTGGCCGACCACGAAGATCGCGAAGGTCGGCGGCGTGTTGTAGAGCGAGTTCGAATCGCGGTGCGTCTTGTAGGCAAGAATGGTGCCGATGTCGGTCTTGGCGGTGTCGAGGAACGACTTCTTCGCGACCACCATCGTCACGCCCGACGGGCCCGCGTTCTTCTGGGCGCCGGCGTAGATCAGCGAGAACTTGCTGTAGTCGTGCGGGAGAGCGATGAAGTCGGAAGAGGAGTCGGCGATCAGGGGAGTGTCGCCGGTGTCGGGAAGCTTGAAGTACTCGGTGCCTTCAATGGTGTTGTTCGTGGTGATGTGCACGTAGCGCGCACCCGGCGTGATTGTGAAATCCTTCGGGATGTACGCGTACTTATCGGCCTTGCTGGAGGCGACCTCACGGGCATCGCCAAAGTTCTTGGCTTCCTTGAGCGCCTTCGCGCCCCAGTCACCGCTGACGACATAGTCGGCGTGCTGACCGGCGGCCAAGAAATTCAGCGGCAGCATCGCGAACTGCAGGCTCGCGCCGCCCTGGAGAAACATGGGGGCGTACTCGTCCGCGCTCAACCCGAGCACGCGCAGCAGGCGCGCCTCAGCGTCGGCATGGATCGCGTCGTAGTCCTTGCCGCGGTGACTCACCTCCAGCAGCGACATCCCCGACCCGTTGATCTCCGAAACAGCCCGCGAGGCTTCCTCCAAAACGGTTTCGGGCAAAATCGCAGGTCCGGCGCTGAAGTTGTAGATCCGGCGGCTCATGATCTCTTAAATCTCCTCATTGTTTTAATGGACGCGCGCACCACGTCGGGGCGCGAAACCAGCCTAAAGTTTACCTGTTTTCGACCCCAAAAACGACCGAGGCTGTCGAAACCTGCCCGATTCCTACTGTTCCTATTGCATTGTCTGCGATACAGACGGGACGGGCCGGGCAAGTTCGCCTGCTTCGTGGTATTATGGATTGTGAGATGACGTTCGTCGGAAGGCGTGGCTGCATGACTTATTCCACGTTAACCATGGGAGAACGCGCATGACAGAAGAGATTGCCCGCAAGAAGATCGTTGCCATCTGTAAGTATATGGTCTCGGAATGGGATTCCGGGCGCGACTGGCGATGGCCCAGTGCCGGCCACGACACCATAGTCAAGCTCAAAGAGATCGAGCTTGACCATAAGTGGCCGGATTATCGATCGATCGCGTCGCTGTGGTGGTTTCTTCACAAGGCTTCGGAGGACATTACCGAAGGCATGTCCGGCTTCGAAAACCTGAGCTGGGAAGAGGCGCTCGCGTGCATCGAGGAGAGCAGCCGCCGCGTCGAGAAGAAGCTCCCCGTCGAGGACCCCGCCGTCCTTCACTATCTCCCCGCATCACGTGCTAGCGGATGCAACCCGCTGGCGAGCGTTATGATGCTGTTCACGCGCCTCTAGTGGCTGGGCAAGCAAAATGATCATCGTTCGAAAAGCCATGCCCGCGGATGTTGCGACCGTAGTCGGCTTCATCGAAAAGAAAGCCGCGTTCGATCGCAGTTTGGGGTACGACTTCGGAACGTTGGAGACGACTGCCGAACGAATTTCGAAGGCGCTTTTCGGAGTGCCGGCGTTCGCGCATGCGCTCCTTGCGATCGCGGACGAACAACCTCTCGGCTTCGCATTTTACCATTACCGGTTTTCGTCGTTTAAGGCGCGGCCAAATCTCTGGCTCGATGATCTCTACATCGATGCGAAGGCGCGTCGAAGCGGCGCCGGCATGGCTCTTATGAGTGTGCTCGCGTCGGAAGCGGCAATGCACGACTGCACTCACATCGCGTGGACCGCTAATGCGAAGAATACATCCGGTGTGCCATTTTATACGAAGTTGAATGCGACTCTGATATCTGAGAATGGTTCGCGGTTAGATTACTCGATTACTCCTGAACTGCTTGCCCGTCGAATCGCGGAAATCATAGCGGCCCAGCCTGACGCAAGCTAGGCCGTTGAAGACTATTTGACTACGAAGTAATCGTGCACCAGCGCGACACCTGTCGACGCCGCGTTCTTCGACCCCGTCACAACCACCTTGATCGTATGCGACCCTGTCGAAAGCCCCGACTTCGAGAACATCTTCCGCACCGTCCGTATCGTGCTGTAACAGTCGATGCCCTCCGCCGCTCGCGCGCCGTCGATATAGACGTCGGCGAATCCGAGGTCGACATTCTGCAAGCCCCACCACTCGACATGCGTTCCGTGGAACGGGGCCTCGAAATAACCGCCCACCGTACCGCCGAAGTGGCACGTGTTCGTATAGTAGAAGTTGTTGTTGTCCGTATTCCACGTCCCGCTGTAGACGGTCGCCGGATCGGCATCGTCGATGGTCCTCGCCGGGATCCCCGCCTTGCCGGGCCAGATGCGGTTGACATTACGGAAGTCGGCCGAAACCACGTCGATATCGCCGTCCGTCGTCACCGACACGCCTCCGTCGCCGGTCGTAAAGCCATACGGGTCGGTATACGATAACTGTCCGTCGTTCCCGAAGACTTCGATCTGCCCCCAGTCGCGAAGAACGCGAATCTTGATCTTGTTATTCATCGGACTGAGCGGTTTCCCAAGCAGCTGACGATTGGCGACATCGTAATTAAACGTCAGGTTGGCGAACGTAAAAGTGATATTCTTAGCCGTCGACCCCGCCAGGTCGAAGTCCACCTCCACGTCACAACACTCCGATTCCTTGCCGGCAAACAGGTTCTGCCCCGGCTTTAATGTTTGCGCGCCGTAGTGGTGTGTGTTGGAATAGAGCTTCGCAATCTCCGCGATCGGCTCCCGCGACACACGCACGCCCTCGCGAGATGTCTTCAACTTGATTTCGCACGGGAATGAAAGGCTCTGCTGCCACGGCTGCGTGTACGGCTGATTGTTCCAAGCGGCATTCCACGCGATCTGCACGACGCGGCTGTCCGGGAACGACGCCCGGTTGAACGTCTGCGACGCATAGTAACCCGGCCCAACATCCATCGGATACGGTCCGCCGGCATCTGGGGTGAAAGTCGACCCGTCGAAATCGCCAAGGAGGTACTTGCCCGACGCATCCTGCACCACCCACTTTTGATGGCTGGCGTCGCCGTCGATGGGAAGCTCATACA
>Ga0207705_10002116_pt1 | contig 15423 bp, 8 predicted proteins | sample KBSC13metaG_FD_184314 | JGI IMG/M metagenome (GOLD analysis project Ga0207705, IMG submission 184314) | Corn rhizosphere microbial communities from Kellogg Biological Station, Michigan, USA - KBS C1-3 metaG (SPAdes) (version 2) | ecosystem: Host-associated > Plants > Roots > Rhizosphere > Soil ...
ATGAACTCGCCGCCGATGCGCGTGATCAGCAGCAGACACGCCACGCCGATCGCAATCGATCCCCAGAGCACGATCTTCGCGTGCTGGAGACTCCATTCCAGACCACGCCTGTACTGCAGGAGAATCCATTCGAAGGTCGCATTCCGGCGTTCCTTCACACCGCCGCGCAACACCACCGCGCACACCACCGGAAGCAGCGTAATCGTCACAAGCAACGATCCGATCAGCGCAAAGATCGTGGTGTCGGCCATCGGCTTGAACAACCTGCCCGACGGTCCGGTGAGGACGTAGATGGGCGAGAAGCCTGCGATGATCACGGCTATCGCGTACACGATCGGACGATCCACTTCCGCGGCAGCGTCTGTTATCACCGCCTTTATGTCATACGCGGTGCCGTGTCGTCGTGCCAGTTGCCGGTGGATGTTCTCGACCATCACCACGGCGCCGTCGACCAGAATTCCAAAGTCGATGGCGCCGATCGACAGCAGGTTCGCCGGTATCCCCTTGAGATCCAGACAGATGAACGCGAACATCAACGCCAACGGTATGGACACCGCGACGATGAGCCCCGAACGGATGTCGTACAGGAAGAAGATCAGGATCACCACCACCAGAACGATGCCGCGAAGGAGATTGTCCTCCACCGTCTTGGTCGTGAGCTGTATGAGATCGCTGCGATCGTAGAACGGGACGACCTTGACGTCCTTGGGAAGGATTTTTGTATTGAGCTCGTTCGTCTTCTGTTCGACGCGCTTGAGCACCGTCTGCGCCTGCTCGCCGGTGCGCATCAGGATCACGCCTTCCACTGCGTCGTTCTGATCGTTGAAGCCGAACTGACCGAGCCGCGGTGCATAACCGATCTCTACGGAGCCGACGTCCTTCACAAGCACCGGCGTCCCGTTCTGCACGGCGACCACGGTGTTTGCGATGTCCTCCAGCGTGTTGATTCGACCGAGTCCGCGAACATAGTAGAACTGCCCGCCCTCGGAGTAGAAGCCGCCGCCCGCGTTCCCGTTGTTGTTCCCGAGCGCGTTCGCCAGAGTGGACACGTTCAGTCCGGCCCCTGCGAGCTTGGTGGGATCGACCAGCACCTGATACTGCATCGTCTGACCGCCAAGCGATGACATGTCGGCAACACCAGGTACGGCCTTGTACTGTTTTTCGAGAATCCAGTCCTGAATGTTCTTGAGCTGCATCGGTGTGCGGTCCGGACTCTGGACCACGTATCGATACACCAACCCGGATGGCGACGACATCGGTGCGACGGACGAGGACACACCGGCAGGCAGACTCAAATCCGGTATGCGCTCGAACACCTGCTGCCGTGCGAAATACGTGTCGGTCCGATCCTCGAACGTCATCGTCACATCGGACAGGCCGTACAGCGAGACCGATCGCATGACCTTCAGATTCGGCGTGCCATTCATGCCAGCTTCGACTGGCACCGTGATCAGTCGCTCCACCTCTTCAGCAGCATGGCCCGGCCACTGGGATATGATCTCGACCATCGGGGGCGAGACGTCGGGATACGCATCGACCGGGAGTCGGGAGAAGGACCATGCACCGACTCCTATCAACACAATCGCGAGAATCCCGGTCAACAGGGGCTGCGCCAGTGACGCCGCCACGACGCGATTCACGAACGATTGCGCCGCGCCCTCCATCGAACCCGGCTCCTCTATCTGGGGCAGTGCGCTGCGCGGATGGTCCGCGCCGGACCCGTCGGATGGTCCAGTGGGATCGGAAGGTGTCACAGGCTCTCCGCGAACTGCAGGAACAGCGCGCCCTCTGCAACCACGCGATCGCCGGCAGTCAGGCCGGACAGTATCTCGTAGTCATCGCCGATACGCGCGCCAAGTGTGACGCTGCGCCGCGCGTACTGCACGTTGGGCGAATTGCCGGTTGCGACAAAGACGAAAGGAAGATTCTGATCGTCGCGAAGCACGGCGCTTACGGGTGCCAGGATTCCCGACTTCTGGCGATCGGCCCTGATCGAGACGTTCACGTACATGTCTCGCTTGAGCAGATCGTCGCGGTTGCGCACCACGAGACGCACGGATGTCGCGCGCGTGGACGAATCGACCAGTGCGCCAACGTAGTCGACAGTGCCGTCGAATGGCGTTGGACTCACGGCGCTCGTCACCGTCACGTGCTCGCCCTTGTGCACGCTCGCTAGATCGGACTCGAACACGTTCGCCATTACCCACACCGTCGACAGGTCGGCGATGGTGAACGCTGGCGTTGCCCCTGCCTGAAGCAACTGTCCTGGTGTGATGAGCCGCTCGACAACCGTTCCGGCAATCGGTGCACGAATTACACCCGGTATCGCTCCGGTACTGCCACCGTTCGTCGCGTTCGCGATCACAGCGGGATCGATGCCGAGCGATCTTATCTGCTCGAGCGCCGCCTCCCGATCAGCGATCGCAGACGCCGCGTCGGTCTGAGCCTGCTCGAGATCCCGGCGCGACAACGCATCGGTCTTGAAGAGTTGCGCGTCCTGGTCGGCAATTCGCTGAAGGTTCGTCGCCGTCGCAACCGCCTTGCGATAGGTACCGACTGCCGCCGCGAAGTCCGGAGACGAAACCGTGGCCAGTGCGGCGCCGCGCGCGACTACGGTGCCTGGCTGCACCAACAGTCTGGTTACGGGCCCCGAAACCGGTGACAGTACCTGCGTCGATCTGTCACCATTGAACGCGACTGTACCGGTTGTCGATACGCTGGAATAAAACTTTGACTGAGCAATGGTATCCAGATGGATGCGCGTCTGTTGCTCCGCCGTGAGCGTGAGGTTGGACGGCTTCGCCGATGCCGGCGTCACGGTATTGGCTGATTCGTCCGACCCGCCGCAAGCCGACAGGAGAACGAGGCCGGCAATCAAACAGAATGACTTCATGTTCATTGGTTCGGTCCGGAAGCGATGGTTTCGAGTGGCACACTTACAGCTCGTTCCAGATCGGATCTGGACGTGTTGGCCGCAGCCAGTGCGTCGGAATACTGACTCTCTGCAGCGAGCAGAGTGCGGCGTGCGTCGATGACTTCAAACGCCGACGATCCGCCGATCGCGTAGCTCGCGGCAGTCGATCGGTACGCTTCACGTGCGGCCGGAAGCAACTCATCACGTATGTAGATCGCCTGCCGTAGCGACGTGCTCGCCGCGGTATATGCATTTCGCACGTCCTGGCCAACCTCCGCTTCGAGATCGCGGTACGACGCGGCCAACTCCCGCTCGAAATGCAGCGACTGCCTCACCTCGCCTTTCGTATGCTGCCAGAACAGCAAGGGAAGCGGGAATGCGAGCCCGGTAGAGAAAACACCCGGCCCGCTGTTGCCCGAGACATCGCGCGAAACGCCGAGTGTGAGATCGGGAAGCCAGAATTCGCGCGCGAGAGTGGTGGCGGAGTGTGCTCCCTTGCGCTGCGCCATGAGACCGGCGAGCTCTGGCCGCGCATTCAACGCCTCGCGCTCGAGCACGTCGACCGACGGGAGCGACGGAGGGACCGTCAGCGAATCCGTCGCGACGATTGGAGCGCCAAGCCGCCGCCCCATGAAGCGATTCAATCCCGACGATGCATTCGCGATGGCGCGCTCGTTCGATATCAGATCGTTGGTCGCCGCGGCAACGTCCACCTGCGCCTTGATGACGTCCAGCCGCGGTGCCGTCCCGGCATCGAACCGCGCCTGCGTGCGTTTGAGAAAGTCGTTCGCGAGTGTCTGTGCTTCTGTAAAATCTGTTCGATGTCGCAGCGCGACCAACAGCGAATCGTATTGCTCGGCGGTCAGTGCAGCGATCTGACGCTGGAGCGCAGCGTAGTTCGCCTGCGCGTTGCGTATGCCGGCACCCGCAACGTCGCCGCGCAACCGGAACTTGTCAGGAAACGGAACCTGCAGCGTCGCACCGATATTCTTCTGGCCGGTAGCCGAGGAGCGGAACAGACCGGGCTGCCCATCCAGCGAAGCCGTGACAGCCGGATCGGGAATGGCGACCGCCTGCACCTTGGCTGCGCGAAGCTCGGCGATCTGCTCGCGCGCAACGTCGAGCTGCGGGTTGCGTTCGAGCGCCAGCTGGACCGCGGCCGCGCGAGTCAGTAGAAGTGTATCAGGAGGTTGTTGGGCAGACGCGCCGCTTGCACACAGTGCGAGCAACGCAGTCCAGCGTGCTGGGGACATGCGATCTCTCTCGTTGTGTTGACACGCCGGCATGCGCGCGGGTGCGGAAATGCACCCGGGCTACCGGACGTGGACTACACAGACGCGGGAGGCGCCCTGGGCTGGACCGATTTGAGCTGAAGGGCTTCGATCCACCCTTCAGCGGTAGTGACCGGCCTGAAGACGGGCTGGCCTGGCGGCGCGGGGACCGCCGCCGGATGCGAGCTCAATGCGTGGAGCGACAGCACCGAGCACGCGGCGCACGACGCAGCGTCGTGCGTGAAATGACCCCGATGGTTTCCCGCCGCCTCGACGTGCGCGGACAGCCCAAAGCCGCGGCTCTCGGAGAGAGGAGCCACCGCTATCCAGCATTGGGCAAGAATGGCCAGCACAGCTGCCAGCCGCCATCCCCACCGGCCGCTACTACGTCGTACGCTTTGGGTCGGTCTGAGCATCCGGTCTAATCGTATACCAGCACACGTATTACGCACCAGTGGGCAAAACGCTACGGCACGCCGCCCACTCCGGATGCGTCGCGCCGGGCTCTCGCCCGTGGGACGCCCCGGCGGCCAGACCCGTTGCGGGGCGCAAAATGGCCGCAGGGTGGCGCCACGACCCCCCGGAGTGCGATCTTTGGAAGCCTTAGATGAAAAGACAAGACGCTCTCGAATATCACAGCTCGGGCCGGCCCGGCAAGATTGCCGTTGTACCAACCAAGCCGCTAAACAACCAGCGTGACCTCTCCCTGGCCTACACGCCCGGGGTCGCTGAGCCGTGCCTGCAAATCGCGAAGAATCCCGAGGATGCCTGGCGCTACACCGCGCGCGGCAACCTCGTCGCCGTGGTGACCAACGGCACCGCGGTCCTTGGCCTCGGCAACATCGGCGCCCTTGCCGGCAAGCCGGTGATGGAGGGCAAGGGTAATCTCTTCAAGCAGTTCGCGGACATCGACGTCTTCGACCTCGAAGTCGGCTCGGAAGATCCGGATGACATCATCCGCTTCTGTCAGCTGCTCGAGCCCACGGTTGGCGGCATCAATCTGGAAGACATCCGGTCGCCCGACTGCTTCTACATAGAAGAGACGCTCCGGAAGACGATGAAGATACCGGTCTTCCACGACGACCAGCACGGCACTGCCATCATCTCCGGTGCCGCATTGCTGAATGCACTGGAGATAGCCGAGAAACCAATCTCCACCGTGCGCGTGGTCTTCTCCGGCGCCGGCGCCGCCGCTATTTCCACCGCCGAGCATTACGTCCGACTCGGCGTGCTGCGCGAAAATATCCTGATGTGCGACCGCGAAGGCGTCATCTACGCCGGCCGGCCCGGCGGGATGGATCCGTACAAGGCGCGTTTCGCGAATGAAACCGAGGCGCGGACGTTGACGGACGCGCTCGTCGACGCCGACGTCTTCGTCGGCCTTTCAGTTGCGGGCGCCGTGAGTGGCGAGATGGTTTCTCGCATGGCTCCGCGCCCGATCATATTCGCGCTGGCCAATCCGATGCCGGAGATTTTACCGGACGAGGTCCGCTCGGTGCGCTCCGACGCAATCATCGCGACGGGACGCAGCGACTATCCGAATCAGGTCAACAACGTTCTCGGCTTCCCGTTCATCTTCCGCGGTGCGCTGGATGTGCGCGCAACGGAAGTGAACGAAGTGATGAAGATGGCCGCGACTCGCGCGCTTGCCCACCTCGCAAAGGAAGACGTACCCGAGAGCGTGGCACGGCTCTACGGCTTGCACTCGGTTCATTTCGGCCCGGATTACCTGATTCCATTCCCGTTCGATCCGCGCGTTCTGTTGTGGGTCGCGCCCGCCGTGGCGTGGGCAGCGGTTGCGAGTGGCGCAACAAACGAATTCATCGACCTCGACGAGTACCGCGATCAGCTGGAAGGAAGGCTCGGCCGTGCTCGCGGAATCGTGCGCGGCCTGATCAATCGCGCACAGCGCGACCCCAAGCGCGTCGTCTTCACCGAAGGCTACGAGCCGAAGATCATACGTGCCGCACAGCAGGTGCTTGACGAGGGTATCGGTGAACCGATCCTGATCGGAAACCCGCGCGACATCGAGGACATCGCGCGTCGTAACGGCATCAACATCGCCGACATACGACTCGAAGATCCAGCAACCTCGCCGCTCCGCGACAAGTACGCCGCGTATCTCTGGAAGCGGCGCCAGCGCAAGGGTCTGAGCCTTGGCGAAGCGCATCACCAGCTGTACAACTCGAACTACTTCGGCATGTGCATGGTAGCGTGCGGCGACGCCGACGCGCTGCTGGCCGGAGTCAACATGCATTACCCCGAGACGATCCGCCCCGCGCTGGAAGTGATTGGAGCGCATCCCAAGGCCGGCCTCGTCAGCGGCATGTACATGCTCGTATTCGACAAGCAGGTTGTGTTCTGCGCCGATACGACCGTAAACATCAACCCGACATCGGATCAGCTGGCACAGATCGCATACGCTGCGGCGCGTGTGGTGCGCACTCTCGGAATCGAGCCGCGTGTCGCCATGTTGTCATTCTCCAACTTCGGCTCCGTCCGCCATCCGGACGCGCGCAAGGTCAGCGATGCGGTCGCCATTCTGCGCGAGCGTCATCCGGACCTTATCGTAGATGGTGAGATGCAGGCCAATACGGCGGTGGATGAAGATCTCCTTCGCTCGACGTACCCGTTCAGCACGCTGACAGAGCCGGCGAACGTGCTGATATTTCCGGATCTCAGCGCCGGCAACATTGCCTACAAGCTCCTTAATCATCTCGGCGGCGCCACCGCGATCGGCCCCATTCTGGTGGGAATGGATCGCGCGGTTCACGTACTCGAACAGGGCGCCGACCTCCAGGAGATCGTCAACATGGCTGCGGTGGCCGTGATCGACGCGCAGCAGCGTGAACAACGCGACCGGCTCGAGCCGGAGCTGTGACCACATTCACATTCAATTGAAGAGAACATAGATGTCCGCAAATTCACTCAAGGATCAGGGCCTCGCACCCACCGGCACTGTTCATTTCAACATGGTGCCGGCGGAGCTCTTCGACGCAGCTGCTCGGCGTCAGGAAGGCCAGTTCGCCGATATGGGACCGTACGCTGCCGTCACAGCACCGCACACCGGCCGCTCGCCCAAGGACAAGTTCCTGGTCAGCAACCCTTCTACTGACGGCGATGTCGATTGGGGCGATGTGAATCGCAAGATGGACCCCGCGCACTTCGCCGCTCTCCTTGCGGACGTCCAGGCGTACCTCGACAAGCAGCCGGAGCTCTTCGTTCAGGATCTGTATTGCGGAGCAGATCCCAACTACCAGCTCTCGGTTCGCTACGTCTCGCCAAACGCATGGCAGATGGCATTCGTGCGGAACATGTTCATTCGTCCCGATCGCAAGACGCTCGAAACCTTCGCGCCCAACTTCACGGTGCTTCACGCACCCGAAATGCAGGCCGATCCTGCGAAGCACGGTACGCGTACCGGCACCTTCGTGGTATTGAACCTCGCCAAGCGCATGATCCTCATCGGCGGCACACGCTACGCCGGCGAGCTCAAGAAGGCGATGTTCACGGTGATGAACTACATGCTCCCCAAGCAGGGCGTTCTCTCCATGCACTGCTCCGCGAACATCGGCAAGGCCGGCGACACCGCTCTCTTCTTCGGGCTTTCAGGGACGGGAAAAACCACGCTTTCGGCCGATCCATCGCGCGACCTCATCGGCGACGACGAGCACGGCTGGTCCAAAGAGGGCGTGTTCAATTTCGAGGGCGGATGCTACGCCAAGGTGATCAATCTGTCGCCGGACACCGAGCCTGACATCTACCGCACCACGCAGATGTTCGGCACCATTCTCGAGAACGTCGTACTCGACGATCAGAAGCGCATCAAGTTCGCCGATCAGTCGATCACGGAAAACACGCGCGCTTCCTATCCGCTCACGTACATCCCGAACCACGTGCCGAGCGGCCGCGGTGGACATCCAAGGAACGTAGTGCTGCTCACCGCCGACGCATTCGGCGTGCTGCCGCCAATCTCCAAGCTCACCCCCGAGCAGGCGATGTACTACTTCCTGTCCGGCTACACCGCCAAGGTCGCAGGCACCGAGCGCGGTGTGACCGAGCCGCAGGCGACCTTCAGCGCTGCATTCGGCGCGGTGTTCCTGGTCTGGCCAGCAGCGAAATACGCGGACATGCTCGGCGAGCTGCTGCGCGAGCACGGCTCTAACGTCTGGCTCCTCAACACCGGCTGGAGCGGCGGCCCGTACGGCGTCGGCAAGCGCATGAAGCTGAGCTACACGCGAGCCATGGTCAACGCGTTGCTGAGCGGGGCGCTCGACAAGGTGCCGACCACCACCGATCCGATCTTCGGCCTCAACGTACCGCAGTCGGTGCCGGATGTCCCCAAGGAGATCCTGAACGCGCGCGGTACGTGGGACGACAAGGACGCGTACGACAAGCAGGCACGCAAGCTCGCCGGCATGTTCCGCGATAACTTCGCGCAGTTCAAGGGTGCCTCGGAGGCGATCAAGGGCGCGGGGCCAAAGGGATAACGAACGCTCAGCCCGGCTAACGCCGTGCACCGCTGGCGGCGTTAGCTTTCGGGTCATGGAAATCATCCGCGACCCCATCTGGAACAACATCCGCGTCGACTCGTTGGCGCTGGAACTGGTGGACACACCGGTATTCCAGCGCCTTCGTTACGTCCGGCAGCTGGGGCTCGCGTATCTCGTATATCCCGGCGCAACTCACACGCGCTTCGAGCATGCGCTCGGCGCGTATCACCTGTGCCGGATTGCGATCGGCCTGCTGCGCGAGCGCGGGATCGCCGACGTACCCGAAGAAGAGTGCACCGTGACTACGATCGCGGCGCTGCTGCACGACGTCGGCCACTACCCCTTTTCCCACGCTCTGGAAGAGATTGGCGCGACCAATCACGAAGAGGTGGCGACGGCGCTCGTGACGACCGGACCGGTTGCGTCGATTCTCCGCTCCCGGATCGGAGAGAATGCCCCCGAGCGAATCATCGCGCTGATTCGTGGCGAGGCGGATTCCCCGCTTCAGGGACTGGTATCGGGATCGCTCGATCTGGACAAGATCGAATACCTCAAGCGCGATGCACACATGTGCGGAGTCGCGTACGGCGAGATCGATGTGGATCGACTAATCAACTCGATGGTGCTCGTGGGCGATCCAGTCACGGGACTCCAGACTGTCGGCGTCGCCGAGAAGGGATTGTCAGCACTGGAATCACTGCTGTTCGCGAAGTACCAGATGTACCGCAATGTGTACTGGCATCATGCAGTGCGCAGCGCTACGGCGATGTACAAGCGTGTGGTGGAAGACGCGTGCGAGAGCGGAACACTGACGCAGGAGAAGCTCGTCAGCTTCACCGATGAGGGACTGCTCTACTTTTTGCAGGATCGTGCGCCGTCGCCGCTGCTGGCCGCGCTTCGCTCACGTCATCTCTTCAAGCGCGTCGCAGAATGGCCCGCATCCGAGCTCGACGACGGATTCGGCGACTGGATCGGCAACGACCGCAAGCGCACGCGTGCCGCGGAGAACGCACTGGGCTCGATGCTCGGCTTGAAGAGCGGCGAGCTGTTGCTGGACTACCCCGAGAAGACGCAGATGCTCGGGCTGGACATAGCCGTATTGCGACGCGATGCAACCGTCGAGACACTCACCAATCGCGGCATCTCCGGTGCGATAAATCTCCCGCGACTGTCGGAAGAACTGTATCGCTCGGCGCGCTGGCTCCGTGTGTTTACCGCGCGTCGGCTGGAAGCGCCAGCGGATGAGATAATGCGGAGCATCGCGGCTTCCTGAGTCATTTACGCCGGCTACAAAATTAGTTGACTTAGTCAACTATCTAACACTGCCTCGGTAGCGCGAGCCCCACCGCCGTAAACGTTAGCGCTTCCTTAATGCGCTATCACCGCACAGCTCTTAACACAGCGCCGAGACTTGGCGTCACAGATGGCGAAGTCGGTAAACGCCGACGGCGCGCAAGACACCGTTCAGTGCGCGGATTGTGAACCTGGCCCTCGTGGCACGGAGCTAATACGATGAAAACACGTTCCCTGTTATCAACGCTCACAGCGGCGCTAGTGATAGCCGCGGGCGTAGCGTGCAGCGACTCGACTGCACCGGGCGCATCGTCGCCATCATCCTCGGCATCATTCGAGGCGGCGGTGACGCCGGACCTGGCGCCGAGCGCGGGTGAGGATATCGCAACTGACTATTCGTTCATGTCCGGCGCCGATCTCACCGGATCCGGCGCGTCATTCTCCGTGAACGCTCCCGGCGCAACGATCGCGGGTGCGGGCGTTTCTCCGATAGTCAACGCGCCCCCGTCGGGCGGATCCGCGGCGTGGATCAGTCCGTCGTGCGTATTCAATGCTGCGACCGGACGATTCAACTGCCCGCCGATGAAGCGCGGTACTCAGACGTATACCGTCAGTTACGCGTTGTTCGACGCGAATGGCACCACGCTGTCTGCGTATAACAAGTCCACGACTGCATCGATCAACTTCATCGTCGCCGATACCGGTCAGACGAGCTTCAGCGCCAACCAGAATACATTCTCCGACACCACATATCGGTTGCATAACCGGACCGTCTCCACGCTCCTCGGTGATACGGTGCACACCTGGAATGGCAGCGGCACCGGTTCAGTCCACTCCACTCGCACCGGCCAGATAACGAAGGATTACACCTTCACATCGACAGATACGGCGTCCGCGATCAAGTTCCGGCAGCCGCGCGACATCAACCCGTATCCGCTGAGCGGGACGTTCGTGAAGAACTACACTGTGGTACGGACTCGCGAGGCGAGTGACACCACGACGCACACGACGACGCGAAAGGTAGTGGTGACGTTCAACGGAACCGCGAACGTGCCGATGACCATCAACGGCACCGCCTACACGCTCAACCTCGACACGCACAAGGTTACCAAGCAGTAGCCGCGCGGATGGACAGAAGCAAGGAGGGCGCGGATCGAGTGAGATCTGCGCCCTCCTTGCTGCAGTTATAACGGTTGTGTCAGTGCCCTATCGCATCCAGTGCCTTGTTCACGTCGGACGTCAGCTGCATGACCTTGTCCTTTGTCAGCGCCAGCGCGATCTGCTGATCGCTGACCGCGTCGCCGACATAGAATCCGAATGCCGTCTCACCGGTTGTCGTCGTGGTGACATTGAGCGTGAGCGCGAGGCCAAGGCCGCGCATCTCGCCCATCTTGGGTGCTGCGCTGGAAGCAAGCTCAGCCGCGGAAGCGGCCCAAGTGCGGACCGAGTCAGGGGTGAAGTCCGAGGTCGTGACGGCGGTGGCGCCAGTGCGGCCACCAGCTACGAAGCGGACGCGGCCGTTCAGGGTCTCGGTGGTGAAGAGCAGATCGCCGATCGTATCGGCGCGTACCGCGTGCCAGGCCGGCTCCGTGTCGGCAACGGCAACTGGGGCACTCTGCATCGCCGGCTGCTTGACCGGAGACGGGCTCGCGACGGCCATAGTGGCGGAGGCGAACAAGGCGATGAAAATTGGCATCCGGGTAACCTCGCGAAGGACGGGCGGAATCGCAACTGGTCGGCCGAGGGATAGTCGGCGGCAGCAGCAATTCCAGGGCAGTAGGCCCATCCCTTGACGCCGTACCAGGCCGGTGGTCGATTCTGTCTGGCCGCGGAGCGTTCGCAATAACAGTCGACCCTGCTCAATGGATTACCGTGTGCCAGACCGTAGCAATCACGGAGCAATCATCGGAGTGGCTCTGCTGCTGGCGTTTGCGCCGCACATCGGCGGGGGCCAGAGCGCTTCGATGCGATCAAGCGCGAGTGCGACGCCAGCCAGCAGGCAGGTTGAGCGCCTCGCAATCCGTGCCATACACGAGGAATTCGCGAAGAGAGGCGTGACAGATTGGGCCACCGTCGGCCTGGATCCGGATGTGGATGCAGCGCTGAAACCACTGTCTTCGAAAAGGGACTCGGCGCAGGTGCGGGAGCTCCTTACGGAACTGGATGGACGACGGTTTTCCCGGGATTCAGTTGCGCCAAACTCTTTTCACTGCAGTCCAGACGGGCTTACCAGGCTAGTCTACCTGAGCGCCCCAAGTGTCGTTGATGATAGCGCGACGGTTCGTGTTCTCTACAATCTTGAGGATGAACACACCAAGTGTCGTTTTTTCATCGAGTCGAAGACTCTATCGTTCACGCGACGCTCGGGGGTGTGGGTGTACACCGGACAAGGGGCGGTGATTCACAGCTGAATTCGTGCTTGGTTACGAACCAGCAGTCATCCCTATAACGCAGTCGGTATCACGACACGATCCCAGTGGAAATGCGAACTCCTGCGCCGTACGCGGTCACGTCAACGCGTAGCGTGGCGACAGGCCGCGATCAGTGGGAGCGGCGCACGGGGCAAGACCTCACCCCGACTGTGCCTCATCCTCTGCATGCGCCGATATACTGTCCAGCCTGCTTATCTCAAACCGTCAACGCGGCGAGATCTCGATACAACTCCAACGCCCCCGGATTCGCGAGCGCCTCGACGTTCTTCACCGGCCGTCCGTGAATAACCTCGCGGACCGCGATCTCGCTGATCTTGCCGCTCACGGTTCGTGGTATGTCGCCGATCTGAATCACTACCTTCGGCACGTGCAGCGGCGTAGTGTTGCTCCGTATCTGCGTCTTGATCCGCGTCACGAGATCGTCGGACAGGCTCACGCCCTCCCGCAACCGCACGAACAGCACGATCCTCACATCCCCGTGCGCACCGTTCCCGATCTCCTGCCCCACCGCAACGCTCTCGATCACTTCTGGAAGCTGTTCGACCTGGCGATATATCTCAGCCGTTCCTATCCGTACTCCGCCCGGATTCAAAGTCGCGTCGCTGCGTCCGTAGATGATCATCCCGTCATGTTCCGTGAGCTCGGCCCAGTCGCCGTGACGCCATACGCGCTCGTAGAAGTCGAAGTACGCCGCGCGATACTTGGCGCCGTCCGCATCATTCCAGAACCCCACGGGCATGCTCGGGAACGGTCGCGTGCACACCAGCTCGCCCGGCGATCCCGCGATGCCGTTGCCGGAAGGGTCGAACACATCGACCGCCATTCCCAGTCCGCGGCACTGGAGCTCGCCGCGATACACCGGCGCGGTCGGATTGCCAAGGGCGAAGCATGAGATGATGTCGGTGCCGCCGCTGATGCTGGCGAGATGCACCTCGCTGCCGACTTGCTGATACACGTAATCGTAGCTGTGATCCGCGAGCGGGCTTCCAGTGGACAGAATCGTACGCAGCGACGCGATGTTGTGACTCGTCTTCGGTACCAGATCCGCCTTCTCCGCCAGCGCGAGATACTTCGCGCTCGTTCCGAACACCGTCACGCGCTCACGCTCTATGACATCCCACAGAATATCCACTCGCGGCTGCAGCGGAGCACCGTCGTACAGCACGACCGTCGCGCCGACGGCGAGCGAGCTCAGCATCCAGTTCCACATCATCCACCCGCAAGTGGTGAAGTAGAACATCCTGTCATCACGCGTGAGATTGGTGTGCAGCACCAGCTCCTTGAGATGCTGCAACAACGTTCCACCAGCTCCGTGCACCATGCACTTTGGAAGTCCCGTCGTTCCGGACGAATACATCACGTACACGGGATGATCGAACGGCAATCTCTCGAAGGCGGGCGACCGTCCGATGCGTCGCAGCGAATCCCACCGCACTGCGCGCGGAACCGTCGCGGCATCCACGCGATCGTTGAGGTATGGAACGATGATGACGTTGGTAATCGAAGGAATACGAGCTGCAATCTCACGTACGCGCTCGAGGCAGTCGATCTCCTTCCCGGCGTAACGATAGCCGTCGGCGCACACCAGCACCTTGGGTTCGATCTGGCCGAATCTGTCGAGCACACCCTGCACTCCGAAGTCCGGCGAGCACGAGCTCCATACCGCACCGAGCGTCGTCGCCGCGAGCATCGCGATGATCGTTTCCGGGAGATTCGGCAGAAAGCCGGCGACGCGATCACCCACTCCGACACCCATGTCGCGCAACGCAGTCGCGATGCGGCTCACCTCACCGCCCAGCTCCGCGAACGTCAGCTGATGCTGTCGCCCCTTCTCATTCCACGAGATGATCGCCGGCCGGTCGTCTCTGAACCGCAACAGGTTCTCGGCGAAGTTGAGCTTCGTTCCGTCAAACCATTTCGGTCCCAGCTCCGCATCCGGCGGCGCCATGCGATCCAGTCCGATGCACTTGCTCGAATCAAAACCGTCCGCGACAAGACCGCAAAAATCAGCGATCGCACGCCAGAATTCTTCACGATTGAGGATTGACCACTCGTGCAGCACGCCATACGGCAACGGGACACTGCTCTCACCCGCCGCGAACTCGCCGCGGGAGCGCAGCGACGCGACGAAGCGAGTGAGGTTCGCGTCGCGCACCTGCTCCGGCGACGGACGCCAGATTGGCTGCACGTGGGGCGGCGTCATTCCCGCGAAAGGTGCCGGGGACTCGTCATTCTCGCGAAAGTTGCCAGGAATTCGTCATTCCCGCGAAAGCGGGAATCCATGTTATCGATCTTCAATTCCGACGACGGAAGAGAGTCGGTCGGCAGTAGATGGATTCCCGCTTTCGCGGGAATGACGAGTCGGCACGTTCCCGCTTTCGCGGGAATGACGCCTCTGGGATTGACGAGGTTCAGCGAGGCCCACCGGCAACGAAACTCAGGACGTCGGCGGTGAGAACGCTGTCTGCTCGTGCTGCGCCGAGATCCACGACTTGTGGTAGTTCGGATCTTCGATGTCGAGCGCCTGCTTCGCAACCTTGAGCGGACGGAACGTGTCCATCATCACCGCGAGCTCGTCGGTGTATTTGGCACCGATCGATGCTTCAGCACGACCTGGATGCGGCCCGTGCGGCAGACCGTCGGGGTGATGCGTGATCGAACCGAACTCGATTCCCTTGCGCGACATGAATTCGCTCGACGCGTAGTACAACACCTCGTCCGAATCCACGTTGGAGTGGTTGTACGGAGCAGGTATTGCTTCCGGATGGAAGTCATACGGACGCGGACAGAACGAGCAGACCACGAAACCGTCGCCCTGGAACGTCTGATGCACCGGAGGTGGCTGGTGTACGCGTCCAACAATCGGCTCGAAGTCCATGATGTTGAACGCCCACGGATAGAAATATCCGTCCCATCCAACAACATCGAACGGATGGTGATCCAGAACCAGCTCGTTGATCCCGTCGTACTGCTTCACGTAGATCGGAAAGTCACCCATCTCATCGTGCGGCGGAACGAAC
>Ga0207705_10002118_pt1 | contig 15408 bp, 18 predicted proteins | sample KBSC13metaG_FD_184314 | JGI IMG/M metagenome (GOLD analysis project Ga0207705, IMG submission 184314) | Corn rhizosphere microbial communities from Kellogg Biological Station, Michigan, USA - KBS C1-3 metaG (SPAdes) (version 2) | ecosystem: Host-associated > Plants > Roots > Rhizosphere > Soil ...
CAATGCGGGTTGTCTCGACGGCGACGCGGGCTACCAGCAACTGGCGAAGGCCGGCGTCGACTCGGAGATCGTCTCCTTCCGCAACGGCACCCATCTGACCTACACCTACATCGACCTGGTGTTGCCGTCGAACGAGCTCTCCGAGCGGTTCGCGTTCTACTACACGCTCGCGTGGTTCGACCAGTACCTGCGCGGCGGCCACGACCCGTTCACGAAACAGTCCGCCCTCAGCCGGCTCACCGATCTGGGCCGCTACGACGACAGCGCCGACCGCAACAGCAAAGGCGCGGTGTCCATCGGCGCAGGTGTCTTCGACCCGACGGCCTCGGCAGCCGACCCGTCCGATCCGATGGCCGGCAACGTGCCCTACCGGATCGCGGGCATCTCGATCCTCAACTCACTGTCCTTCTACTACTACAGCGAGTACCGGTTGACCGATCCGCGGACGCAGCGCGTGCGCACCTGCACGGACATGCTCGCCCATTGCCCAAAGGTGGCGCCGACGGTGCCCTAGCCGCTCGTTGTCATCGCTCTCAGCCGAATCTCAGGCGCCGGCCTCACGACGCTTGCCGCGACCCTGCTGGGGGTGCCGGACGACGAATTCGCGACAGCCGATCTCAACATCTGCTCCGACGCGGGACCGGCAAGACCCTCGCCGTCGTGTTCGTCGACCTCGATCACTTCAAGTCGATCAACGACACGTTCGGTCACGCGGCGGGCGACGACCTGCTTCGCCAGGCGGCGGAGCGGCTGCAGAGCGTGACCCGGGCGGGCGACACCCTCGTTCGCTATGCCGGCGACGAGTTTGTTCTCGTCTGCCCGGACCTGTCGGGCGCAAAGGAAGCCGTGGCCGTGGCCGAGCGGGTCAACGACGCGCTGGTCACGCCGATTCGCATCGGTGACCGCGAGATCGCCGTCACCGGCAGCATCGGCATCGCCGTCGACGAGCGCCATGCTCTCGACGGCGACGCGCTGCTGCGGCTTGCGGACGGAGCGATGTTCGAGGCCAAGCGGCGCCGCGACCGCGGTCATCCCATCCAGCTGGGCCGCCGTGGTCAAGTCCGACTAGCGCGTCAGCCCTGCAATGCCCGCAGGCACAGTGCGGTAACTGCCGCCGTCGTGAGGGCCGTCTGTGCCGCCGTGCGGGCACTCGTGCTCCCGCGCAGACCCATGAGGGCGGCGCAGAAGGTGTCGACCGCCGACACGGCCGCCACCGTCTTGACGACCAGCCGCCGCGTCTCGTCGTTGCCGGCGGTCGCCGCAAGCGCACCGAGCGCCACGGTGCGCGTTCCATAGAGCCGCATGAGGCCGTCGGTCTCGCCGCTGCCCTGGAATCCGTACGCCCGCCCAAGTGCCCGCGGGGCGATGACCGCCGCTGTGCCGAATCCGAAACCGGTTGCGATCAGAGCCTTGGTCAGTCCCTCGTTCGTCACGTGCAGCCCCCGTTGAGTCTCGTGGATTGACGGCTGACGTTAGCGACAACCGGTGGGCCGCGGGCGGCGTTTCGGAGATTCGCGCCCGCGGTGCGATGCTGACGGCATGGCGCGGAACGATCCCCACGAACTCGCCGATGACGACGACTCGATCGACGCCCTGGTCGATCGCGAGCAACAACGCAACCGTGACGGAGTCGAGTCGCTGCGCGACACCGAGGCTGAGTCCGGTGACGAAGACGAGATCTCCGATGACTTCGACATGGACGATCGCGAGGCGCGCGAGCTAGGCGTCGAGCTCGACGATCGGGACGAGCCGGAGCCAGGTCTCGACTAGCTCGCTGTGTCCACAGCGACGTACGAGCCACGGCCGGCACTTCGGTTGCCCACGTCCGCCGGACGTTGGGTACTGGCGGCGACGGTACTCGGGTCCGCCATCGCTGCGATCGACGCCACCGTCGTCGGCATCGCCTTGCCGGCCATCGGCAAGGACTTCGACGCCACCTTGTCGGTGCTGCAGTGGGCCGTCACCGCTTACACGTTGACCCTCACCGGCCTGCTGCTGTTGGGTGGCGCCGTCGGCGACCGTTACGGGCGGCGCCGGGTTTTCGTCGTCGGGGTCGTCGTGTTCGCGATCGCCTCGGGACTGTGCGGCCTCGCCCCGAGCGCTGAGTTCCTCATTGTCGCGAGAGCACTGCAGGGGGTTGGCGGGGCGCTGTTGACTCCCGGCAGCCTGGCGATCTTGCAAGCATCGTTCGCCCCTGAGGACCGGGGCGCCGCGATCGGGGCATGGTCCGGCTTGGGTGGAGTCGCCACCGCCCTCGGCCCGGCCCTGGGCGGCTGGCTTGTGCAGACGGCGTCGTGGCGGCTGATCTTCTACGTGAATCTGCCGCTCGCCGTCGCCGTTGTTGCCATCGCGGCACGACACGTGCCCGAGACGAGGACGCCGCCCTCAGGCGCGCCTCTCGACGTTGCCGGCGGCGCGCTCATCACCGCCGGGTTGATCTGTGTGACCTTCGCGATCATCGAAGGCCCGTCGCGCGGGTGGTCGACGGCACCGGTGCTCGTCACGTTGACAGCCGGCGCGCTCTCGCTGGTGGCGTTCGTCGTACGCGAGCGGCACGCGCCGGAGCCGCTGCTCCCGTTGGGCATCTTCCGCAACGGCCAGTTCACGACGACCAACATCGTCACGTTCGTGATGTACGGCGCACTCGGCGGCACGTTGTTCCTGCTGCCGCTTCAACTGCAACAGGTGCTTCGGTACTCACCGACCGAAGCGGGCCTGTCGTTGCTGCCGGTAACCGTCATCATGCTGTTGTTGTCGGCGCGGTCGGGAGCGCTTGCGGCGCACATCGGTCCGCGGCTACAGATGAGCCTCGGACCCGTGATCGTCGCGACCGGCCTTCTGCTGATGGTGCGGATCGACGCCGGCGGAACGTACGCCGGCGACGTCCTTCCTGCGGTCGTCGTGCTGGGACTCGGGCTTGCGGCAACGGTCGCACCGTTGACGTCGACGGCCCTGTCATCCGCACCGGTCGAGCACGCAGGACTGGGGTCTGCGGTGAACAACGATGTCGCGCGCGCCGGCGGCCTCGTCGCCGTCGCGGTCCTGCCGCCGCTCGCCGGGCTCAGTGGATTTGCCTACCTGCACCCCAGTCTTCTCAGTCACGGCTTCCACGTCGCCGTGGTCATCAGTGCCGCGTTGTGTGTGGTTGCCGGCCTGATTGCGCTGACGGGCATTCGCGACCGGGCTGCGCAGCCGGCGGCGGCGACTTCGCCGCCGCCCCGATGCTGTCCGCTCGAAGGACCGCCCCCGCCGGCGTTCGCAGCCCAGGCACAAGGCTTTTCCGTCGAGTACGGTGACCTATGAGCGTCGGGACCGACGAAACCGGCGCATTCCCCCCATTGGCCGCCGAGCAGATCGTGTCGCTCGCCCGACGGGGAACGCGCCAGCTCACGCGGGTCGGCGACGTGCTCTACAGCGCCGGCGACCACGGCTATGACTTCGTCGTCATCGAGTCGGGCGAGGTCGATGTCTTCCGGCCGGAGATGCCCGGGGCGCCGGAGGTGCTGATCGTCACCTGGGGCCCGGGCCACTTCCTGGGGGAGTTGAACCTCGTCACGGGACAGACCGCGGTGGCCACGACGCGCGTGCGCACGCCCGGTGTGGTCCATCGGCTCAGCCCGGAGCAGTTCCGCGAGCTGATGTCGGAGGACGCCGACATTTCCGAGCTCGTCATGCGCACATTCCTGGCGAGACGGGACTCCTTGCGGCACGGCGAGGGTGCCCGGGTGCTCGAGATCCTGGGCAGCCAGATGTCGCCCGGAACGCATGCGCTGCGCACATGGGCCTCCCGGCAGGAGCTGCCACACACCTGGATCGACATCGACGACCCGGCCGGGGAGACGCTGGCACGTGTCGCGGAGATCTCGGCCGACGACCTGCCCGCGGTCATCACACCGACCGCCATTCTGCGCCGTGCGACCGCTGGCGATGTCGCCGATCACCTCCGGCTCGCGTTCCGACCCGACGACAGCCATGACTACGACGTGGTCGTCGTGGGTGGTGGGCCTGCGGGTCTTGCAGCGGCCGTCTACGGCGCTTCGGAGGGGCTGCGGACCATGCTGCTCGACAGCGTTGCGATCGGCGGACAGGCGGCCGGCAGCTCGCGCATCGAGAACTATCTCGGCTTCCCCGCCGGCATCAGCGGCATCGACCTCACCTCCCGCGCGATGGTCCAGGCGAACAAGTTCGGCGCGCATGTTTCGAGCCCGTGCGACGTCGTCGCGCTCAACTGCCATGACGGGCACCTGCACGTCGAGCTCTCGAACAACACGACCCTCGACGCCCGCGCCGTCGTCATTGCGACCGGTGCGCGTTATCGCCGGTTGCCGCTCGATCGCTGGTCAGAGTTCGAGGGTGCGGGCATCTACTACGCAGCCACCGACATCGAGGCTCGCGCCTGTGCACGCGGTCGCGTGGCCGTCATCGGCGGCGCCAACTCCGCCGGCCAGGCGTCGCTGTTTCTCGCGAACTCCGGCAGTCAGGTCGACCTCGTCGTACGCGGGAACGCGTTGGACGCCACGATGTCGCACTACCTCGTGGCGCGGGTGCTCGCCCATCCGTCGATCAGGACGCACACCTCGACCCGCGTCACCGAGTTGCACGGTGAGGGTGCGTTGCAGGGCGTGACGTTGACGAACGCGTCCGGAGACTCCGTCGCGATGTCGTGCCTGGGCCTGTTCTGCTTCATCGGTGCTGAGCCGGCGACCGAGTGGCTGAAGGGCGTGGCCGTCGACGAGGACGGCTTCATCCGCACCGACCGTGATCTGACCGACGACGACCTGACCGCGGCGTGGAAACTGCTCGGGCGGACTCCGTTGCCTTTCGAGACCAACATCCCCGGCGTCTTCGCTGTCGGCGATGTGCGATCGGGGTCCATGAAGCGGGTCGCGGCTGCCGTGGGCGAGGGAGCAAGCGCGATCCGGTCGGTGCATGTCGCAGTGGCTCCAGTCGCATAACACCGAGTGTCAGGAGAGTTCGGATGAGCGAGATGGGCGAAGTCGATCCGCACGTGCCGCCGTCGGGCACCGGTTGCGTCGAGTGCCTTGCCGCAGAGCCGCCTGGCTGGTGGTTCCACCTGCGGCGGTGCGCGGAGTGCGGTCACATCGGCTGCTGTGACTCGTCGCCGAGTCAGCATGCGCGCGAGCATTGGAAGAACACCGGCCATGAACACATTCAGAGCTTCGAGCCGGGCGAAGACTGGTTCTGGAGCTTCGCGGCCGATGACTACGCCGACGGCCCGGCACTCGCACCGCCGCACAGCCATCCGCTCGACCAGCCGGTGCCAGGCCCGTCGGGCGCTGTTCCGGGCGACTGGATGCAGCACCTGCATCGGTAGCCGACACGACGTCGGCTATGAGCTCGGCATCAGCTCCCTGGGTACGGCGATGACGTCGACCATGGCGCCGTTGCGGAAGACGGTGATCTGCATGGATGACGTTGTCGATGATGCGCACCGCCCGACCACGGTCCGTCACCGGCATCGACCGGCCGAGCGCGCTGACCACTCCTGCGGTGACGGTGCCGGTGAGACCGAGCGGGTTGCCGACGGCAACGACGAGCTGCCCGACGCGCAGCATGTTCGCGTCGCGGAGTCGCGCCGGCGCCGGCGTCTTCCCCGATGCCCGCACCACGGCGAGGTCGGAGATCACCAGGAAGCCGTCGCCGGTGAAGATGACGGCGGAGCCCGTGCCCCGGGACCGGTCCTGCGAGTCCGTGATGGTCACCGCGGCGACAGAGGGTCCGACGGTGGCAGCGACGGTGGTCACGACGGTCGAGTAGGCATCCAGTGCTGCGCCGTCGTCAGCGGTGTCTGGCATCAGACACACCGGACATGCCGGTGTTCGCTCTGAGCGGAGCGCTATAGCCCGGAGCTAGTCGCTGAGTCCGAATCGCTGTGGCTCGGTGACGAGGTCGAGGTAGTCAGCGTGGCGCTCGATGAACGCACGCACGAACGGGCAGAACGGCAGCACCTTCATCCCCTTCGCCCGGGCGTCGTCGAGGACGTAGCGGATCAGCTGCGACGCGAGTCCCATCCCCTCGAAGCCGTCTTCGACCTCGGTGTGGTTGAGGGCGCGTCCGGCCTTGCTGTCGTGATAGGTCACGAAGCCCGCCAGCGCACCGTCGACGCTGATCTCGAACCGCGACGCGGCCGGGTTGTCCGCGATCGTCACCATGGGTTGACTGGTCATGTGCCAGGTAACCTTCTCGCCCCCGCGACTATGCCCTCGCGACACCCTTTCACCACCGCGGCCAAGGTTCTGGCCGATCGCGATCCGGTGATCGCGCGCCTGGTGCGCCTGGCCGGGCTGCCGCACATGTCCAGGTCGCGGGAGACGCCGTTCGCGGCGCTGCTGGGCAGAGAATTGGAGTCGCTCGGCGACCCGTTCCGTCCCTACCGTTCGGCTGTCGCCTGGCACTGCTGGCGAGCGGCCGAGCTGCTGGCACCGGCGACGTCGGTGGGTTCCGCGGGCTAGCCGAGGATGACAAGCTGTTGCGTCGCGCGGGTCATCGCGACGTAGCGGTCGACCGCGCCCTCGATGCCTTCACCGAACGACTCCGGCTCGACGAGGATGACCAGGTCGAACTCGAGCCCCTTGGCGAGCACCGGACTCAGCGACCTGACTCGGGGTGAGTCATCGAAGTCCGGCGCCCCGATGACGCAGGCGGTTCCTTCCGCATGCTCGACGATCCAGGCCTCGACGATCGACTGCAAGTCCGACACAGAGCCGTGCGCGACGGGGACGCCGGTGCGGCGGATCGAGGTGGGCACGTTGACGTCGGGGAGCGCGGCGCGGATCACCGGTTCGGCCGCCGCCATGACCTCCTCAGGGGTCCGGTAGTTGACGCTCAGCGAGGTCATGTTGACGTGGCTGAGCCCGATCCGCTGCAAGCGTTCCGGCCACGACTCGGTGAACCCGTGCCGCGCCTGAGCACGGTCGCCGACGATGGTGAAGCTGCCGGACGGGCTGCGGAGAAGGAGCATCTGCCACTCGGCGTCCGTCAGTTCCTGCGCTTCGTCGACGACCACGTGCGCGAACGGGCCGGCGAGCAGATCGGGGTCGGCGCTGGGCAGTGCCGACCCGTCGACCAGGACACCGCGCATGTCGCTTCCGCGCAGCATCGACATCACGAGCATCTCCGAGTCGTCGGCGGCGATCAGGTCGTCGATGACCTCGGTCATCTGCTCGCGTTGTGCGGCGACGGCTGCCTCCTGCCGTCGCTTGCGGCGGGCGGTTTCTGGATCGCCGAGCCGCTGGCGGGCGGCGTCCAACAGCGGGAGGTCGGACACCGTCCAGGCCTGCGCGTCCGCTCGTTGCAGCTTCCGGATCTCGTCGCGGTTGAGCCATGTGGCGCACTTGTGCAGATAGGCGGGGACCGTCCATAGGTCGCCGACGAGGTCGGCCGCCTCGACCGACGGCCATGCTCGGCCGAAGGTGGTGACCAGCTCCCTGTTCTGCAGCAGCGACTTGCGGAGCAGCTCGGGTGCGACGTCGCTGTCGCCCTTGTCCACCAGGATGGAGAGCAGCTCCTCCCAGACCTGATCGCGCGCTTCGTTGTGCGGTGTGCCGGGCTCTGCGGCATCGAACGCCTCGGCCCAGTCGTCCGCGCTGAGCCAGATCTCGGACCAGTCGGTCTCGACTGTCATGCCTTTGGTGGGTGGCTCTTCGTAGAACCGGACCGCCGGCTCGATGGCCTTCACCATGTCGCCGGTCGCCTTGAGTCGGGCGACGTCGGGGTCGGGCTCCGTTCTTGCCGTCGCACCCTCGGTGACGAGATCGCGCAACGTGCACGTCTGGACCCCCTCCTCGCCCAGGCTGGGAAGTACGTCGGAGACGTAGGCCAGGTAGGGCTGGTGCGGACCGACGAACATCACGCCGCCGCGGTGATGGCCGAGCCGCGGGTCGGAGTAGACGAGATACGCGGCGCGGTGCAGCGCCACGACCGTCTTTCCGGTGCCCGGGCCGCCGTCGACGACGAGCGCGCCCTGGGAGGGTGCGCGGATGATGGCGTCCTGATCCGCCTGGATGGTGCTGAGCACGTCCCGCATCCGCGGCGATCGGCTGCTGCCGAGGCTCGCGATGAAGGCGGATTGATCATCCAGCGCTGCGTGCCCTTCGAGGCCGTCAGGGGTGAACACCTCGTCCCAGTAGTCGCTGATCCGGCCGCGGATCCAGCGATACCTGCGCCGGCTGGCCAGTCCCATCGGGTTGGCGTGGGTCGCGCCGAAGAATGGCTCGGCTGCGGGGGAGCGCCAGTCCAGGAGCAGGCGTCGACCGTCGCTGTCGGTGAGGCCGAGCCGTCCGACGTACACGGGTTCGAGAGTTTCCGCGATGACGATGCGGCCGAGGCACAGGTCCAGACCGAACCGTCTCAACGCGCGCAGCCGGGAAGTCAGCCGGTGCACCTGCATGTCGCGGTCCATCGCTGCCTGGCCGCCGCGGCCAGGTGACTTGCGCTCGGTCTCGAGCCGGTCGGATAGCTCGGCGATCGTCTGATCGAGGCACGTTGCGATGGCGGTGAAGTGCTGCTCGTCGACGGCGATGAGCGCAGGGTCGGCTTTGGCGGACAGGCGGTCGGGAAGGTCAAAGGCAGGCATCGGTCCGCGATTGTGCGGCATCACCCAGGGCTTGCCGCAAGACCCGGGGTGCGCTATAAGTTGGAACTGGAGAGGAGCGCATCCTCTCCTTTTCTATTGGTTCCCGTCGTGCAGGAACGGCGCGTACGACAGTCCGACGATGGCGCCCTCGGGGGATAGCAGCCGAGCTACGGTCTGCCCCCACGGCTCCGTCTTGGCCTCGTGCAACAGCTGGTAGCCCTGCGCCTGCAGCTCCGCTGCTCCGTCTGCAACCGCTTGCTCGTCGGCCAGCTCGAACTCCACGCTCAGCTGCGGCCGGGCGATGTCCTCCGGCCACTCCGGTTTTCCGAAGCACGACTCGGCCGCCAGCTCGAGCGGCCACACCCCGAAGTGGTTGCAGCCGTCGAGCTCCCCGGTCGCGTAGTAGTCGCCGCCCATCTGCGTCAGCGGCAGGCCGAGGGTGTCCATGTAGAGCCGCCGACTCGCCGGCGGATCAGCCGTGACGACCGCGACGCTTGCCAGGGACTGGATCCTCATCGGATCACCTCCAAGCCGCTGCCTCGAACATAAGCGCTCGTGTCAATGACCGACGTGACCGGACTCACAGTCCGCCGCCCGTTGCGGCGGAAAACGCTTCCGCGGAAGCGTCTCGGTGCTTGGTGTTTCGTCGTGGCGGTGACTGTGGATATTCCATTGCGGGACAACGGAAAGTGTCGGTGGCAGCTGATGGAATCGGCGTATGACGATGCCCATACCTGCTGCTCCCGTCCCTGCTGTAGCGCCGCGTTTGTTGGAGCGGTTGGAGGCCGAGATCGTCGAGCTGGCGACCCAGCTGACCGCGGCTTCCGCGCGGTTGGTCGGCCTGATCGGGGAGTTCGACGCGGCGGAGGGATGGCGGGAGTGGGGGATGCGCTCGACCGCGCACTGGCTGTCCTGGCATGCCGGGATGAGCCTGACCACCGGCAGGGAGCATGTGCGGGTGGCGCGGGTATTGACGGGGCTGCCGCGGATCGCAGCGTCGTTCGCGGCCGGTCGGCTCAGCTACTCCAAGGTGCGGGCGTTGACCCGATTCGCTACCGCCGAGTCCGAGGTGACGTTGGTCGAGATGGGGGAGAACGCGACCGCGGCGCAGATCGAACGGCTGCGCCGCGGTGCATGCCGGGCCGGCACACCCGAAGAGCTACGGGCCCGGCAGCGGGATCGGAAATTGTCGCTGCGGGTGGATGACGACGGCAGTGTGGTCGGCACGTTCCGGCTGCCGCCGGAGGACGCAGCGGTGTTCCTGCACGGGCTACGGGCGGAGCAGGGCGCACTCGGCCCGCGACCGGAGAGCGACGACGAGCCGGACACTTCCGCGGAAACGTCCACCGACTCGCCAGCGGAGCAGGCGGACCGGCAGGAGCGTCGCAGCGCCGCGGACGCACTCGTCTCGATGGCCGAGAAGAGCCTGCGGTGCGCGGAAGCGGAGGTGTCCGGATCGGCCGCGGAACGATTCCAGTTGGTGCTGCACACCACCCTGGAGACGCTCGCCCAGCCCGATGACGCCGTTGACGATGGCAGCGGGTTATGTGAGCTCGACGACGGCACCCGGCTGCATCCGGCCACCGCCCGTCGGCTGACCTGCGGCTGCCCGGCGTTCACCGCCACCATCGGACCGGATGGACGCGTGCTGCACCTGGGCCGGCGCACCCGCCGGATCAAGGGCAGGCTGCTGCGGGCGGTTCACGTCCGGGACCGGGGCCGGTGCCGGGCCCCCGGCTGCACCGCGCGCGCCGAGGTGATCCACCACCTGCGGCACTGGGCCAACGGCGGCAGCACCTGCCTGGGGAACCTGATCAGCCTGTGCGCCGCGCACCACTGGGCCGTGCACGAAGGTGGCTGCGCCCTCGTCCCGCGCGGCCCCGGCGTCTGGTCCATGCTCACCCCGGCCGGCACCCTCGCCCCCACCCCGCCACCGGCACCCGCGGTGCCGCCGTTGCCGCACGACCCGGACCTCAAGCCCGGCGCCGTCACCGGCGGCTGGGACGGCGCCGCCCTCGACCTCAACGCCGTCCTCGACGGCATCACACCAAGAGCCGAAAACGCTTCCGCGGAAGCGTCCGCGTCGCCCCGACGCGAGAGGCAGCAACCGACCAGACAGTTCAGCACCGAGGCCATCAACCGCTACTTCGCCAACCTCGACGCCATGGAACAACGCCTCAGCAAATGCCCACCGATCGTCCTCACCGAGGACGACTACTAGCCCCGGATTCTCACTGCGCATCGAGCACCGGCAGGAAGGCGCGCCACGGTCCGACAGCATCGACGTACTGCTTGGCCATCGTCTTGACGATCTGGTTGAGGTGGTTCAGGTCGTGGGCCACCCACGTGGCAAGAAGCTGGGCCAGTGTCACTTCGCCGAAGTCGGGGTGGACACCTCGCCGTTCGAGGTCGCCCGGGCCGAGCAGCGTCGACAGCTGGTCAAGATTGGTGTGCCTCGCCGACGCGAAGCCTTCCAGCAGGTCGGCCACCGGCCAGCCGGCAAACTTCGCGAAGCCGGCCTCCCGGTCGACTGGCTCGAACACGCGGGTCGTGCCGTGCTCGAGGATCACCCGGGTGCGGTCGATCCAATCGCTCTGCTCGATGTGCAGCAGATGCCCGCAGACCTGGTACGGCGACCACGCATCCTTTGCCTCGCGTCCGTGCAACCACTCGTCCGGCAGGCCGAGCAGCATGACGCGCAACACCTCCGGGGTGCGGCCCAACACCTCACGTGCACTCTCGAGCGCGAACTCCATGCTGAATTGTTACCAGCAGTCAGTCGAACTTCAGTGACTGAAAGACGGCGAGGAAGTCGAGGCGCACGTCGTCGAAGTCGGCGCTGGAGGCGGTCGCAGTTGCGGTGACACCACGCCTGCCGGCTGCGATGTAGAGCTGGAGTTGGTGCACCGCACGACCGTCGGATGCGTTGAACTCGAAGTCCCGAACCAAGGCGTCGTGGCCGGAACGAACCACCATCGTCTTGAGGGAGTGTACGCCACGCGCGGTCCGGTCAGGGTCCAGGTTTCGGTTACACGCCAGCCGTACGGGATGTGGGCCGAGACATGGCTGTCCGTACGGGGAACGACAAATGCGACGCTCTCTACTACCGGTCGCTCGAGCCGTTCGCGCAAGGCTGCCGCGGCCTCGAAGTGGTCGTTGCCCCAGGGTGGCAGCGAAGCGTCGTCGGGTGTGCGAAGCAGGTCATCTACCCATTCGGCGAGTCCCGAGGGAGCGGGCGAGACCGCCGCCATGCGTGGGGGAAGGCTGGCCCGGTTCGCAGCCCATGGAAGCTCGCCGACAAAGCGGAGAAAGGCCATGACCGCCACGGCCACGACGTCAGACGCAGGACCGGAGAGCAGCTTCGGGTTGAACTCTGGCGTGGTGACCCGCAGCGGCGGCGTCGTGCGGTAGTACCCCGGATCTACGAATGTGAACTGGCCGCGCCCGTCGAGGAAGACATGCTCGGGCTTCAAGTCGCCATGACCGCTGATGCCTGTCCTGGCCAGCTCACCAGCTGCTTCGAGGAGTTCCGCGAACGCTGACGGTGCAGCCGACGCGAGGTCCCAGGACCGCCGCATTTTCTCGAGCACCAACGCCGGCCGCCCGTTCACCTCGACGCGGTCGAGCAGGTGTGGGAGACGGTGCCCGCTCGCGCGGCGGAGCGTTGCGGCCTCGGCCACGAGCACGTCCGCAACCTCGTCCTCCGTGAAGGTGTGTTGCCGCCACCGACCCGACGGCTCACTGCTGCGAAAGCCGCGTGCCGGAAAGTGACCGCCGCCAGTCGGAGCGCGATCTCCGCCTCGCCCGCGTGCGACCTTCACGACCGCAGGCTGACCGTCGGCCGTGACGGTTTCGAAGACGTCGCTGAAGCCGCCGGCGGACAGTGCGTCGCCGATCGTGTACGCAAACTTCCCGAGCGGCATCGTCCCTCCCGTGCGGTCGTCGTACAGATCGTCAGGACCTCGTGGGTCCGGGCGATCCTGGTTGCGGATGCACGAGCCGTTCGAGCGTGGCCAACGAGGCGTCGGCCGTTGCCCGTGCCTCGCGCACGACGGCGTCGGCCTCCCCCAACTGCGCCGCGGTGGGCGGTGGGGTGCTCGCCGAAAGGAGCCGCTCCGACTCGAGGGCGAACGCAACATTGCGGATGGCGCCCGCCGTGTCCTGCACGGCACGGGCGCGATCGGAGGTCGGTGCCGTGGCCGCGGCTGCGTCCAGGTCGGAGGCGGCCTGCTCGATCTGCACGCGGACCGCCTGCCAGTTGGCGATGTCCGTGATCGGCTGGCCGGGCGCAGGCAGCAGGGTCCGAGCCAGTTGAGCCCGGTCCGCGGCTGCGGCTGTCGAGGCCAGCCAGGTCTGAACCCGACCGCGGCGACGGCGCTGCTGGGCGAGGACGACGATGCCGATGACCGCGATGACGATGACGATCGCCGCAATGATCCAGCCCCAGGGCACATCGTCGCTCGACTCGGACGCGGCGGGTGAGGGCGCAGTGGTGGGAACCGCGGGCGGAGGCGCCGTGGTCGTGCCGACCACCGGGCCTGAAGCCCGCACGGACAACGTTGGCCGCGGCACCGCCGTCGTCGCTTCGTTCGTCGGTGCTTCGACGGTCGGCTGCGACCGCACCGGTGACGAGGTCCGCTCGGGCAACGCGGAGCTCCCGCTGCCGCCGCAGGATGTGAGCGCGGCGGCGGCGAGAGACAGGATCAGCGCCGCTGCGAATCGGCGCACGTCCACCTGCTGTGGCTTACGCAGTAGCCGGGGCTGCCTCGGCCAGCACGATCGCCGACGCGTCTGCGCTCATGACCTGGCGACTGAGCCGCTCGTAGCCCTCGAGGCCCTTGATCAGCTGCTCGACCACCTTGTCGGCGGCGATGGCGAGGATGGCTGACGAACCAGGCGACAGGCTCTCGCCAATCTCCTTCAGCTCGTCGTCCTTGAAGCCCTTGTCGCGGACCTTGCCCCAGAGGCCCCCGGTCGCGCCGCCGACCGCGGCCCCGACCACGATGCTCGGCGGGAAGATCAGGCCCACGAGGCCACCGGCTACCGCTCCGCGCTTCGCCCAGGTCTTGCCGCTCGGATCGGCGGTCTCCTCGTAGTGCACCTTGCCGTCAGCCTTGCGCACCACGACGGCGGCATCGATGAGCTCGATCGCTCCCGCCTTCTCCATCGACTTGAGCTCGTCGAGCGAGTCATACGCCCCGGTTTCGTCGCTGAACGTTGCGACGACAACCTCGAGCACCTGGTTCTCCGTGTCGGTCATGGACATCTCCTTCGCCCGTGGGACCGGAACGTACGTCGGACCCGCCGTGCTGACCTCCTCCCGACGGGATGAGCGCCAGCGCCCCGTTCGCCGCTGTCTTCACCCCGAGTGGATGACGACGACGCCTCGGGTCGGCGCCGAGCCTCGACCTGTGGCGACGGCCCAACTGCGCCGCGTGCGTGAGATCGGGGCCTCCGCCACATGCGCGAGCGCCGGGGAATGTCCGGCCGTCGGGTGGGCGCAAGCATGCTCGGCCTCATCGTCAGCTCGGCCGCGATTGCCACGGCCGGTGAGCTCGGAGCGGTCGACTCCGTCGTGGGCTCGGCCGTCGGCATGGTCAGCATCTGTTGGGTGGCCGACGTCGTCATGATCGTGATGAAGACCTATCTCCATGTACCCCGTCACTGAACGCCCTGCGCCGTCCCCGGGGACGTCCCGTCGCGAACGTCTCACCACGTATGCGCGCCAACGGCTGCGCGGCAGCGCCGCCGAGGAGTTCGTCGTACGAGTGCGTGAGATCGACTTCGTCACGACGGTCACTGTCGTCGGCGCGATGTTCCTGCTCTCGGCGCTCCCGCTCGTCATCCTCATCAGCTCGATGGCCAACCGGCGGATCGAGGACGACCTCAGCTACCACATGGGACTGAACCGGCAGGCCGCCCACATCGTCCATCAGCTCTTCCGCATCCCGACGCACCGGCCGATCGGCGCCGTTGTCATCGCGATTGTGCTGGCGGTTGCCGGCACGTTCGAGATCGCCGGCTCGGTGCAGCGGATCTACGAGCAGGTGTTCCGTCTCGAGCCCGTCAGGTCCAAAACATTGGTACGGCGGCTTGCCTGGATCGGCGTTCTCTGCGGTTGGCTCGCGTCCGGCGTCGCGATCAGCGACTTCACGCGCCACATGCCGGCCCACCTCTTCTTTGAAACGGTCATGATTGCCGGGGCGGCGTACCTCTTCTTCATCTGGTCGATGCACCACCTGCTGGCCGGACGGGTGTCGTGGCGGACGGCCAGTCTGCCCGCGCTTGTCACGGCTGTGCTGTGGCTCGGGCTCGAGGGAATCGCGGCGCTCTACTTCTCGCCGACGATCACGTCCGACAGTCAGCTCTACGGCGCTGTCGGCGTCGTGTTCAGCCTGCTGACATGGTTCATCGCGATATCGGCCGTCGTCCTGATCGGTGCGCTCGCCGGTGACATCTGGCGTCGACGCTTGGGTCACTGACCTCAGAACACGAACGGGATGAGCATCTTCGTCGAGCGCTGGTAGGCCGGGTAGGAGTCGGGGAACTGCGCCGCCATGAACCGTTGTTCCATGAAGGCGCTGTAGACGAAGTAGCTCCCGCCGAGCACCACGACGACCAACCACTCGATGCTCACGGCGACCGCAGTGCCGAGCCCGGCCAGGATGATGCCCGTGTAGATCGGGTTGCGGATCCACCGGTACGGGCCGGTGGTGACCAGCTCCGGCTCGACCTTCTCCGTCATCGGCGTGCCCCAGTTGCGGCCGAGGTAGACCCGGGCCCAGATCGCGAGGCCGATGCCCAGCAGGAAC
>Ga0207705_10002119_pt1 | contig 15407 bp, 13 predicted proteins | sample KBSC13metaG_FD_184314 | JGI IMG/M metagenome (GOLD analysis project Ga0207705, IMG submission 184314) | Corn rhizosphere microbial communities from Kellogg Biological Station, Michigan, USA - KBS C1-3 metaG (SPAdes) (version 2) | ecosystem: Host-associated > Plants > Roots > Rhizosphere > Soil ...
AGCGCGAGCGGCGCGAGGACAAACTTCAGTGTTTTCACGCGCGTTGGAGCCCTTGCAGCTTGCGCTCCCATCCGAGCGCGTGGGTGACGATCACGTCGATGTCGGCAAAGCGCGGCGTCCAGTCGAGCGTTTCGACAAGACGGCGGTTGGACGCGACCAGCGCGGGCGGGTCGCCGGCTCGGCGCGGCTTCATCTCCCGCCGGACCGGCTGGTCGGCGACTCGGTCGACCGAGTCGAGCACCTCCAGGACCGACAGGCCTTTGCCGTAGCCGCAGTTGAGGACGAGATTGTCCTCCGGCGCCTCGATCAGCCGTTCGAGCGCTAGGACGTGCGCGTCGGCAAGGTCGCTGACGTGGACATAGTCGCGGATGCAAGTGCCGTCGGGGGTCGGATAATCGCTCCCGAACACGTCGATATGATCGCGCTTTCCGATCGCTGCTTCGACCGCGACCTTGATCAGGTGAGTCGAGCCCCTTCCAATCTGTCCCGCCCGCAGCATGGGATCGGCGCCGGAGACGTTGAAATAGCGAAGCGCTCCATAGTTGAGCGGATAGGCCGCCGAGCTATCCGACAGCATGCGCTCGGTCATCAACTTCGATGCTCCGTACGGGTTGATCGGCTTCTTGGGGTCGTCCTCATCGATCGGCACCCGCTCCGGCGCTCCGTAGGTCGCCGCGGTCGATGAAAACAGGATGTGCTTCACGCCCGAATCGACCGCCGAGGCTATCAGCGAGTGAGTCGCGACGGTGTTGTTGCCGTAATAATCGAGCGGCTTTTCGACGCTTTCCGGGACCACGATCGATCCTGCGAAATGCATGATCGCGCCGAGCCCCTGCTCTTCGAAGATTCGTTTGAGAAGCGCGCGGTCGGCGACATTGCCCTCGTAGAACGGCACATCGTCGGGAACGACTTCGCGAGTCCCGTTCGACAGATTGTCGATAACCGCGACCGGCCAGCCATTGTCTTTCAGTGCGAGGACCGCGTGGCTGCCGATATATCCGGCGCCTCCGGTGACCAGTACAGGAAGTTTCTCCATCTGATCAGGGCGCTAGCGAAGGTGGCGGTCGATTGCCAGCCGCGAGCCGCCATGACCCTTGTTGCGGCGGTCGGGCGCGTCGATTAAGCGCGGGACGCACGACAGGGGCACTTGATGTTCAATTGGTTTCAACGCCTGCTCCCGAAGACCGGCGATTTCTTCGGGTTGTTCGAGGCGCATGTCGCGACTCTGGTCGCTGCAGCGAAAGCGCTCGACGAGCTCATCGATGGCCAGCAGCCGGCGGCGGACCGGATTCGCGAAATCGACGACCGCGAGCATGAGGCGGACGACATCATTCGCGATGTTCTCCGATCGGTCCGGCAAACTTTTCTGACTCCATTCGACCGCGGCGCGATTACCTCGCTGATCGGGGCGATGGACGACACGATCGACGAAATGGAATCGACCGCCCGGGCGATCACGCTTTACGAGCTGACGACGTTCGAGCCGGAAATGAAGCAGATGGCGAAGATGATCGTCGAAGCCGCCGACCTCACGGCCCAGGCGGTCCCGCTGCTTCGGACCATCACCCGAAGCGGGGTGCAAATTCATCTTCTCACGGAAAAGATCGTCGGGCTCGAAGGCGACGCCGACGACGTTCACGCGATCGGGCTCAAGCGTGCGTTCCAGGAGCATCACGACCAGCCAATGCAATTCATCATCGCTCGCGAAATCTACAAGCATCTCGAGCGGATCACCGACGCGTTCGAGGATGTCGCGAACGAGATCGACGGTATCGTCATCGACCACACCTGATCGGACGCGCGCGTGTACGAACTCGCTCTCCCGTTGCTGATCGGACTCATCGCAGTCGCGCTGATGTTCGATTTCCTGAACGGCCTGCATGACGCCGCGAACTCTATCGCGACCGTCGTCGCGACCCGTGTCCTGCCGCCGGTAATCGCGGTCGGCTTCGCCGCCTTCTTCAACTTCGCGGCTTACTTCCTCGCTCTGAAATGGCCCGAGCTGCACAATGTCGCCGACACGATCGGAAAGGGCCTCGTCGACAAGGACGTGATCACGCCCGCGGTCGTCTTCGGCGCGCTGATCGGAGCGATGTTCTGGAACGTGGTGACCTGGATCAAGGGGATTCCCTCGTCCTCAAGCCACGCGCTGGTTGGCGGGATCGTCGGCGCCGGTGTGGCTCACGCGGGCTTCCCGAGCATCCAGTGGATCGGCCTCAACAAAACCCTCATCGCAATCGTCGCGTCGCCGACCCTGGGGCTGATGCTGGCGATGGCGATCATGCTCCTGACCAGCTGGCTCGGGATCCACGCCAGCGCGCGGGGTGCCGAGCGCACCTTCCGCGGCCTTCACCTCGTCTCGTCCGGAACCCTGTCGCTCAGCCACGGCCTCAACGACGCTCAAAAGACGATGGGCCTGATCACCGTCCTTCTCTACTCGACCGGGCATCTGAACGGGCAGTTTCACGTGCCCAATTGGGTCGCGCTCAGCTGCTACGTCGCCATGGGCCTGGGGACTCTGACCGGGGGCTGGCGGATCATCGAGACGATGGGGACCCGGATCACCAAGTTGAACCAGCATCAGGGCTTTTCCGCGTCGATGGGCGGCTCGATCGTGCTCTTCTCCGCTTCCTATCTCGGAATCCCGGTTTCGACGACCCACACGATGACCGGCTGCGTGATCGGCGCCGGCGCGGCACGAAGGGCTTCGGCCGTCCGCTGGGGGGTCGCCCGCAATGTCGTCACCGCCTGGGTGATCACCATCCCGGCCTCGGCGACCGTGGCAGCGATCTTCTACTGGCTAATAAGCGGCTCGTTCATGCTCGACCTCATCGCGATTGCGATCATCGCGCTGTTTGCTTTCGTAATCAGCCGGCTGCGCAAGAGACGCCGGCAAAACCCGATTGTCGCGACCCATTAAAGGGTTGTCGCAGCGGCTCCGTTTGCCTGATCAGCGGCCTCGCACTATCAGCGGCACCAACCCACAGCATCGCTCCAAAGGACCTGCATGACCCTGACTCTTTCGAGTTCGTTCGACGCCGGCAATATCCGCGTCGTCAGCCAGGACGGCGACAGCGCCGAGCTGGAAATCGTCAAGGACCACATGTCCGATTTCTACCAGTGGTTTTATTTCCGGCTGGCGGGCGGCAAGGGCCGAGAGGTCACTCTTCGGATCACCAACTGCGGCGATTCGGCCTATCCGAAAGGCTGGCCCGATTACCGCGCGTGCGTGTCTTCCGATCGTGACGACTGGCTCCGGCTAGAGGGCACCAGCTACGCGGACGGGGTCCTGACCATCCGCTTCACGCCCACCGAAGACATCGTCTGGATTGCCTATTTCGCGCCTTATTCGATGGAAAGGCACCACGACCTCGTGACCTCGGTCGCGTCGCTTCCCGGCGTTTCCTACGCCTCGCTCGGAAAGTCGCTCGATGGGCAGGACATGGACTGCCTGACGCTTGGCGACGGGCCGCTCAACGTCTGGCTATACGCCCGCCAGCACCCCGGCGAATCGATGGCCGAATGGTGGATGGAAGGCGCTCTCGAAAAGCTGACCGATCTCGAAGACCCGGTGACCCGGGTGCTTCGCGAGCGATGCACGTTCCGAATCGTCCCCAACATGAATCCAGACGGATCGAAGCGCGGCCACCTGAGGACCAATGCCGTCGGAGCCAACCTCAATCGCGAATGGCACGCGCCGACGGCCGAGAGGAGCCCGGAAGTGCTGTGCATCCGAAACGCGATGGATGAAACGGGCGTCGATTTCGCGATGGACATTCACGGCGACGAGGCAATCCCGGCGAACTTCCTCGCCGGCTTCGAGGGAATTCCATCCTTTACCGACCGGCAGGCTCGACTGTTCAAGTTGTTCAGCGAAACCCTCGAACGGATCTCGCCCGACTTCCAGACCCGCAAGGGCTACGAGATTTCCAAGCCCGGCGAAGCGAATATGTCGATGTCCACCACCCAGCTCGCCGAGCGTTACGGATGCCTGTCGATGACTCTCGAAATGCCGTTCAAGGATAATTTCGATCTCCCCGACGCGGTGTACGGCTGGTCTCCGGAGCGGTCGAAGCACCTCGCCCGCGCCTGCCTCGATTCGCTTCACGGGATACTGCCGGAGCTTTCGAAGGCGAAGGCGCAGGCGTCGAAGGCCGAGAAGGTCGATGCCTAGGCTCGTCCTGCTGCGTCACGGCCAGTCGCAATGGAATCTTGAAAACCGCTTCACCGGCTGGTGGGACGTCGGCCTGACCGAAAAGGGGGTCGCGGAAGCCGTCGCCGCCGGCGAGCTGATGAAAGCGCGCGGGTTCGACTTCGACATCTGTTTCACAAGCCTTCTCACCCGGGCGATCAAGACCCTGGACCTGGCGCTCGAAGCGATGGATCGGCTGTGGCTCCCGGTCCGCAAGGACTGGCGCCTGAACGAGCGGCACTATGGCGGGCTGACGGGTCTCAACAAGCAGGAGATGCGGGACAAGGTCGGCGACGAGCAGGTCAGGATCTGGCGCCGCTCGTTCGACATCCCGCCGCCGCCGCTCGATCCAGACAGCCCGTGCAACGTCGCCGACGATCGCCGCTATGCCGGAATCGATGTGCCGGCGACCGAGAGCCTCAAGGACACGATCGAGCGTGTTCTACCCTATTGGGACGAGGCGATCGCGCCCGCGCTGAAGTCCGGAGAGCGCGTTCTGATCGTCGCCCACGGCAACTCGATCCGGGCCCTTGTCAAGCTTCTGTCGAATATCGGGGACGATGAAATCGTGGAGGTCGAAATCCCGACGGGGGAGCCGATCGTTTACGAGCTGAACGACGATCTCACGGCCGCCGAGCGCTACTATCTGAACGAGCGCTAGGCGGCGTTCTTTTGCCGGTACATTTCACGGTCCGCTCGGCCGATGACCGATTCCGGCGAATCGCTCGCATCGATGACCGTGACTCCAATGGCGACGCCGAGTGTCAGGACGTGCCCGTCGCACTGGCAGTCATGCTCGTCGATTGCCGCCGCCAGCCTCTCGGCGGTTTCCCGCGCCGTTTCTTCGGTCGCGTGCGCGAGCAGGATTCCGAACTCGTCGCCGCCTAGCCGCGCCACGCAATCGCTCTTTCGAACGCCCTTGGTCAAAAGGCCGGCAACCTGGATCAGCGCCTCGTCGCCGGCCTTATGCCCGAAGCTGTCGTTGATCCGTTTCAACCCGTCGATATCGACGAACAGCATCGCCGCACTCTCGCCGTACCGGCTGACTCGCGCGATGAGCGACTCCAGCTCGCGCATGAAGCCGCGCCGGTTTGGAACGGGAAGCAGCGAGTCCTGGTGGGCGAGGGCATCGAGAAGGCGGACGCGCTCCTCCAGCCCCGCGATCTTCTCGCGCAGCTGCTCGATCTCGGCGAACGGATCACCGCCCGACTCTGGTCCTCCGTCGTCCACGACTCCGCAAATAACCGGATTCGGGAAACCGCGAAATCCGGTCGATTCGGCTGTCCCGATTGCGAACAGGCAAATCGCTTTCTAAACGGCGGCTTGAAGCGACACTGCAACGGGATCGGAAGAGAGTGGCGGGCCCCAGGATCGGAATCATCATGGGCAGCAAGTCCGATTGGGAAACGATGCGCCACGCCGCCGAGATGCTCGAGTCTCTGGGCGTCGCGCATGAGACGAAGATCGTGTCTGCCCACCGCACTCCAAACCGTCTCTACGATTATGCTCAGTCCGCCCGGGAACGGGGACTGAAAGTGATTATCGCCGGCGCCGGGGGAGCCGCGCATTTGCCGGGCATGGCCGCCTCGATGACGGTGCTCCCGGTGCTCGGTGTCCCGGTCGAGACTCAATCGCTGAAAGGCATGGATAGCCTTCTGTCGATCGTCCAGATGCCCGCCGGAGTGCCGGTCGGGACTCTCGCCATCGGCAAGGCCGGCGCGATCAACGCTGCGCTCCTCGCTGCCTCGATTCTCGCAATCGCCGACGAGGCGCTTGCCGGGCGGCTGGAACAGCATCGTTCGGAGCAAACCGCTTCGGTTGCCGAAACACCCGAATGATCCCGCCTGGCTCGACGATCGGAATCATCGGCGGCGGTCAGCTCGGCAAGATGCTTGCGGCCGCCGCCGCGCAGCTCGGCTACAAATGCCATGTGTTCGAGCCCGGCGCTGCTCCGTGCGCCGCCGATGTCTCCGCGCACTTCACGCGCGCCTCTTATGACGATCTCGAAGCTCTGAAGCGCTTCGCCGACAGCGTCGATGTCGCGACTTACGAATTCGAGAATGCCCCGGCTGCAGCGCTCGAAACGATTGCCCCGAAACTCCGCCCCGGGGTCGCCTCGCTCCGAGTGGGACAAGAGCGCGGGCAGGAAAAGGAATTCATCGAATCGACCGGAGCGCGGGTCAGCGCGTGGATGCGAGTCGACAGCGAAGCCGACGCGATCGAGGCCGAACGGCGGCTCGGGGCTCCGCTGGTTCTGAAGACCCGGCGCCTGGGCTATGACGGTAAGGGCCAGGCTTGGGCGCAGACTCCCGGCTCCGCCGTCGCCGCGTGGGATTCGATCGGCCGGGCGCCGGCGGTTGCCGAGGCGAAAATCGACTTCGACTGCGAATTCTCGATCGTTCTTGCGCGCGGCGAGGACGGCGCGATCGCCGCCTTCGACCCGCCGCTCAACGACCACGACAACGGAATCCTCCGCCGCTCCACAGTGCCCGCGCCGGAGAGCATCCAACGCCACCGCGACGAGGCAGTCCGCGTGGCGACCGGGATCGCCGAAGGGCTCGGCCATATCGGGGTCATCACCGTCGAGTTCTTCGCCACCACCGACGGCCCGATCGTCAACGAGATCGCGCCGCGCGTCCACAACAGCGGTCACTGGACGATCGAAGGCGCGGTCACCTCGCAGTTCGAAGAGCACATCCGCGCCATCTGCGGCCTTCCGCTCGGCTCGACCAAGCGAGTCGGGTCCTCGGCGACGATGGAGAACCTGCTCGGCGATGAGATCTCCCGCTGGCCCGCGCTGATCGCCGAGCCGGCCACCCACGTCCACATCTACGGCAAGGGCGAAGCGCGCCCCGGACGGAAGATGGGACACTTCACTCGCGTGACGCCCTAGTCTTTCGTCGCCGTTTAACGGCCGTTCGCAGAACCGCTTGTCGGTTGGTGACTCTTCCGCTTGTCCCGGACTCTTTCCAGTCCGAATTGCCCCGATATGAGTTGCCTCGAGCTACCTAAGTTTGCTCCGCCACCCGGTCCTGCGGTGGACACCACGTGGGAAGGCATCGCTGAAGCGGTACGCGCCTATGCCGCTGAGCAAGCTCCCGGACCCACCGCCGACCTCAACGAATGGGCCGACTTCATCGACGGGATCGCGGAGCTTCAGCGGCGCGCCGGGCGCCGCTGAAGCTCTCGACCGCTTACCTCGGCTGCACTTCCTCGACCGGAAGCCCAAGCTTCGCCAATTGTGGCTTCACCGTCTTTGCATCGCCAACCACGACCCAGACGAAGCTTCCCGGATTGACCGTGTTGCGAAGCGCCGCGTTCATCGTCGCCGTTGTCTGTGCACGGTATTTGTCCGCCAGCAGCTCGTAATAATTGTCCGGGCGGCCGAGCAGCGCGTTCGACTCCATCGCCGACAGCACCGAGCTTGACGTCTCGAACTGCCCCGGAAGTTGCTTGATCCGATTGGCGATGGTCCGCTGAAGCTCCTCGCCGGTCACGCCCTTCTTCCCGAGGAAGTCGCGAATGTCCTGCCGCATGGCAGCGATCGAATCGCCGGTGCGGTCGGCCTGCACGGGTGCGATCACCATGTACGGGACGACCTTGGCGTTGAGCTGAACCGTTCCGCGAACGCCGTAGGACCAGCCCTTGTCCTCGCGGATGTCCATGTTGAGCCGCGACAGGAAGGTGCCGCCGAGAACGTCGTTGGCGGCGCCGATGCCGGTCACATCGCCTTTCGGATCGATCGGAGTGACCTGCCCGGCCATGATGAACGACTGCGGCGAGCCGGGGCGGTCGATCAGCACGATCCGCTCCGCTTTCGGCCGCGCCGGAACGTCGGTGAAGGTCTTCACGCCTTTGGGAGCGCTCGGCGCCGTCCAGCTCCCGAACTCGTGCTCCAGCCGCTTCTGCACCTCGGCCAGAGGCAGGTCCGAAACCACGAAGATCTCGAGATTGTCGGGCCGGAGCCAATGCTGTCGGAAGCTTTCGAGGTAAGCGCGGGTGAAGCGCTTCACCGCGTCGGGGTCGCCAAGGCCGGTGGTCCCATAGGGATGCGCCGCGCCGTAGAGCAGCACCGGAAGCTCGCGCGCCGCCATGCTCTGCGGGTCCTTCTGCGCCTGCGAAATCGCGGTCAGCACCTGAGTCCGCACCCGGTCAACGTCGGCCGGATTGAACGTCGGATGCTGGACGATGTCGGACAGAAGGTCGAGCGAAGGCGCCAAATTGGCCGACAACGCCGACATGGTGACACTGCTTTGGTCGGCATCGCCGCCAGTGGCGATGATCGCTCCGAGCCGTTCCTTTTCCTCGGCGATGGCTTGCGAATCCATGCCCGCGGCCCCCTCGTCGAGCATCGCCATGGTGAAGCTCTGCAAACCGCGATTCCCCGGCTGGTCGGCGGAGAAGCCGGCGTCGAAGACCAGGCCGATCTGGGTCACCGGAACGGCCGTGCGCTGGGCGTAGGCGACCTTGACGCCGTTCGACAAAGTCACGTGCGTGACATCCGGGAAGTCGAGCGGTGCCGGCTCGCCCACGGCCGGGATCGGGCGCTTGACGATCGGGGTCGCGATATCGGCGCTCTTCGCCTTCTTGGGGGTGAAGGCCGAATTCTCGTACGGCGGCCGCTCGCCGGGCTCGAGCCGGATCTTGAGCACCGGCCGGCTCAGCCACTGCTGCATCGCCGCCTGCACTTGCGCCGGGGTCACCGCCGCATAAGCGTCGAGCGTCTTCTTGTAATAATCGGAATCGCCGGCGAACACCTGGCCCTGGGCAAGCGCCACGGCCTTGCCGCTGAACCCGCCGACCTGCTCCAGCCCGCGGATTTCGCCCGACACTTCCTGAGTCTTCGCGCGGGTCACCTCGTCGGCCGTCGGCCCCTTGGCGATGAAGTCGGCGATGATTGCGTCGAGCCGCTTGGCGACGACGTCGGGATCGACTCCCGGCTTCACGGTGGCGTCGACCTCGAACAGGCCAATGCGCTGGAATGGCTGATACCCAGCGCTGACTCCCACGGCGAGCTTCTCGTCGCGGACCAGGATCTTGTCGAGCCGCGAGCTTGCCAGCCCGCCGAGGATCGAGGCTCCGACGTCGATCGCGGCGAGCTGCGGCGACAGCATCCCCGGGACCGCCCAGTGCCGCTGGATCTGCGTCGTCGCGACATGGTCCTTCATCACCACAGTCTTCGAAGCCGGCATTGTCGGCACGTCGGCGCCGGCGGGAACGTTCACCGGCCCCGCCTTGATCGCTCCGAAATATTTCTCGACCAGCGGCTTTGCTTCGGCGGCTGTGATGTCGCCGGCAAGCACGAGGGTCGCGTTGTTGGGGCCGTATTTATCGAGGAACCATTCCTTGACGGTAGCGAGGCTCGCAGCGTCGAGGTCGGCCATCGAGCCGATTGTAGAATGCTGGTAGGGATGGCCCGCCGGGAACAGGCTTCCGAGCACTTCATATTCGACGAGGCCGCCCGGCTGGTTGTCGCCCTGCCGCTTTTCGTTCTGGACGACGCCGCGCTGGTTATCCAGCTTCTGCTGGTCCATCACGCCGAGCAGATAGCCCATCCGGTCGCTTTCCATGAACAGCGCTTTTTCCAGCGCCGACTTCGGGACCGTCTCGAAATAGTTGGTCCGGTCGAACCAGGTTGTGCCGTTGTAATCGGTCGCGCCGATCTGCTGCAGGTAGGTGAAGTAATCGCCCGGCAGATTGTCCGATCCGTTGAACATCAGATGCTCGAACAAATGCGCGAATCCGGTCTTTCCGGCGGGCTCGTCCTTGGAACCCACATTGTACCAGGTGCTGACCGCGACGACCGGTGCCTTGTGATCCTCGTGGACGATGACGGTGAGCCCGTTGGCGAGCTTGAACTGCGTGTGCGGAATCGAAACGTCCGCGACCAGCGCGGAAACCGGTGCCGGCTGTTGGGTAATTGCAGTGGCCGCAGCGGGCGCGGGAGCGGTGGCGACCTGCGCGCTTGCCGGAATGGCGAGCGCGGACGTGGCAAGCAGGAACGCGAAACGCTTGTACTTCAACATGATTGAACCTCCCCGGGGTATTCGATGAAATGTTTAGCCGAGGAAGCGCGGGTGGCAACCGCCCGTTCGTCGAAATGCTTGGCGCGCCGTATCCAATCGGGCTAATCGGCGAGTCACCGGCGAAGGGCTGATCGCCACGACTGAAAAGGAGTGGACATGAAAACCCTGCTTGCAATCGCTTCGATCGTTCTTGTCCCGGCCGCCTCCGCAATCGCGCAGGCGCCGCAGCCGGCGACGGTCACCGTGACGATGCAGAATTTCAAGTTCGACCCGAGCGCCATCCAGCTAAGGGCCGGAGCGCCGACGATCCTCCACCTCGTCAACACCGCCGGCGGAGGCCACAGCTTCTCCGCCCCGCAATTCTTCGCCGCGGCCAAAGTCGCGCCGGCGTCGCGCGTGCTGGTGCGGGACGGTACGGTCCAGGTTCCCAAGCACTCCGCAATCGACATCGCTCTGACCCCTGCGGCGGGGCAGTACCCGCTCAAATGCACCCACACCCTCCACGCCGCGTTCGGGATGAAGGGCACGATAACCGTAAGGTAGGCGCCCTTTCCTTTTCGCCCCTCGGATTGCAAGCTATCGCCGCTCGGAGGGAGAGTGGGTGACACCACACGAATTCGTATCGAAATGGCGCGGGGTTGAGCTCAAGGAGCGCTCGGCCTCGCAGAGCCATTTCAACGATTTGTGCGGGTTGCTCGGCGTGCTCGATCCCGTATCGGCGGACCCGCAGGGTGACTGGTTCACCTTCGAAAAGGGCGCCAGCAAGACCACCGGCGGCGAAGGATGGGCCGATGTCTGGCGAAAGGAATGTTTCGCCTGGGAATATAAGGGCCGCCACGCCAACCTTCAGAAGGCGTTCGCGCAGCTTCAGCAATATAGCGTCGCGCTCGAAAACCCGCCGCTTCTGATCGCGTCGGACATGGACCTGATCCGGGTCCACACCAACTGGACCAACACAGTCCAGGAAATCCACGATTTCACGCTCGACGATTTGCTCGACGGAGCGAAGCGCGACCTGCTGAAGCAGGCCTTCACCGATCCCGAAGCGTTCAAGCCGCAGAAGACCCGGCAGGCGCTGACCGAAGAAACCGCTCGCGAATTCGCCGCCCTCGCCCAGCGCCTTCGCGAGCGCGGCCACGAGGCGCACCGGGTCGCGCATTTCGTCAACCGGCTCGTCTTCTGCATGTTCGCCGAAGATGTCGGGCTTCTCCCCGATCACCTGTTCACGAAGATGCTGGACGTCAGCCGCCGCGACCCCGCCGGTTTCGCGGAAAACTGCCGGACCCTGTTCGCGGCGATGGCGCACAAGGGCGGTAAGGTCGGCTTCACCGCGATCGACTGGTTCAACGGCGGCCTGTTCGAGGACGATCACGTCCTCCCCGTCACCGCCGACGACATCGATGACCTTCGAAGCGCCGCCCGCCGTGACTGGTCGCAGATCGACCCGTCGATCCTCGGCACCTTGTTCGAGCGCGGTCTGGACCCGGACAAGCGCAGCCAATTGGGCGCCCACTACACTGACCGCGAGAAGATCATGATGATCGTCCGGCCGGTCATCATCGAGCCTCTCGAAGCCGAATGGGCCGAAGCGCTGGCGAAGATGACCGCGCTGGTCGAAAAGGCGCCGAAGCAGACGAAGGAAAAGCTTCTTCGCGGCGCCGAGCTTGCCAAGCGGACCAGGGCGCTCGCGGAAGCCGAGGCGATCCACGAAGGCTTCATCGACCGCCTGTCGAAATTCCGTGTGCTCGACCCCGCCTGCGGATCGGGCAATTTCCTCTACGTCGCGCTTCGCTCGCTCAAGGACATTGAGCATCGCTCCAATCTCGACGCCGAGGCGCTCGGCCTCCATCGCGGCTTCCCGCGCGTCGGGCCCGAATGCGTGCTGGGGATCGAGCTCAACCCCTATGCCGCCGAGCTTGCGCGGGTCTCGGTGTGGATCGGCGAAATCCAGTGGATGCGCAGGAATGGCTTTCCCGCCGCAAGCAACCCCATCCTTCGCCCTCTGGACACGATCGAGTGCAGGGACGCGGTGCTGGCTTTCCCCTCTCCCCGGCGGGGAGAGGGCGGGGGTGAGGGGAGCGACCCCGGATTTGATCCGGGGGAGCGTCCGGCGTCAGAAGTTAGTCCCGATCGTCGTACCCCCTCTCCCAACCCTCTCCCCGCCGGGGAGAGGGCTAGATGGCCCGAAGCCGACGTGATCATCGGCAACCCGCCGTTCCTTGGAAACAAGAAGATGATCCGCGAGCTGAGCGAGGATTACACCGTCGCGCTTCGCAAGGCCTATCCGGAACTTCCCGGCGGCGTCGATCTCGTCTGCTACTGGTTCGCCAAGGCCTGGGCGATGATCGTCAGCGGACGGGCGAAGCGCGCAGGCCTCGTCGCCACCAACAGCATCCGCGGCGGCGCGAACCGCGAGGTGCTCAAGCCCATCGTCGAGCACGGCCGCATTTTCGAGGCCTGGAGCGACCAGGAGTGGACGGTGGAAGGCGCGGCGGTGCGGGTGTCGCTGGTGTGTTTCGACCAAGATTCTCAATCGTCGCCAAACTTGGATGGGCGAGCAGTCGCTGCGATCGCCAGTGATCTGGCGTCAACGGGCGGTCCTACTCATGGGCCAGGGCGCCTTGGCCAGAACGTCGGAGTAAGCTTTCAGGGACCGGTGCTTGTTGGCGCATTCGATATCGATGAGCAAACCGCGCAGACTTGGTTGCGTGCACCACTCAATCCCAACGGAAAACCAAACGCCGAAGTCCTCCGTCCTCTTCGTAACGGCAAAGACCTGACAACACGGCCTCGCCGTCTCTGGGTGATCAATTTCGGATCAAGGAGCGAAACTGAGAGCGCCTTGTTCGAAGAGCCTTTTGAACACGTCCAACTACACGTGAAACCGTCTCGTGCTCAGTCGAACGATCGTCAGCGCCGCGAAAATTGGTGGCTGCTCGGCCGAAGTGGCGCAGCATTCTTTGCCGCCACGGGACGCTTGTCCCGGTACCTGGCAACATCGCAGGTCGCAAAACATCGCTTCTTCAGCTGGCAGGAATCGATAGTCCAGCCGCATCAGACGGTCATCGCCATCGCGCGTGACGACGACACGACCTTCGGTATCCTCCACTCGCGCTTTCACGAGCTGTGGGCACTGCGGATGGGCACGTTCCTCGGCGTCGGCAACGACCCGCGCTACACGCCTTCGACCACCTTCGAGACCTTCCCCTTCCCCGAGGGCCTGACGCCCGACATTCCCGCCGCCGATTACGCCGACGACCCGCGCTCGCAGAAGGTCGCGGAGGCCGCCGCGCGGCTCAACGAATTGCGCGAGGCCTGGCTCAACCCGCCCGACCTCGTCGCCCGCGAGCCGGAGGTCGTGCCCGGTTATCCCGACCGGATCCTTCCGAAGGACGAAGAAGCGGCGAAGGAGCTGAAGAAGCGCACCCTCACCAACCTCTACAACGCCCGACCTGTATGGCTCGCCAACGCCCACGCCGCGCTCGATGAGGCGGTCGCCGAAGCCTATGGCTGGGGCGACGACTGGCGCGCGGGCGCGCTTACCGACGACGAAATCCTCGCCCGCCTGTTCGCCCTCAACCAGCAACGGAGCGCAGCGGCCCGCCCGAGACCTTAGTGCGGCACCGCTCCCAGAAGATCGCCCAGCCCGAAGCCGCGCTTCTTCTTTTTGGGCTGCTCGGGCTGCTGCGCCTGCGCCTGATCGCCATCGTCGGCCGCGCCCATCGCTCCGCCCATTCCGAGCATGGTCGAGGCGGTCGACTTGTACCGCGCGCGCACCGTCCAGGTCGGCGCTTTCGGCTTGTCCTGGAACCAGGCTTCGGGGCCATAGCCGATCATCATCGCCATTCCGGCCGGGGAGGCGCGGGTGACTTCCGCCGGGACCGTGCACTGGCTCGTCGACGGCGCCAGCACCTCTCCCGACGCGACCAGGGATTTCACCTGCGATGGCGAGAGATAGTCCATGTTGGGGAACGCGCTCGGCTTGTTCGACGACGACCAGATGATGATGTCGCCGCTTCCGCTCGCGCCCGTCATCGACAACGCGTAGCCGGTTGCCTGCGCCGCCGGGGTCCAGGCCAGCCGGGCCGCACCTGAGGGAAGCGCGCCCGCTTCGCGAAGGCCCAGGCCCGGCATGAAGTCCTGGCCCTGTCCGAGGCTGAAGCTGATCGGCGGCGAATAATTGCCTTCGACCTTGTGGGCTCCGACCAGCGAGGCTGTCTGCGGCACGGGCCGCGAATCCCGGTCGTTCGGCCATTCGCCGAAGCCGGGCGACTGTCCGGCGCGCGGCGGCTGGGCGGCGTGGATGGCGCTCATCATCGCGCTGAACCCCGGCGGAGTCTTGCCGGCCGCCAGCGTCGAGAAGTCGATCACCGTCGGCTGGTTCGCTCCGGCATGTTCGCCGCAGCCCCAGTAAATCAGCATCCGCCCCTTCGGCCGTTGGAAGTGCTCGGGCATCCCGGTCGTTTCCGGCACCGGGGCGGCGATTTGCGGTGCGACCAGCGGAAGGCTCGCGCCCATCTGCATCCCCGGCGGGATCAGATGCTCGGCTTCCGGCGCTGCCGCCTTGTTGCGCGAGGCGAGGTAGAGGTTGAGCGTGCGCTGGGCGCCGCCTCCGCCGCCGTTCATCATCGCCATGATCTGGGCCATGTTGGGCCTTCCGCCACCCATCATCCCCGCGCCCATCCCGCTCGCGGTGGCGGCGTCCATCCAGTAATTCGCGACCGGCGGCGGGGCTTTCGGCGGCGCCGCCCCCACAAGAACGGTTGCGCCAAGCAGCACAGCTATACGCTTCATCGGATTGCCCCCTTTCCCGCAGCCACTATAGCGCGGCGGACAAATGACTGAAATTTCAAAAATTCGGAATTTTTCCGTGATCGCCCACATCGACCACGGGAAGAGCACACTCGCCGACCGGCTGATCCAGGCGACGGGCGGGCTGACCACGCGCGAGATGAGCGCCCAGGTGCTCGACACGATGGACATCGAGCGCGAGCGCGGGATCACCATCAAGGCGCAGACCGTTCGGCTCGCCTGGAAGGGTCACGAGCTCAACCTGATGGACACCCCCGGCCACGTCGACTTCGCCTACGAAGTCAGCCGGAGCCTCGCCGCCTGCGAAGGCGCGCTCCTCGTCGTCGACGCAGCCCAGGGCGTCGAGGCGCAGACCCTCGCCAACGTCTATGCCAGTA
>Ga0207705_10002120_pt1 | contig 15403 bp, 8 predicted proteins | sample KBSC13metaG_FD_184314 | JGI IMG/M metagenome (GOLD analysis project Ga0207705, IMG submission 184314) | Corn rhizosphere microbial communities from Kellogg Biological Station, Michigan, USA - KBS C1-3 metaG (SPAdes) (version 2) | ecosystem: Host-associated > Plants > Roots > Rhizosphere > Soil ...
GCGATGTGCGGCAAGTGCAATACCCAGGCGCTGGTGCTGCTGGATGGTTGCCAAACGTGCCTGAATTGCGGCTATTCGAAGTGCGGTTGACAATGAGAAATTCACACGGGTCTCTCTCCGCTGTCCTGTGCGTCATAAGCTTGCACTTGGTACGCATAAGCTTGCGTCTGCGTAGCGCATAAGCTTGCATTTTTGTTAAGTTCGCGTACTCGACACAGCCAGCGCGGCTCATCAAACCCCGGTCTCTGACCGGGGCTTTCCTACTCTGGCTCAAGCATTGTGCCGCTGGGGTCTGGCGTTGTTGCTGCCCTTGAGTTCTGGCGTATTGCACCGCTCGGGTTTATAGAAAACCTTCATCGGTTGCCCCATTTTGTTTGGGCGTCCCGGAAGCAGGGTGGCTCGGCAGAGGCGATCAAAAAACCGTGTTACACAAGCTGAGATCTCAGCTGGGGGGGTCATCGTCTTACCCACACAATTTCGTGATGGCCTTGAGCCATGACCTCACCGGCGATAAGCACATTGCACGAGAGGTGCGCAGCATCCGAGCGTGAGACCATTTGACCGCGGCCGGAGCGATGCCACGCTGATCGGTTCGCGGGGCAGCGACATCAAGTAATATTTCTTGTGATTTCATACAAAACGCTCTAATCCAATGGCGCTCCTCTTGGCTTGGCTCGGCAACACAGACTTGCGCGCGTCGGAAGCGACGGATCCAACGGAGCTTGGGCCAATCTTGGGCGCAGCCAAGGCGATGCGGTTCGATGAAATACATCTACTGTCGGACCATCCTGCCGCAAAATCGCGGGCCTACGCCAAGTGGCTCGAAAAACACTCGGGGGTGGCCATCGAGTTGCACCCAGCCAAGCTCGACAGCCCGACCAACCACGAAGAAATCTATCGAGCGGCATGCAGAGCAATTGATGGAATCCGCGGCGTCTCGCCAAACGCCAACCTCACCTACCACCTTAGTCCCGGTACACCGGCGATGGCTGCGATATGGTTGTTGCTTGCCAAGACCCGGTACCCGGGGCGGTTGATCGAGTCCTCGCGCGAACGAGGTGTCAGTGTGGTTCGGGTGCCGTTTGAACTGTCCGCCGAGTTCGTGCCCAACGTCGATCCGAACGCTGACGCCGTACTTACGCGGTTGATGCAGGGCTTGCCACCCGATGCGCCCGCCTTCAGCGCGATAGTCCACCGTTGCTCCGCCATGAAGCGAACGGTAGCCATGGCGTACCGCCTGGCCTCGCGGGATGTACCGGTCTTGATTCAAGGGGAATCTGGTACCGGCAAAGAATTGTTCGCACGCGCGATCCACAAGGCCAGCGTGCGTGCGGGGCGGCCCTTCGTGGCGGTGAACTGCGGCGCAATCCCGCAAGAATTAGTTGATGCCGAACTGTTTGGACATGAGCGAGGAGCGTTCACCGGTGCTGCCACCGCCCGTGCAGGTTATTTCGAATCGGCAGATGGCGGCACGCTGTTCCTCGACGAAATCGGCGAGCTCCCGTTGGCCTCGCAGGTGCGCTTGCTGCGAGTACTGCAGGAACGGGAGGTTACCCGCGTAGGCGCCACTCGGCCGAAGCACATCGACGTGCGCGTGCTAGCGGCCACGAACCGCGTACTGGCGGCTGAGGTACAAATGGGGCGGTTTCGGGAGGACCTTTTCCACAGGCTGGCGGTAGGGGTTCTCATGCTGCCGCCGCTGCGGGAGCGCGAAGGAGATCTGGGCTTGCTGATCGATGCAGTACTCGAGACGATCAACACGGAAGCGTCTTCGCAGCCGGGCTACACGAGTAAACATTTGGATAGTAGCGCAAGAAATATTCTACTCAGCTACACTTGGCCCGGAAACGTGCGCGAGCTGCACAATGTGTTGCTGCGTGCCAGTATCTGGGCGTCGAGCGGAAAGATTACGCGCGGTGACGTCGAAGCGTCCCTGGCAGTTACGCTGCCTGAGCGTGGGGAAACCATCCTGGGCCGACCTTTGGAACCGGCAATTTCATTGCCGGATGTACTAGGTGAGGTCGCCCGACACTATCTTGAGCGCGCCATGGCTGAGGCTCATGGAAACAAGTCCGAAGCAGCACGGACCTTGGGGCTGGGAAGCTACCAGACGTTGACGAACTGGTTGCAGAAATACGGAATGGGATAGTTGGCATGGGAAGTGCTTTATCGCTCTATCCGCAATTTTTCTTGTACCACGGATCCCATCGCGACCCGATGCTCAGGCACGCCGAATGGCACGTAACGAACGACAAACCTGCAAAGACCTGATTGAGCCTGGCCTCAAGGCATCGGGCTGGACGTGGGACGAACAGCTGCACATCGGCCCCGGCAGGGTGAATCTCACGGGCGAGGCGATGTACGACGAAACGCAGTCGATCATCGCCGACTACCTGTTGCGCTTCAAAAGCGTGCCTCTAGCCATTCTGGAAGCGAAAGCCGAATCAGAAGACGCTGCGGATGGTATGCAGCAGGGCTCCCGATACGCCCGCCGGTTGTCGTTGCGCTTCTCCGTCGCATCGAACGGCAAGGATTGGATCCTTACCGACAATGACACGGGCAATTTCGAGACACTCGAATCGGTGCCATCACCGGAAAGCATCATCGGTCGTTTGGGGGTCACGATCGACTGGCCACGCTGGGAGGGCGCGATTGCGGCCGGTTACCACGTGGATCAGGTTTCGCGCAAACGTGTGCGGCCTTATCAGGACATCGCCATCAACAAGACGCTGTGGCAATTCGCGCAGGGCAACAATCGCGTGCTGCTGCTCATGGCGACTGGTACCGGCAAGACGTTCACGGTCTTCCAGCTGGCGTGGAAACTGCTCAACGGCAAGGCGCTGAAGCGCGAACATGTGTTGTTCCTTACGGATCGCAACAGTCTCAAGGATCAGGCCTATCGCGCGTTCAACGCGTTCTCGGCGTCTGAGCGGGTGCAAATCGACAAGGACACAGTCGCCCAAGGGAAACATCTCGTGGGCAAGGTGTTTTTTGCTAACTACCAGAACCTCGATGAGGAACTGGATGGCAAGAAGGTCTACCAACACTACGACCCTGATTTCTTCGATCTCGTCGTCGTGGACGAATGCCATCGGTCCGGGTTCGGCGACTGGTTTGGCGTCCTCGAACACTTCGGCGGTGCGTTGCAACTCGGGCTTACGGCGACTCCACGCGATATCGAGGAAGGCAAGCGCACGCTCACCGACGAGGAGAAGCGTCGGGACACCGAGCACTACTTCGGGGAGCCGGTCTTCACCTACAGCCTCAAACAGGCGATCGATGACGGGTACCTAGTGCCGTACCTGCTTGAAGAGCGCATTACCAATCTCGATGAGCACGGCTATACCGGGCCCGATGGCACGCGCTACACCACCGCCAACTTCGAGCGCGAGATCCGTATGCCGGATCGTACGCGTGCCATTGCCGAGGATCTGTGGGATGTATTCGGCAAGTACGGATTGCGCGGCGAGAAGACCATCGTTTTTTGCGTGGACGATACCCATGCCGCATTTATGGCGCAGGAGCTGAGACGGTTGTCGGGCGCCAACGATTACGCAGCCCGCATCACCCGCGCCGAGCGCAACAGCCACCAACTGGAACGCAACTTCGCTGCGGTCGGCCGCACCAATCCGCGGGTAGCGGTGACGGTTGACCTGCTCAGCACCGGCTTTGACGCACCAGATGTCAAGAACGTGGTGTTCGTGCGCCCGCTTCGCAGCGCCATCCTATACAAACAGATGAAGGGGCGCGGTACCCGATTGTGCGCGGACATCGACAAGCGCTACTTCACCATCTTCGACTATTCCGGTGCCAGCCAGCTGGAAGACGCCGAGTTTGACGGCCACCCTGCCAACCGACAGAAGGCGGGCGTCGCGCACAGCAAACCGAGGAAGAACGGTGGCGACGACACACCCAAACCGGTCGGCGAGGGCGTTTCGGTAGTGATCTCAGCACAAAATCGGTATGTCTGTCTTGCCGATGGCCGCAAAGTACCGTTCGACGAATACACGGAGCAGTCGCGCGAGTTCATCCTCGATGCAAGCCACAAGGGCATGGATGAGCTGCTGCGCATCTGGATCGACAAGGGCAGCCGCCGGGAGCTTCGCGAAGCCTTGCACGACCGCGACATTTACCCGTCCGCGTTCAGGCATTACCTCGATCTCCCGGATGCCGATGAAGTGGACATTCTGGCCAAGATCGGCTTTGAGCTGCTACGCGTCCCCAATCGCGTGGATCGGGTGAGCCGCCTGTGGGACAAGGATCAGACCTGGCTGCTCGACCACCTCCATGAAGCAGATTTACCTGATGACCAGCGCTTCAAGAGCCGCGTGTGGCAAACCGCGCTGGATCACTACCGGCTGTTCGGGATCGACGACCTGGAACGCGGGCAGACCTACAGCGCGCCGCAATTCGCGGAGCAATTCGGCAGCTTCCTCACGATGACACAGCGCTACGGCGGTCCAGAATTACTTCGGGCCGACCTTGAAGCCGTCAAACAACACCTCTACGTGCCCATGTCCGTTTGACGCGGGCGGGTCACAACCATAAGCAAACAGACATGACCGATAACAAGATCGACCACCGCCGTGCGGAGGTCCAGCAGATCGTCAAGAATGCCTGCGATCAGCTCAACGCTGAAGGAGTGGACGCGCGCAACTACGTGGAGCAGCTTGCGTGGTTGTTCTTCCTGAAAGCCTTCGACGAGGCGGAATCGCGTAAAGAGCAGGAAGCCGCCTTCGACGACACGCCGTACGAGCGGCGCCTTGACAATAGCTACGCCTGGAGCCACTGGGCCAAGCGCATCGACCATCCCGACGAAATGCTGGAGTTCGTCAATGGCAAGCTCTGGACCAAACTGACCAGCCCGGATCCGCGCAAGGGCATGGGTAATGACGGGCTGGCGCAGCGCTTTCGCCGCATCTTCGACAACGTGCGCAACTACTGCCGTCGCGGTGTCAGCTTTGCGCGGGTCGTGCAGCAGGTGGACAAGCTGCATTTCTCCAACGCAACGGATGTCATCGTCCTCTCGGAAATCTACGAGGACCTGCTGAAACGCGTGGCCGCGGATTCGGCCGGCTATGCCGGCGAGTTCTACACCCAGCGGCACATCATCCGGGCCATGGTGCAGGTCGTGCAGCCGCGACCGGGTGAGCGCGTGTACGACCCCTGCTTCGGGACCGCGGGTTTCCTGGGTGAGGCGGCGGACTACATCCGCGCCCACCACACCTTGAGTGGCAAGCAGCTGGGCGCCCTGCAGCACCACACCTTCTACGGTCTCGAGCTCAAGCCGCTGACGTACCTGCTGGGCTCGATGAACATGATTCTGCATGGCATCGAAGGCGCCAACCTCGAGCTCACCAACACGCTGGAGGTGCACAGCCAGAACGTCGCGGAAAAGGACAAGTACAAGGTCATCCTGGCCAATCCGCCCTATGGCGGCAAGATGGCGCAAGAGCTGCAGACCAATTTCCGTGTGCGCTCCGGCGCCACCGAATGCCTGTTCCTGCAGCACATCATGGCCAACCTCGCCAAGGGCGGCCGCGCGGGCGTGATCATTCCTGAAGGCGTGCTGTTCCGCGGTGGACCGGACCGGAAGGTACGCAAGGAACTGCTCGAACAATTCAAGCTGCACACCATTCTGTCGCTGCCGGCCGGCTGCTTCCTGCCCTACACCGGCGTCAAGACCAACGTGATCTTTTTCGATAGGTCCGCCGATGGCTCGGTCACGGATTCCGTCTGGTATTACGAGCTCACCAACGACGGCTTCGAGCTGAAGCAGACGCGCAAGCCGATCGCGGGCGACCAACTGCCCGACTTCCTGGCCAAGTGGAAAGGCCGTGTCGCAGGCGACAACTCCTGGACCGTGCCTGTGGCGGACATCGTGGCCAAGGACTACGACCTGTCGGCGCACAACCCCAACCGGGTTGACGACGAAGAGCATCGACCGGCGCTGGAACTTGTGCAATCCATCAAGGCCAAGGAATCGCGCATCGCAGAACTTCTGGATGAACTTGAATCGTTGTTGGAGTTGAACGAATGATGCGCGCTGCGACATGGAGGCCGTACAAGCTTGGAGAGCTTGCCGAGTACATCAACGGTAAGGCGTTCAAGCCCGCCGACTGGGCGTCGTCCGGGCTGCCCATTATTCGAATCCAGAACCTGACGGACCCAGCCAAGCCGTTTCACTACTGCGCGAGCCAAGTTGAGCCGCGATATCTCGTCAACGATGGCGATCACCTTATTTCGTGGTCGGCGACGCTGGGCTCGTTCATTTGGAACCGCGGCGCTGCTGTACTGAATCAGCACATCTTCAAGGCGTTGGCCGACGGAGAGCTTGTAGACCCGGAGTTCCTCCACTTCCTGATGCTCGACACGCTGGGCGAAATGGCAAAGCGTGCGCACGGCATTGCCATGAAGCACATCACCAAGGGGAAATTCGAAGCGATCGAGGTGCAGATTCCGCCCCTCCCGGAGCAGCGCCGCATTGTCGCGCGCATCAAGGAGTGCTTGGAGCGCGCCGATGAGATGTCCGAATTACGCGTGGCCACTCTGCGCGAAGCGGAAGCTGTTTTGCCCTCACTGCTGAACGAAGTATTTGCCGAACAGTCTCGGGCGCCGTTACGTACGATCGGCGAGGTTGCGGTCGAAACGCGTTACGGGACATCGAAGAAGTGTCACGCGGAACCCGCTGGCATGCCAATCCTCCGCATTCCGAACATTGCCCATGGGCTCATTGACTTCGATGGGCTGAAGTATTGCCAACTGGCGTCACGAGACGAAGCAAAAGTGAAGCTATTCGACGGTGATCTGCTGTTTGTGCGTACGAACGGGAGCCGCGATCTGGTGGGCCGCTCAGCGGTCTTCTACAGCGGAGAGGGTCGACCAGCCTTCGGGTTCGCGTCCTACCTGATACGGGTTCGCGTTGACACGTCGAAGATCTTGCCGCGCTACCTCGCCTTCTTCTTGAACAGCGCCAGCGGCCGTGCAGAAATTAACCGTCGCAGGCGAACGTCCGCGGGTCAGTTCAATATCAATTCGGAGAACCTGCGAACCATACCCGTACCGTTGCCCACAGTGGATAGGCAGCGCGATCTATTGGCCGAGTTGGAAAGTCGGGCATCGCAGGCTGCGCGCCTCGTTGGCGAAATGCGACATGCTCTTCCCGAGACGGCACAAATCCGCGACGCAATTCTCCGCAAAGCCTTCGCGGGTGAGCTCTGATCCTCGTGTGTCCGACGCCCTTGCAAACGGAGGAACGGAAGCAGGTCCCCTTCAGTGAGCTGACTATGGGGCTGGAATCCCATGTGCAAGCTGTCAACGCGTTGGCGGCGCTGCTGCTGGTGCGACTAGCAAGCATGCAGGACGCAGAGCAGGAAGCCATTGCGGTTTTCGAGAGCCGCAACTACGACACGCTGTTGCCGTTCGAGGTACGGTGGCAGCAGTTGGCAGGCGCGACCGAGCCGGCTGCAACGCTCGAGAAGGTGCGGGCACTGGTTGCCGCACTCGGGCCCCGGCCGCTCGGGGATGGTCGATCACTCAAGGTATACCTTCAGGCGACCGCAGCCTATTTGGGCCGTCTTTGTGATGCCGGCGCGGAAGCCGTGCACGAACTGGTGCATTGGATCGAGAGCCTGCCATTCGACACTGCGGCTGAGCGGCGATCCGTACTTGAGCTGTTTGATCGCGCCATTCCCGGGAATCGCCCCGAACTGGGCGCCTACTCGACGCCGCCCAGCGTCACACGGCTGATGGCCGCGCTCGCGAACCCGCAACCCAACGATCGGGTCTACGACCCGTGCGTCGGTTTCGGTAATCTGGTCATCGCCGCCTGGCAACGGGCCGAGCGCAACCGCGGCGATCAATACCGGTCCGGCGCATTGCTTGAGGTCTCGGGGGTTGAGCTGAACGCCGATGTATTTTTAATCGGATTGGTTCGCATGCTGCTGGCGGGCATCGAGAGCCCACGCCTGGCACTGGGGAACGCGCTGGAGCGCGACGCGCTGGCGAGTCCGGCTCGCGAGGGCTTTGACGTCGTGGTCGCCAACCCGCCGATCGGCATGAAAGTCGAGCGCGGCTCGCCAGCGCTCATGCAGTTCGCGATCCCGACTACAGACGCTGCAGCATTATTCATCCAGCACGCGCTGGCTCAGCTCAAGCCCCATGGCCGCGCGGTGTGCGTCTTGTCGGAAGGCTTTCTGTTCCGCGGTGGCATGGAGCGGGAATTACGGCGCCAGTTGGTGGAACGAGGCCAGGTCGAAGCCGTGATAGGGCTACCGGCTGGTGCCATTGCGCCCTACACCATGGTGCGGTGTTGTCTGCTGGTGCTGAACAAGCAGGGAGGCAACCGCAGGGTACGAATGGCCGATGCCGGTCCCTCGTTCGAGGCTCAGCGAGGGCACAAGGCCCCTGAGCTTCGGTCGGTCATGGCGGATCAGCTGGTCGACCTGATCAGACAGCCGTCGTTGTCACCAGCAGCGTCTGCCACGCCGAATGTTGCCGACAAACGGCCCGGCGCCGGAGCGCTGGCACGTTCAGTGTGGGAAGTCAGCAACGATGAACTCGTTGCGTTGGAATGGGACCTTACGCCACGTCGCCGCGAAGTCGGTGGCTTGGTTGATCTGCTGTCCAACATCAAGGCCGCGCTGGGCGAATCCGGTACCGTCGTGCCACTTGCGTCGGTGGCGAAGATATCCGCAGGCCAGTCCATTCCGTCAACTTTGTTGCGGGACGAGCCAAAGGGCGAACGTCCAATCGGTTACGTCAGAATCAGGGACCTCGATCACGGCAAAGTAGGGAAGGTGTCCAGCTGGTTGGCGTCGGATGCTTCTGGTGGGGAACTGCACCGAGTGCTTACCGCTGGGAACGTCCTTGTCTCCAAGTCGGGCACCATTGGCAAGACGGCGGTTGTACGCGGAAACAGCATCGGGTCACTGGCCGGCAATGGGCTTTATGTGCTGCGGGTCGACCAGAATCAGTTGGATCCCGATTTCTTGCGTGCCTATCTGGCCAGCGCCGCCTGCCAGAACTGGCTGACCGCTCACTCCCGTGGTTCGGTGATTCAGCATGTCAATCGCGCGGTGCTCGATGAGCTACCGGTGCCGCTACCGCCGATGTCCATGCAGCTCCGAGCCGCCGAACAGTTCCGCGCGTATGGCAAGGATGTGGTGGAGTTCCTCTCCGGCGCTACAGGTAGCGATGCATCGAATCGCTTTGCAGCGTGGTTAGCGGAGCTGGACAGCGAAGTTCCCAAGTTCGTCCCCGGCCAGGGCAGTACACCAGCACTCAGTGGCCTCGACCGCATCGCGCAGATGGCTGGCGCACCGAGTGAATGGCTCGAGAGCAAAGCCGTCGATAGCAGTATCGACCATTGGTTGATCCCCCTCGTGAGGGCGCTGTCGACACTGACCGACATCACACGAATCCCCCCCGGTACCGGCTTGCTTGGCGTGCTACAGGCAGCCGAGCGAGAAATCCTTGCGATGCTGCAAGAGGCGCTTGGGGCTTCGCCGATGGAAGTCCAGGTGCGGGCCGCCGGCACGCGCCTGCGTGATTGGCTGCGTTCGGCGATCAAGGACTTGCTGGACACGGCTCGCTTGGAAGTGGTTTCGGGTTCGCCGCCGGTGCAGTTGGATGATGCGGACCATGCGGAGATTTATTTCAACCTCAAGAATCGCGGCGTCGTGCCGCTGCGCAATGTGCGGGTGGAGTCGGAACCGAATTGGGGTGCCAAGGAGATTCCCTACCTTGCCGAGCAGGACGCCTTTACGGTTCGCCTGTCCGTATCCCTTCCGAACGAGTGCAAGGATGCACCCCTGCGGCTGATTTGGAGCGCGGTCTCCGTCGCGGGAGACAATACCGGCGGCGAAATCGAGCTTACGATCCGTCTCGCGGATCGTCCGTTACAGCCGCTGTCGGCGCAAGACGACCTGCAGGGGAGCCCTTACGTGACGGGTAGCCCGCTTGAGCCGCAGCACGGCCACGACGTCTTCTTCGGGCGTGACGAGTTGATCTCGCAGATCAGCCGCCAGATTACGACGCAAGGCAACGTTGTGCTCCTGGAAGGGAACCGGCGCTCTGGAAAGACCTCGATCCTGAAGCACCTGGCAGGTCGGACGGCGATTCCCGGGTGGTTGGCCGTTTACTCGAGCCTGCAAGGTGCCGGAGGCGCGCAGCAGGCGGTTGGCGTGCCGACCGAAACCGTGTTCCGGACCATCGCCGCAGACATCACCGCCACGGTGGCCAGATTGGGTGTTGCGGCACCATTACCCGACGGCAAGACGCTCACGCTTGCTCCGGGAAAACAACCGCTCGGTGTCGCACGCGCGTGTCGAGATGGCATCAGTGCGGAAGCGCCGTTCGATGACTTTCGCGAATACCTCGAATCGGTTCTGGCCGTCCTGGGGCCTTTGGATCTCGGGCTGGTGATCATGCTCGATGAGTTCGACAAGCTGCAGGAGGGTATCGACAACGGCGTCACCTCCCCGCAGGTTCCCGAGAATATCCGGTTCCTCATCCAGTCGTATCCGAAAGTATCGGCAATCCTAACTGGCTCCCGTCGGCTGAAGCGCCTGCGAGAAGAGTACTGGTCGACCCTTTACGGACTTGGCACAAGCATTCAAGTGACCGCGCTTGATGAGACCAGCGCACGCAAGGTGGTAACCGAGCCTGTGCGCGGGCGATTGGTGTACGCGCCGGAGGCGGTTGATCGGGTGATCGAGATCACCGCCCGGCAACCGTACCTCGTGCAGTGTCTCTGCAATCAGATTTTTGACCAGGCGGCACGCAACAGAAGCCGCTTCATCACGGCCGGTGGAGTTGACGAAGCGGCCGGGTCTTGGGTACTGAACAACGAGCACTTTGCCAGCTTGTGGGATTACGCCGGACGCGGACCGGAGACTGGACGCTGCCGGCGACAACTCATCTTGTTCCTCTGCGCGCAAGCGTTTAGGGGTGGCACGCATGTAAGGTTTGGTACCTTGATGGAGCAGCTGAACCAGCTTGGCGTTGAGGCCTCAGAAATGGTGCTCGACGTTGACTTGGTCTACCTGCGTGAGCTTGAACTGATCGATGTTCGTGGCCCAATCGGGGACACGGAGTACCGCATAACCGTTCCACTGATGGCGGACTGGATCGAGCAACAGCAAGACCGTGCCGTAGTGACCAGTCGTGCGCAAATGGAAGCAGAGGAAGAAAATGGTTGAGCGTCGGTTCCCGATCTGCGGCATCCCGATTCCGACCTGCATTGGACGAAAGGTATTGCTCGACCGGATGACGAGTGCCCTGACCAAGGCAGTTCCAGACCACCTTCAAGTAACGGGTCCGCAATTTTCGGGCAAGACGGTGTTGCTTGCTGAGTTGACGCACCGGCTTCGCAGCGCTGGATCATGCTATCAAGCGGTACTCGTATGGGACTTAGCGCATCAGGCGATTGGGGACGACGGACAGTTCATCCATATGTTTGGCCAGCAGCTCGCGCTGGCTCTAAAAGCGGACGAGCCAACGTATGCAGCGCAACTTGAATCACGGAATCCCATCGAGACCGACGAAATCGCCGAAGTGCTCGATGCACTGACGGCAGAAGGTGTTACGGTACTGGCCATCTTGGATCGGTTCGATCGTGCGGTTGCCGACAACACGCTCAGCCGAAACCTGTGGGATCAACTGCGGGACCTAGCAAGCAGGCCGAGCCTCCGGCTAGTCGTCGCCAGTCGAAAGCGGCTCAGCGAGCTGATCCGCAATCCCGATGCCGAGACGAGTCCCTTCTGGAACATTTTCGACCCAGCACCAATTGAGGTCGGGCCGTTCAACGATACCGATATCGACGACGTGCTGCGGACGGTGCCGGAAGTGCATTTGTCTACCGGGGCGCGAGCTGAACTCACCAACGCGACCAACTATTCGCCAATCATGGCGCTGGAGGTCCTTAACACATTGCTTCAGCGGCAACCGTCTGGCGATGTCAGCCCGGAAGCCATGCGCAGTGCCTGTGACGAAGCCTATCCAGCGCTTCGAGATCGAATCGAACTGCTGTGGAACAGCAGTGGGATAAGCGCCAAGGACTTGTTCCGACGCGTCAGGAGCGAAGGCTCGGTGTCTTATAGCGATGCACGGCCTGCGGATATAGCACCGCCTCTGGCAGCAGGATTTATTCGAAGGGTTGGAAATAAGCTGCAGCACCCAAATGGCCTACTCTGCGCGTACCTTGATGAGCGGCCTCAGGAAGATGGTGCGCTGGCACGCCTGTTCAACTCGCAGACGGCCTATGAAAAGAACCTGAAAAGCGTCCTCGAACGACGCATCGTACAGATCGATGACATCGATGCGCAACTGAAGCGGTATCTACAACGTGGCGCTGAGGATCTGCCCGACGATCCCGCCCTGTTTCTGAGTAGCATACGGGGTATCGTCGACTGTGCATTTGAGCTGATCTGGAAGGCCGAGATACCCGACAGGCGAATCCCCTCGGGGTGGATGTCGACGTGGAAATACAACAGGGAACGTGGCGGCGTCGAGGACTGGGAGACAAGGTTTCCGCAAGGCGTCCATAGGGTGCGGCTGCTCAATCTAATGACCGGAACTGATCGCAGCGACTCCGTCGCGAAATATGTTTCCCGAACGACGTACGCAACTATGAACGCGGTGCACGGGTTCGGAGACTTCGGGCAACACCGCGAAGGTGCGCCGGTGTTCGCCGGAACGGGCTACGCTGCCCTTTACCTGTGTATCGAGCTCGCGGCGGCCTTGGCTCACGAGCTGCCTCACTGAACCGAGTGGTGTTGGGGGTCTAGTGCCACGAGTCGTTGTCCCGCCACTCGATGAGTTAAGCGATCTCCGCCAGCCGCTCACCACCGGCGAGCGACGGGTACTCGAGTGGTTTCTGCACATCCTGCCAACATCGTGGGAAATCTACATACAGCCGCATCTCAACGGCCTACGACCTGATTTTGTATTGCTGCACCCGAAGTGCGGCATTGCCGTCTACGAGGTCAAGGATTGGTCGCTAGGCGGCATGGACTATTTCATTAAATCGGGTGCCTCACCGCGACTAATGGCCCGCAAGGATGGCAAGACCTTTGCACTTGGCCGGAGCGACCCGGTCGCGGCGGTGGATCAGTATAAGCGCGAGCTCTACTCCCTTTATATTCCTAGCCTGCCCGCCAAACACGGATTGGGGGCCATTGTCGCGGGAGTCATTTTTACGAACGCAATCACGGAGGAAGCAAGCACCCTTCTTGATCCGCTGCGCGAGGCCAAAGGGCACAACAAGCATCCCAGGCTGTACCCCGTCGTTGGGTCGGATTTGGTCGGTGACTGCAGTGCCTACGCACTGCGTACTCTGCTTAGTTCTGCAAGTCAGTACGACGGCCGAATGGATGAACGTGTGGCCGCCGAGCTTCGCCATTGGCTGGTTGAACCATCATTCTCGCGCGAACAACGTGTCCCTCTTGCCAAGGTGATGAGCAAGCGGCAGATCGCAATGTGTAAGAACGTTGATCGGAAGCATATGCGCCGAATCAAAGGTCCGGCTGGCAGTGGGAAATCATTGGTGCTTGCTGGGCGAGCGGTGGAGCTTGCAAACGATGGAAAGCGCGTTCTGATCGTCACGTTCAACATCACGCTGATCAACTACCTGTTGGACTTGGCGGTCCGATATGCGCAATCAGGTCGCGTTCGTAATCAGATCACCGCGCTCAATTTTCATCACTGGTGCAAACGCATTGCGTTCTTGGCGGGCAAAGATGATGAGTACGACGCTCTGTGGCAAGGGCATACAGAAGCCGATCCGCGTGTCGGTCAGGTGCTTTCGTACGACCTACCACACGCTGCACAACAGTGGGCGTCGTCCCTCGATAGCAAGGATCGTTGGGATGCGGTTTTGGTGGACGAGGGTCAGGACTTTAGGATCGAGTGGTGGGCCGCGCTGCGTGCTGCGCTACCTGTCGACGGAAGCGGGGAGGCCCTCCTCGTCGCCGACGCACAGCAGAACATTTATGGCGTAGCGTCGTGGACGGAATCAGAGATGAGGGGGGCTGGTTTCCGTGGCCCCTGGATGACGCTCGACAACTCATATCGGATGTCGCCAGCGCTTTGTCGCCTGGCATCGGCCTTCATCGACCGATTCCAAGCGGACGTGGATCCGCTGCGTCCGGTTTCGCCACAGGGAGAGTTCGAATTTCGGACGGTCCTGAGGTGGCACCAGGTGGATTCGGGGACGCCGGTCGCTGTTGCCTGCGATCAGGCGCTACTGGAGATCCTTGCGCGATCCAATGACGATCCAGTCGCGGTGGCCGATCTTGTCTGCATCGTCGATCGTGAAGACACAGGGCTGGATGTCGTCCGAACGTTGCGGGACAAGGGGGTGCGGGTTCTGCACACCTTCGGCCACGGGGACGATCAAAGGGAGAGGGAACAGGACGGCCGTCGTAAGAAGCTTGCGTTTTACAAGGGCGATGCGCGTGTCAAAGTGACGACCATTCACAGCTTCAAAGGGTGGGAGAGCCGTGCGCTCGTGGTTGCGATATCAAGTGCATCTGATGCGCGTGCCCTGGCGCTCGCATACGTCGCGATCACACGCCTGAAGCGCGACGAGCGTGGGTGTTACTTGACGGTCGTGTGCGCAGAACCGATGCTCCAACAATATGGTGCTACATGGCCGCGAATAATTTAAGAGCGCTCTGCTACATCGTTTGATTACTTCCCCATGCCCGATTGCCCGAACCGCTTGCACCTTGCCAGTGTCGAGGCGTGGGTCCGCCGAAGTCTGGTAATCGTGCTGCGGCATTTGGTGACATGGGGCGGCAGCACGTGGATCTCATCAGTCGCGCGGATTCGCGATTACGTTGGCGACACATTATGAGACATCGAAAACGCCCTCCGAAGGCGACTTGGGAAGCGTGACAGCCGGTTGCCATAGAAACTAATTGATCGAGGTGCAGAGCTAGCACCGACAAGCAGCCTCGCCACCGGCGCCGCGTTTATTGTTCGCTCGTCAGCCCTAGGTCGTAGAGTTTGGCTGCATCCATCTGCTCGTTGAAGGCTTTGAGAAGTTGCTCAAGCTCATCGCGATCATGTTCAAGGGATGCGATGCGCTCCATGGCATTGGCTAGCGCTGCTCGCAGATCTTTAACGCGAATATCCGCTTCTGAATCCAGCGCGGCGGCGGTTTCAGCAGCTGATGTGTGTCGAAAGTCGGTTGTCCCCATTGCATGTTCTCCCTACGCGAGCCGCACCGCGCAGAATCAGTTTGGCGCCTGCAAATCCTGCGCTGTGTCTTGCGATGCTCTAGCAGAGCGCCTGTACACAGGCTGCAACTTCAGTGCTTCGATCCAAGGTGGCGGTGCCCCTGGATCGAAGTGCATCATGTCAACAACAGTCCCGAATTTTGAGGCTTGTCGCTGCAATA
>Ga0207705_10002125_pt1 | contig 15376 bp, 18 predicted proteins | sample KBSC13metaG_FD_184314 | JGI IMG/M metagenome (GOLD analysis project Ga0207705, IMG submission 184314) | Corn rhizosphere microbial communities from Kellogg Biological Station, Michigan, USA - KBS C1-3 metaG (SPAdes) (version 2) | ecosystem: Host-associated > Plants > Roots > Rhizosphere > Soil ...
GCCTTGCGGTCGTCGCTCGAAGAGATTGGATGGGACAGGCGGGAGGCCGGAGAACCGGCGGGACCGCAGGCCGGAGAAGACGAGAGGGAGTTTGAGTAATGGCGAAGGCTTTGAGCAAGATCCGAACGGGAACGGTGAAGCGCGACACGACGGAGACGCAGATTGCATTGAAGCTGGTCATCGATGGGCAGGGCGTTTATAAGGTCTCGACCGGGATACGGTTCTTCGACCACATGCTGGAGCTGTTTACGCGGCATGGCGGCTTCGACCTGACGCTGAAGTGTACCGGCGATCTGGACGTCGACCAGCACCATACGGTCGAGGATGTCGGCATCGCGCTGGGCGAGGCGTTCAATAAAGCGCTCGGCGATAAGAAGGGCATCATGCGCGCCGGTTACTTTGTGATGGCGATGGACGAGACGCTGACGGTTGCCGCTGTGGATTTGAGTGGGCGCGTCGCTTATGTCGTCGACGACAAGGTGAAGGTGCGGCTGGTCGGCGATTTCCAGAGCGAGCTGCTGGCCGACTTCTTCGATGGGTTTGCTCGTGGCGCGAAAGCGAACGTGCATGTGAAGACGATGTATGGACGGAGTAATCACCACAAGATCGAGGCGATCTTCAAGGCGTTTGCACGGGCGCTGCGCGGGGCCTGCTCGCGCGATGAGCGGATGCGGGAGATGCTGCCTAGTACGAAGGGATTGCTGTGAAGATTTATGAACACAAGAATTGCCGAGAGCTTGCAGGGCTGGTTAGCGTTTACTTAGCCGTTGCTTGCTTCATGATAGGTCTCGTACTCACTCTGGTTCTGTTTGGTGCTATGAAGAATCCGACGCTCGACTCCTTCTTCACGCGTTTTGCGACAAGTATCGGAAGGTTATGGATCTCTGTCGTATGCATCTCGGTGGTAACGCTTGTTCTGTCGTGCTTCGGTCGTGATGGGAAGCGCGCCTTGGGTCTAGCCGTTAGCATCGCCAACATTTTGGTATTCGGCAGTATTTTGGGTGCTGGCGCATGATTGCGGTCATCGATTACAAGGCGGGGAATTTAACCAGCGTGGTGAAGGCGCTGCGTTATCTGGGCGCTGAGACGCAGGTGACGCAAGACCCGGCGGTGGTGCGCGCGGCGGCTAAAGTAGTGCTGCCGGGGGTGGGACACTTTCAGTCGACGCGGTTGCTGGCTGATCTTGGTTTGACCGAGGCGGTGCGTGAGAGTATCGCGAAGGGCGCGTGGTTTCTGGGGATCTGCGTGGGGCTGCAATGGTTGTTTGCAGGTTCGACGGAGGCTCCGGAGGTGGCGGGGCTTGGACACTTTGCTGGAATGTGCGAGCGCTTCCCTGCCTCGTTTGAGGGAGCGGAGCTGAAGTCGCCGCATGTCGGCTGGAATTCGCTGGAAGAGGTGAGGGCAAATTCGAAGCTGCTGCGCGGCGTCGTGGAGGGCGGGTTTGTTTACTACACGCACTCGTGGCGGGCTCCGGTAGTCGATGCAACCGCCGCAGTTACAAACTATGGAGGTGCGTTTACAGGAGTCGTTGAGCGGGAGAATGTCATGGGGGTGCAGTTTCATCCGGAGAAGTCGAGCGCCGTGGGTTTACAGGTCTTAAAGAACTTTGTGGAGTTATAACGATGCCTTTTATGTATGAATTGAAGCTTGCCGCCGAGGAGCCTTCTTACACGTTCGTGCAGCAACTGATCTCTGTTGGCGCGGTGGCGGACGTGGACCGGCCGGTCTGCACCTTGACCGACGGAACGATGGAGTTCCATGTCATGGTGCCGAAACTGGGCCTGATCGTGGAGTGGTTCGTGGAGAATGGCACGGTGATCGAGAACGGCGCGGCAATGGCGCGGCTGGTCTGCGAGGGGGATGAGGTTGCGGTTCCCGCAGCAGTGCCGGTAAGGCTGGGATAGATGCTGACGAAACGGATTATCGCGTGCCTCGATGTGCGCGGCGGGCGCGTGGTGAAGGGTGTTCAGTTTGTGGACATCGTCGATGCCGGCGACCCTGCGGAGCTGGCACATCGCCATGCGGCGGCGGGAGCGGACGAGATTGTGCTGCTCGATATTACGGCGACGCATGAAGGCCGCGGGACACTGCTCGATACCGTGAAGCGGACGGCGGCGACGCTATTCGTTCCGTTCACCGTGGGTGGCGGGATTCGCAGCGCGGAGGATGCGGCGGCAGTCTTCGACGCGGGAGCGGACAAGGTTTCGATCAATTCGAGCGCGATTGCGCGGCCGGAGTTAATTGCGGAGATTGGCGGCAGCTTTGGGGCGCAGGCTGTGATTGTTGCGATCGACGCCCGGCGCGGTGCAGCAGGCGCGGACGATGCCGAGGTATATGTGAGCGGCGGCCGCAAACCTACGGGCCGGAAGGTGGTCGATTGGGCTCGCGAGGCCGAGGAGCGCGGCGCGGGAGAGATTCTGCTGACCTCGATGGACACGGATGGAATGCGCAACGGCTTCGATTGCGAGCTGACTGCCAGGGTGAGCGAGGCGGTGCAGATTCCGGTGATCGCCTCGGGCGGCGCGGGAACGGCGGCGCATTTCGCGGAGGTCTTCGGCAAGGGTAAGGCCGACGCTGCTCTGGCGGCCAGCATCTTTCACTTTGGAGTGACGGATTCGCGGGAGTTGAAGGCGGAGTTGCGGCGGGCAGGAGTCTCCGTGCGGCTGCCCTGCTGACGGGCAAGGGCTTCCCTATTCAGCCTTGGCTTCGGCGATGACATGGGCGAGAGGTGAGCGAGGCCGGTTTGGTATTGGCCTTGCATGGCCCCTGCAACGACGAGCGCGGCGCGAAGTTTTTCCGCTACGGTAGAACGGATGGCGCGCAGAACGCCGGACTGTGGACTGTCTTTGAGGATGCCGATTGCGATGGAGTGAAGTTCGCTCCAGTCGTGCCACTCGCCGATGGCGTCGGTAACCCGGATCAGGCTGCCGATGAATCCCGCATCGCTGCCCTCGATGATCTCCGCGGTGTAGCGCAGCGCTTTTACCTTGAGACGATAGCGGTGCAGGTTCGTGCGTGTGAGCCGGGGCCAGGACTCCAGTTCCTCAGAGAGGCGGAAGGCCGCGGAGACGGCCTTCGACTGCTGTTCTGCGAAGGCGACGCCTTCGGCGTGGAACAGGGGACGGCATCTTTTGAGCAGGCCCTGTACAGATTTGATCTCTTCGGCCGCCGAAGATTCCAGCTTGCGGGCGGCCTTCCGCCTGCGTTCCGCAAGGCCTTCCAAGAGCCGCACCAGCGCATCGTCATCGTTATCACCATCGCCGGCCGCGGCGAGGTGCGATGCGAGGCCGATGAGGACGTCCATGTCGCGGACCTTGCCTGCCCTCTTACGCAGGGGCGTGACAATTTTGAGCAGGTGGCGAACGGACGGCTCATCTTCGATCCGAAGTGCGCGGACAGCGGCCTCCAGGCGGCGGCTGCGGGTGCGCAACTGGTGGACGTCTTCCGGCGAGCCGGAGCGCAGGACGCGCTTGAGCGACTTGCCGAACCTGCGCAGAGATTGGGGAAGCATGACCTGATCGAGAGCCATCTTTCTACCTTGCAAGTCTTGCGCCGGAACATGGGCCGAAACGCGGCTTGAGTTCTCAGAGCAGAGATCAAGCGGCGGAGTTGCCTTCGCCGGATAGCCATGTGACTCGTCTGAAGCAGCGTGGTCGCGGGACGAGCAATTCCCTCGCGGGCCTGCGACAATAAGGTCATGCTAATACCTTCGATTGATTTGATGGGCGGTCGCATTGTGCAACTGGTACAGGGCGAGAAGTTGAAGCTGGCCTTTGACGATTTTGAGTACTGGATCGAGCGGTTTTCGAGGTATCCGATCGTGCAGTTGATCGATCTGGACGCGGCGATGCGGCAGGGAGACAATCGCGCGCTGATCGAGATGATCTGCAAGCGGCTTCCCTGCCAGGTGGGCGGCGGGCTGAAGGCGGCGGCCGATGGCGAGGCGCTGCTGAAGGTGGGGGCAAAGCGGGTGATCTATGGGTCAAGTCTCTTCGGCGCGGCGGGCGTGAATCGAGAGTTTGCCTCCGGGCTGAAAAAGGAACTCGGCGAAGAGGCACTGGTGTTCAGCGTGGATACCAAGGGCGGCAAGGTCGCGGTGAAGGGCTGGAAGGACTCGGTCGATCTGACTCCCGAAGAAGCGGTGACGTGGCTGGAAGATTACTGTGCTGCATTTCTATATACGCATGTCAATACCGAAGGGACGATGACAGGATTTCCGCTGGATGTGGCGGCGGTGCTGCGGGCGACGACGGGGCGGCAACTGATCGTCGCCGGCGGCATCAAGGAACGCGCCGAGGTGGATGCGCTCGACGCGATGGGCGTGGATGCCGTGGCCGGGATGGCGGTGTACTCGGGAGCGATGGAAGCATAGACTTTTCCGGGTGACACCATATCAAGAGGTAAACGAATGCAGGGGATGACGAGGCGAGGATTTATGAAGAGTTCGGCAGCAGCGACATTGGCGGCGCGCGCTTCACTGGCAAGCGCGATCGGAGGAGGCAAGGGAGAGTTATTGCTGGTGGGCACGCAGGCACAGGGGACCAGCAAGGGGATCTATGCCTATCGGTTCGACGAAGCTACGGGAGAACTGACGCAGACCGCGCTGGCAGCCGCAATTGAGACGCCGAGCTTTATGGCGCTTGCCCCGGGAGGCGAGCGATTGTTTTCGGTGAGCGAGGTGGATCATTTCGCCGGGCAGAACGGTGGCGGCGTCACGGGATTTAATCTGAATCGACAGAACGGCCACCTGACGAAGATCAATGGAGTCTCCACAAAGGGAACGGGGCCCTGCCACGTCGCCGTCGACCACACCGGCCAATGCGTCTTTGTCGCTAACTACAGCGGCGGTAGCGCGGCCAGCTTTCATCTTGACAAGGATGGGCGGCTGAGCGAGGCGATGAGCTTCTTTCAGTACACCGGTCATGGCCCCAACAAGGACAGGCAGGAGAAGGCCCACGCGCATCGCGTGACGCTGTCGCCCGACAACCGGTTTCTGTTGGTCAACGATCTGGGGCTCGACGAGATCCATATCTACAAGCTCGACGCAAAGACGGCGAAGCTGACGCCGAACCAGCCGGCGGCGTGGAAGTCCGCGCCGGGTGCGGGGCCGCGGGCGCTTCGCTTCCATCCCAACAACAAGTGGGTGTACTGCGTCACCGAGCTAAGCTCGACGGTCGTCGTCCTGCACTGGAACGCAGAACCGGGCACCATGCAGGAGGTACAAACAGTCAAGCTGCTTCCCGAGGGATACAAGGGTGATACGCGGGCGTGCGACATCGTCTTCGACCGCAAGGGAGAGTTCGCCTATGTGGCGAATCGCGACAACGACTTCATGGCCTCGTTCACGGTGTCGGGTACGGACGGCAAGTTGACGTTGCTCGAGCGGAGTTCCTGCGGCGGCAAAACGCCGCGGCATATCGCGCTGAGCCCGAACGAGCGCTGGCTGCTGGTGGCAAATCAGGACTCGAATAACCTCTCAGTGTTCGCGCGGGATGCGAAGACCGGCAAACTGGCGGGTTCCGGAAAGAACTTTCCACTGGCAAACCCTCAATGCCTGGTGTTCGCATAGATCTATCGCGCTGAGCCGAACCTCGGATTATTTCAAAGGACCGGCAGCGTTTAAAAACAGGCAACGACGAAATACAGGGGTCTCTCCACTGCGGCGGCAAAAGTACCGCCTCCGGTCGAGATGACGTTCGTTTGGGGCTCGGTCTGATGGCGTAATTAGCGTAGTTGATAGGGGAAAGAACAAAAAACCATTCATCTCGACCGAAGCGCAGCGCAGTGGAGAGAGCCCTGTATTTTTACTTCATCTCATCTCCTTTGCTACCAAAGCGGTGTCGAGACGCATTCCCCAAACGGAATCTCAGTTGTTGTTGCCCATCGAGTCTGCAAGGGCGTAGTAGCCTTTGCGAGCCTGGACCTTCTGGTCTTTCCCGCAGGTAATGTTGAGAGTGCGGAAGGTGCCATCAGCCTTCGCGTTGGTAGGCGTATAGCTGGCAAGGTATTGAGTGCGCAGTTCGTCCTGAATCTGGTCGAAGGCGTCCTGAAGCTTTTTGCCGTTGTTGCCGACATTAATGACGCGGCCTCCGGTATCTTTCGCGAGGCGGTCCATATCTCCCGCGCCGTTGTAGACCATACCGAAGCCGCCATAGAAGCCCCGGTCGGCGATCATGATTACGTAGACGATGGCGTTGGACTTCTGCGCGGCCTCGATGGCGGACTTGAGGTTCTCCTGGCTACCCTGGTCGCCGCCGTCGGTCAACAGCACAAGCACCTTACGCCCGGCCTCCTGGCGCAGCTTGTCATGAGCGGCAAGATAGACAGCATCGTAGAGCAGGGTTCCGCGGGGGCTGCCGTTGCCGGTGACCGAGCCGGTGCCGGCCCCGGTGTTGATGATGGCCTTATCCATGGCGCGCTTCAGCTCACGCGGATCGTTGGTGTAGTCGGCGAGGAGATCGACGTTGATATCGAAGGAGATAAGGAAAGCTTCGTCCTTGGGTGTGATGACGTCCTTGAGGAATTCGGCGCCGGCTTGCTGCTCGAGGGGGAGGACGTTCTGCTGGCTGCCGCTGGTGTCGAGCAGGATGCCGATGGTAAGGGGGAGCTTCTTCTCCTGGGTGAAGTTCTTGGTGACCTGAGGCTCCTTGTCTTCGAAGATCTGACAGTCGTCCTTCTTGAGATTGGTGATGAAGCCGTTTTTGTCGCGGACCGAGAAGTAGACGTTGACGAGGTTGACGTTGACCTTGAGGGTCTCGATGTCCTGGTCGTTGCGGGGCTGCGGGGCGGCGTGGCTTGCCGGGGGCGGACCGTCGGGCGAGGGGGCCTCCTGCGCGTAGAGGGGGAGGGCGAGCGACAGTAGGGCGGCAAGGACGAGGTGGCGCATATCCCATTAGACGATAGAGGTGGCAGAGATGGCGGCTGGGTCAGCGGAAAATGCGGATGGAGGGGGCGAAATGGCTCCGGGTAGCGGGACCGGGAGCAACCGTAACCGGGCAAGGGCATGATTGAGCACAACATTGCGGAGACGGGCTGCGTCCAACTAATAAATAGGCGCCTGCGGGATGGCGGCGCGGCTGCCACGCTGGTAGTCTGGGCTGGTAATCTGGTAAGAGGCCCGATCAAAGGACTATGCTCTGATCCGGCTGGAAGTTTCTGGGGGTTGTTCGTGGTGAAGTACAGCATATTGGCGGGGGCTGTGGCATGCATGATGCTTGCGCAGCAGGCGCAGCAGACCGTGGCCGAGGTTCCGGCACCGCAGGAGACTGCGCAGCAGGCAATTCCGGACGCTCCGCGGCCGCAGCAACTGCCGTCGCTCAACTCCGTTGCGCCGGGCAAAGGCATCCCAGCGGACCTGAGCGGGACGACCTCCTCGACGCCCGATGCAGAGGCGCCGCCCAGCAGCCTGCCGCAATCGGCTGCCGAAAAAGCCGCACAGGGGACCGCGCCGGAGGTTCCGGCGGCGGGCGAGGGCCCCGCGGCGTTCACCCTGCACGTGCAGACGAACTTCGTCGAAGTGCCGTTTACGGTGAAGGATTCGAAGGGCCGCCTGGTGCCGGGGCTCACCTGGCGCGACGTGCGGGTGTACGAGAATGGCCTGCGGCAACAGATGGCGCTGTTTACGGTCGATCCATTTCCCCTCTCGGTCGCGCTGGTCATCGATCAGAGCATGACCTACGACAACATGACCAAGGTCAACAATGCGCTTGAAGCGCTACAGGGCGCGTTCGCTCCCTATGACGAGGTCGCGGTCTTTACCTACAACAACGGGCCGAGGATGCAGACCGACTTCACAGCGGCGCAGAGTGCGCGGCTGGGCGCGGTGCTGGAGCGGTCGAAGTCGACCGGGCGCGAGGGCGCCATGGCCTACACCAGCGGGCCGCTGTCGCAGAACATCAACCTGAACGGCGGCGCGCAGAGCTATATCGATCCCAACACAAACGCGACCCACGGCACCAGCCTGAGCAATACGCTCAATGTTCCGAAAGAGGTGCATACGCTCAACGACGCCATCCTGGCGGCGGCGACGCATCTGTCGAAGACGCGGACGGGACGGCGGCGCGTCGTCTACGTCATCAGCGACGGCAAGGAATACGGCAGCACGGCGGGCTTTAAAGAGGTCGTCAAGTACTTGCAGACCAATAAGATCTCGGTGTACGCGACGCTGGTGGGCACTGGCGCCCTGCCGGTGACCGGCTTCCTGGACCGCATCCACCTTCCTCTGATGATGCGAAACAACATCCTGCAGGCGTACGCGAACGAGACCGGCGGAAACGTCGACAGCGAGTTCCGGCAAAGGGGCATCGAAACCAGCTTCGCCAAGATCGCCGAGGAAGTGCGAACGCAGTACACCGTCGGCTACTACACGCACGAACCGTTCATTGATGGCAAATATCGCACCCTGGAGGTGAAGGTGATGCGACCCAACCTGACGGTGATTGCCAAGAAAGGCTACTACCCGACGGCGGAGGATGTACGGCCGTCGGTCGTCCGGGGAAGATAGGCATGACTTGTTGCATTTGAATGCTCTGCTGGCTTTGGCGGCAGCGTTTTTGTGGGGCGGCGGAGACTTTTCCGGTGGAATGGGCGCAAAGAACGCCGGCGGCACCATGGGCGGCGCGCTGCGGGTGATCCTGACCAGCCATGCGGCCAGCTTTACCGTGCTGGTCGCCGTTGCCAGGTGGCGCGGAGATACCTTTCCTCACGGCGCTCCGCTGGCGTGGGGAATCGCGGCGGGCGTCACTGGAGGAATCGCGCTGGCTTGCTTCTACGTCGCGCTCTCGCGGGGCGCGATGGGGGCCTCGGCGGCGTTGAGTGGGCTGCTGGCCGCGGCGATACCGGCAGTCGTCTCGGTGATTGGCGAAGGCTCTCCGGGTCTGCTTCGCATCACAGGATTTCTGGTCGCGGGAGCGGCGATCTGGCTGATTGCCGCAGGACCGAACGCGGAGGCAAAATCAGCCGACGCGGGTACGATCTGGCTGGCGGCGGCGGCGGGCATCGGCTTTGGAATCTATTTCGTGGCGCTGAAGATGGCTGGCGTTGCGGGCGTGATCTGGCCCATGGCTACGGCGAGGATCGGCAGCCTCAGCGTCTGCTCCCTGATGCTCATAGGGCTCTCTTTCAATCCGAAGACCTCGGAGATCGCCAAAGGCCGGTTGACGCGGGCGGCGGTGCGCTGGGCGCTGACGACGGCGCTGCTCGATACCTCGGGCAACCTGCTGTTCATTGCGGCGACGCGAGCCGGGCGGCTGGATGTGGCGGCGGTGCTGGCCTCGCTCTATCCCGCTTCGACGATCCTGCTGGCCGCCTGGATGCTGAGCGAGCGTCCAACGCGGCGACAGGGGCTGGGCATGGCGGTTGCGGCGGCAGCGGTGGTGATGATTACGCTCTGACAGCAAACGGTAACGGAGCCAAAGGCGAGATACAGGGTCTCTCCACTGCGCTTCGCTTCGGTCGAGATGACGTTTTACTTTTTGGTTGTCATTGCGCAGCGAAGCGGAGGAATCTGCGGTTTGGGGTACCGATACACTATCGGGAAAACCGCTTATAGCTTGATCTGGCCAGGATCGAAGGTGGGGTCGGGGTATTTGAGTTTGAAGCCCTGCATGGTGTCGAGGATGATCTGCGAGATGGCCACGTTGCGATACCACTTGTGATCTGACGGGATGACGAACCAGGGCGCGTGCTTGCGGCTGGTCGCGGAGAGGATGGCTTCGTAGGCCTCGGTGTATTGTGGCCAGAACTGGCGCTCGTGAAAGTCGCCTTCGGAGAGCTTCCAGTGCTTGTCGGGCGTGTCGATGCGGGACTGGAGGCGGCGAGTCTGCTCCTCGTGGGAGATGTGCAGGAAAAACTTGAGGATGACGACACCGTTGTCAGCGAGCATGTCCTCGAAGCCATTGATATCGTCGAAGCGGCGCTTCACCACCTTGCCGGAGATAAGTTTGTGCACGCGGGGCGAGAGGACGTCTTCGTAGTGCGATCTGTTGAAGATGCCGATCATTCCCTTGGGCGGAACGGCAGCGTGGGCGCGCCAGAGAAAGTCGTGCCGAGCTTCAAGAGGCGTGGGAACCTTGAAGGCAGTGACGTTGCAGCCCTGGGGGTTGACGCCGGAGAAGATGTGACGGATGGTGCCGTCCTTGCCCGCCGTGTCCATGCCCTGCAGGACGATCAGCAGCGCCTTCTGCTGGCTGGCGTAGAAGACTTCCTGAAGATGATCCAGGTGGCCGCGATGCTGCGCAAGAATGGCGTCAGCGGCCTTCTCCGTCTTGAGCTGGCCGGTCTCGGAGGCAGACATGTGCGCGAGCCGGACTGAAGTGTGCGGCTTGACGAGATAGGGCGACTTCAATTTCACGAAGAAAGGCCTGTCTGATTGAAATTTTCGAGCTTTAGCGGCGAAACGGAACCCGAGGCAGCCAATTCGTAACAGCAGCAGCTACTTGTTGACGGGTTCCTCCACCTTGGGTGCAGGCGTGACGCTCGGCGGAGGATCAGAGGGCTTGTTCATCTCATCGGTGACGCCCTTCATCCCTTCCTTGAAGCCGCGCAGTCCTTCGCCCAGACCTTTGCCGAGTTCGGGCAGCTTTTTGCCGCCGAACAGCACAATAACGATGATCGCGAGGATGGCAAGATGCCAAGGTTGAAATAGATCGCCCATATGAGTTTCTCCCTGCAGCCGGATGCGTGATGCTCCAAGCGGCTTATAACATTGTCGCACATTGCCACATAAACGGGGCCTGCTGGCAGAATAGAGGAAGCGCGGCCAATCCTGTGAGATAGACGCCGGCGGCGGGCAAAGGTACGCCGGACGTTATATCTTGGATGATGAAGACAATGCTGGAGAAGATGTTGGGAAAAAGAATGCTGAGAGCGATGTGCGGATTGAAGAGGACCGGGACGTGGAAGAACGGAACACGCGCGGTAAGTGGGATGCTTCTGGCAGGAATGTTCGTCGCCGGTGCGGCGGCGATAGCGCAGGCCAAAGGCAAGCTGGGAACGGCTCCTCCGGTGAGCTATGACAACCGTTACGAGATCTACGGCGGCCTGAACTTCATGAACTTCCAGGCTGGGCAGAACCTGCCGACAAGGATGAACATGGGCGGCGGCGAGTTTCTGGCAACCTACTGGCTGACCGACCATATCGGCCTGGCCGCCGACTACCGCGGCGAAGCCGGGACGACGCCGGTCTTCCCCAGCGCGCCGATACCTCCGAACCCGAACTACATCCACCGCCCGCTGGTGTACATGAACATGGTGATGCTGGGAGCTCAGTATCGCGGGCCGAAGAACCAGTTCGCGGCGCTGAATTACCACGGCTACTTCGGCGTGTCGCACGGCGTCTTCGACGGCGGCACCGGCGGAACGCCTCCCGAAGCCGTGGGCATGTACACGAACCGCACCAAGCCCATCGCGGCGCTTGGCGCAAGCATCGACATCAACCGCTCGAAGAACTTCGCGGTCCGGCTTTCGCCGGATTTGATCCTCGAGCACTTCGGAACGGAGACGCGTGAGTTCTTCGCCATCTCGGCGGGCGTGGTCTACCGGTTCGGGAAGAGATAAAGGAAAATAAACAAGACGTTTTAAAAAATCAATCGGCCGCGGATGATCGATTCCATCTGCGGCCGATTTTATTTAATACCTGCCAACGGCTACCAGGCCTGGCGCTGCTGGAGAAACTCCGGCGAGACCGGATTCTCGTAGACGGAGTAGTCGCGGGTAACGATGGTGAGGCCGCTGGCGGAGACGAAGTAGTTCTTCTTGTCGTCGTTGGCGTCGTAGCCGATGACCGTGCCGTCCGGGATATGAACGTCGCGATCAACAATGGCGTGGCGGATGCGGCAGTGGCGACCTATGTTTACGTGCGCGAAGATGATGCTCGAATCCACATCGGCGTAGGAGTTCACCCTGACATCGTGCGAGACGACGCTGTTGCGCACCACCGAGCCGGAGACAATGGAGCCGGAGCAGACGATGGAGTTTATGGCCATGCCGGTGCGTCCGGGCTCGCCGAAGACGAACTTGGCGGGCGGGTACTGGTAGGGACGGGTGCGCATGGGCCAGGATTTGTCGTAGAGGTTGAAGATGGGGGTGACGCCGGCGACGTCCATATTAGCCTCGTAATAGGCCTCGAGGGTTCCCACGTCGCGCCAGTAGAGGGCGTTCTGCTTATTCTCATCGACAAAGTTGAAGGCGAGCATCTTGTAGCGGCCGAGCAGTTTGGGCAGAATGTCATGGCCGAAGTCGTGTCGGGAGTCGGGGTCTTCGGCGTCTTTGAGCAGCTCGGGGATGAGGACATCGGTGTTGAAGATGTAGATGCCCATGGAGACGTCGACCATCTCCGGGTTGAAGGGAGAGCGGACGTTGGTCTCTTTCGGCTTCTCGATGAAGCCCGTGACCTCGGAGTTACGCCCGATCTCGACAACGCCGAAGGCCGAGACCTGGTCGGGAGAGATGGGCAGCGTGGCCAGCGTGACGTCGGCTCCGGAGTCCTTGTGCTGCTTGATCATGCGGCCGTAGTTCATCTTGTAGATGTGGTCGCCGGAGAGGATGATGACGTGCTTCGGCTCCTCCGAGCCGATAGAGTAGATGTTCTGGTAGACGGCATCCGCGGTGCCGGTGTACCAGTTCTTGCTGACGCGCTGCATGGGGGGAAGAATCTCGATAAACTCGCCGAGTTCGTTGGCGACGACCGGTCCCCAGCCTTCGCGGATATGACGGTTGAGGGAGAGCGCCTTGTACTGGGTGAGGATGTAAACGCGGCGCAGATCGGAGTTGATGCAGTTGGACAGCGTGATGTCGATGATGCGGTACTGCCCGGCAAAAGGGACGGCAGGCTTCGCACGATCGCGTGTCAGGGGGAAGAGCCGTTCACCGGCACCACCGGCAAGTAGAACACCAAGCGTATCTCTCATAATTCCAATCACCTCCGACATAACAACGATGTACTACGCCCATGGGATGCACAAAAAAGCATGCGCGTCTGCCGAGAAACGCGAGTCTACCACGCTAAGGTAAATTTGTGTTTTTGCCTGGGCCATTGGCACAGATAGAAAGAACACCTAACCGGCGAGGCCTGGGCTGGGTGGGTCGCGGAGCACGGCCTATTCTTCCTTGGCGTCCTCTTCGAGGATACTGATGCGCAAGGACTTCAGAAAAGTCAGATCGCTGGAGGTAAAGGGGCCTTCCGCGTTCTCATCGACCTCTTCAAAGACCTCGTCGGACTCGGCGGATTCGGTCTCCGCCTCGACTTCGTTGAGCCCGATGGTGGCCTCGAGCATAAGGAGAACATCAAATCCCTGCTCGCGGATGTTCTTGACGACGCCGGCGATGTCCTCCGACTCCGAGACGGACTCATGGATCGCTTCGCCCAGCTTCTGAATCAGATTCTTGACCTTTGGGTTCAATGCCACCTCCGGACTGCCCTTTGTGTGCTATCAACCGCGCATCGGGTATTCCCGGCCTGACGCGACCGGCGGGAACGGCATTGCGGGTACTGCGCCATGATACGGGTACAGAATACGCCCTCGCCCATATGCCCTGCAATCACCCTCTCATGCGGAGCGAAGTTTGTCAGAGGACAGTGTGATGATCGGACCAGGCAACCTCCAGCCGCTCGGCAAGCTCCTGCACAGGCTTAATGCGCTTCGGACCCCAGACGATAAAGCAAGCCGACGCAGCACAGAAACCTCCCACCGTCCAAAGAAAGTTCTTCATCTTGTTTTGTCCTCTCTCCGTGCCTATTTCGTGCCCGATAAATCCTTAGATGCAGCAAGGACCGGCAGAGAATCGAATGACGGCGTTTTTCCAGAGGCCCATACAATGGAGACAAGCCGAGGGGGATGAATTTGCCCAATATCTCTGATTTCCCAAAACATCTTCATATCGGCGCGATCATCTTTCCGCGTATGGACCAGATCGACTTTACCGGGCCGTTCGAGGTGCTGTCGCGGGTACCTGACTCGTCCTTTCACGTGATCGGGAAAGAGAGAGAACCGATCCACGACATCAAAGGGCTGATTCTGTCGCCGGAGATGGCCATCGCGGAGGCGCCTCAGCTCGACGTGCTGGTAGTTCCCGGCGGCTACGGACAGGAAGAGCTGATGAACGACAAGGCGGTCCTCTCGTTCATCAGGGAGCAGGCGGCAAATGCGAAGTTCGTATTCTCCGTATGCACAGGCGCGCTGGTCTGCGGAGCCGCAGGTCTGCTGAAGGGCGTCCACTCCACCACGCATTGGGCATCCTTCCACCTGCTGCCGTACTTCGGGGCGATTCCCGTGGACCGGCGCGTGGTCGTGGACGGGAAGCACGTGAGTGCAGCCGGGGTGACCGCAGGAATCGATGGAGCGTTGACCGTCGCCGCCCTGGTGCGGGGCGACCTTGCCGCACAGCAGATTCAGCTGGGGCTGGAGTATGCGCCGGAACCTCCCTTCGATAGCGGCACTCCAAAGACCGCTCCGGCCGAGGTGCTGGCTGCGGCGCAGGAAGCGACGCGAGAGTTCACGGCCCGACGGCTGGCGACTGCCATCCGCATCGGCCGGGAGTTGGGAGTCGATGTCGAAAGAATCGGCGCTGCTGTTGCAGAGACGCCGTAAACAGCTACACTTTAAGGTATGGATTCGGTACGCTTCGGTCGCGCGCTTGGTATAGGAGCCCGTGCCGCCGCGAAGACGCTGGTAACGGCGGTCGACGCGGCTACGACACCGAATCCTTCTGCCACAAGCACGAAGCCGCAACAGAGCAGCGCGGCGCCTCGATCCCAATCCGCACAGCAGCGGCCAGCAGTTCCAACTCCGACGAGCGCGCGCGTGACCCAACAGGCGGTGCGGAGTGCAACCCAGGCGCGACAGACCGGGCAGGGACTGGTGCGCGGCAGCAGGCGCTTCGGCGAAGCAGTCTGGAAGCCGCTGGTGAAGCTCTCCGGCGTCCTTTGGCTGGAGCTGGCGGGCGTCTTCTTTGGGCTGTTCGCCTTCTTCGGCGCGGGCTGGGCGTGGAAGCTGCGCGGCAACCTGCACGAAACGGCGACCAATCATGACGCCCACGAGCGATTTGTAGTCTGCGTCGTGCTGGCGGTTGTCTTCGGTTATTTTCTGGTGTCCAGCTTCGTGAGAGCGAACCGCAGAAGCCGCGGGCGATAACAGGCGAAACCCCTCGGCAGGCTCCATCCTCAGCGGTGCGCGACACCGGCTGGGGATGCTATCGTTGAGGGTGGAACCTGTTGTTTAACTGGGGAATTTGACGTTATGGCTGAGACAGGCACGCTTCGCAAGACCGCATTGAACGCCACGCACCGCGCCGCCAAGGCCAAGATGGTGGACTTCGGCGGATGGGATATGCCGGTGGAGTACTCCGGCCTGATCGCCGAGCACATGGCGGTGCGGAC
>Ga0207705_10002126_pt1 | contig 15374 bp, 10 predicted proteins | sample KBSC13metaG_FD_184314 | JGI IMG/M metagenome (GOLD analysis project Ga0207705, IMG submission 184314) | Corn rhizosphere microbial communities from Kellogg Biological Station, Michigan, USA - KBS C1-3 metaG (SPAdes) (version 2) | ecosystem: Host-associated > Plants > Roots > Rhizosphere > Soil ...
CGCTGCGGGTTGATCGCCGCCCAGGCGGGTTGGGCGGCCTTTGCGGCCGCCACTGCCCGGTCGAGCTCGGTCTTGCCGCCGAGCGGGACTTTCGCCTGCACCGCGCCGCTGTTCGGATCGAACACATCGCCCATGCGCCCGCCCGCGCCACTGCCAGTCCCGCCGACAATGAAGTGCTCGATATGGCGCATGGGAAATCCTTTCAGGTGAAACCACTTCCTTGGGTTCCTGCAACTCTGCGGCACACTTGGCAAGGTTCGTGCGTTGCATTGGAGCGCACGCATACCGAATGAGGCACCTATGGCAGACAAGACCGAACCGACCCAGGCGATGCCGGACGAACAACCGCCCGAACCGCCCAAGCCCACCCAGCCGACCGATCGCCACCGCCAGGCCGAGCCGCTGACCGACGACGAAGGCTTCGGCGGCTTCATGGGTCACGGCGGCCAGACGGACATCAGCGACGAAACCGAAGAGGACGACGGCAATCCCAACGCCACGGCCCGGTCCGACTAGCGCGCCGGTTGCGGAGCGCGGCGCGTTGCGGCATGGCGCGCTCGATATCGGACTGAGGTGACATGGCGAACTACGGACCGCTCGAAGACAAACTGGTGGTGCTGATCGGCGGCGGCGGCTTCCTCGGCACGCACGTGGCGGAAGAACTCTTGCGCCGCGGCGCCCGGCTTCGGGTCGCCGACCGCCATCCCGAGAAAGCGTGGAATCTGCGCCCGCTTGCGCAACTGGGCCAGTTGCAGTTTGCCCGCTGCAACGTGACCAACCGCCGGTCAGTCGAAGCAGCGATGCAGGGCGCGGACGCGGCGGTGTACCTGGTGGGCGCCTTCAACGGCGATCTGGTCGCGTTGCAAGCGCGCGGCGCGGGCTGGGCCGCGGAGGCTGCCGCGGCGAACCGCGCCGGTTCGTTCGTCTATGTGTCCGCGCTGGGCGCCGATCCCCAATCCGACAGCCGTTACGCGGCGACGAAGGGTGAGGGCGAAGGCCTGGTGCGTGCCGCTTTCCCGCAGGCCACCGTCGTGCGCCCCTCGGTACTGTTCGGAGAGGAGGACAGGTTCCTCAACCTGTTTGCCCGCTATATCCGCGACTTGCCCGCGGTGCCGGTATTCGGCGCCCGCTCGCAGCTTCAGCCGCTGTGGGTCAACGATGCCGCCGAAGCGATCGCCAACGCGCTGGCTGCTCCCGTCGGGCATGGCGGCAAGACTTACGAGTTGGCCGGGCCGGAGGCGATGACGGTGCTCGATCTCAACCGGCGCATCGCCGCAGCGCAGGACCGCGATCGCGCGTTCCTCGCCGTGCCGGACGCGCTCGCGGGCCTGTTCGCCGCCCTGCCCTTGACGCCGATGAACAAGGACCAGTGGAAGCTGCTCAAGCGCGGGAGCGTGCCTTCCGGCATGCTGCCTGGGCTCAAGCAGCTCGGCATCACCGCCAGGCCGCTCGGCCTGTTCCTCGACCGCTGGATGATCCGCTTCCGCAAGAACGGCCGTTTCGGTGGGAAGAAGGATCCGGCCGGCACCTCGCCGACAGCCCTGCGGTTTCCCGTCCACCAGGGCCGCGGCGAGGACTTGCGCTGAAACCGGTTGCGCTCGGCCACATCACCGTTACCCCTGAGCACTGGAACGAAGGGCCGATTCAACGGCCCGGCAGAGGGGATTTCAGATGCGGTGGATAGGTGCCTGCGTTTTCGGAACGGCCATGGCGCTGGCCCTGGCCCAAGGGGCGGCGGCGCAAAACGCTCCAGCTGCCGCCACGCCGCGCCCGGCGCGCCCCGCGGGCGGCCCCCCGCCCACGGTGCGGCTCGGCCCCGGCCCGTTCGACTACGACAGCAGTGCCGGGAAGCTTCATGTCGAAGTGATCGCCCGCGGGCTGGATCACCCCTGGTCCCTTGCTCGTCTGCCTGACGGTGCACTGCTGGTCACGGAGCGGGCCGGCCGCGTTCGAATCGTGCGCAACGGCAAGCTCGATCCGGTCGCCGTCGCCGGCCTGCCACCGATAAATCCGGCCGGTATCGGCGGGCTCTACGACATCGTTCTCGATCCCGCGTTCGCGAAGAACCACTTCATTTACCTCAGCTACGTCAAGCCGAGCGAGAAGAATTCCGACCAGACCACCCTCGCGGTGCTGCGCGCCACGTGGGACGGCACCCACGTGCTCAAGGGCGTGAAGGACATCTTCGTGGCCGACGCCTGGTACGGCGCGCAGCCGTGGCCCAAGCGCTGCTGCGGCCAGGGCCCGGCCAGCGGCAGCTGGGGCGGCCGCATCCTCTTCGGCCGCGACGGGAAGCTCTACGTGACGAGCGGCGACCGCAACTACGGCGAGATGGTTCAGAAGCCGGGCAACGATTTCGGCAAGATCATGCGCATCAACGCCGACGGGACGGTCCCGAAGGACAATCCGTTCGTCGGCCGGAAGGGCTGGAAGCCGGAGATCTGGACTACCGGCCACCGCAATCCGCTCGGCCTCACGATCAATCCGTTCACCGGGCAGATGTGGGAAACGGAGTTCGGTCCCCACGGCGGCGACGAGGTCAACCTCATCACCAAGGGCGCGAACTACGGCTGGATCGACGTCACCCAGGGCAAGCACTACAACGACGAGCCCGCCAAAGGCGTGAAGAACGTCCCCGGCATGACCGATCCGGTGCTGGTGTACGTGCCCAACTCGCTCAACCCGGGAAACCCGGTGTTCTATAACGGCCCGGCGTTCCCCAGATGGAAGGGCGATTTCCTGCTGCCGAGCTTCACCAAGGGCCTGCTGCGCTACGATACCCAGGGCGGAAAGCCGGTCGGCGAGCCCGAGTACCTCCTCGGCGACCTCAAGCAGCGTCTGCGCGACGTGGCGATCGGCCCCGCTGGGGAGCTCTACCTGCTGACCGACGAAACCGACGGGGCGCTCCTGAAAGTAACGCCAGGCGGCTGATCGCATCCGTTTTCCGGCTCGGCGCCAATGCAGGTTTCGGCATCGCGAGCAGCCCGCTCGCGGTGCCGTTTACTTTTTGTAAGGTAAGACAATATTCGCGCAAGGGAGACTTTTTCGTTCGCTTTCATGGATTTGCTAGGTTCCCGAAGATGAAAAACGACTTGTTAACCCGCTCAAGATATTACGGGGCGGTCAGGGATACTACGAACAAGAACGGGGATCGGACGAACCATGACGACCTATCGTAACTCCATGCGCGGCCGCGTCGGCTGTGTCATGACGCTGGCGGCGGTCGCCGCCGGCTCACTGATCGCCACGCCTGCTTTGGCAACCCCGCATCAGGGCAGCCTCGGCAATCCCTCGCAAGGCGACATCACCATCACGGCCTCGGTGCAGGCTCGCGCCCGCCTGAGCGGGCTGACCGATGTGACCTTCTCCAACCAGGACCCGGGCACCGCGGCTTCGAATGCGCAGAACGTCTGCGTGTGGAGCAACACCTCGGGCAAGACCTACACCGTGACCGCGACCGGTGACGGCGCCAGCAAGGCGTTCACCTTGTCGAACGGCTCCGGCACTGTGCCCTACAGCGTCGAATGGGCCGGCACGACCGGCCAGACTTCGGGCTCCAGCCTGACCACCAACACCGCGTCCGCTTCGTTCACCAGCGGTGCGGTGGACCAGACCTGTTCCAGCGCCCCATCGACGACGGCCTCGCTGGTGGTCAAGATCGGCACGACCGATCTCGGCACGATGACCTCGGGCAGCAACTACTCAGGCGTTCTGACGCTCTCGATCGCGCCGCTCTGATCGTCTGAACAGGCGAGTTTCGTCCGTCTTCGATCCGCAGGGACGGAGACGGACGACACCCCATTCCGCGAGGTGGATCCATGGTCCACGGCTCACTCATGACGCGCGCTCTGGCGCTCGCGCTGGCGATCCTCGCCGGTGCGTTGCCGTGCCCCGCATCCGCCGCGCCCGGCGACAAGGCGGACATCTCCCGCTTGAGCGATCTCGCCTTTGGGCAGCTCAACATGACAACCGATCAGACCTTGAGCGAAAGCGTTTGCGCCTACAGCAGCAGCGCAACCAGCGGCTATGCCGTGCAGGCGACCGGTGACGGTGCGGGAACCGCATTCACCCTGAGCAATGGTTCGACCACCCTGCCTTACGAAGTCCGCTGGTCGGACAGTTCGGGCCAGACGAACGGCACAGCGCTGACCGCGGGGGCGACGGTTTCCGGCTTCATCTCCTCAGCCTCGCAGAAGACTTGCAACAACGGCCCGGCCAGCTCGGCGACCCTCCTCGTCACCATCAGGGCGGCCGCGTCCGGCTCGGCCCAGGTCGGAGATTACTCCGGGGTGCTGACTCTCACGCTCGTTCCACAGTGAGCGTCGAGGCTTTATGCGCCGCCGACTTCGATCCACCATAGCCTGGAGGCCGCTTCCGCTGAGTTTACTCCTCGTCGGGGCGATGGCGTGCCCTGCGCAGGCGCGCGAGGGCTTGGCGCCGGTGATAACCGTTGCCGAGCCGGCGGGCTTCGCCGATCTGACGCGCGAGCAAACCCTCCTTGTCGACGTCTATTTCGGCGGGACGTATCGCGGTGAGGCCAAAGTGCGGGCGACCCCGGGATCGGTGACTTTCCTCGATCCGCAAGCGCTGATTCACCTGCTCCCCGATGTGTCCGACGGCAGCCCGTTCGCGGCCTTTCTCGCGGGCCGCGCGCTTCCCGCCAACTCCGAGATGTCATGCACCAGGACCACCGATCAGGCGGTCTGCGGCAGGCTTGCGCCCGAGACACTCGGCGTCATCTTCGACCGCGAACATTTCCGCGTCGACGTGTTTCTCAACCCGCGGTTCCTCTCGGTGCACGACGAAGCCGCCAGGAAGTATCTGCCGGAGCCCGATCGCGGCATTTCGGCGGTGAACGCAATCGGCGCGCTGTATGCCGGCCAATCCAGCGTCGGGCACGATTACTACAACCTCTACGACAATCTCATCGTCGGTAACGGCGAGCGCCGGCTGCGCGCGGATCTCTCGGTGGCCGACAACGTCGGCTTCGGCGCCGAAACGCTAGCCTTCGAATGGGACCGCCCCGAATTGCGTTATTCCGCGGGCGCACTTTGGACCCGCGGCAACGACATCTACGGCCGCCGCAAGCTCATCGGCGGCGGCATCGCGACGCAGATCGACACGCGGCTCGACAAGGATGCCGTCTACGGCAACCCGATCGTCGTTTATCTCGACCGCCGCGCGCGGGTGGACGTCTTGCGGGATGGCCGGATCCTCAGCTCAGCGATCTACGATGCCGGCAATCAGCAGATCGACACCGCCAGCCTGCCTGACGGGTCTTACGACATCGTCTTGCGGATCGAGGAAGCCGGGCAGCCGGCGCGCGAAGAGCACCGCTTCTACAGCAAGAGCCAGCGCATTCCGTCGCTGGGCCGAACCGACTTCTACGCCTTTGGCGGGATGCTGGTGAAAGGGTCGACCACCGGATCGATCGATCCTTCGAACCATCCCTATTTCGAAGCCGGGGTCACGCGCAGAATGGGGCAGCACTGGGCCGTAGAAGGCAATGTCCAGGCGAGCGATCACACCGCGGCCGCTGAGCTGGGGGCGACACTCGTCACCCCCTTCGCGCTGGTTCGATTTGCCGGTGTAGCCGACACGGCGGGCACCGTGGGCGGCATCCTGCAGCTCTCCTCCACCGGCAATTCGCGGCTGAACTTCAATTTCGACTTGCGCACCATCAACAGCGGAGCCGACCTTTCGGCCGTTCCGTCCTCGGCCGAGCCCGTCTCGGTCACGCCGTCGCCGGCGGCTCCGCAGAGTGTCTTCGGCTCCCCTTATCTCGACAGCTTCGTGACCAGCTACACCCAGCTCAGCGGTTCGATGTCGTACAGCCGGGCGAACTTGCGGATCACCGCCACCGGGATTTATCGGCGCGAGGCGTCGGGGCGGGCGCGCTACAGCGTCGGTCCCTCGATCGACTGGGAAGTGCTGCGCACGTCGCCGTTCCGGATCAGCTTGCGCGGCGACCTGGCGGCGACCGAGAAAGGCACGACCGCCTTTGCCGGGATCGCGCTGGAACTGCGCAAGGGGGTGTTCGCGCTCGACGCGCAGGGCGGCCAGCGCTTCTCCAGCATAGCCAGCGACGAACTTGGCAAGGGCGCTCAGGGCTCGATCCAAGGCAGCGTCGAGACAGAGGCCGCCGGCGGCGAATTCCGCCTCGCGACGGGATACCAGCACGCGCCGGAGCAGGAAAACGAGATAGTCTCTTCGGAATTCCGCCATCCGCTGGCGACGCTCACGGGCGATTTCGTGCATAGCCACACCGCAATCAGCGATGTCTCGCAATACACGATGGCCCTGCAAACCACAGTGACCGCCGGAGGCGGCGGAGTTCACGTCGCCGGCCAGACAACGACGGAGAGCCTGATCGTCGTCCGCGTCGACGGAGCCCGCGCGAATGACCGCTTCGACGTGCTGGTCAACGAACAGGTGGCCGGGACGATCGTCGGCCGGCACGCGCTGACGGTGGAGCTTCCAGCGTACCGCCAATACAAGGTTCGCATCCGTCCGGTCAGCGAGGACTTGCTGGCTTATGACAGCTCGGACCGCGTTGTCGGCCTCTATCCGGGCGTCGTTAGTAAGCTCGTCTGGACTTCGGCGCCGATAACGATGAAGTTCGGCCGCCTGGTCGATCCCGGCGGTCGCGCGATCGCGGGCGCGTCGATCACCGGCAAAGGAGTCTGGAGCGAGACCGACGATGGCGGCAATTTCGAGATCGAAGCGCCCGACAACGCCCGCCTCACCGTGACGACCAGGGAGGGACGAAGCTACGAGATCGCCCTGCCTGCCGGGCACGGCGGCGCCCAAATCGCCAGGCTCGGCCCAGTCGTTTGCTGCGAGGTCGACACGATCCGCCTGGGCGCGCTCGACCTCCCCGTCAACGTGACCGCCAAGGAGTTGCCATGAAGCCCATCACTCTCATCCGCGCCGGCGTGGCTGTCGCCGCGCTGACGCTCGCGACAATGGCCAGCGCGGAAATGGTCCTGAGCCAGGTGATCGTCGACCTGGTTCCGGGCAAGCCGCCGCGCGACGACATCGAGGTCTGGAACAACAGCAAGGACCGGATGTACGTCGCCGCCGATCCGTTCGAGATCCGCAACCCAGGAACCGCGACCGAAGCGCGCGTCCCAGCCAACGATCCCGAGCAGTCCGGCCTGCTCGTCGCTCCGCAGAAGCTGGTGCTCGAGCCGGGCGAGCGGCGGCTGGTGCGCATCGCCATGGTTGGCCCGCGGCCGGCTTCGGATCGGATATACCGCGTGTCGATCCGGCCTGTGGTCGGCGCCGTCAGCGCGGAGCAGAGCGCGCTGAAGGTCCTCGTCGGCTATGACACGCTCGTGCTCATCCGCCCTGACCAGTTCACCGGCGATGTGGTGGAGGAGCGCCGAGGCGCGACGCTGACGCTAAAGAACCAGGGGAACTCCTCGCAAGAGCTTTTTGACGGACGCCAGTGCGATCTCGAGGGGAAGGACTGCCGCACCTTGCCCGCCAAGCGCCTCTACGCCGGGGCGACCTGGCAGCAGACTCTTCCGTTCGATACGCCGGTCACCTACAAGGCCGCGCTCGGTCCGACGGTTCACGCCCGGACATTCTGAGCAAAGCCCGCGGCGCAGCCGTCACGAGGTCGCGCTGCTGACGCTGCCGCTGCGCTCAAGCTTGCCCCAACCGACCAGCCGTCCGCGCAAGGCCGCCGACACCGCGCGGATCACGATGCCGTACATCAGCTGGCGATAAATGAAGCGCTGGGCGACGAGGCGGAAGGCCGGAAACGGCCGCCGCGCCGAATCCATGCGATACGCGATCCATCCGGCGATGACGTCGACCATAACGAAGATCACCCAATAGGTCAGCATCCTCAACACGTCGCTCTGGGTCTGCGCCCAGCCGTGCTGCTGCACACGAAGGATGGTGCCCACGAAGCTCAGCACCAGGGCGAGGTCGATCAGCGGCGAAAGCCCCGAAAAGACTATCTGGAACAGCCAGGCCTGCGGCATGCCGATCCGCGCGAGACCCACGGGCCGCCCTTCGCGCAGGACGGCGCGGTGCTTCCACAAACATTGCAGAGTGCCGAAAGACCAGCGGAACCGCTGGCGTGCCAGGGCCCGGAAGCTTTCAGGCGCTTCGGTCAGAGCCACCGCATCGATATCGTAAGTGACCTTCCATCCCAGGCGCTGGATGGCGATCGTAAGATCCTGGTCTTCGGCCAGGGTGTCTTCGGGATAACCGCCCGCCTCGTCGAGCGCTGCCCGCCGCCAGGCCCCGATCGCGCCCGGGACCACGGTAATCGCGCCGAGCCGGTCGAGCGCGCGGCGCTCGACGTTCTGCGCGGTGACGTATTCGATTGCCTGCCACTTGGTGACGAGGTTGATGCGGTTGCCCACCCGCGCGTTCCCGGCAACGGCGCCGAGCTTCGGATCGGCGAACCAGCGGACCAGCTTGCTGATCGCGTCGGGCAGGAACTGGGTGTCGGCGTCCAGCGCGATGATGACCTCGCCGGTGGCCTGCGCCAGCGCGCGGTTGATGGCCGCTGCCTTTCCCCCGTTCGTAAGCGTGAGCAGGCGGACCCGCGTATCCTCGCCGAAATGCTCGGCAACGAGGGCGCTGGTCCGGTCGTGCGAGCCGTCGTCGGCGACGATCACCTCGAAGTCGGGATAATCGCTCGCGAGCACGCGCGTGACCGAAGAAACGATCACCCGCTCCTCGTTGTATGCCGGAACGATCACGGTCACCGACGGAGTTGCCGGACTCTCCGGCGGCTGCTTGCGCCGGTTGGCGACGGCCAGCGCGGTCAGCAGCACGGCGCGCGAGATGCCGAGCGCGATGGCGACGAAGAACAGGAAGCGGATTACGTAGTCGATCCCCGCCAGGAACAGGAAGATGCTGACATCGAGACGGACCGAGAACAGATCCTGGCCCGAAACCTTGGGCATCACCGCATCGCGCGGGACGCCGATCAGCTGCGAAAGCGGCACGATCTCAAAGCCCGCCTGGCGCAGCTGCGTTATGATGATCGGCAGCGCCGCGACGGTCTGCGCGCGATTGCCGCCGCCATCGTGCAGCAGGATCACGTTTTCGGAGCGCTGCGGGGTCGGATGGGTCACCTCGCTCATCACATTGTTGATGATCTGCGGGACGCCTGGCCGCTGCCAGTCCTCGGCATCGACGTGGAGCCCGACGATCGTGTAGCCGTGCTGTTGCGCGATCAAGGCTGGTTCGAGTTCGTCGGCCGTCGTGGGCTCGGCGTCGCCGAAATAGGGCGCGCGAAACAGCCGCGTCGAGCGCCCGGTATAGGCCTCGATCAGGCGCTGGGTCGCGTTGATTTCCAGCCGCGCACCGAGCGGCGGCAATTCCGACATGTTCGGATGGGTGTAGCTGTGATTGCCGATCTCGTCGCCATCGGCGACGATGCGCCGCAGCAATCCGGGATGGGCGACCGCGTTCTCGCCGATGACGAAGAACGTCGCCGGTGCATGGAACCGTTCGAGCTCGGCGAGGATCTGCGGGGTCCAGGTTTCGTCGGGCCCGTCGTCGAACGTCAGCGCGACCTTCTTCGGCACCGCCCCGGTGCGGTTGATTACGAACGGCGTCGGCAGGCTGGAATAACGCTCGCCGACAACTGTCCCCGATCGGTCGAAGTCGACCGTGCGACGGCCGGGCTGCGGCGTGCCGGCGATGCGCAGGATCTCGCCGCTGCCCTCGATGTCGGTGTCGGTGGTTCCGGGAATATTGGCCAGGTCCGGCCGAGTGCCCGCGCGCCGGGCGGCAAGCACCGCCCACAGGCCGGGGTCCTCGCTGCCGAGGCGCCAGACGCCGACCCCGGCGACACCGCCCAGCTGGCGCAGCTCGTTCCAGCTGGTCGCGGCATCGAGCATCCACACCGTGTGCTTTTCACCGTTGTCGTCGAACGCGAAGCCGGTGTTGCCGCTCGCCGAATCCCAGGTAGGCACCGTGTCGCTGTCGTGAGCCGAGAGCCAGGCTTCGGGGACGGTCAGCGCGTCGACCGTGGTGCCGTGATAGTCGTAGGCGTAGTTGCCGATGGCGACGATCAGCTTGCTCGCCGGAACGGCCACCCGCGCCGCGGCAAGCTGCCGCGCGAACCAGTCCTGCGAGGCGATCGGCCCGGCCTCGCCGCCTTGCCAGTGCTCGTCGTAGTTCATCAGGATCAGCCGGTCGACCGCCTGCGCGACGCCCTTTACCGGCCAGGCGGGATCCCCCGCGGGCACTGTGGCGGAAAGCAGCAGCCCGGCCTTGGCGAAGGCGCGGTGGGCCTGGGCGAGGAAATGCACATAGGCTGGCAGCGCGGCATCCGGCAGGTTCTCGATATCGAACATCGCGCCTTGCCACTTGGCCGCCTGCACTCGCGCGATCGTCTGATCGATCAGCCGCTGGCTCGCCGCCCGGTTGTGCAGCATGGCCACCGTCGGCGCGACCTGCCACTGTTCGGCGAAGCGGTTCTGCACCATCAGCCACACCGCCGGCCGGTGCGCCCGCGAATAGAGGATCGCGTGCAGGTCCGGGTCGGGGTCGACAATCAGCGTGGTGGTTCGTGGATCGATCGCCGCATCGCCCGCGGCGACCACGTCGATCTCTGAAAAATGCCGCCGTAGCGACTGGGCGCTGTCGGGGTCCCACGGGACGTAGAACGCGATCGTCTTGTCAGGTCCCTGCCCGCCGGTATGCACCCGCGGCAGCTTGCGGCGCAAGACCGAGATCTGCGCCCGCAGCGGCAGCGGCTGGGCTCGCTCGCGGCCGAACGACAGCGGGGTCACGGCCGGCACTTCCAGGATCGTCACCGCGAAGGCGACGGCCGCCAGCAGGGTGGCGAGGAGCACCACCACCGAAACCCGCCCGACGATGCGTCGGCGCTTCCCGGAAGCATCGAAAAAGACGGGCGAATTCACAATCGGTCGGCCTCACCCCTGCACGCGAGCTCCACGCCCGGGGCGCTGATAGCCGAAGCGCCGCGCCGGTTCCACGGCCTTGTAGCGCCCGTAGCCCGATCCGCGATGCCTAGACCGCCGGCGCCTCCGCCCGGGCCGCGCCCTGGCTCGGCCTCGCCGCAAGCCCGGGGACCGAGTGCCGGCGCGCCCCGGCGAGGGTGACGGCGTCGTCCGCCGAATCCTCGTCCGCGCCCTGGTCGTCCTTGCCGTCCGGCGAAGCCAGCTTTTGCTCGAGCGAGGCGAGCCGGTCGGACAAGTCGGCGATGACGCCCGTCAGTTGCTCGATCCTGGCCGCCAGCGCACGATCCCCGGCGAGCGGCGTGGCGAGCGCGCCCCGGCGCGCCGAAACCGCGCAGCGCTCGGCCCGGGAAGCGTTCGTGCCCGGATGATGGACACCCCGGGCGGCGGCCGGGCCGGCGCAGGCCAGGGCGACGACCGCCAGGCCGGCGGCTAGCGAATAACGATCCATGAAACCCTCCTGCCGGCGATCATACGCCCACGCCCGCAACCGAGCCATCGAATACCGACGAATTGCCTCGCTTTCGGCCCTGTCCCCCCGACACCCGAGCGCCGCGAACACCAGCGAGGGGCTCGCGCAAAGTCACTAAAGTCACACCCCGTGACCCTCGCCAAACCCCCGCAACCCCGCGGAAATCCTCGGCTTCAGCGAGAAAACGCAAAGTCACACTTTCCCGTGAATTGTGACTTTACCCCCGTCGCCCGCCCACGCCGCGAGACCCCCGAGCACGCCGCCAGCGCGGCCGGGCCCGAGTATGGCGGAGGGAGGAGATTGTAGGAAAGTTCTTTTTTGCACCTTGCGGAGTCGCGGCTCGCGTCACGCCGCCATCAGTATCTCGATGCGCTCAAGCTCGCGAAAAAATTCAAAGCAAAGCTGGTCGCGCTCGTCGTCCGGCAGCCAGCGGCTCATCTGCGGGAAGACGATCTTGTTGTACTTGTAGGTCCGCAAATCCCACAGGTTTTCCGCCGTCACCGCGCGCGCGGCTTCGAGGATGGCGCCAAGGTCCTCTCGCACTTCGTCGAGGCTTGGCTCGTAACCGATCGGCTTCGGCCCATCGCCGAGATCGAAGCCGAGCTGTCCCGGACTGTCAGCCATTTCCGTTCAATCTCCGCCGTTCGCCCTTGCGCGTTCGCGTCTCGCGTCGGTAACCACACAAATATCCTGGAGGGGGCGAATGGCACAAGCCGACGCGGTGCAGAAACTTGTGGGCGATTACGGCAAGGCTGCCAAGGCCAAGCTGAGCAACCCCGCGTCCACCGGCCAGCCCGAAGACCAGCTTCGTAACCCGCTCGAAACCCTGTTCGCGGGCCTGGCGGGCGCGGCAAGCGTCAAGGACGTGACGCTGGTCGGCGAAACGTCGCTCGCCGACCTCAAGACCCGGCCGGACTTCTCGGTGACGGCCGGCAAGGCGCTGATCGGCTTCATCGAGGTCAAGGCGCCGGGCAAGGGCGCCAATCCGAAGGCCTTCACCGATCCGCACGACAAGGGACAGTGGGACAAGCTCAAGTCGCTGCCCAACCTGATCTACACAGACGGCAACGCGATCTCGCTGTGGCGCAACGGCGAGCGTGTCGGCGACATCCTGCGCTTCGAAGGCGGCATCGACAGCGCTGGCGCGAAACTCGGCGCGCCTGCGGGGCTGCTGGCGTTGGTGTCGGACTTCCTCACCTGGCACCCGGTCCCGCCGCGCAATGCCAAGCAGTTGGCGCACGTCTCCGCCCGGCTGTGCCGCTTCCTGCGCGATGAAGTGCTCGAACAGCTTGGCATCCACAATAGCGCGCTGGCCGGGCTGAAGGAGGACTGGCGCGCGTTGCTGTTCCCCGATGCCGACGACGCGACCTTCGCCGATGGCTATGCCCAGGCGGTCACCTTCGGCCTGCTGATGGCCAAATCGAAGGCCATCGATCTCTACGACGGGCTCGATGCCGTGGCGAAGGAACTGAGCGAGAGCAACACGCTGATCGGCACCGCGCTGCGCTTGCTGACCGAGCAGGACCTGCACCTCGGCCCCGCGCTCGACACGCTGACGCGGGTGCTCGATGGGGTGGTGTGGAGCGAGGTCTCGAAGGGCAATGCCGAAGCCTGGCTCAATTTCTACGAGGATTTCCTCGAGGTCTACGACAACGACCTGAGGAAGAAGACCGGCTCCTACTACACCCCGCCCGAAGTGGTGCAGGCGATGGTGCGGCTGTGCGACGAGGCGCTGCGTTCGAGCCGCTATGGCCTGTCGCGCGGGCTGGCGGACGGCGGCGTGCACATTGCCGACCCGGCGGTCGGCTCGGGCACCTTCCCGCTCGCGATCCTGCGCAAGATTGCCGAGACGATTGCCACGGATGAAGGCGAAGGCTCGGTCGGCGGCGCGATTACGGAGGCTGCGAAGCGGCTCTACGGCTTCGAGCTGCAGTTCGGCCCGTTCGCGGTGGCGCAGCTTCGGCTGACGGCGGAGATGATGGAATTTGGCGCCAGTGGCACGCCGCAGCTGTTCGTCACCGACACGCTGGCCGATCCCAACGCAGATGTCGAAAGCGGCACCGGCATCTATCGCGAGATTTCGAAGTCGCAGCGCGCGGCGAACGAAGTCAAGCGCAGCGCGCCGATCACCGTGGTGATTGGCAATCCGCCTTACAAAGAGAAGGCGATGGGAAAGGGGTCTTGGGTCGAAAGCGGCAGCGGCAACCATCCCGGCCTGCTGAAAGACTGGCAGCCACCGAGCGATTGGGGTGTAGGCGCGCACGCCAAGCATCTGCGCAACCTGTACATCTACTTCTGGCGTTGGGCGGCGTGGAAGGTGTTCGAGCACGGCACCGGCGCCGAGGACCAGCCGCGCAACGGCATCGTCTGCTATATCACCGTGGCCGGGTTCTTGAACGGCCCCGGCTTCCAGAAGATGCGCGCCGATCTGCGTCGCGAGTGCAACGAGATTTGGGTCATCGACTGCTCGCCCGAAGGGCATCAGCCGGCGGTGGCCAGCCGCATCTTTCAGGGGGTGCAGCAGCCGGTCTGTATCGTGATTGCCTCGCGCTCGTCGGACAACGATTTTGAAAAGCCAGGGACGGTTCGGTTTCGGTCGCTCAAGACCGGGCCACGCGACGACAAGTTTGTCGAGCTTTCGACAATCCCGCTGGACGGCAAAGGCTGGGCTGACTGCTCGACCAATTGGCAGGCGCCGTTCTTGCCCGCACGGGGCGGGAGCTGGGCGGATTTTTGGGCGCTTGAGGAAATTATCGGTGATGTAGGCTCGGGCGTGATGCCGGGACGCACATGGATCATCGCGCCAGACGCGGAGTCGCTGCGACAGCGGTGGGACCGGCTCTTACATGAGAAGAATGCCACAGTTCGGGCGGCATGGTTTCACCCGCACGAAGGCGGTGACAGGACAATCGACAAAGCTGAGAAGAAAGGGCTTCCTCAACAGCATGGCGAATTGTCGTCCATTGAGTTTGGTATCGAGCATATCGCGAGTGACGATCCTCAATTTGCCCGAGGGGCTGCGGAAGCTCTCAAGCCTCGGCCAGGGATTCTATATGGATTCAGGTCTTTTGACAGGCAGCGGATCATTCCGGACAAGCGCCTTATCAACCGCCCTAATCCCGCTCTTTGGGAGAGCTTCGGCAAGTCACAAGTCCATCTTACGGCACTCGCACGCACAGCTCCCAAGAACGGACCAGCGATCACGTCTACTGCCCTCGTTCCTGACCTAGATCACTACAATGGCAGAGGTGGCCGCGTATTCCCGCTCTGGAAAGACGCCGCCGCCACCGAACCCAACATCTCCTCCGCCGCCGTCAAAGCTTTCGCCAAATCCTTCGGCGTGCCGGTCGATCCGGTCGATGTGTTCGCCTATGTCGCGGGCGTGCTCGCGCATCCGGCGTTCACCGCCACCCACCGCGAGGACCTGATCCGCCCCGGCCTGCGCGTGCCGCTGACCGCCGACGCCGCGCTGTTCCGCCGCGCCGCCAATCTCGGGCGCGAGGTGATCTGGCTGCACACCTTCGGCGAGCGGTTCAACGCGGGCAAGCCGCCGGGCGAGCCGCGCCTGCCCGAAGGCGAGCAGCCGCGCCATTCGGCGTCGCAGCCGATCCCGGCCACGCCCGAGGGCTTCCCCGATGCGCTCGATTACGATCCCGCGACGCGGCAGCTCAAGGTCGGCAGCGGCCTGATCGAGAACGTGCCGCAGGCGGTGTGGGACTACGAGGTATCGGGCAAGAACGTGCTGACCCAGTGGTTCAGCTATCGCAAGAAGGACCGCAGCCGCCCGATCATCGGCGACCGGCGCCCGCCCTCGCCGCTCGGGCTGATCCAGCCCGACCACTGGCTGCCCGAATATACCAGCGAGCTGATCAACGTGCTCAACGTGCTGGCGCTGCTTGTCAAGCTGGAGCCGGAACAGGCCGAAGTGCTGCAAGCTATCGAGG
>Ga0207705_10002127_pt1 | contig 15372 bp, 13 predicted proteins | sample KBSC13metaG_FD_184314 | JGI IMG/M metagenome (GOLD analysis project Ga0207705, IMG submission 184314) | Corn rhizosphere microbial communities from Kellogg Biological Station, Michigan, USA - KBS C1-3 metaG (SPAdes) (version 2) | ecosystem: Host-associated > Plants > Roots > Rhizosphere > Soil ...
TTTGCGCTTGACGTCGAATATGAGGTCGACCGTTCCTGCAGCCGTAAGATTTGCGGACACGGTGACAACATCGATGCGCTTGGTGTTGTAGATGGCCTCGATGGCGTCGCGGACCCGGGGAGCCGAATACACGTCCCCGACCGCCTCGCGTGCTATAAGGCGGTACTCCTCCATCGACCGATCGTCGGATTTGGACGCGCCGCCAACGGTGACGTTTACAGCCCCGATCGGCTTTTTCTCGAATTCTGCCTGCGAGAATGCGGGTACACAAAAGAGCAGGCACGCTAGTGCCGCCGGACCGACGATCGTCCAAATAAAATGTCCCCGTTTTTTCCCCCTTTCCGCCATCAATTTATGAAGCTGCCGGTTGTTAAAACCGCCGTCTGAACCTGACCTCGAAACTAAAGTTGTCGCGATTACGCGTGATGTTGGCCAGCGGCCGCTGCTCATAGCGAGCTACGAACGACAATTTATTCGACACTCGATATTCGAATGCGAGCACCTGATTCTGATCCTGCGAGAGGTTGGTCGCGTAGGTCACCCGCAAGTTGTTGTTGATCTGCCGACCAACGGTAAGTCTCGCCGTTGCCGTACCCAGGTCGCCGGCGATGAGCGGATCGATCTCAAAAACATTTAGGCCAAAAAGTTTGTCCGTTGCCTTTCTGACGGGATTGCTGATGATCGCATCCGTGAGAGCCTCAGCCGCCGTGTTGAGCCCGCCCTGAGCAAGCGTCGGTATTCCGCCTGCCGCATTCGTCAGGTTGCCGGTAGTGATCAGCGAAACGACATCAGCCTGAGGCAGCGCAGGATTTGAGCGGAAGGTGGCGTTGAGCTGCTCTGAGTCACGCAACGGGCCGTTTAGATTCACGAGGATCTGATAGCCGCTAATGTCGGTCTGAGCCTGCAGATTGATGATGGGATCTATCTGCGTGTCGGGCGGGAACTCGAGCGTACCGTGCTGAATCTCGTAACGATCCTTGCGGAAGAATATCGTGCCGCTGTTCGCACTAATGCGGCCCGCGATCCGGGGATTGTTCGCATCGCCTGAGAGCTGCAGCGATACGGATGCGGTGAGGTCCGCGATGTTGTTCCGAACGACCAGGGCGTCACGTCCTTCGATAGTGATGTCAAACCTGACCGGCAGCACTGTTGACGAGCCTCCGCTTGACAGCACTGCGTCGTGCCGCGAGCTCAGAAGGTTAGCAAGGTCAATGTCGCGCGAGTACAGGCTGCGCTTGGCGAGAACGCGGCCGGCGATCGTCACAAGTAATCGCGGCTGCTCGCTGGGGCTCGGGCGGCTCCACTCCGGGCGAGATCCAGTGATCTCAAGCTGAGCGTCGCCGGTAGTTACAAAGTCGCTGGGCAACGGAACCGTCACATTGTCGCCGCTGATCCCCAGCCTAAAGGCCTTCACATCAAACCCGCTCAAAGTTGCTCCGCCGTTAGCGGTGAACTGCCCGCCCCCGAGATAGCCATGCGCGTGCTCGATCTCCACCTGGTCGGTCGTAAAGATCAGCCTCGCCTCGACACGGTTTGCGGTGAAGCGGTCAGTGCCGAGGAAAGCCGATACGCCGCCATTCACGACGTTTGCCGTACCGACAAAGCGGGCGGTCGCATTCGGCCCGGAGATCCTCATTGAGGTGTCGGCAAACCCGGAGAAGAAGGCGTCTTTACTGGCCAGGTTTAACAGTGCGAGGTTGACGCGGCCGTCGATCGCCAGATCGTTGTTTACAGCGTCATTGAGAGCCTTAGTGCCGGTCACCGAAAGGTTAGATCCGCCTCCCGCGAATCTTGCCTGTTTGAATGTGATCTCGCGCGTGTCAAAGGCGATCTGCACGTCGCCGACCGAGTTGAGCGGCGTGTCCTGTATCTGCAGATTTAGGAGCGAGAAGTTGGCAGAACCCTTTAGGTTAGCCGCCGAGTACGTTCTCGTCCCTTTATCGTCTACCTGACCGATGTTCCCGCCAAACTCGACGTCACCTGTAGCCGTGCCGCTGATCGGGTAATCCTTGAGACCCGGGACGAAGGCGAGGAAGGGTGCCAGCGGGCTGTTGTTGAAGTGTGTCGTGACGCGGAAGGGCATGTCGTCACTGCCAAAGTTTAATGTTGCGTCCACTGCCTGCTGCTGGCCGCCGATGGAAGCCATCGCATTCGCGGTAAGTACCTGGTTGGCAGTGTCACCCTTGAACGTAACGTCGCCGAATGAGTTTTCATTTACATTCACGCCGCGAGCGACGCCGCTGAACTTGACGTTGTACGTGGACGTCCGCGAGGCAATTCCTGTCGCAGCCGCGGTCAGGTCGACATTTCCGGTGATGTTGGGAAGGGCCGTGTCCTTCGGGAGAAACGACAACGCTAAAGGCATTGGAACGGACGTCCCGGTAAAGTCCACGTTGAAGGCCTCGGAGGCACGATCGTAGTTGCCCTTGAGGCTCAGCCGACCGGCTCCGACCCGCATCTCGGCCTGATCGATATTGATGTTTGTCCCGGCGAATGTCGCCTTCACAGCGAGATTGTCGAAAGCCTGGCCCGCGATGCTCCCGGCCGCGGCGGTGAGGTTTACGCCGCCTTGAGCATTGTTTGGCAGCCCGCGGATATCGACAGTCCCTGAAGTGCGGCCATCGAAATCCTGAAGCCGTTCAGGCAGAGCGATCGGGAGGGCCGCGAGCAGGCTGCCGGCGTTCACGTTTGTGAGCGTGGCCTGAATGGACGTGTTATTCGTGCCTCCCTTCGGCATATCGACGGCGAAAGTCGCGGTCCCGCCGTCACTCTGCGTGAGCTTGCCGTTGGCTAACTGGGTGCCTGCCGGGGAGACGTTCAGATCCGTGGCGACCGACCCGACATCGCGGCCGTGGAGGATCAGCGATGCAAGCGACGCGTGGCCGGTGACATTCGGGTCGGAGAAGTTGCCGGTGATCTGACCATTGAACGCGAGATTGCCGGCCGCCTGGACCTGCATATCATCGAGCTGGTGATTCAGATCGCTGGAGATGTCGAGCACCTTTACAAGACGCTCGACCTCGCTCGCATCTGTCGAGTTCAGTGCGACCGTAAGGTCAGAGTTGCTGCTTGCGAGATCGAATCTGCCGGTTGCGTTAAGGTGACTCGCCGCAGTGTCGAGCTTTGCGGTGTCGACGCTAAAAAGTCCGTTGGTCGCAGACAGACGTACCTGACCGTTGATAGGTACGAGCGACGTGTCCGCGGATCCCGCGTTCGCGACGATCGCAGCATCGAGGCTGCCATTCGCATTCCGGAAATTGGTTCCGGTGAAGGTCATGTCTACGGTACCGGTGGTCTGGCCCTCAACCGGGATGACGCGCCCGGCCTCAAGAGCGATGAGTTTACCGATATCCAGATCGGTGAAACTCCCACGCAGCGTCGATTGAGCCCTGTTGTTCAGGGCTATCACGGCTGTGCCCGTCAATTGGCCGTTCATGACCTGGGCCGTAAGGTTGTTGAAGGCGACGCGTGAATTGTCGACGTCAACACGCGCCGTCGCCGCACCGAGGGCGACACTCCCGACCGCGCCGCCGCCGATGCTCATATCGGCACTGGCGCGATATCTGCCGGAGGGCTCGAGAACAAATACGGGCTTTGCGAGCCGGACATTCTCGATATTCCCGCCCTCAGGCAGCTGCTTGGTCTTATTCAGGGCGACGTTGCCCGCGTCGATGTCATTCGTGCGGCCCTCCACGACGCCGCCCCGTATAGTTAGACGGACTCCGCCGATGTTGAGGCTCCCGAGCACCGCTGAGCCGGTGTCCAGCTTCGCGATTCGAAGCTTGTCGGAATAGATCGTCGTCTCGGCAGGGACGTCATGAAAGGTGACGGCGGGTGCCTCGATGCCGGTCACGCGGGTGCCGTCCTTCAGGATCTCATCGATCCGGAGGTTGCCGAATGTCATATCCAGAGGGCCCGGGTTATTTACCAACCGGAGGGTATCGGCCCTCACGTTTCTAGCCTTGGCACCCTGAATGTCGGCTGAATCGGCACGGAGGTTATCGATATCAACGTCCGTTCTCGCGGGCACGTCAATGACCTTCAAGTTCCTTCCGGTGAGGTTGTTAAAGCCAAAATCCTTAACCTGATAACGGGCGGCCTGGGCAGAAGCGGCGGAGACTCTCGTCGTGCCGTCTGCAGACGACACGCGCAGGTCTCGAGCTGTCAGCCCCTCAAACTTCGTCTTGCCTATCCCAAATGTGTTGGCCCGGCCGACGGCTGCCGACGCGACCAGATCGCGATCCTTGTGCTCAGCAACGGCGTCCTTCAGGAACAGACCGCCAAAGGTCATTGCCTTGGACGCAACGGCCGCCGCCTGCAGGTCACCGACCCAACGAAAGTCAGAGCCCGTGCCCCGCACATTGCCGTACAGCTTGATGAAATCGAGTTTAAAGTCCTCAAACGTCATCATCTCGGCGACGGCAGTCCCATTCGCCTCGTACGTGTTGTTTTCGCCCGCGACCGTGGCATTGACATTAACAGCCTTGAGATACACACCGGCGGCCCGCAGCGACTGGCTGTCGGCAGCACCCTCAATGCGGTACTGCTCGCCATGCCCCTGAATGCGCCCCTTGAAATTCCCGACACCCACCACCTGGGTCCCGTTAGGAAGGATCGTCGCGGCCTGCGTGAGATCTACCGTGGAGGTGACATTAAGGTCGTACTTGATGTCCGCCCAGTCGATCAGCGTGCCCGACGCGTACGTCTCCGCCAGCGGAGACTTGAGCGAGAATTCGTGTATCTCGGCACCACCCTTATCGGCGATACCCGTAGCGCGGATGTCGATCTTCTCAAAGCGGTTCTGATCGTATGCAAAGTTCGAGTCTGTAGAGGTTACGTCAAACTTATAGCGCTTCTGGTCGTCGGGAACCGTGTAGTCGACGGGCTCCATCAGAAAAACGACGTTCTTTGCATCACCCGATAAGCTCCGCGACACATCGCCATAGTGGACGACCGTATCCCGCAGAGCGAAATTCATCGACTTGTATTTGAAATTAACTCTCGTTCCTGGCTCATTCTCGACAAAGTGGAGGTTGTCGAAGTTAGAACGTCCATTTTCGTCAAATTTGACCCACACCTCGGCGCCATCCACATCCGTCTTGTCGATCGAGATGTCACGGCTAAGCTGCCATGAGTAGAGGTCGGTCACCGTCATCGCGAGGTGAGCATTTCGGATGAAGAACAGTTTCTCGCCCGAGACCTTGTCGTTGAAGGTTGCGTTCTGCAGTTCCAGTTCAAGCGGATTGAGGCGTACTCGGAAGACATCGGCTGAGAAGACGATGCCGATGTCCGCCATCTTGGTGGTGAACTGTGTTTTTACGTAGGTGTCGAGGACACCGTTACGGTAGGCAACAACGGACAGGAGCGCTGCGAGTACCGCCGCGATGGAGATCACGACGACCGCAAGAAGCGCGTTTCGCCGGGTAAAGTACCGTCGGCGAACCTGCGGAGTTTCCTCTCGTTCTATTTCGTTGTTCGTTTCGTCAGCGGCCATCCGCCCCTTGTTAAAATTACAGGCTCACTGTCTCAACTATCTCAAGGTCAAATGCATCCAGTGCGGCGACCCTCGGCGGGTGATTGGAGAGCAATTTGATCCTTTTCAGGCCCAGGTCCTTGAGGATCTGCGCTCCGATACCATAGTCGTGGACTTTGCCGTACCCCGTCTGGCGCCTCGCCGTCTGGAAATCCACCCCGGTTTCCCGCATCAGCGCATAGGTTTTGAGCTGGTTCACTAAGTCGAGATTATTATCACGCTGCCGTAAATACAGTATGACGCCATACCCCGCCTCGTTGATCTTTTGGAGAGAGCTTGCAACCGCGTTCGCAGCCTCGCCGATGCGGGCCCCAAACATGGCGAACGTTATGTTCTCGGTTTGGACGCGCACCGGAACCGCGTCAGTTGCACTCGAAAGGTCCCCATGGACGAATGCGACGTGTGTTTCGCCGTTGAGGACGTTCTCGTAAACGACGGCCCGGACAGAGCCGTGATCGGCCGGAAGCTCCGTTTCGAGCACTCGCCGGACCAGAGCTTCTTTCTCGACGCGATAACGGACGAGCTCCGCGACCGAGATGATCTTCATGCCGTGCTTCTCGGCAAAGATCTCGAGCTCGGGCATCCGGGCCATCGTGCCGTCGTCATTCATGATCTCGCAGATCACCGCGGCGGGCATTAGCCCGGCGATCCGTGCAATATCCACGCTCGCTTCGGTCTGGCCGATGCGCACGAGCACGCCGCCATTCTTCGCTCTCAAAGGAAATACATGTCCGGGGCGGGCAAGGTCATGAGGGCGTGTCCTCGGATCCACTGCGGTGAGTATCGTCTTCGCCCGGTCCGCGGCGGAGATACCCGTAGTCACACCCTCGCGTGCCTCGATCGACGTGGTAAAGGCGGTGCCCATCGAGGATGTATTCTCGGTTGTCTGCGGAAAGAGCTGAAGCTCCTCACACCGCTGCTCAGTCAGCGGCAGGCAAATGAGCCCCCGCCCGTGGATCGCCATGAAGTTGATGATCTCAGGCGTGACCTTCTCAGCCGCGCAGACGAGGTCGCCCTCATTCTCGCGATCTTCGTCGTCGACAATGATGATCATTCTGCCGTCGCGAATGTCCGCGGCGGCTTCCTCAATGGTCGAAAGCGGCATTGATACTGACGTATAGAGCGTGTCAAAAACGCGCTAACTATCAGTGAATTGTAGCGGATACGCGGGTAGTTCGGCGAACGCGGCAACCCGCCGTTGCGCTAAGCCGCGGGGGGACCAGGAGGATCACCCCAGGGTCAAGCTTTTCAGATACTCCCGCAGCTGCGGGCCGAGGTCATCTCTCTTGAGGGCGAATTCGACGTTTGCTATGAGGAATCCCAACTTGTCACCGGCGTCGTGGCGTATGCCGTCCAGCTTGAGCGCGTAGATGGGACGCTGCTTTAGAAGAATTCGCATCGCGTCTGTGATCTGTATCTCTCCTCCGGAGCCGGGCTCGGTCTGCTCGATCGCGCCGAATATGTCGGGTGTGAAGACGTATCTCCCGATGATCGCAAGATCGGACGGGGCATCGGCGAGGGGCGGTTTCTCGACCATGTCGCGGATCTTGTATACGCCCGGCTCGACCTCCTCCGCATCGATCACCCCAAACCTCGATATCGCCTCGCCGGCAACCTGCATTGTCGCGATAACCGGCGCGTCGTACTTCTCGTACACGTCGATCATCTGCTTTAGGGCAGGGACCTCCGCATCGACTATGTCGTCCGCTAACACGGCCGCGAATGGCTCGTTGCCGACGTAATCCTTCGCCTGGTATATGGCGTGACCAAGACCAAGTGCCTGTTTTTGGCGTGTGTAGGCGATCTTTGCCAGATCGGCGACGGAACGGACCTCCTCAAAGACCTTGTCTTTTCCGCGTTCCTTTAGCGTCTCCTCAAGCTCGTACGAGATGTCAAAGTGATTCTCGATGGCCGATTTTTCACGGCCCGTTATGATCAGGATGGAGTCGATGCCCGACGCCACAGCTTCCTCGACCCCGTACTGGATCAAAGGCTTATCAACGAGCGGGAGCATCTCCTTTGGGGATGCCTTTGTAGCCGGGAGAAACCTTGTGCCGAGCCCTGCAGCAGGGAAAACCGCCTTGCGAATCTTTTGTGCCATAAAACCGATAGATTAGTTTATCCCGGCTCGAGCAGACAAATTCGTATTCATCCGTACGGCGGTGCGCCAGAGTTTGACTTGCGAGCGGTGATAACAATGTGATTACATTTTCTTTCCGTATGCTCGATCTAGCTTTTGTAAGAGGAAATTTGGACGCCGTCAGGCAGGCGATGGCCAACAGGAACTTCCCCGCGGAGGTCCTTGACCGGTTTGCGCAGATGGATGCCGATCGCCGGCGCATCATCAGTGAGGCGGACGCCGTAAACCAACAGCGCAATGCCGAGAGCAAGGAGATAGGCTCTCTTATGCAGGCGGGCAAGCGGGACGAAGCTGACGCCAAAAGAGCGGCGATAGCAGGGCTCAAGGAGCGTCAGACCGAGCTCGAACGGCAGCGAGACGAGGCTGACGCGGCTATGCAGGAGCTTTTGCAGGGCCTGCCAAATATTCCCGCAGACGATGTGCCCATCGGGCCGGATGAGTCCGCCAATAAGGAGATCAGGCGTTGGGGCGAGCCTAAGAAGTTAGATTTCGAGGCCAGGGACCACACGGATATCGGCGAGGACCTGGGCATTCTGGACTTTGAACGAGCGAGCAAGATCTCCGGCTCACGTTTCGCGATCCTTAATGGTGCGGGCGCACGTCTCGAGCGAGCCCTCGTAAATTTCATGCTGGACACCCAACGCGAGGCCGGCTATACGGAGACGCTGCCGCCGTTTCTTGTGAACAGGACCTCGCTCTTTGGCACCGGCCAACTGCCCAAGTTTGCGGAGGACCTGTTTCACACAACAGATGAGCGGGGTCTCGCACTGATCCCAACGGCTGAGGTGCCGGTAACTAATTATTTCGCGGGCGAGATCCTTGAGGAGAGCGACCTGCCAAAGCGGTTTGTTGCCTATACTCCCTGCTTTCGCAGCGAGGCGGGTTCTTACGGCCGGGACACCCGTGGGCTTATACGGCAGCACCAATTTGAGAAGGTGGAACTGGTCAAGCTGACCACACCGGAGGCGAGCGTCGAGGAGCACGAGCAGTTGACGGCCGATGCTGAGCGTATCCTTCAACTGCTCGGATTACCCTACAGGACCATAGTTCTGTCCACGGGTGACATGGGTTTTTCTGCCACCAAGACATATGACATAGAGGTCTGGCTGCCGTCGCAGGACACCTATCGCGAGATATCGAGCTGCTCGAACTGCGGGGATTTTCAGGCCCGGCGAATGAATACCCGTTTTCGGCCGTCGGGAGGCGGCAAGCCCAGATTCGTGCACACGCTCAACGGCAGCGGCCTCGCCGTCGGGCGGACATGGATCGCAGTCGTCGAGAATTACCAGCAGGCTGATGGGAGCATCGTGGTGCCCGAGGTCCTGCGGCCGTATCTCGGAGGACTTGAGGTAATTACAAAGTAGGTATGAAGTCTCAGATAATCCAGATCGGCAACTCGCAGGGTATACGCATACCCAAGGTCCTGCTAGAGGAGAGCCGGATATCCGGTGAGGTCGATCTCGAGCTGCATCCGGACGGCATCTTGATCAGAAAGACCCAGAGGGCGCGGGCGGGATGGGCCGATGCCTTTAAGGCAATGGCCGAGAATGATGACGACGAGCTGGATGTCTCCGCGTCCACCGCATTCGAGAGGAAGGAGTGGCAATGGTGAAGCGCTTCGAGATATATCTCGTCAACCTGGACGCGGAGGTGAGCAAGGACCCCAAGAATACGCGGCCCTGCGTTATCGTCTCGCCCGACGAGATGAATGAGAACGTAGACCACGTGGTCATCGCACCGATCTCGTCGAGCTCGGGTTTTTACCCCACGCGGATACCCTTTGACCTGCTGAGCACCGAGCGGTTCATCATCCTGGACCAGCTGCGAGCAATTGAGACCCGGCGGCTGGTTAAGAAAATAGCAGACGTAGATGAGGCGACGAAGAAACTCACGCTCGATACGCTGCAAGAGTTCTTCGCCGCCTAGACGAGGCAAGCCTTTGTTGAGCCTAAGCCTGCTCGGTGGCGGATGACGCCGCGTCCCTCACCGTCTCTTTCGTTCTCTCGATGAGCTCGCTAGCGGTGTCCTGTGCCTTTGTCAGGAGCTGCTCGCGTGTTGAACCCATTAACTCACCCTCATACCGCGTGCTCGGTAGGCTGAATCCAACTGCCGCTCCCAAAGCTAGGGCGACGGCACCCACGGCAAGCGGGCTCTCCTCCATGTAGTGCGTATATTGGTCACGCGCCGTTGACCCGAGATCACCCATCTTGTTGTACACCTGGCCGGCGGTATCGCCTGCAGTGCGGTACACGGAACCAACGCTGGATGAGACTCCCTCGTAGGCTGAGCCTGCGGCTCCTGAGATCGAGCTTTTTACACCTTTACCTTGGCCGCTGTCGCCGGCCGAGGTTAGGCCGCGTGCCTGCGATCTCGTACGTCCCCCGTTTCGAGAACCGGTATTACCGGACCGTGACCTGACGATGAGCCACGCGGTGCCGATACCGATCAAGGCGAGCGGAATAGGGTTGCTTTGGGCCGTTTTCAATACATTTGATCTGGACATTTTTTCTCCTACATCTTGCAGCAGATCGGCAGCCTTGCCGATCGTTGCCTGGTACACCGCCGCCTTAGCACTCTCGACGGCATGATTGACCTGCTCCGAGACCTGCTCGGAGATATTTGCCACACTTAACCGCTCCTGGATGGCGTCTATCGTCTCACCCATCTGCTGCCGTGTCGCCTCGATCTGGCCGCGGATCTCCCCCGTGTCCTCAGTCGCCGTGTCGGTATCAGTACCGGCCGCGGCCCCGGAGACCCTATCGCCTGTTGCCTCGAGACCGACGCTGCTATCCGAGCCCTCGCCATCGTAGGCGGTTTGAGCTCCTAGCTCATTTCCTTCTTCAGCCATCTTGCATCCTCCTTGATCGTTTGTGCGGTCTGTTCGGGCATCGGGCTGATCTTCTTCAGCTCAGTGAGAGCGGACGAGATCATGAAATACGACACCGCCGCGAACACAATTCCCACTAAAGCCGCCGCCAACCATGCGGGCATCAGGTACGAGAGCCCAATGATCAGAGCGGCTGTAATGGCGAGTACGGCCAGGTATGCTATCGCACCGCCAACCGCGAGAGATCCGATATTTTTACCTGCCTTTGTTGCTTTCTGGGTTAATTCGACCTGAGCGAGAGCAACCTCCTGCCGCACCAGAGCACCCGTCTCCGCTGCGAGGGTACTAAAGAGGTCGCCCAGGCTCCTGTCGTCCTTGGTCATTTGCTGCGTTGCCATAATGCCTCCTCGACCCTACATAGCAGCGTGCGTATTGCCCAGATCATGCGTCTGTCCTGTGCCGCCCGAGCTCAACTGCTTGTTTGTCCGGGTTGTTGAGCGTCCCCCGGCCGACGGCGGCGAGCTCTTTAAGAATCTGGCTGCAAGCACGCCCAGAACGAAGGCTCCGCCCAGAAACAGAGCGGGGTTACGCCGTGCCTGGACCTCGACATCGCTCGCCAGCTCACGCCAGTCAGTGCTTTCCAGGTATCTGGCGGCGCTCTCGAGCTTCTGTGCCGCTGTCTCTGAGTACTTTGACGCCATCTCGGCCACACGGTCGTTAGTGGCCGATTCATTCAAAGTGCCGCTAAATTTTCGAACCGTTTCCGCTGCCGAAGTAAGGCCGTCCGAGAGCCCCGATTTCTTCTCATCGAGGGCGTTCACCGCCTTTTCGCTGACGGTGTCGTACACCTCACCTGCGGTCGCTTTCGTCTGCTCAACGATGGACCGGGCGTTGTTCTTCATCTCCTCAGTGCTCGCCGGTGTTGCGTTCCCGCCTGTACCGGTCGCGCCGGCGGAACTTGCCGCTCCGGAGCCGCCGCCCACAGCCGTCTGAGATGCTGTTGTTTGATTATTTTCCGTCGCCATATTCCTTGTCTCCTTACTCGCCGCTGCCTTTGCCGCGACGCGATCCTGCTTAGTAATGATGAGAGTGCAGCGCTTCTAGGCTGGTCCACGAGTACCTTGGGAGGTGCGCGGGATCGAAACAGTTTCCTTAGGACCTGTCACGCGATGCTCACACGTCCAAGACTACGGTCCTCAGGGCCACAGCTTGGTATGGCGACTTACTTAGTGGAAAGAATGGCGTTTTTAGGTGTTGTCAGCAGACCTCTCATCGGCTTTAGCCAGGTCCCAGAGCCTGTCCATGTCCGCAAGAGACGTATCGGCGAGCTGCGCGCCCTGCGACTTTAAGGCTCGCTCGATGAACGCGAATCGGGTGCGAAACTTTCGGTTCGTTACCTTGAGAGCGGACTCCGGCTCGACATCCAGTTTCCGGGCCAGGTTTACAACGGCAAAGAGCAGATCGCCGATCTCCTCCGCCACGTGGGCTGCGTCTCCGCGAGCATTGGCTTCACGCAGCTCGGCGATCTCTTCCTCGATCTTAACGAAGACCTGATCGGCCGATTCCCAGTCAAAGCCTACCTTCGCAGCCTTCTTTGTGACCTTCAACGCCTCCAGCAGGCCCGGGAAGTGCACCGGAACGTCGTCGAGGATGGATTCCGTGGTCTTGTCCTTTTTTCCCGAGGCAGCCCTCTCATCTGCTTTGAGCTTGTCCCAGTTGTCGAGCACGTCCTGCGCGCTCGAGAGCTTTGCATCCTCAAAGACGTGCGGGTGGCGGAGAATCAGCTTCTGGGTCACGCCGTCGCAGACCTCGTTGAGGTTAAAGTCACCACGCTCCCGGCCGATCGTCGCGTGAAAGACGACTTGCAGCAGCAGGTCTCCCAGCTCCTCTTTGAGGTTCGTCGTGTCACCCGTCTTATCGGCCTCCTGAATGGCGTCAAACGTCTCGTACGCCTCCTCGAGCAGGTACTTGCCAAGCGAGGCGTAAGTCTGCTCGTGGTCCCATGGGCACCCGCCGGGTGCACGCAGCCGCTCCATCACGGAGACGAGTTCGTCAAAGCTCTTGGACATAAGAACATTTAAGTCTACGGGGTTGCGGAAGTCTAGAAGTCCGCAAAACCGTCTTCAAGACTTCCTAAACTCATTTGTTAGAATTGGGCTATGTCCGAAGAGAACCAGGAGGAAGTTACCTACAAGGTAGCTGATAAGAGGAAATTTAATTCCGACGGGTCCGTGCGTGAGGGCGTAACGCTCGATGCAGCCCCGCCTGAGAAACCCCGGGCTGAGCCAAAGCCGGCACATCAGGGGGCGAGCCCCGCGGCTGAACCTTCTCCCGACGAGTCGCCTTTACCTGCTGCAGGCGACGATCTCGATGAGTTCTCAGACGAGGAGCTGGATGAATTGGAAGCCACGAGCGACATTCCCGGAGCCCGTGATCCCGCAAGTTTCGTTAACTTCTTGTCGACCCTTGCTACGAATGCGGCGGCCTCCCTCGGAGCCGTCCCGCATCCGGTCTCGGGCAAGCGCACGCTTGATCTCGAGGGCGGCAAATACTGGCTGGACATCCTTGCCATGCTCAAGGACAAGACAAAGGGCAATCTCCATCCAAAAGAGCAGCAGCTGATCGACGGCCTCCTGGGCGATCTCAGGATGCAGTACGTTCAGCTGGTCCGTGCCACCGAGGAGAAACTCAAACAGCAGGCAGCGGCGAAGTTCTCCGGCGAGGACATCCTTGGAAAGAAGAAGTGAATCGGAGGAGCATGATCAAGATACTGGTGTGCGTTGCGATCCTGCTCGCTTTTTCCGGCGCCTCGACGGCACAGTCGCAGATTCCTGAGGACCTGAAGATTACGATTCAGCGCTCGGTCTGTTACGGCAGTTGTCCCGATTACACGTTAACTGTGCTTGCCGACGGAACCGTACAGTTTGACGGGCGTGCGAATGTTGCAACCAAGGGCGTTGCTTACGGGCATGCTAGTTACCAGGATCTGCAGAAACTCGTCAGTGCCTTCGAGGCGGCATCATACTTCACTCTACACGATCAGTACCGAGCGGAAACCGACGGATGTCCCGAAGTCTGGACCGATAATCCGACGGTTGTGACCTCGATCCTGATCTCAGGTAAAAGCAAGACGATCCTCCATTACCACGGCTGTCAGGCGGGATCGGGAAGCTCCGTTTTTCCTACCGCCCTTACCGAGCTCGAAACGACGATCGACCGTATCCTTGGCAGCTCGCAGTGGGTCAAGGACGCAAAAGCCGAGAAGGATCCTCAATAGCGGCCACTTCAATGCGACTTACGTTCTTAGGGACGGGAACATCAACCGGCGTGCCCTCCATTGGGTGCGACTGTGAGACGTGCGTTTCCACCGATCCGAGAGATAAAAGGCTGAGGCAATCGGCTCTGATCGAGCACGAGGGGAAGAAGGTGCTGATCGACACCTCCATAGACTTTCGCCAACAGGCACTCAGGGCGGGGATCGATCGGCTGGATGCTGTTCTCATAACACACTGCCACGTCGATCACGTGTTCGGGCTCGACGACATCCGCCCCTTGAATTTCCGTCACGGGGCTATGGGCGTTTACGCCAATGAACCCGCGTGGACGGATCTCCGGCGGATCTACCAATATATCTTCAACCCGACGCATTTTGGCGGGGGCTTGCCGCAACTCATTCCGCACCTCGTGACGCACAATGCGCCCTTCAGCATCGGGAACGATCTCACGGTGACGCCTCTGGAGGTTACGCACGGAAAGCTGCCGGTGATCGCCTATCGCTTCAACGATTTTGGATATGCTACGGACCTCAAGGTAATGCCGGAGGCCACTAAGGATCACTTACGCGACCTTGACGTACTCGCACTCGACTGCGTTCGCATCAAACCGCATTCAACGCACCTGTGTCTGGAGGAGTCGCTGGCACTGATAGAGGAGCTGCGGCCAAAGAGGGCTTTTCTCATACATCTCAACCATGATTTCCTCCACGAGCGGGAGTCTAAGGTGCTGCCGGAGAACGTAAAGCTGGCGTACGACGGGCTCACCGTCGAGTCGTAGGACCGCCCAACATCTTGTGGTGGGCAGCACGCCAGAGTGTTGCGCACCTTTTAACTGAATTCGTAAGCCCCCGTCGGCTAAGTTATTGTGAAATATGCGTGTTGGCACGTCGCGGAAAATTAACCCGTCGACTACTACATTTTGTGTTGACATCATCAAAACACCGCTATATAGTCTGTAAACACCACACAGAGTGCCTTTGAGTTTCTGACCAGAGGGGACGCTCTTTAAACAACAAAAACAAGCACGGTGGCAGCTGCACCTCGGAGTAGAGACGGTGCGGCGGCGGGGGAGTCTCTGTCTTAATTCAAAGGCGGGATCAAAAATTTACGTATGGATACAGCGTCATCGACAGCAGCGGCACGACAGCCCGAGACACAAACGACAATGCAGGTAAAAAAGCGAAACGGGTCGCTTGAGCCTGTCGATATAAACAAGATCGTTCGTGCCATCTCGCGATGCACTACCGGACTGCCGAATGTAGATGTCATGCGGATCGCGACCAAGACGATCAGCGGGCTGTACGACGGCGCGACGACCAGCGAACTAGACAAACTCTCGATCCAAACCGCGGCGAGCCTGATCTTTGAGGAGCCCGAGTATTCCCGCATGGCGGCGAGGCTGCTCAATCAGTATGTCGAAAAGGAAGTCCGCAATCAGGAGATACACTCCTTTTCACAGTCGATCGCATTCGGCTACAAAGAAGGGCTAATTAACGACCGGGTGATGGAGTTTGTCGCTGCAAACAGCCGCAAGCTCAATGACGCCATTGATCAGTCGCGCAACGAGCTCTTTGAGTTCTTTGGGATCCGCACGGTC